>Ga0224553_1000774_pt1 | contig 12778 bp, 8 predicted proteins | sample 714S21014metaG_FD_179897 | JGI IMG/M metagenome (GOLD analysis project Ga0224553, IMG submission 179897) | Peat soil microbial communities from Stordalen Mire, Sweden - 717 S2 10-14 | ecosystem: Environmental > Terrestrial > Soil > Wetlands > Peat | place: Sweden: Norrbotten County, Stordalen... | reverse complement strand
CGTGGATGGCGCCGATCTTGTGTCGAATGAGCCCGCCCGTGACCGCGAACTCCTTCACGAGTCCTTCGGCGCGCACGAGTTCTATCTTGGCCCCGCTCGCCGATCGAACCGCACCGGGAGATGGCGTTATTGCCACGACCACCTTCGGGCCGTCGGTGGGATGAAAGCAGGCGAAGGCGTGCTCACCCTGAAGCGTTAACGACGGCTCTTCGGACCGGCACTGGTCGGTCGCGTAGGCGCAGCGTGGCGCGAAGCGACACGCCGTTATCTCCTTAGTCAGGTCGGGCGGCATGCCGGCGATAGAGGCCAGCTTGTGCTTCGAGGTGTTCTCCAGATTGGGCATCGACGCCAAGAGCGCCTGAGTGTAGGGATGGCGCATCGAATTGAAGAGCTCCGGCGTCGAGGCCTCTTCGGCCTTCTTGCCCGCGTACATCACCACCACGCGGTCGGTACGGCCCGCGATGACCCCCATGTCGTGGGTGATGAGCAGCATCGCCATGCCGAGTTCTTTTCTGAGGTTGTCCAGGATGTCGAGAATCTGCGCCTGAATCGTCACGTCCAAGGCCGTCGTCGGTTCATCGGCGATGAGGATCGTCGGACTGCACACTAGGCCCATGGCGATGATGACCCGCTGTCGTAGTCCTCCGGAGAGCTCGAAGGGATACTGATTGAGGCGCTCGGCGGGGCGCGGCATCTCCACCATCTCGAGCACCTCGAGCGCTCGTTTTCTCGCATCGGCCTCACTTGCTCCATGATGAATCCTGAGCCCCTCGCCAATCTGGCGGCCAATTCTTGTCGTTGGGTTGAGCGAGCTCATGGGGTCCTGGGGAATCAGCGCAATGCTCTGGCCGCGTTGGTGCTGCATCTCCTTTTCGCTCAAGCCAGCGAGATCGACGCCGTCGAGAACGATGTTGCCCGCGGCGATCTTTCCCGTACCGGGCAGTAGGCGCATGATGGCCAAACCCGTAGTGGTCTTGCCGCAACCCGATTCGCCCACCAGGCCAACACACTCACCAGCGCCAATCGTCAAGGAAAAATCGTCAACGGCGGTGGCGAATGTCTTACGTGATGCGAATTGGACCTTCAGGTTGTTCACCGTGAGCAGCGACGACATAGTTGACAGAGCCTACTCTTTGCTCCACGGGCACCATGGTCGAAACGACCGACGGACGAGCACCATAATCCGACGACCAACGCCAGTTTCGGGGCCAAGGGCGCGCTGACGGCCTTCCTCAACGCTCGCGCCGCGATGCTCAATGAGGCCCTCAGCGATCTGGCGGCCGATGTTCATGGTCGGATTGAGCGACGTCATGGGGTCCTGAGGGATGAAGGCGATTTCGTTGCCGCGCACCCTCTGCATCTCTTCTTCCGAAAGGGTCGCCAGATCCTTCCCGAAATTCTCGATCGATCCGCCGATCACGTGGCCATTGTTCTGTAGCAGTCTCATGATGGACAGGCCGATCGTCGTCTTGCCACAGCCCGACTCGCCGACGAGGCCAACGCACTCGCCCTCACTGATCTCGAAGGTCACGTCGTCAACGGCCACGACGTTCGCGCTTCGCATTCGAAATTCGGTGTCTAGGTTACGAACGGAGAGAACGACACCCATAGTCGACAACCCTACAACGAGCGTCTCGGGCCTAAATGGTGGAGCCCAACTCCGGAAGGGTCCGGGACCGGCGGTGCCAGCGCGTGGGTCCATACCGGGACAGCGAGCGGCGATGATGCGAAGCGGCATCGTGATGGGCGAGGGCGGGGGAGCGCTCAGGCGCCAGCTGCCCCTCTTTCTCTTCGGCGTAGGCGGGCCGCTCTCGACCGGCAAGCTGTGGTTGAGCCCCATCTCTCTGGTCGATGAGGTCAGGGCAATACTCTGGATCGTCGACCGCAAGGTGTCGGGACCAGTCAATCGGCCCGCCCCTCGCCGATCACCAACTCTCAATTCACGAGGGAATCAGCGACGGCGCTGCGTCGCCCGGCCGTCATGAAGGTCGCCGCACTCGCCCTTAAGGTGGCACTCGGAAGCCAGATGACGCGTGACGCGGTGCTCGCCAGCCAGCGTGTCGTGCCTCTTGTACTGAGCCGAGGGGGCTTGGTGTTCAACAATCCCGACGTTCACGCCATCATTTCTGAGGTCGTTGGGCCGCGAACCAACTAAAAGCCGACATTTTGAAGGTTTTTGCATTTTTCGGTCAATAATAAGGGTGCTGAGCACGTAATTGTCACAATTAACAGGTCCTCGTGAACTTGTGTGAACCCACGATGCCCGATACAGTTGCCAACAATCATCCTCAACGGGTGGGCAAATTGGACGTGACCATTTCGGTGGTACTGGGAGGCAATATCAATATGCAATTCAAACACAAGCTTCGGGTCCTGGTGACCATCGGCTCCGCGGCCGCTGCGTTATCGGTGGGCCTCGTTGGATTATCTACGGGAGGAGCCGGAGCAGCCAGTACGCCGACGGGTACCATCACACTCGCCGAAGCGGCACAGACGCCTCCAAACTATATTTTCCCATTCATGAGTTGCGCCACCTTCTCGGTATCCAACATCGACGGCTTCGACCAGCAGCTGTTCCGCCCGGCCTACTGGTTCGGCCTCGGATCCTCGGCGGCCATCCAGCCAACGCTTTCCCTGGCTAATCAGCCCGCCATGAGCGATCACAACAAGACGGCCACGATCGTCATGAAGGGCTGGAAGTTCGCCGACGGCCAGACCATTGACGCCGAGTCGCTCATGTTCTTCTTGAACATGTACCGGGCCGATCCGACGGACTACTGCGGCTATAACGGCAAGTACGGGATTCCCAACATGGTAAAGAGCGCGAGCGGAACGGGCAATACGGTCACTATTCACTTCACGACGTCGGTCAACCCGTACTGGATCCTCTACAACTACCTGGCGGAGCTCACCCCGATGCCCAACTCCTGGGACATCACGGCTCCCGGTAAGACTTCGACCTGCGCTTCCGGTGTCTACAACGCCAAGTCCACGAATGCGGCGTGCACGGCGGTCTACAAGTACCTCAACAAGGAGTCCTCGAATACCTCGACCTACACCGACGCCATGTGGCAGAGTGGCGATAGCGGACCGTGGAAGTTGACATCATTCGACAACCTGGGCAACTTGACCCTGGTGCCGAACACCAAGTACTCGGGCCCCCAGAAGGCCCAAGTCGCGGAAGTGAAGGAAGTCGCCTTCGCGTCGACGACCGCCGAGCAGAACGCGCTGCGCGCCGGCACAATCGACATCGGCTACGTGGATAATGCAGTGCTCACCAAGAACGGAACGCCGAGCAAGCCCGGCCCAAACTGGAGCGCCATCGCCAGTAATTACTCATTGCACGTGTCCGCGCCATGGTCGGTTGACTACTCCGCCTACAACTTCAACAAGTTGAATCCGCAGGCCCCGCTACTGAGCCCGCTCTACATCCGTCAAGCCCTTCAAGAGACGGTGAACCAGCCCGGCATCATCAACAAGGTCTTCAAGGGCTACGGCTACGTGCAGATCAACCCGCTACCGCCGGTCACTCCGTCCTCGATCGACACGGGCGTGTCGTTCACGAATCCCTACCCGTACAACCCATCCAAGGCGTCGGCGCTGCTCAAGAGCCACGGCTGGAAGATGTCGGGCGGAACCCTCGAATGCGAGAGTCCCGGAACGACGGCCACCGACTGTGGTGCGGGAATCACGAAGGGCGAAAAATTGGCCTTCACCTTCCTGTACGACTCGGGCTCACCGGTTACTGCGCTGCAGGTCGACGCGGAGGTTTCTGAGTGGGCTTCCATCGGAATAGCCATGAAGGTCTCCTCGGCGCCCTTCAACTCTGTCATCTCCACGTGCTCGGCCAATTCGGGCAAGTGGAGCATCTGCTACTGGGGCGCTGGGTGGATCTACTCACCCGAGTACTACCCGTCAGGTGAGACTCTGTTCACGCCAGGTGCAAGCTTTAACATCGGCAACTTCAACAACGCGGCATTGAACGCCGCTGTGCAGAAGACCGACTTCGGTACCGCCAGCCTTGGGAAGTTCGCGAACATCGCGGCGCAGCAACTGCCGGACTTGTACCAGCCCAATACCACCAACGACTTCGTCGCGGGCGGCATTGGTGAAGTCATCAACACCCTCAAGAGCAAAATCGGCTTCTCGCCGAACCCGCTCGAGACCTTCATGCCGGAGTACTACTCCTTCAAATAGAGGTTCACACGTAAGGGTGCAGGCCCAACGACAAACAGCCCCCCAGTCGGGGGGCTGTTTGTCGTTGGCGAAGGGCGCGCTCATTTTGTCAGTGCTTTTCAAACCTGCGAGGGGGAACGGTGCTGGTAAACCCGCCCGGTGCTCAACTACATCCTGAGGCGGCTCGGTCAATCGATCATCGTCTTGCTGACTGTGATGCTGATCACGTTCACCCTTCCCTACTTCGAGGTCGGCGGCATTTTGGCTCCCGCGTATGCAGTGCTCGGCACGCACGCCGATCCAGCGACGGTGCACGTGTGGGGCGTCCAGCACGGGATGTTCCACCCGTACTTGGTGCGGTTCTGGAGCTACATCGACCAGGTATTCGTCCACTTCAACCTGGGGCACTCGTACAAACAGAACCTCTCGGTGTGGTAGGTTATTTCGGCTCTTGTGACTCATCCGTGGGTCGCTTTGGCTAGTTGACGCCCGGGTAGCGGTGGACAGTAGCCATCGCGATCGAGCAGACACAGCGCGATGAGATTGTCGGTGGACTTGAATCCGTAGGCCATGCGGGTGAGGAGGCGTAGCTTCGCGTTGGTCGATTCCACGAGTGCGTTCGACAGCCCGTCGTTGGTCAGGGTGGCGACGCCCGGGTAGCGGTGGCGAACGATCCGGTGACAGAGGTCGACGAAGGCGGGCATTCGACAGCGCCTCGCCCAGCTGCGCCAATCGTCCAGGGCGTCGATGGCTTCACGACCTCGCAACTGAAATATCAGGCGGAACTGCTCCTTGAGTAAGTACCCGCGATACAGAGTCTTGTTCACTGGCGCCACCCGACTGAGGCTTTCCTGCTGTCGCCCGCTCGGGTGGTCGGGGTTCTTCAGCAGCGCGTAGCGACTGCCCTTCGGGAGGGAAATGAGACTGGGTGCGCCGATCCTTCTCGCGGTGCGCCAGATCTGCTTGCGCACCTCGCCGAGCGCCCTGGTCGCCCGGGCGACAATGTGGAACGCGTCGGCGCACAAGGTGGCGTTGAGGCAGCGTTCACGAACCACGGTCGCGATCCACTCGGCGGCGTCAGCGCTCACCAGCTTGATCAGGGCGGACCGTTCTTCACCCAGCAGATCGAAGAACGCGTTGAGGGTGGCCTTGTCCCGACCCACCGCGGCCCAGACGAGCCGTCCGCTGTCGTGGTCGACGACCACGGTCAAGTACTCGTGACCCCGGCGGTAGCTGATCTCGTCGATGCCAATGCGGGTCAGTCCCTCGAAGGGATCGCGAGCGGCTCGACCATCGGCCACCACCCGGGTGATGATGGTGCCTACGCTGCGCCACGCCACTCGCATCAGCTCGGTGACCGCCGACTTCGAGGTGTGGGTCTCCTTGCTTTTGCGATTCAACTACATTGGGTGCTGCTCAATAGTGGTAGTACTCCGGCGTGATCGTCAAGAGCGGATTCGGAGTGAATCCAATTCTGCTCTTCAGCTTCTTGCTGATCTCAACTGCGAAGGAGGGGTTTGGTACGAAAAGAACTGGCAGTTGTTCAGCGGTGTACTGAGCGTACGCCGTCAACTTCACGTTCGACGAGACCGTGGCGTGAATCAACGTTCCCATCTTGCCCGTTGGGTCGACGTAGGAGCCGTAGTTGGCCCCGGCACCGGGAGCGAAGAGCGACTCACCGGTTGGGTAGTAGTCAGGCGAGTAGCCCCACCCTCCACCCCACGAGCAGATGTCCGTGGTCGATCCGGGACAGCCGCTGGTGACGTAGTAGAACGTGCCCTCTGAGTGCGAGACGGTGATACCCAACTGCTGCCAGGCTGAAACGATGGCGTTGTTCTGGGCGTCCTGTGAGTTCGAACCAGACGCCCACTCAATACTGATGTTCATCGCCGTGCCTGACGCAATGCCTGCACCACAGTTACTCGAGCCGGAACCCGGGCTGGTGCAAGTAAGCTTTCCGCCCGAGTCGGTCCAGCCATGGCTGGTGAACTGCGCCGCTGCGCCGGTGACGCTGTACGGGTATGGCTGCTTGAAGGCGGCGCTCAGGGACGACGGTGCGCCCGTGGGCAGTGCGCTGTCGTCGAGGAAGGAGTAGTTCTTCCACGCGTTGGCAATGATACCCGGCTGGTTGATCGCCTCTTCGAGGGCGCCACGGACGTACGTCTGGGCCAGCTCGGCCGCGTCAGTACCGCTCTTGAAGTTGAACACGTCAAAGCTGGTCGACCAGATCGGTCCGGAGATCAGGTTGTACCTGGAAGCCACCGGTGCCCAGTTGGGGCCAGCTGTTCCGGGCGCGGGCGCCGGTGCAGTGAGGTTTGAGGGGTCAACGAAGCCGAGGTCTACCGTGCCGGCCTGCAGGGCGGTCTCTTCTGTCTGTTCGGTGGTGAACGCGAGTTCCTTGAAGTACCGCACCTGAGCCTTCTGCGGGCCCGAGTACTTGGAGTTGGGCTGGAACGTGGCGTTGCCCAAGCTGTCAAAGGAAGTCAGCTTCCACGGGCCGCTGTCCCCACCCTGCCACAGGGCATCGGTGAAGGTGCTCGTGTTGGATGACTGCTTGAGCAGGTACGCCTCAACTTTCTTGCACGCGACGTCGGTGGAACTCGCGCCGTACTTGCCCGAGGCGCAGTTCGAGACCGTGTGGGCCGAAGTCCGGTCCCACGAATTGGGCATGGGGGTGATCTGGGATAGGTAGTTGTACGTGATCCAGTTGTGGTTCACCGGAACGGTGAAGACTATTTTCACCGTATTTCCCTTGCCAGTGATATTGGTCACCTGGTCTGGAATTCCGTAGTGGGGGACGTAGTAGCAGAGTCCGGTCGGGTCGGCCTTGTACATGTTCAAGAAGAACATGACCGACTCGGCGTTGATGGTCTGACCGTCGGCGAACTTCCAGCCCTTGGTGTTGATCGTGACGGTCTTGCTCCCGTTGGAGAAGGTGGGGAGCTTGGCGAGTGACAACTGGGGCTGCAAGCTCACCGACGTGCCCAGTCCGAACCAGTAGAGCGGACGGAACATCAGAAACTGAAAATCGGCGCTGTTGGCTTCGGAACAGTCTTGGGGGCTGAGGTAGGGGAAGATGTAGTCAGGATTTGCCGTTGCAGCTTCCGCGTACGTGATCGTCCCTGCAGGAGCACTCGCGCCACTCATCGTTGGGGCAATGAGGCCCATCGATAACGCACCGGCGGCAGCGCCAATCGTTATCGCAAGCCGTAATCTGCGTCCAAATTGCATAGTGAACTGCCTCCCAGTGCCACCGAAGTAGTCACAATTATCTTGCTTCCCCATCACGGATGGACTAAAAGCGACTGTAACCCTTGCCGTTAGGGCGAACAAGGCAACCGAGACGGAAACGCTCAAATAACCATTACTTTTCTGTTACTTTGCTCTTGTAATTACCGGTCACGAGGACCGCAATTGGCTTCTCGATAACGGTCCCGACTAGGGGCGATACGAGAAGGCCGAAGCGAGGATGGACCCAATTGCCCTGTTTTCGAACTCAAAACCGCTCTCGGTCAAGACGGTGGGCACGACTCGCTGACTGGCCAATACGGCTTCGTCGGTGAGCCCGGATCCGAGGGCGATCCTCAGGGCGACCGCGGGAACCCGAGCCAAGGTCGGCCGGTGCAGATGACGCCCCAAGCCGCTGGTGAAGTCCCGGTTGGTCAGGGGCTCGGGACCGACCAAGTTGACCGGGCCTTCCAGCGAACGATCCAGGACCCACAGGATGGCTCGCACCTGGTCACGCAGTGAAATCGGGCTAAGCCACTGGCGTCCGGTCGAAAGGGCGCCGCCGAGACCCAGGCGAAAGAGGGGGATCTGCTTGCTCAGCGCTCCGCCGGCCGCGCTCATGACGATTCCGGTCCGCAGCGAGGCGACGGTGGTGCCCCCTAGCGCCAAGGGCGCCGCCGCCGCCTCCCACTGGCCGCAGACCTCGGCGAGGAAGCCGGTCCCCTGGGAGGACCCCTCGTCCAGCACCTCGTCACCCCTCGAGCCGTAGAAGCCGACGGACGATCCGCTGGCCAGCACCCGAGGGCCGTCGTCCATTGCGCCCAGGGCCTCGACGAGCAACGACGTCGAGACCGTTCGCGACGTGCGGATCTCGTTGCGGCGCTGGGCGGTCCAGCGCCCGTCCCCGATGCCGGCGCCGGCGAGGTGCACGACGCCGTCGAAGCCGCCGGCGCGGCGCAGGTCCCCGTCGTCGACGATCTGGCGCGCGGGGTCCCAACGGATGATCGCTCCGCCAACGCCGCGGGTGCCCGGGCGCACGAAGCGCACCACGGCGTCGTCGCGATCCTCCAGGGCGCTGGCCAGGGCCGAACCGATGAGGCCTGACGCCCCCGTTATCGCGACGCGCACTGGTCCTGCCAAAGGTGGTGGAGAAGCTCCGCGAGCTGATCGGGGTTGGAGAGGTGGGCACCGTGGCCGGCGTGCACCAGCTCGCGCGAACTGATCATGGGGCTGACCTTCTCCAACTGGAGGCAGAGGGAGCGGTAGAAGTCGGCCTGGTTCCAGTCACCGTGGACGTACACGCTGGGTGTGGCGAGCCGACCGAGGTCGAACGGTGCAGCGCCTCGCAGGATGGCGAGGTCGCTCAGCAGGCCCGGACCGTCGAGGCGTCGCGACTCGCGCTCCGCGTCGCCCAGGCGCTCCCACGCCCTGTCGGACACGACCCGCTTGAAGAAGACCTCGGACTCGTGGGCGGCGTCGTCGGTGAGCGGCATCCGAGCGTCCGGACGCACGAGGATCCACGGCAGCGGCGCTTCGTAGACCGCCACGAGCCGCGCCAGCTCCGGTTCGGCGAGGTCGGCGCCGAGGGCGACGACCCCTCCGTAGCTGTGCCCGAAGTAGATGACCGGTCCCCGCTGCGCCTCGCGGCGCGCGATGGCTACCAAGTCCTCGACGTGGTCCGCCAGCGAGAGGGGCTTCAGACCCCGGGAACGCTGGTACCCGCGCCGGTCGTAGGCCACGACGTCGAAGGATTCGCAGCGTCGAGCCAACCTCGCGAAGGAGCCGCCGCGGTCGAGACCCCCGTGCACGCAGATGATGGTGGCCTCGGGTCGGGGAACCCGCCGTTCGGCGACCGCCAGGCCTGCGACGGGCGAGCTGCGCACGTAATGCAGGTTCAGGGGGGCGACGGGCGTAGAGGTCACAAATGAAACCTACCGGTTTCCCTCGACGCCGCGGCCTCTCATTCCTGGCGATGAGGCCCCTAGGCTGGGGTAGTGACTTCCCCTCCCGACTCCTCGTTGCCCCAATCGAACAAGGGATCCTTCGGACCCAACGCCTGGCTCGTCGATGACATGTACGACCGCTTCCTGGCCGACCCCGGCTCGGTATCGGCCAGCTGGCGCGAGTTCTTCGCCGACTACCAGCGCTCGACCGTTCCCACCGTCGCCACCGCCGTCGCCACCGCTGCGCCCGTGAAGGCCGCGGCGAGCCTCGACGCGCGGGCGACGCCCCTGCGCGGCGCCGCGGCACGCATCGTTACCAACATGACCCAGAGCCTGGGGGTGCCGACCGCCACCAGCGTGCGCAGCGTCTCGGCGCGGCTCCTCGAGATCAACCGGACCGCCCTCAACGAGACCCTTTCGCGCTCCAGCGGCGCCAAGGTCTCGTTCACGCACTTCATCGCCTTTGCCGTCGTCAGGGGCCTCGGCGAGGTCCCCTCGATGAACGCCTCGTTCGTCGAGGCCGTCGACGACAAGGGGACGCCCGGCGTCGCGCGACACGAGCACGTCGGACTGGGTCTCGCCGTCGACGTACAGCGTCCCGACGGATCGCGCAATCTCCTGGTGCCGGTGATTCGTGACGCCGACACGATGGACTTCCGCGAATTCCTCCTGGCCTACGAGGACCTCGTGCGCAAGGTGCACAACGCGAACTTCGGCGCCGACGACTTCGCGGGTGCGACGGTCTCGCTCACCAATCCCGGCACAATCGGCACGGTCCAGTCGGTGCCGCGGCTCATGGCGGGCCAGGGCGCCATCTTCGGAGTGGGCGCCCTCGGCTGGCCCGCGGGCTTCGAAGCCGCCGATCCGCGGGTCCTCGCCGAGATCGGCGTCGGCAAGGTGATGACCCTCACCTCCACCTACGACCACCGCATCATCCAGGGCGCGGAGTCGGGCCTCTTCCTCAAGTACGTGGCGGAGTGCCTCACGGGCGGCCACCAGTTCTACGACGAGATCTTCGCCTCGCTCGGGGTTCCGTACGAGCCGGCGCGCTGGGCCAAGGACTCCAATCCCGCCAACGTCGAAGGAGACTCCGAGCGGATCCTCAAGCAGATTCGGGTCCAGGAGCTCATCAACATGTACCGCGTGCGCGGACACTTGTACGCGCACCTCGACCCGCTGCACAGCGACCCGCCGCCGCTGCACTCCGAGCTCGAGATCTCGACCTACGGACTCAGCATCTGGGACCTGTCGCGCACCTTCGTGGTGAACGGCCTGGCGGGCCGGCGCGAGGCGACCCTCGAGGAGATCCTCTCGATACTGCGCGAGGCGTACTGCCGCACCATCGGCATCGAGTACGGCCACATCATGGACCCAGAGCAGAAGCGCTGGATCCAGGAGAGGGTCGAGGGCGTGAGGCCCACGATCTCGGTCGACGAGCAGATGAGGGTGCTCGACGCCCTGACCGAAGCCGAGGTCTTCGAGCGTTTCCTGCACACCCGCTACGTAGGCCAGAAGCGGTTCGGACTCGAGGGCGGCGAGTCGACCATCGTCGCGCTGCGCACGGTGCTGGACGTGGCGGCCGACCAGGGCACCAAGGAGGCCGTCATCGCCATGGCGCACCGCGGGAGGCTCAACGTGCTCGCCAACGTCGTCGGTAAGTCCTACAGCGACATCTTCTCGGAGTTCGAAGGGAACCTCGACCCCGAGAGCGTCCAGGGCAGCGGCGACGTCAAGTACCACAAGGGCGCCCGGGGGGTCTTCACGAGCCACGCGGGGGCGTCCATCGAGGTGTCGATGGCGTCGAACCCGTCGCACCTCGAGGCGGTGAGCCCCGTCGTCGAGGGCATCGTGCGCGCCAAGCAGGACCTCGTGCTGCGCCCGACCGACGGCACCCAGACCACGGTCATGGCCGACCATTTCCCGTACCTGGGAATCCTCATCCACGGCGACGCCGCCTTCGCGGGCCAGGGCGTGGTCGCCGAGACCCTCAACCTCTCCCAACTGTCGGGCTACTACGTGGGCGGCGCGTTGCACATCGTCATCAACAACCAGGTCGGCTTCACCACCGCGCCGGACTCGGCGCGCTCGAGTTTCTATCCCACCGACGTCGCCAAGATGATCCAGGCGCCGGTCTTCCACGTGAACGGCGACGACCCCGAGGCCTGCGCGCGCGCGGCGCGCCTCGCCTACGACTACCGCGAGACGTTCCACCGCGACGTGGTGCTCGACATCGTCTGCTACCGGCGCCACGGGCACAACGAGGGCGACGACCCCAGCTACACCCAGCCCCAGATGTACAAGATCATCGACCAGATGCGCTCGGTGCGCAAGGTCTACACCGAGACCCTCGTGCGCCGCGGTGACCTGTCGATCGAGCAGGCCGAGTCGGCCCTCGACGCGTTCAACGCGCGCCTCCAGAGCGTGCTCGACGAGGTGCGCACCGTGCCGGTGCCCACGCTCAGCGGCGTCCCGATCGCCGAGGTGCCCTTCGACGCGCCCGCGCCCGAGACCGGGGTCGATCGCACGACGCTGCTCGCGATCGCCCGGGCCACCACCACGGCCCCCGGAGGCTTCGTGATCCACCCCAAGCTCGAGCGCCAGTTCGCCCAGCGCGCGACCCTGCTCGATTCGGGCGAGGTCGACTGGGCGCTCGGCGAGGCCCTGGCCTTCGGCTCGCTCGTCGTGGAAGGCTCGAACGTCCGCCTGATGGGCCAGGACTCGCGGCGCGGCACGTTCTCGCATCGCCACGCCGCCCTGATCGACTACGAAAACGGCCAGCAATACGTGCCGCTCTGCAACATCGAGGGCGCGGCCGGTTTCTTCACCGTGCGCGACTCTCTGCTGAGCGAGTACGCGGCGCTGGGCTTCGAGTACGGCTACTCGGTCGAGGCGCGCAACACGCTGGTCGCGTGGGAGGCGCAGTTCGGCGACTTCGTCAACGGCGCCGAGATCATCATCGACAACTTCCTCGTCGCGGCCGAGGACAAGTGGGGCCAGTGCGCGAGCCTGGTGATGCTACTGCCTCACGGCTACGAGGGCCAAGGTCCCGAGCACTCGAGCGGGCGCATCGAGCGGTTCCTTTCGCTGTGCGCGCGCAACAACCTTCGCGTGGCCCAGCCGACGACCTCGGCGCAGTACTTCCACCTGCTGCGAAGCCAGGTCCGCCGCGAGCACGTCACGCCGCTGATCGTCTTCACCCCCAAGTCGATGTTGCGCGCCGTCCAGACCCGCTCGCCGCTGGTCGATTTCGAGACGGGCTCGTTCCAGACTGTCCTCGACGACCAGGTCCCCGACCGCGAGGCGGTCACCCGGGTCGTGCTGGCGACGGGCAAGATCTGCCACGAGGCGACTGCGCGGCGCGACGAGATCGGTGCCGCTAACGTCGCCGTCGTGCGCCTTGAGCAGATCTATCCATGGCCGGCCCAGGAGCT
>Ga0224553_1000767_pt1 | contig 12827 bp, 11 predicted proteins | sample 714S21014metaG_FD_179897 | JGI IMG/M metagenome (GOLD analysis project Ga0224553, IMG submission 179897) | Peat soil microbial communities from Stordalen Mire, Sweden - 717 S2 10-14 | ecosystem: Environmental > Terrestrial > Soil > Wetlands > Peat | place: Sweden: Norrbotten County, Stordalen... | reverse complement strand
CGGGGGAGTAGGGCCTCTTGAGCGTAGCGAAAGAGGCCCTACTCCCCCGCAAATCCCCGCTTATCGTTCCCTCTGCTGGTAACCTTTTGCTCCGCCCCAGTGGTCTACTTTTGCTCCGCCCTTGACAACCGCCGGCAGGCAGATCGGCAGTAGAGGCATTTTGATGCTCTGAGAACACTTTTGGCTGGGGTCTGGGGAGCAACGGAACTGCGAACCGACTTAAGGCTCTGCCCCCATCAGTAGCCCCCGGCCTTCTATGCCGGGGGCTATTCTCCCGCTGGCCCAGCGGCCAGCGGGAGCGCGGTAGGGGTGCCGGGGACGCAGGGATTCTAAGCCCCAGCCTTTTGACTAGAGGCCCAAGCCAATATCGAGGCTCTGTCTTTGCTCCTGCTGCGGCGCGATCTCCCGCAGCTGCCCGACTGCCGGGATTGCTTCCCCCTGGACATTCGCTTTATTTTCGCCTATGCTGATTCTGATGTCCTTCGGAATTCAGAGACGAAAGCTGTTCGTGGTGGAGTGCAAACGATGTCGGCGGGACGTGCCTGCCGGTGTGCCTGAATTCCCTTTTCAGTCCATTGTGGTCGTCTGCCCTCTGTGCGGCGAACAGCGCCGGTATCTCCCCTCAGAGGTTGTCCTGGGAACGCCTCATCATTTGGTGGCGAAGCAGGCACGGGCGGGACAAAGTTGAGTTGGCCCCTTCCTCGTTAGCTCGATGGTCCTGGGCTGGTTGACTCTCAGCGTCTAGTGCCTGTTCGCGGGTGGTGTGCCGGGGCGCAACGAGCGGCTGCTCTTTTTTGAGCCGGCAGGCGCCGCCGGCAGAGCCTCTGGCTCGGCATTGGGTGGTGTTTGGTCGCCTCGCACATCGGGGGATCATCGGCGACAGTCCACACGGAATGGATGAAGAAGTGAGCGCATTGGCCTGTTATCGCCTGTTAAGGCTCCTGTCCAGAGCCTCGTTTGGCCTGGGTCATTTGGCTGCTCATTGACCAACCCATCAAATCGCTTCCTCGCCGCGTCTACTCCGGTGCTTGACCATGCCTCAGTAAAGCTGAAGGTCGCGGAGCATGCTCTCATCGCTGTAATCGTATGTCACCGTATCCGTATCCGAGTAAGTGATTCTGTGCGGAGTCTTGGTATCACGGCGGCTAAATGTTGGTTTGTTGTCCTCCCACGTCAGAGTGATCGCGATTGTGCTTCCAGACATCCGCGAGTACGCCTCAGAGAGCGACTCCATCCACCATTTCCGCTGGTCTTCTGGCACGCGTGGTACCCAACTCAACATCCAGTCAATTCGCTCACGTGCGTGCTGCCAAGGTAACATGCCGCACATGGTCCAAAAACATTCGAGCTTGAGAAACCGGCATTTTCGTGCGATCTGAACTAGAGACTGTGCACACTGCGCCCCGAGATCGTGCTGATTGGCTTTGACAGCCGCACAGCCGAGGTAGCCCAGCATCTCCATGCAACGATAGAGGAACTCGGTATCCCTTTTATCCATCGCACAGTCCGCAAGAGATTGGGCAACTAACGGGAACCGTACCAGTTCGAAGAAAAACATTCGCGATTCGTCTTTGGATGGGCTGTCGAGACCTTTGTTGGCACATTCTCTGGCGATCACAAGCGTACGAAGTGCGCTCGTCTTCCATCCTCTCTTAAGAGTTTCGATTGCAAGGAAGGCTAGGACACTTAGGACAATGCGACTGAACTCATCAGTCTGTCGCGCGTGGGCTGCTTCGACCCTGAGAAAACTGCCCAGAATATCGCCGAGGCTTCGGGAATAGCGATCCGTTTTGTCGGCCTCCAAAGTCATTCGCGCCAACTGCGCCAGTCTGTCATGCGCGTGGCTTACAACGACGGAGCGCACTTTATAGTCGGCCTTTTCTCCATCTGCGAGGACCATCTCTTTCTCGTTGGATGTTGACGCTACAAGCTTGAGAATCGCATCCACAGCCATGTCGTAAACCTGGCCATCTCCATTGGTCGTAGCAGCACTCGCCAGGGCGAGCATTGAATCGAAGGGATCGAAGAAACTGATCCGCGGCGGTATCCTCTGATCCCACTCGTGGGAAGGCATATTGTCAGGGGACGATAGATTGAGCTTATCAACGTGCTCGAGTTCTTCGCTAGCTGCAGTTGCAAGCTGCACCAAGAATCGGCCGAAATGCTTCCGAGATAGAGCTGCACGTATTCTGGTTGCGGGATCAGAGCAGCTCCGTGCCACTAATATCAGAACCACACTTGAAAGAGCAACGATCGGAAGAAGGAAAGCAGACACTCGACCTGGCCAGAAACCGAGTAACGCAGCGCCTATCGGGATTATGGCAAGCGATAGGACCGCGATGGCGCTCAGAACGTGGGGCCATGCGATTCCTCGGAAAAGCGCTCTGTAGGGAGAAAGTTGGTATTCTAAAAAGGAAAAGTTGACTGCAAATACGGCAAAAGTGACAGTCACCATGAGTAGGCTTGGCTCAAAGCGCTCATACGTGGATCCAACCATGGCAAACTTGAGGAATAACAAGGAAACAAGCGACAAGCCCAGTCCGACAGAAATCGCGAAGAGGGTCCGCTTAGGCCATTTTCGGTTCTTGCGGCGTCGTGACTTTCGACTCTTCGGAGGCGTTTCCTCGACTACGGGGATGGGATCAGCTTCTTTGCTTTCAAATGTTGTCTCGAACGAGACGATCCGCTTTTCCATTAGTCCCCCTTCGGGAATTCAAAGAGCTGATTGATAATCTCGCAGACAACCCGGATTGTCTGCAAAGCTGCCACGCTATAAAGTTCTGTGCTGCCGTGTGCATACTCGTTTCTGGACTCTGGCAGGATTTCGGCGAGCATTTTCGCATAATCCCAGTCCAGGTCCTCGGGTGTGACGCGGATGTCCGATTCGTCCCACGTGATCTTGTCCAGTTTCTTTTCTGTCGCCTCGCGGATCTTTTCCATCTCTACGCGGCTTCGGCTTCTAATCTCGCCGCGGTTCCGCCACGCAGAGAAGCCTTCATTCTTCAAGAGCCCGTGCCCGATTGCGTATTGCAGCAACGGATGCAGCGTGGGCCTTCCCCTCTTGATCTTCCCCGCCTTGATTTCCGCCTTAAGCCGCTCGCGTAAGGCCAGTTCGAGGCACGCAAGGCTCTGGTGCTCCGCAACGGCGTAAAAGCGGTAGATGAACCAGGCATACAAATACACATTTCTTGCCGTTTCGAATTGAACCACAATCTCCTCCGGCACGCCCGCATGCAACACATACTTCGATATCCCTTCATGGTGGTCGGCCAGTTCGATGTCGCGGGAAGTCCCGTTTGTTCGGTCAATCTTCACGAACATCGTGCTGCGTGGGTCGGGTTCACATACGTATTCAGCCGGCCTTAGCCTCTCGGGATCGAATCTTAACCCTGTCATTTGCTAGTCCCTCCTGGCCGGGTCTTTGTCAAATAGTTCGCTCCAAATCATACAGCCTCGCTCTTGACTCGAACAGTGCTCAAGGTTCCGTTCCGGAGAATTTGCAGATAGCGCGGCAACAACTTGAAAGGAAGAGCTAGAACGCTGCGATTCCCTAAAGTGATCCGAAGACTGATCGACCGGATAGGTTCTGAGAAGTCTTAGTGCATTTGGGAACTGACCGATCCCTAGGGTGACGGATAGAATATCACAGGTGCATTCGTGGTTCATGCTGATCGCGATTGGCCGACCATCTGGCCGGAACTCGTAAAATCGACTCCAGCCCGGCTCGATGAGTGACTCGGGCTGTTGGCGTAAGATGACCTTGTAACCATCCCAGGTCCGACAATCCGGAGCACCCGGCAATCCGTCAAACGCCCGTTTGATTCCACGCATCGTCTTGATGACTTTCAGGTTATCCAACATGCATGAGCTCCCGCCGCTCTACAAAATTTTATAGATCCAATTGGCGCTATCCGAACCTTCACATTGACCTCACAATTGCAGCCGCCAGTAACGCATTTGAACGATCATTCGGAGAAGGCCGACGGGCAGTTGCTATAAACCGGAGCTCTGCGTTCCCAAAAACTCCTCCACCAAAGTGTCAAAAGAAAGTTCATTCACTTCTGCCAATTGCTTCGCACAATTGACAGGAATTCCGTCCACTGTTTCGCTTTCAACGCCTCCACCTTCAGGATATCGACGCCTCATTTGTTCCAAGAGGTCGCGGAATGATGCATCCTGCCTCTCCTGAATGAATATCAAGAACTTCTGTTGTACCTGAGGGTCCTTGCGATTCTTACGAAACCACGCGCCTAGCCGTCTCTGCGAGATCTCTCGTCGGCTGCGAACAATGCCCGTTGTTCGGTCGAGGTAGTCACTTGCCGCTTCGGTGAAGACCGCGACCTGCGGGCTCAAATGCAAGAGAAAGGCCGGAATGGAAGCTCCGGGACTCACAATTTCCAAGCGCCGATCCGGGGTACGCTCCAGCCAGTCACATAACACTCGATTGATGTGCAGGTCGCCGAAGCCGTACCCTATGCAGATCAAGGTGGAGACAAAGTTAATATCGGATTCGAACTGCTTGAAAAATTCCTTCGGAAGAACCTGTCCATGGCGATTGTCGAATTTGTGAGTCCCCGCCACGAGCGAGCGTCGAAGAAACTGCATGACGCCCATCTCGTCGGCAAAGGCAATCTCGTTGGTCGCCTTGACCGGATACGGCCGTTGCGGATCGACGTAAAGCAGTTCGTCCTGCGCGATGCGCAACATATCGATAATGCTTTGCACCGTCCGTTCATCCGGCACCAGTTTGGCGAAGTCCTTGCCGTCACGGTATGCAAAGACATCTAAAGCGCCATGAATCTTGAGAAGATTGATTCCCGCAACGCCAGGTTGCGCAAAGACAATGCCTTTCGCTAATTGCGCTTCTGACAGCGTCTCTGCTCGCAGTTCTCCAATCTTCGTGCCTGAGGCGTCCCTTCGGGGAAGTGCGATAAGTCCGCTGCTGAACCCAGAGTGCAGTGGAATGTCATATTTTGCAGCTAGACATTCAATTACCACATCGTGATTGAGAGAGAATATCCAAAGAGGTGCATTCGCATGAGCAAGCTTAGCAATGCCTTCAAACGAACTAAGATTCTGGTCTATGAGAGCAATATTGTTCGTATGCCGTAAGCGGAAAATATGATAAACCATTTCGACCAGCCATGAGTAAAGCCCATGGTATTGCTGGAGAAGCGGCAAGACTCGACGCGATTGCGTTTCGAGATAACCGAGGAGGCTTTCATAGTGCATCGGTTTACAAGCGAGCACTGTAGCAAAGTCTTCTATAACGGTGTCCGGGTATCCTGTCCCTTGCATCCGCCAACCAACATTCAAATCCCTTAGTTTGTCTGGCGTGAGCCATTGTTTCAGTTCTTCCGTCAGCTCCCCGACGAGAGGCATGCCCACTTCGACCGAGGCACCAGATCCGAGAAATAGAGCTGTCAATCGGGTTGAACTCGTCATCGTCGAACTGCCTCAATAATCTATTGTTTCACTTCGACCGAGCGCAGTAAACCAAGGATTCGCCAATTTGTCGGTAAGAATTCTCGGCTAATGCCAAATCGCCAATGCACTCGTCTCCGGCAGATTAGTACCGCAAAAGTCGGCTTGTGGCAAGATTTTCCGAGGGATTAGCACTGGACCGAGGGATTGGCACTGGGCCGGTGGATTGGCAAACCGGAAGTTGAGTTTCAGTGGGCGAAAAACAGGGCTTAGCTTGAAATGAACAACCCCGCCGCAAGCGGCGAGGAATCAGACCCGGAAGAGATTGAAGCCTTGGAATTCCCTTGTGCGTGCCAGGGGCAGACCTCAGCGAAGGTTTCAAGGGGACGGTGCGGGCAGGAACAGGCCCGCGCGGGCGGGGTGCCGGGGGCGTAGCGGGCGGTGCCTGTTTCAGCCGGCGACCGGTTGGTAAAGCATGCCCGCTACTACTGGCTGTTGTTGGCAGAGAGCCATCTGACGCGGCGCCTGTTCGCAAGCATGCTGCGGCGGATTCTGGCTTTGCCGCTGCCGGCCGGATAGGCGCGGCAGCCAGACGAAACCAATCTGGACGACGGAGGGGACTTGAGGGAGGGTGTCTGAGAAATCGCTTCGAAATCAGGCAAATCACGGCTTTTTGGCCTGGGCAGAGGACCCGCGGGGCAGTAAGGGGGCTTTGCCGTTGGAATGAATGCGAAAAAGGTGGCGAGCCGGGCACTCTGGGGTGTATTCTTTCGTCGCCGGACAAGCAAAATGGAAATCCCGGCTTGCTGCCGTATCTCACAAGAGGTCCGTCCATTGGCTAAGCCAAACTGTAATCCGAAATCTGGACCTTCGCTCTTCTGTCATGTCTGCTTTCCAATCATACTTGGCGCAGGGATTTATAGTTTATGGCGATCTAAGCGGTTGCTGGTATTTACTTGGTACGGATGGCTTGGATTGCAGGCACCATTACTCGCGCTTAGGGCGAACCTGGCGGGCGTACGGCATTTTCTTCCAGATTTTGTGCTTTATTCCCTTCCCGATGCTCTTTGGGTCTACTCTTTCACGTTCCTAATGCAGTCGGTGTGGTTTCGACATTCTAGGAGCTACGGGCGGACCTTTTGGATTCTCTTGCCTGTATCGCTAGCTGTGGGCGCGGAAATAGGGCAGTTTTTTAAAGTTGTTCCAGGCACCTTCGATCTCATGGATATAGCTGGTTACGTTGCAGCCTGGGCTGCTGCCTCGATGTTCATAAGAACCTGCTGTCGGAGGGATCAACTTGAAATCAGAGCGTAGGGCACACATTGTCTCTCTTCTCTTTCTGGCGGTTTTCTGCATCCTGGCGGCAGGAAGCATGGATACCCCTACTCCAACCGGGACCGACGCCTCCCCCGCCCGAGGCCCTGCACAGAATGTAAGCGCGGAACGTCTCTTTCTGGATTATCAGCGAAACGAGGTCTCCGCAGACTCAATGTATAAGGGAAGGACGCTAGCTGTGACGGGGACTGTTTCCAGCATCAACAAGGACTTTACCGACAGCGTCTACCTAATGCTTGAAACCTCCAACGAGTTTATGGGAGTTCATGCAAATCTTCGAGGGAGCGAGGTCTCGAAGGCATCTACTCTTTCAAAGGGCAGTACTGTAACTGTTGTTTGCGAGGGGAACGGAATGATTGTCGGCAGTCCAATGCTGACAGACTGCGTGATCCAGCCTAACCAGCAGCAGGAGCATGGGGTGGAAAATCAGCAGGTGCAGGGTTCCAATCTGTCCGCTGATGGGTCTGAGGCTCCCCAGGAATCAACGCCTGTACCGGCGGAGAATTCCAACCCGCCTGCCGTTCAGCCCGCCCCTGCGAGTCCGACACGGACGGAATATCAAGGTGAGACGGCCTCGGACAATGTTGATGCGGAGGTCTCCGGTGCCCTTGACAATTGGGCCAAGGCTTACGAATCAAACGATCCGACTCTTATTGCTAATTGCTACGCAGACCAGGTAGACCGTTACTTCCTTCGCCAGAATGTCACTAATACATTCGTGCATGACTATATGGAGGCTTGGTTCAAGGACCACGACAGCCGCGTGACCATGTTCAGAATCAAAGATGTGGTCTTCCAGAATGAGACCGCCACGACTGTACAACTCAGGCTTGCCAAGGAAGTGGTAACAACGAATTCCAAGGGCGCTGCGGAACGCTTAACCCCCTCCCAGTTGTCCCTTAAAAAGGTAGCTGGAGAATGGAAGATCACCAGCGAACGGGATTTCAAATGAAACTCCAGCTTCATTGGTCCCCGGCCTTTAACCGCAAGGCGGTCTGTACTGCTTGGAAGTGTTCAGCGTCGAACTTGCCGGGGAGGGGATTTGCCGTTAACTCTAAAAGGCGGACCCGCGTCTTTTCGGACTCGAAGTCGTCTAATTCTTTCTGTGTGGCGAGTCCGCGCTTGTTACGAAGAATGCCTGTGCGCGGGTCGATGTAAGGATCGTCAAGCATCTTCTGGAATGTCGCCTCCTTTACCAGCTTAGAGCGATGCGAGAGTATTCCTCAAAGGTGATCTCTCCGGCGATGTACCGCTCATCCAGGGCGAGATGGCGGGCTGTTGGTTCCAATCCTTCACTTTGATTGAGACGGATGGCGCGTTGAATGAAGGTCCGGCGGCGGGCGCTTTCTTCCTGGGAGATTCTCTGTAAAACGAGAGTCGCTATTTGACCTCTCCTTTCAGTCGTTTCTATCACTTTTGGGGCACTTTAACCCGTGTTGTCTTGCGCGGGAGGGGTGCCGGGGGCGTAGCGGGCGGCCCGTCGCAGCGCGGGATGTGTGCTTTCATCTCCCGCGCTCCGTACTTTTCGCCACAACCCTTGGGGCACGGTCTTAGAACCTTCTTGCGTCCGCTGTTTTCCCAATTGCCAAACATGGCCCGCGCCACAGTCGCCGCGTCGATGTGTTTCTCGCAGTGGGGGCAAACAAGCCCACCTTGGGGTTTCTTCGTCGTCACGATCTCCTCTGTTAATAGTATAGCACATAATATAATTTGTGCATAGACTGAATGCTGTTGTATTTGCGGAAGACTGGGGAAACCCCTTGCGCGCGCCAGCCCGATGCAGGAAGCATTGGATTCCGCTTTACAGAAGATCGGCGCAAGGCTGCCGGCGTCTGGGCATGATCTTCTGCGCCGCCTCAAAGAACAGACTGCCGTGTCCGTCACTGGATGGAAGGATTACAGCAAGTCGTCGGAAACGATCAGCGCGCTCAGTCGCGCCATTCGCCGCCAACTCACCGTCCGCATCACGCACAAGCCCCTGAAAGTTCCCGAAGCCCGAACCCGGATAGTGGACCCGTACCGACTGTGGTACACGGGGGGCGGGCTGTACCTCGTGGTGTACGATCATGGAAAGAGCGCCATTCGCACCTTCGCAGTCGAACGCATCAGCAGCGTTAGCACCACAAACCAGCGTTTCGACATTCAAGAGGGTTTCGATTTTGAGGCGTTCCAGCGCACGGCGTTTCCGGTACACGGTGGCGAGCCGCAACTCGTACGCATTCGGTTCTCGCCGGATCAAGCTCCGTACATCATGGAGCGGCATTGGCACGATTCGCAGAAGTTCTATCCCCAGGATGACGGCAGCATCGTTATGGAGCTTCAGGTCGGGAATACGTGGGAAGTGAAGAGATGGCTGATAGGTTGGGGGGCTGATGCAGAGCTTTTCTCGCCGTCGGAACTGCGGGAAGAGATGAAGAGGTCAGCGCAGGAGACTTTTGCTCAGTACACCGGACGGGAGGTGTCTGCATGAACAGCATACTGTCGGAGCTATCGATTTTCCATAAAGTTGCAACGAAAGAGGATGACTACACGCAAATTCTCTGTAACCTGATGAAGCGGCAAGAGGGGAAAGAACTTCGCACGAGCGTGTTGTCGATGATACTAGGCAATTCTGATCTGGCATCGCAAGTTAGTCCAGACCAAATCGACACCCAGGTGAGCATGCGTGAAGCAGGACGCCCTGATTTGATAGTCGAATCGCCAGTTGTCTACGCAGTTATTGAGGTCAAGCTCAATCCTCGACGTGGTCTCACTGCGTATCAGTTTGGTGGTTATAGCATTTTTTTTGCTTCGGCTACTGCGCCCCGGAAGGTCCTGGCTTTTCTGGTTCCTGCGAATTGGCAGTACCAGCAACTCTTGGACAAGGATCTCGAACGTTTCAAAAAGGATAATCCTTCAATCTGCGCAAAGGTTGTCCAATGGGAAAAGATCTACGGATTTCACAAGCAACTCTTTCCAGACCGCACTCATGCCGATCCTATTCAGGTAGAATTCTGGCGTCTGCTCAGGCATGAATTTGGCGGAGTGGAATTCTCAACTGAGGAGATTGACATGATGGTCAATGGTAAAGGGCTTCAGTTTACGGCTTTCAACAAAGCTGCACATGTGGTCGATGAGATCGCCGAAAAGTGCAACAAAGAGGAATTCATCATCGCCGGTCCAACGCACAACGTGTTAAGCGATGAATACGGAATTTATTTCTATAGGTCAAAGTCCGATAAAGCCCGTGGGAGGAATCACTTCTTCTGGTTTGGGATTTGGTCGCTCTACTGGGAGAAGCGTGGAAGAGCTTTGTGCTTCGGAATCACGAACGACAAAAAGGCTGAACTGGATGCATTTAAGAACTCATATAGTAAGACCGATGAATTCTGTGACGGGTCACCCGAATTGGCATCTAGCGTATATACACTGGGGTGGATAGAGGATGAACTTAGCGCATCTAGGAATGATTCTATTCCGCGGATCTGGGAAAGTTTGAAGCCAATACTTTACAAGGTTTACGAGGCCGGGGGGTGAAACTCTGTTGCAGGGGTTGCTAACAGTAGGCCCGAGAGCGGAGGCGGCTCTATGAATAAACTCGCAAAAATCTGCATGGCTGGATGGACGATCTTTTGTTTTCTTGGCGCATGCAACGGAATGATGAACGTGTCAAACTCCACGCAAGGCCATGAGCTAAGCGGTGCCGAAGCTCTAGGAACGGGAATAGGATTGTTCATTTGGCTCGTTGCGTGGGCTGTTCCAATGATCGTCTTTGGCATCATCGCCCTTGTGACTAAGCCTACGCCCACAAATGTTCCGTCGATAGTTCCACAGGCGCCTCCCCGCTTGTGTGGCGAATGTGGAAAATATTACGGTGCCGATGCTTCCTCATGTCCTTTTTGTGGTTCGGTAACCAGTTCTCAGAACATCGCGACTCCCGCGGTGAGCCCTTTGTTTCTGCAATCACAGCAAGGCAGCGTTATCTCCGGCCAAGTAGACGGTTCTGTACCACGCACCATCAGCCCCGCTGAAATGTATGGGCGCAAGGCACGCAACTGGGCGCAGCAACATAGACCACTCGTCATTTGTCTCATGATCCTCGCCGTCATTGGTGCGATTGCCCTTATCTCAAGCGGCCCATCGAATACATCTTCCAATTCAACGCAGCCATCGCCATCTGAAACTGAGTCCGTTGGCGCGCCGAACGCAATGCGCGTCACCGCGATGGAACTGTTCTCCGCATATCAACGCAACGAGGTTCTCGCAGACTCCCAATACAAAGGGAAGGAACTGATCGTAACCGGGACCGTTGCCGAAATTCGGAAGGACATGTTCGATAATGCCGTGGTTGACCTGGCCACCACTAACGAATTCGAATCTGTTTTAGCTTATTTGGACAAAGGTGAAGAAGCCAAGGTAGCAACGCTTTCGAAGGGCATGGGCGTGACACTTCTGTGTGAGGGCGGCGGAGCGACGATGGGGTCACCAGATTTGCGCAACTGCCGCTTCGTCCCTGAAGGATACTCCGCACAGCCTTTAGCAGAAAGAACAACTGTTGCCGAAAAAACAGGTGAAATCACGCTCGCCGAGATTGCAAACATGACATATATTCTTGGATCGGGACAATATGCGCGATCGGTTAAATTTGCAGATGGCCGAGCGCATTGGGATACGGAATCGTACGGAATCAACACGAAATCTATTGTCTACGGCAACTTGAATGGGATTGAGCAGCGCGTAGCTGTCGTGACGATGGACTACAACGGCGGCGGAAGCGGCATTTTTATATCTCTGGTTGCAGTATGGAATGCAAATGGAACCCTCATTAACTCCGAAGAGAAGGACCTTGGAGACAGGGTTGTCGTTAACTCGATTGTGATAAGCAATGGTACGGTAACTGTGGATATGTTGACGCAGGGTCCAAATGACGGAATGTGCTGTCCCACTCAGAGGAAAATCCTTCGACTTGCTCTCCGTGGGAATCGCTTTGTCGATCTCTAAGTGAGTGCTCAATTCTCCCTGACGACAGAATAAATTCCAGTCGCACAATGCCTGGTGTCTGATTCCGGTGTGAAATATCCCCGTGGATACATGGCATAGCAGCCAAGTTTTCTAAATGGGCGGCGCGGGCAGGAACAGGCCCGCGCGGGCGGGGTGCCGGGGGCGTAGCGGGCGGTGCCTGTTTCAGCCGGCGGCGCTGACGCCGTCGAGAGCCTCTAGTACGGCATTGGGTGGTATTGCAGCGGATGCGGTCGCGGGTGGTTCGCGCCTGGACGATCTGCACAGCGCGGCGGTCGCCGGGGTGGATGCGGTGACGGTTCTGCATGGAGGGCCTCGGTGTGGGGATTGAGGCGGGCGGAATCTCGCCGGAGATCTCGCCCGCGTGGGCCGCTTATACGGCCGGGTGGGACTGGTCACCGCATCTGTGGCGACGGGGCTTCGTTGCGGTGGACCACGGCGCGCCGCTAAAAGTGTGGAGGGGGAGAGGGCACGAGGAGCGCTGAATACCTTCGTATGCAGAAACGCCTCACAGCGCCGGACTAAGCGCGGGCCGAAGCGGCCCTAGTCCGGCACGGCGGAGAACATGCCAGGATGAGCACGCACGAAAACAACCGCCAGCGGCGGCACGTGCGCGCAGATTTGCCGCTAAGAGCGCCCCGGCGGGGCAGCGGCAAATACGAAACCACTCCGTTCCATCCACCTCCGCCAGCGGCTCCGGTGAAACACGGCCTCGGAGGTTCACGGTCAACGCGGCTTGTTGCGCTGACCTCTTTTGGATTTATCGTGGGTCTCTGCCGCTTTCGACGCCTTAGCCTTGGCGTCGTCCGCTTGCGGGAGTTCCCATCCCGCCATGCCTTGTAACACGCGATCGGCGTGCTTGATCGTGTTCACGTGTCCATAGTGGTTTTCAATCATTTGGACAGAAGTTCCCATCTGCTCGGCGAGGAAATACACGTCCACACCCTCCTGCAATCTGAGCGTGGCGTAGGTATGCCGGAAGGAATAAGTCGAACGCGAAACGCCCTGCGTGCCTTCGCGCAGATTCGCCTCGTTCAGAAGATCCTCAATCAGCGAGCTGTAAAGAGTTT
>Ga0224553_1000766_pt1 | contig 12830 bp, 10 predicted proteins | sample 714S21014metaG_FD_179897 | JGI IMG/M metagenome (GOLD analysis project Ga0224553, IMG submission 179897) | Peat soil microbial communities from Stordalen Mire, Sweden - 717 S2 10-14 | ecosystem: Environmental > Terrestrial > Soil > Wetlands > Peat | place: Sweden: Norrbotten County, Stordalen... | reverse complement strand
CAAGTGGCTACGCCGACCTTCAGCCCTGGAGCCGGTACCTACAGCTCTGCGCAGACGGTGACGATCGGCACGGCGACGCCTTCGGCGACGATCTACTACACGACCAACGGCACTACGCCGACGACCGGCTCGCAAGTGTACTCAGGTCCAATCACAGTCTCTTCCACGGAGACACTTCAGGCCATCGCCGTGGCTAGCGGCTATTCGACCAGCGCGGCGGGTTCGGCGGCTTACACCATCAACCTGACGCAAGTGGCTACGCCGACCTTCACCGTCGCGGTCTCTCCGGCGTCGCTCACCGTCACAGCCGGGCAAAGCGGTAGTACCACGATCTTGGTAGTGCCGCAGAACGCATTCGGCGGCGCTGTGTCTTTCAGTTGCTCGGGGTTGCCTTCAGGGGCATCATGCAGCTTCTCTCCAGCAACTGTAACAACGTCAGGCACCGTGGCCTCGACAACGCTTACGGTAACCACCGCGACTACGACCGCAGTTCTCCACCGCAACTCCAGCCCATTGTTTCCAGGCTCGGCGCTGGCTGTTGCGCTCTGCTGGTTTGGCTGGAAAAAGCGGCGTGGCTTGCAAATGATGTTGTTGGTACTGGTCGCACTCGGACTGAGCTTGTGCACAGGCTGCAGCCTTGGCGTGTGGTCCAATCCTCAAGCCACCACACAGGCCACAGCATCGACGGTCACGGTCATCGCTACGAGCGGCTCTCAGCAACCAACCACCAGCTTTACGCTCACGGTGCAATGATGTTGGGCTTGCCACATTGCAGCCGATTTGAAACTAAGAAAACAGCGGGGATGATCTTCTACCATGTCTTCAGATTCAGGTACGGCTCGGAATTGTCCCATATACAGAAAATCCAACCTTTGTCGCATCGGAATTGAACATGCGATTTCCGGGACAATTCGTGCATCTCAGCGCTGCCATACTGTTCTCACCATATTCTGATTGGCAGAAACATCATTTCCGGAGCCTTTCTTGCTTTGCATGCTTTTTTCTTGAACCGCGAAGTTCACTCTGGTAGAGTCTTCAACAGTGTCAGCCAATCTTCAGAGGAAGTCTATGTCATCTGCAGCAAGTTCGGCGCGCCGGTTTGCAGCTCGCGCAGAGGATGAAGGAGCGCTGCGCCCAGGCCGGTCGCTCACCAAAGCCGCCGTCTGCGGTTGGTTGGGTTTCGCGTTCCTTCTCTTTCTCCTACAGACCCTTCCCTACCTGTCCTATCGCTGGGTCACGGATGAAAGCTGGTATGCAGGCCCGGCCTATTCGTTTGCTCACGGGAATGGAATTGCAGATCCCGCTATCGGGCCGAACGACCTGGAAAACCATTTCGATGCGCGGTCGCCCGGTACCGCGATCGTTATGGGCACAGCCTTCCGGTTCTTCGGAACAGGACAGATATCTGCCCGCCTCGGATCGCTGATCGCCGGACTGATGATCGTGTTCTTGAGTTATCGCCTGGCGCGCGATGTGATCGGGGAGGAAGGCGCCCTGGTTGCAACCTTCATCGTCGCAACCGACAACCTGGTTGTGCTGACTTCGCGCTCCGCTCGGCCCGAGGCCCTGACAGCCATGGCTGTCCTGATGTCTCTGCTGGCAATGAAGCAGTATGCCCGGAGAGACAGCCTTGCCTGGGCTTTCCTGAGCGGTCTGCTAGTCGCGATGGGATCTATGTTCCATGTCATGCTGTTGGGTTACATCGTTTCTATCGGAATCTTGGCTATTGCTCTCGATAGGGGGCGCGGCAGGTTTCCCTTGCGGGGCGCAGCCACCTACGCATGCGGGTACGGGCTCGGCCTGGTGCCTTTCGCCGTTTGGATACTCGCTACTCCCCTAGGGCGTGCCAGCTTTCGTCAGGATTACCTGAACCGCGCAACGACCGGCACATTGTGGCAATTGTGGTTAAGGTTTTTGGGCGAGGGTCATCGCTACTCCGACCTGCTCGGCCTCAACATGCTGCACGGGCACGGACTGGAGTCCATCCCGGTAAGGCTTCCAATACCACTTTTCTTCCTGGCAGCCAGCTTCCTTCTCTGGAAACTGCGTCGGCAGTGGTTCTACCTTGAAATGCTCCTGCTGGCCCCTACCGTGCTGTGGTTCATTTACATGACGACTACCAAGACCTCGCGCTATCTCGCGCTTCTTGCGCCTGTGTTTGCCGTAGCCATTGGCGCGGCGGTTGCGGCCACGAGTGAAAACCGGAAGCTGCATCGGATCGTGCTGGCATGTTCCTGCCTGGTTGTCGCGGCGCAATTGTCGGCCAACTTCCTGCTGCTTTACGCCGCGCGAAATGCGGATTACAACAAGGTGGCAGCGGAATTGCACACCGTGATCCCCCCGGGCCAGACTGCCTACGGAACCATCACTTTCTGGCTTGCGCTCCACGATCAACCCTTCATCTCCTACGAACGCACCGACCCCTGGATGGCTGCGAACCAATTTAACGCACGATACTTCATCACTGGGGACCGGGTGATGACCAGCGGATTCCCTGGGGACTATGCTTTCGATCAGAGCCTCCGCCGGAGCGTGGCCGAGGTGATCGCACAAAGCAAACTGGTCGGCCACTTTTCGGATCCTTATTATGGCGACTTGAAGGTCTATGAATTTCATGCACGCTGATCATCTTTTCAACCGTGTTGGAGGCTTTTTCCCGGATCCGATTACCGCCATTTCGGGGGATGAACATCCTGTTTTCAGCGAATACAGTGATTCCATTTTACTACACGGCGTTCCAGTTTGCAAGCCAAATACTCGTTCCCGAAAATGAAAACATCGAATTTGGGTATGGCCACCCCATAACACCGGTTCTTCCAAGATACCAGCAAGGGCTTGAGCGCCGTCAGCTTGGGTTTGGGTTACCCCACTTCCGGGGGACGAAAATAGGGCTTGCGACAGGATTCCATGCACTGCCTTCGTTGCACTTCTGGGAGACTGCACTCACCCGAGGATACATGCTATACGCTCTTTGTAGGGAGCTTAGGCGTGGCTCAGTGCACTTAATCCGATCGCGGCGCCCTTCTATCACAGGGCGTTCGTTGTATCCTTCACAGGGAACTTTCCGGCCAAACCGGAAGTCAATCAGAGTCACAGGGGGACTGAATGTCGATTGAATACCATCACCGCGAGTTGGCAATTGCCCTAGATTCGTCAGACCCCGCCAGGGCCATGCCCCCAATTCTTCCTAAGTACAAGCGGATACTTGATGTTGGCTGTGGCATGGGCCAGTCATTGCTTGCCGCCCACCTTCCAAGCGATGTCGAAGCATATGGAGTGGATTGCGACATGGAAGCAATTGAGGCAGGGCGTCGCATTGCTCCTCCCAACATCAAACTCACGTGCGCTAGAGGAGAAGAACTTCCCTTCGGGGGTGGGTATTTCGACCTTGTGTTTTCACGAGTAGCACTTCCCTACATGAAAATAAACAAGGCATTGCAGGAATTCTCGCGCGTCCTTAAGGATGGTGGGGATGTTTGGTTGGCGCTTCATCCCGCATCAATGTTTTTCTCCAGGGCCAAGCGCGCGGCGCGGCGCGGCAACCCTAAGGATGTTCTATTTTGCAGCTATGTTCTGCTGAATGGGGCATTGTTTAACTGCTTCGGAATTCAAATTTCATTCCTCGGCCGCCAAGAAACCTTTCAGACGCCCGGGGGAATCGCGAGAGCGATGAAAAGGGTGGGATTGACGTGTCTTCCTATGGAAACGTCGACACATTTCATCGTGCGGGGACAAAAATGACCTTGCCCCCGCAAAACATATCCCTTAGCAAGCTGTTCTAATGCGAAAGGGTACCGAAGATGACGAAGTAATAAACCGTACGGGCAATAGGATCTCTCATGTCGGGCGGATTGGCTCTATATGGGCTCTTCCGAAGACCCTTTTCCGGTTGAGACTAAAGTATTATGTGACCCAGGAACGTAACCGTGAGAGAATGAGATGGCTCTTTCGATCGGAGTGGTGGTAGGACGAAGGATTCAGGTTGGTAGTTGCGTGCTCAAAGTGCCGGGGAAATAAAAGCATTCCTGGCAGCGTTGGCCTACTCCTCGATCTACTTCGTTTGGTTTTCGGGCGAGGTCCATAGCACCTGCGCTTCGCAGGCTTGTTTCCCAGTTGCCACTTTCTTTGCGTTGCTCCTTTACGATCGAGCTAAGGCAAGTTGGTTGCTGTGGCTGGCAGCAGCCACATTCTCGGTCGGGGCGGGACTGCGCCCGTCAGATGGCCTGTTTCTTTTGCCCATGCTAGCGTACTATTTTGCCCATGCTAGCGTACTATTCTGCCGCCCGGTTGCCCCGAATGAAGGCGGTTCTTTTTCTTTGTCTCGTTGCAGTATTGTGCCTTGCTTGGATTATTCCGACTGGCCTGGCTTACCACGAGGCGCTCGGAAGGGTACCTGGTTTGGATCAGACGCCAATAGGAGCGCAGGGGGGCACATCAGCCTACGTTGGCCGCATCGTTTCGCAAAGGTCGATCTTGTCCGGGATAAACGGAGGTTCGATTGCAAATGTCATTCGGTACGTTTTGCCGCTCTTGGTTGCGTTCTGGCCTGTGTTGACTGTCGCCCTGCTGAGCCTGGCTCGCGGTTGGAAGGACTGGCGCATTCGAATGATGTTGTTCTGGATATTGACCTGGGTCGTTCTTCTTCATATTCAGTTATATTGGGGACGCGCCCTATTTGACTTTCCTTTCAGCAGCGATTCTGCTTTTAGCCGTGAGCGCGCCTCGAATGATGCTCGTCACCGCGGTATGGAACGCCGCCTTTTTTTTGAGCTTCAGCCCGATCCGATCAGTGAGCCTTCTACCGAACGTATGGAACTGCTATGTTGGAAAGGATACATGCTACGCGATCCGTCACAAATGGCAACCGATGTTGTCAAGGGTACAAAAAACGGTCGTTCAGTAGCCAGGAGGCCGCTTTCTCAAAGTCAGGCGCTCTGACGGCCGTGGTCACCATTCTCGGGGCCCGTAATGTTACGAATTTGAGCAACCCTGCTTGTTCCTTTGCAGGAGAACTGCACCGCAAGCCTGGCGCGGGTTGGTGCGACGAGCACTCAAGGTAATTAGAATCCATGCTTTTGGCTCTGCCGTTTGCGTTATCCTGCTGAAGGCTGCCGAATGCTCTCAGGCGGTTGGCGATGGGATTTGTTCTAAGCGTTCTCTATTTCGTTACAAACTACCTCACGCCGGCCACCGTATTCGGGCCGCTCGCGCCTTACCGTATTGAGCTGATTCTTGCGGTGCTGGTCTTTTTTGTTTCCCTGCCGACGCTAGCAAGATCCTTCATCATGAAGACGCCGCAGTCACTGGCTCTGGTCGGGTTGACCTTTGCTGCATTTATGTCAGTGCTCATAGGGGTACGTTGGGCCGGCGGAGCCGTTCAGGCACTCCTCGGGTTCATTCCAAATGCATTCGGATACTTCCTTGTCTGTCTGCATTGCAACTCGAAGAGGAAGTTGCAGATCCTCGTACTGATGCTGGTGTTCGTCTGCCTGTTTGTCATTGCGCGGGGGTGGAGCGATCTGAAATATGGTGTTGCGGGGAGCGGTGACATTCAGCCAGGGTCCGTAAGTATCGGTGATTCAAATTTGTGGAACAATGAGCACCCTTATCTTCTTGCAGGGGGGATCGATGCGGGAGAGACGGTTTACCGGCTACGAGGACGCGGGTTGATTAATGACCCGAATGACTTCGGCCAGCTTGTTGTCTCCGTGATTCCGCTGGTTTTTATCTTCTGGCGGGCCAGGAGGATGCCTCAGAACATCGCATTTGTGCTCTTACCGGTATGTGCGTTGCTCTACGGGGTGTTCCTGACGCACTCGCGCGGGGCGTTGTTGGCTTTGACGACATTGGCAATTGTTGCAGCGCGACGGCGCATAGGGACGCTACCGGCGCTGCTGGTGGTGGGCACGCTGTTTGTTGGAGCGATGGCAATGCACTTCACAGGGGGAAGAGCGATATCGGCTGAATCTGGAGCAGACCGCACGGCTCTTTGGAGCGAAAGCATGCAACTACTGAAGTCTCATCCGTTGTTCGGAGTCGGCGCTGGCAGCCTGTCGGACTACCTCGGCCATACGGCCCATAACTCGTTGATGGTCTGCGCGGCAGAGCTTGGAATGTTCGGATTGTACTTATGGTGCCTTTTCCTTTTTCCGACGGTGAGGGATGCGTTGGCAGTATCTTCGCAGGCAAATTTGAGTGACGGCGTGCCGATGGTTACCGAGGATGAGCTCTACGCGCAGCCGCTGAGGAAGGTTGAGGAGATTGACAGCGCGGAAGTCAGCCGTCTGGGGCGACTGGTGGTATTGTCCTTGACAGGCTTTCTGGTCGCCGGGTGGTTTCTGTCTCGCGCCTTTGTAATGACGCTGTTCCTGCTGGGCGGCATGGCAGAGGTAGTTTACGAGATGGCTCTGCAGCGAGGGATGATAGCTCCGCGCTGGAAGCTGATGCGCGTGCTGGCGTATTCTGGCGGATTAGCGGTCGCGCTGCTGGCGGTGATGTACATCATGCTGCGAATTGTGAACCTGATGCACTGATTCGCGTGGCCGGGCGGTTTACCGTGATGTTGGAGGATTAGGCAAGCCCAATGAAGATTGCGCACGTAGTGGACAGCATGGAGGTTGGCGGTGCAGAGACGCTGGTGTCGCAGATGTGCCATCTGCAGCGGGAGCAGGGGCACGACCCTTGCGTCTATGCTCTCGCGTCTCTTGGTCCACTCGGCGAGCGAATGCGAATGGAAGGCTTCGCTGTGCAGCCGAACGTCGGCCGACATTTGGCTGATTCTTTTCGGAACTTTTTTCGCATCTTCAAAGAGTCACGGCCAGACGTGGTTCATCTTCATAACCCGACGCCGACGATTTATGCGGCCCTGCCTGCGAGGATGGCCGGCGTCCTCAGCATCGTCTCGACGCGGCATAGCCTGGTGGCTTCCCCGCGCCGGCTGGCCGTGGAGTTGAAGTACGCTGTTGCGGCTCGCGCGTGCGACTGGATCGTCGGCATCTGCGACGCGACGGTAATCAATTTGAAGAGCCTTCAAACCATTTCTCGGCGCAAGATCGTGCGGATTTACAATGGTGCGGTGCCGCTGAAGCGAGCGGCGAAGGAAGATTGGCCCCCCAAGAGTGGATTCACTTTGGTTTATGTCGGCCGGCTTGAGCCGGTGAAGAACCACGCGCTGCTGCTTCATGCCTTTCGCACAGCGCTTTCGTCGATGCCGGAACTGCGGCTGTGGATGGTGGGCGATGGGAGCGAACGCAAGACTCTCGAGGGCCTATCTGCCGAGTTGGGCATTGCCGAGCAGGTAACCTTCTGGGGGCAGCAACTCGACGTGACGCCGTTCTTCTCCGCGGCCGATGTCTTCATCATGTCGTCGAAGTCGGAGGGGCTGCCCATGTCGCTGCTGCAGGCGTTCTCACTGGGGTTGCCAGCAATTGTGACCGATGTAGGCGGGATGGCGGAGGTTGTTCGGCTGGCGCAGGCAGGATTGATCGTGTCTGCGACAGATCCTCCGGAGATGGCGACGGCGATTCTGTGGCTGGCAGGGAGCGATGCGAAGCGGGAGCAATTCTCGAAGAACGCAGAGGCAACATTCTGTTCGCGTTTTGGATTGGGAACAATGGTCGATGCCTACATGGACATTTATCGGGATACCCCACGATCGCGGCGCTCTACAAAGGGCTGAGCGCGGCTGTTCCAGGAGTCTCCGGCGAGTGGTCCCCGAGCGGTTAGGTCAAATTGTCTCGCCTTACCGATTCAGCACACAGTCATCGGTCAGTCGGATCGGTGTACCCATGTCGACGACCTCAAAGTCAGTTACTTTCAAGTCCTGCAAATCGTGGGAGCCGAAATCGATGTCGGCATACTTTGCTTTCGTGTCTGCGTCATTCTGTGCTGAGAGTGCGATGTTACCGCCGTCCGACAGAAACATGCCGTATTTTTGCATGGCTCGCGCTACTACTTGCGCCGCAGGCGTAAGTTTCGACAGGTCGAAGGACGACTTGAGGCGGAAGCGAGCGCCCATCGGGGGAGCGTTTACTGGGCCTCGTGGGGCGCCTGCGTGTGTGGCGGGGTGCACGAATACATGCGCGCGAATCCGCGGATTGGGAAGAATGAAGCGTATGGCGTGCTCGATATGGCCAACTGCGAGTTCGTCGGCATTGAAGAGCAGCGGAGCAATGGGAAAGCCGGCAGCATCGGCGCTTGTGCACTGATCACCGCGTCCTGACGGCGGATAAACACGGTTGAGGTTCCACAACACAACTCCGGTTGCGGTAAGGGCACCATCGGCGTAGTTTGCTTGGTACGCTTCGTAAAGTTTGCTGCGGTTGCGGTCAGCGACGATGAGGTGGCAATCGCTTTGATTAATATTGCACTGGTAGCCGGATTCCCCTTCAATACCGCCCCCCGCAGGAAGCGGAATGGTCGATATGTTGTCGGAGTCCGCGGCATAAAAGTTAGGACCCTTACGAAACGGAACAGCCGGCGTGTTGGCATCTGCCTGCAACACTCGTATGCCGAAGTCGACCTGCATCTTGTTGTTGTGTCCCCATCCGCCGGCATCGGCTAGCCAGGCGATCATGGTGGAGGATTGAGGATCGAGGGGAGCATGGCTTATGTCCTGAGCCCAGATGGATCCGGGAGGAAAGTATGGCGCAGGGGCCACGCCGTGTTCCAGTTTTGCGGCCCGCACCTTGGCGCCGAACGCTTTGTCCAGCGCTACAACAGCGTGGTCCTTGAGGCGTTGCGAAGTTTTGGCGAAGTCGATGTGTCTGTGGAAACCGTAGCCAATCACGGCAACACCGATTCCCAACAAGATTCCCAGTGCAAAAATGACCGACGCCTTAATCATGTTCATGACGATCGAATGCTCCTCTCGGAGTTGTGAATCGTTACTTGCATTCCTGCGGTAGTCTGCGCGGCCGCAGCGACGGGTTCCGGGAACGTCAAGTGCTCGCATTCAGAGGTCGATCCAGTCGAAGGTGGTTTGCTTGATTTCCAAATCTTCCAAAGTGGCCCGCGCGTGAATAGAAACTTGTAGAGCCCGACAATGGCAGCGGCGTTGAGCACAAGCAGGGCGCTAGCCGGAGCCGCAATGCGATGCAGCACCGGGATTCTAAAGTGCAAGCCCGCGATTGCGATGGCCAGGCCTAGAACCTGAACAGAGGCGAGGACGGCGTACACCGGGGAATGGGCTGAAAGCACCAGAGTTGAAAAGAGGAAGAGGCCCATCAGGTATGGCACAGCGAGGCGCATAAGCTTGTGCGAGACGAGTCGAAAAAGAACTCGATCTTGCGGCGTCAGCGTCCACGGCGCTAGCTGGAGGAGCTGGAAATTTCCTGCCAACGTTCGCACTTTGCGTTGAAACTCACCTTTAATCTGCTTTGGCAAGCTGTCGTAGACATGAGCCTGCGGATCGATGACAGACCGGTAACCCTGACGGATGATTGAGAGCGGCTGATACATGTCGTCGAGAATGATTCCGTCCGGCTGCCGCACGGCCAAGTTACGGCGAACGGCATAGAAGCATCCAGTGACGCCGACCGGAGAATCGCTGATTGCCTCGCATACTCTGAGCCACTGTTCGTAGCGCCAGTAGAATCCGCCGACTGCCGCAGAGGCGGCATCGTGGCCTCCCTGGCGAAGAGTGAGTTTGCCGCACACGCAGCCGACCATTGGGTCGGCGAAGTTGCTGACCAGTTGTTGAATTGCGCCTGGAGCAATCTCCGTCCGGATGTCGACGAAGAGGATCACCTCTGCCGTTGCTTCCGCCATACCGACATTGACCGCGACAGCCTTTCCCGCATGATCCTGAAGAACGATTGCTTTGACACGCGGGTACTGCTGGTGGGCAAGCAGTTCAGCAGTGCCGTCGGTTGAGCCATCGGAAACGATGACGATCTCTTTAAGGTTGGGGTAGTCGAGACCAAGGAGATGCTGCATCTTGCTCGGGAGAAGGGCGGCACCATTATGCACGGCGAGTATGACACTCACGCTGGGAGTGATCGGGGCGACCTTCCAGGGCCTTGGCCGGATTCGCGCGAGCAGCCACATCAGCGCGGGGTAACCCAAGTAGGTGTAAAAAATGCCGATTAGGGACAGCCAGAAAATGATCTTCATTGTGCTCCCCTCCGAAGAATGATCGTCTTGATCGTTTCAAACATGATCAGCAGGTCGAGACCAAGCGACAGGTGCTTGATGTAGTAGAGATCGTATTCAAGCTTCCGTTTGGTTTCCTCCAAGGTTGCGCCATATTGATAGCGAACCTGTGCCCAACCGGTGATTCCGGGGCGGATTATGTGGCGAAGATCATAGAAGGGAATCTCGCTAGTGAGCCATTGCACAAACTCCGGGCGCTCCGGGCGGGGACCGACAAAGACCATTTCTCCGCAGAGGACGTTCCAAAGCTGTGGAATCTCGTCAATTCGAGTTCTGCGCATGAATCTGCCAAGTGAAGTAATGCGCGGGTCGTTCTTGGTCGCCCACACAGCTCCCTTTGTCTCGGCGTCCTGGCGCATGGTCCGGAATTTGACGACGCTAAAGAGCCGCCCGCGCAGTCCTACACGCGTCTGACGGAAGAAGATGGGACCAGGCGAAGAGAGGCGCACAGCCAGGATGATGAACGGAATGAACGGCAGGCAGATCGCCAGTGCAATAAATGAGACAGTGATGGAGACCAAACGCCGGACAATCTGCTGCGATGCCTTCACGTTAAAACCGTCAGTGAAGATGAGACTGCTGGGATTAAGCCCATCTAGCGGCAGCTTGCCAGAGAGGCGCTCCATAAGGGCGCTGGCATCTTCAATCACAACGCCGCGGAGCCTAAGGTTTAGAAGCTCACGAACCGGCATCGAACCGCGACGATCTTCCATAGCAACAACGACGCGGTCAATGCTGGCCTTCGCCTTGCGGAAGGAGCGAAGGTCGGCCGCAAAACTTTCGAGACTCCCATGGGACGCTGCTTCGCCGTCTACGTTGACAACTTCCATGCCCGCATCGCGCCGAGCGCGCAGCATCTCGATTAAGGTGCGTGCCCGCTTGCCGGAACCCAGCACGTAGACGCGTTCGCGGAAGACAGCAACGCCAACGACCCACTCATAAGCCCTTCGCCAAATGACGAGGGCAATAGCAAGGATAGAGACGCCGACAATAAAAACATTAGGTCCAATGTCTAACTCAGGGAAGAGATATGCGAACGCCGCGAGAACAAACGAAAGAACGCTAAGAACCAACAACAGCCGAAAGTAGATCTCCCAACGTTCTGAGATACGTTGCGGTTCATACAGATCAAAGTAATAAGAGAGCAGCAAAGCGAGAACGGTGATGACCCCGATCTTCAGGAGCCCGTTCTCGTACATCAGAGCGATGTATGTATCCGGCCCAATGAGGTAGGCGGTGGCCAGCAGAAATGAGCCACTCACGATGAGCGCTTCGCAAAGAAGCAACGCAAGGGTCCGGGTTGAATAATAAACATTGAAAAGCCTGATCATGCCTGGCTCCGCTTGTCTTTTCGCCGCTTAGCTCGGTTGCTGGCTTCCGGTCCACCGTAGTAGTAGGAATAAGATCCGCGGCGTGGAGCGTCCTTGACGGCATTGAGCACAAATCCGAGGATGCGCGAGTTGCGGAAGGCGGCTTGCGCGCGCTGCGCAACATCGTAGGGAGTATTGCCTCCGCGCGCCACCAGCAGAACGGCATCGGCGGCGCTGGCAATGTCGACCGCATCAGTAACCGCCAGGACCGGCGGGGAGTCTAGCAATATCCAGTCGAAATGGGGCGAAAGAGTGGAGATCAGTTCCTCGATGCGGTGATTGGCCACGAGTTCCGAAGAGTTGTCACCGCACTTGCCGGCAGGAATAAACGTGAGGTTGGAGAAGCTGTGCACGCTTGCGGTGTCAACGGTCGTGGGACTGCGGTTGCGCTGCAGGATGTCATTCAATTCTGCAGTTCCCGCCAAATACTCCGATAGCCCGGGCGTGTCGGGAGCACCCAGCAGACTGTGGAGCGTAGGACGGCGCAGATCGGCGTCGATGAGCAGAATGTTATTGACATTGTTGAGCGCCAGGCTGATGGCCAGATTCGCCGCGACAAAGCTCTTGCCTTCCGAAGGCATACCGCTTGAGATAAGGATCGTCTTCAGCGGAGCCTCATAGCGAGCCTGGTAGACGCGCGAGCGAAGGCTGCGAAACTGCTCGACGCCTGCGCCGCGTTCTGCGAGCGTAGGAAAGGAAGGCATGGATGGCTTCCACGAATGCTGCGCGATGTTGCCAAGGACGACGTCGGCCTTGGCCGCTGGCGGCTCTTCGATGTGGGGGACAATTATCGGCTCGGCAACCTGTTTGTCTTCCGATTCTTGAGCGACCTTCCGCTCGAGATCTGCTCTTTGAAGCGCTTCGTATATGTGGCTCATAGCTCACTGTCCTTCTGGGAATCGGTGGAATCCGCGACGGGGTTGATGGTGTTGAACATGGTTGTCGGCAAAATATTCCCCTGTAAACCTGACAGAGCCATGGGCGAAATCAGGAAGGGCTGGTCATCCAGATCGAGTTCTGTACTGACCGACTCAACGATGCGCGCTGGGATGGGCTTGATCTGCTCCACGTATGCGCTGATCATGGCATGCTCGCAAAGCAGATTGATGAGGCGAGGAATTCCCTTCGAGTAGCGATGGACAAGCTGTACCGCTTCGGGCGACAGCACAGGCTGGCGAGCACCGGCGATGCGCAATCTTTCGGCGATGTAAGCCTGCGTCTCCTCGCTGGACAGCGGATACGTTTTGCACCACATCGAGATGCGCTGACGAAGCTGGCGAACGGAGGGGTTGCGAAGTTTCTCTTCGA
>Ga0224553_1000760_pt1 | contig 12875 bp, 12 predicted proteins | sample 714S21014metaG_FD_179897 | JGI IMG/M metagenome (GOLD analysis project Ga0224553, IMG submission 179897) | Peat soil microbial communities from Stordalen Mire, Sweden - 717 S2 10-14 | ecosystem: Environmental > Terrestrial > Soil > Wetlands > Peat | place: Sweden: Norrbotten County, Stordalen... | reverse complement strand
TGCACGATCCATGCGGCACAACAACTTCCAATAGGAGACGAATCATGGCCAACTGGCGTGGAACTGCGCGCAGCAACCATTTCCGCGTGAAAGACGAATTCGCCTTTCGCGCATGGGCTGGCACGCGCGGCCTCGATGTTGTAGGAAGCCCCGGCAGCCCGGGCCTCTTCTCTTTCTTCCCTGGCAAAATGTCCGAGGATGGCGACTGGCCAAGCACACGCCTGAGGGAAGCCGGAGGCGATTTTGATCGTGACGAGGAAGAGAGCGTTGATTTCTTTGTCGAGCTTTCCGAGCATCTCGCCAATGGCCAGGTAGCCGTTCTCATGACTGCCGGCAGCGAAAAGAGTGCCTATATCACCGGCGTTGCCGTAGCTGTCAGCGCACTTGGCGAACACATTGAGGTCTCGCTGAACGACATCTACGCGAAAGCAGCAGAGCGGTTCTGTGTTCCCAAAGAGCACATCACTCCGGCTTCGTGTTGATGCTGGCCAGCACCTGCACCCGCATCTCGAGCATTTCGCCCAATGCACTCACCCTGTACCACGGCCACGGGAAGCACTTCCCCTGGAGGAGAATGCCATGTCTTTGTATGTAGTCGATTACGACGAGGCCTCGACTCACATCCCTGCCCATCCTGAACGCACTGCCATGGGGAACACGAACCCCTTTTCGGTCTACTATCGCGAGTTCCCCAGCCGTCCCGCGATGGAGCAGTGGCTGAAGAGGCAGTCATGGGAGCTGCGTCAGCAGTGGCGCTCATGGATGTCAGTCGAGAGGAACCGGCGCCTGCTTCGACAGCATACTTCCCTCGTCGAACATAGGGCGGCGGCTCAAGATCTGCAGCCTTCACTGTTCGCTTAACTCCTGCCTGGTCGAGAGGATGCCAATGAACGTTTTTGCAGATGATCAATTCACTCCCACCAAGTGGAGTACGGCCGAGGAGAAGGCGAGTTTCGCAAACGATCTACTCGCCTTCATCATGTCCGGCTTTCCGAAGACGAAGTTCACACAGAAGCTCTATCAGAGATTGTCGAACTGCTTCTCGCATATCGCCGAGTACGATCGTGACAACTTCTACGCTGTGTGGTTCAGCTCTGCCGAAGCTCGTCACTCCTTCCTGCGCAACCTGAGCAACGCCCCCTGCTTTGGCGATCCCACTTGGACGTTCGCCGACGTCGAGCGCGCCGTGCAGCAGAAGGTCGGCGAGTTGGGCCTCGAGCGGAACCATGATCTCCAGGCAGCAGCGGAGACGCGCCAAAGAGAGCTGGCGCTGCTTGCCGCGCTTCAGGCGAAGTACTCGCCGGCGCAGCAGGTTCCCGTGGCCACAGAAGCTTCCATGCCTGCCCAGGGCTTACATTTCGGCTACCAACCCTCGCTATTCTGAGCGCTCTTCGAGAGGCCCAGACTATTCCCAGAAAACCGAGGCCGCCGTTCACGTGCGGGCTCACACCTACAGATTTCACAGCCGATCACCGCTCCAAGATGGCGCGTCCGTGTGGCGGCAGCGAAAATGCCGCAAGTTACAGCGACAGGAGCTAGACTTCTTTCCATATGAGCGCTATCCCAGACCTAACGCTTGATTCCGGTTTGCCTGCCAACGTCGACGCAGAGAAGACTATCCTGGGTGCAATCCTTCTGGACAACGCCGCCCACTCCGAAGCAGCGGAGAAGCTCGAATCCGACGACTTTTCACTCGACTCACACCGCCGTATCTTCTTGCGCATGAGCGAGCTGATGGATGCCCAGCACGCCGTTGACATCGTTACCCTGGCCAACGAACTGACCCGCTACAAGGAAGTCGATGCGGTGGGCGGCGTCGCCTACCTGGCCTCGCTCACAGAAGGCTTGCCGCGTCGGCCAGTCATCGAGGAATATATCCGGATCGTCAAGGACAAGAGCCTGCTGCGAAAGCTGATGGCCATCTGCTCCATGGCCATTGCCCGCGCCGCCGACCAGGGCGAGAGTGCCCTCGATGTCCTCGGCGCCGCCGAGTCACAGTTGATGGAAGTTACCGAGAAGGGCCTGACGCACGGCTTCCAGAGCTTGCACCAGATCGTCGAGCACTCATTCGGTTCCATCGACAATCTCTACAAGCAGAGCCGCGAAGTCACTGGCCTGGCCACCTCGTTCACCGAGTTCGACCGCATGACAAGCGGCCTGCAAAAGGGTGAGCTGATCATCATCGCTGCACGGCCCTCGATGGGTAAGACCGCGCTGGCCATCAATATTGCGCAGAACGCGGCTATCAAAAGCGGTGCCAAGGTGGCCGTCTTCTCCTTGGAAATGAGCAAGGAGTCGCTCTTGCGCCGTATGTTGGCCACTCAGGCTTGGGTGGACCAGCGCAAGCTGCAAACCGGCTTCCTGGGCCGTGAAGATCATGACAAGCTGGAGAAAGCGCTGGGGCTGCTGGTCGAATCGCAGCTATTTATCGATGACACGGCGGCCATCTCGCTGGCTGAGATGCGGGCCAAGGCGCGGCGGCTGAAGCAAAACGCCGGCGGCCTCGACCTCATCGTGGTTGACTACCTGCAACTCATGTCGGCCACGGTTCCCTCGTCAGGGCGCAAGAACTATGAGAACCGCACCCAGGAAGTCTCGGCCATCTCTCGCGGTCTCAAAGCCCTGGCTAAGGAACTCGACGTGCCGGTCATGGCCCTCTCGCAGCTCTCCCGCGCCAGCGAGCGCCGCGGCGAAGACAAGCGCCCCCTGTTGAGCGACCTGCGCGAGTCAGGCTCCATCGAGCAGGACGCCGACGTGGTAGCGTTCATCCACCGCGAAGCTTACTACAAACGCGACGAAGAGATGTCGGAGACCGATAAGGCCAGGTCCGAGATCATTGTGGCCAAGCAGAGAAACGGCCCGACCGGTACGGTTTACCTAAGCTTCCTTTCCCGGTTTACCCGTTTTGAAAACCCGGACTCGGTCCACGAGGCCTGACATTTGGGCCATTAAATGTCGGCGGCTTCCGCATCATGATTGCCAATCCGCTGATTGGTTCTCTTTGGACAGGTTCGCGCCGGGATGCCGGACACTTGGATTATTGCCAGCAGCTTCTTACGATTCGCGGCAACAGCAGGGCGCTGTACTTGTGGACTGAACGGCCCATTGCCCCCTCGTTTCAACAGAAGAGTGAGTCGTTTCAAAGCACTGATTGTGATTGCAGCCAAAGCACGGACAATCTAGGCGTTTTTCATAGGGGCTGCGATTGCCTCACCGATCCTCTTCGATGTTCTACTGAGGCACGCATGGCCGTTGTGCTACCTAAGTTCCAGTCAGTTACTTTTCCCAACTCCCGACGTCGATAGCGCGTCAGTTGTCTCCACAGCTTGTTAAAACATGGTTCACGATCGAGGCACACACGAGGCATTGACCACTGATTCGCCAGATCAGTCGCGTTGATTTGCTCTGATCAATGACTCGCGGCCAAAATAGTACGGTTTGGTGCTGGAATCTCATTCGATTGATGGACAAGAGTGTGTCAGTTGTGTGCTGCGTTGGGCAAATATTTCCTCGGGCGTCGAAGTATCCTTGGTGATGGCCATCCACTGATAGCCCTAATCTGTGGATTCCGGAGTCACTCGCAAGTGAGCCCCCGAGGAGGCATCAGCACTCATGACCGAAGGAGTGGCCGGGATCCTAAGGCGGATCCGGCAGGTAATGTTCCCGCCCGGATTAGCCGAAAGAACCGGCCCGGCTATTGGGTCATCGGGGCGCCACTTAAGCCAAGTATCGAAGTCCTTCGAAATCGGCGTACCGCCGAACTCGTACAGGCCCAGCAGTACTGTCGCTAGAGCAGGCATGATGATTAACCAAATCCTCAATCTCTTCATCGTCCGCTTCTATCCACATGGCCAGATAGCCCGCGATTTCCTGCTCGAGAGCACTCTATAGTTAGCGGGCAAACGCCGACCGTCAACACCATGCGATATTCCGATGATTTGACCTATGAGGTAAGCCGCTTCTATGCCAGGGCCAAGCAAGAGCACATGCGGAGTGACTGAAGGTTCGCCGCAACCAAGATTACAAGCTGGGCTGTCAGAAAGACTACCTTACGAATTGCATGTTCAGGACCGACAAATCACCGCGGCCATTTGCGGCGGTTGATTGTAAAGTCCTCCGGCTGTAGCTCCTCAAGAGCTTCTTCGTCCTGATCGACAAGAGCATGGGCCGACTCTTCTATATACAAGAGCGTCAGCACGCTACCGTACGAAGGCAGCCAGATCGAATGTTCCTGGAGAAAATCCGGAAGGCCTCGGCGAGAGGCCGCAAGCCATAAATTCGACTTTACGGTTCTTAAATCGTCGGGAACCGCTAACCCCTGAAAACAATCGTATGCGTAGGTTCCTTCCGAAACGGAATCTTTCACTGCAACAAATTCTCCAAACTCTTCCGAGGCCTTGAACCATCGGATGACGCCAGCTGTACTCCATACAATGGCAGCTCTAAATGACGTTAGGCCCATTGTGCGATAGGCGCTGGCGGTCAGGGACGTATCGAAGGTATTTGAAAGATCGCGGATCAAATGAAATGTCGGCCGGTTTCTTGAAACAACGGCTTCAACGAGGACGCATGGAATCAGAAGCTCGCCCGCAAAGATATTTGCTTCAGATTCCTGGTCTGGAAGAGACCGATCCCAGTTCTCGACATCCTTCGGCCGACAAATGCTGCCGGTTGTTCCGTGATGCGGAAGCACGTAATGGGCAATTTCGTGGGCAATCGTGAACCTTCTTCTACCGTCTTCACGTATCGAATTCTTGATTAGAATCGTTCCAACTCGTTTTTCCTTGGAACATACGAGCGCGCCTTCAAATCCGGAGGATTGGCAGTATTCCACTTCGAGACCCAACTGCCGGGCGACGTCGACCGGGTCAATGGGCGCAGTAAGCCTGAGCGCCGACACCAACTCGTTCGCGAATGTCGTGGCCGCGCTACTCATTTTTCCCCTCTATCCTTCGGCGCAATCGATCTTCGGTTTCACGCAGAATCTCTTCATCCTGAGAACTAAGTTCACCTTTTCGATGAAACGAGAATTGAACCTCTGCGTTTCCTCCAACTCCGGGCCCCTGCAGTAAGCCAGCGACACACCTTTTGGCGTGCTGCAATAGGGTCTTGGGGTTACGTGGAATGTGGGAGGCAGGGCGTAGCTGATCTAACGCATCTAGATAGCGCTGCGAAGGAGATAGACCTTGCATCCTCATTGCTTTGACGAGGGAGTCAATCTGAGCGTACACCTGTTCGCGGACAACAGTCGCCGCTGGGCCGGAATCGCTTAGAAGAGCAACGGCCTCTTCTTTGTCCATCTCCTCGACGTCTCCAAACAGCGTATGCGTGTCACAAATCAGCGCATTTAGATCCTTGTCGAGATCATCCTTGTTCATTCTTCACTCCCCAAATCTCCGTCCGTATCTCCGACTGTCGGCTTAAGCAGTCTCAGCATTTTCTTACGGCGGTTGGTGATCTCGCTCACTGGCACCTGAAGCCATTCCGCTTGATCGGCGCGCTTGAACGCGCTGCAATCAAACGCAGCGGTGAGGTAGTCCTCAAGCTCCTTGTCTCCCTGAGCGGCGTGAAAAGCAACTGCCCGGAGGTGTATCAGCTTACCGTTGAGGCCCTCATCTCCTCTATCGCGGACCACATCCCGTTCAGCGGGAAGGTCGGGATCGGGCCGGGACGTAGGATCGAGGGTCTTTAGCCGCAAATTGTGCCGCTTGCCTTTGCGCAAGAGGTCTTTGAAATCGTCCTCCAGTACGCGACAGAGAAAAGTCGTCAAGCTGGCACCTTTGCTCGGCTTGAATTTGACGGACTCGTTCTCCAAGACTGCCATGATGACCATTCGTGCCAGATCGTCCGGCTCGGTACAGGCGCGGGCCAGCGCATTCCCATACCCCTTGGCTCTCGCGCCGGCAAATAGTCTTCGGGCGTGAACGGTCACCTGGTAGAGAACGAGTTCCCAATCAACTCCCCGAAATCGGTCGTCGGTGGACATCGCTTACCAATTATTCGCTGTAGCACTGGAAAAATTGCCAAAACTGCCCAAAAAAGAATTCTGGAGATTTTGCTTTCCGAAACCGGCATTTTTGTTGAACTTCGAACGGATAAGTCATTGGCAGGAAAATGTGCTTCGTATTCCTGTCTGACCACGGTTTGCCGGCGCAGAGCGCAGAAGGAGAGATTATGGAGAACGAACAGGAGATCGAGATTCTCGTGGAAGGGGAAGGTCTCGCCGACATTGAGATCATTCGCCTTCCACGCGGAAGTGCTGCCCGCGCAATCCTCGCGGCAATTGGAGTCAAGAGCGGCTTCCCGGCCGAGCAGGCATTCCTGTTCGTCGAGGATGGCGAAGACCCCGTGGACATGGCTGTCTTGGTTGAAAACATGGCAATGGAGCGGGTCCACCATGTTCACCGGGCGCGCAAAATTGAAGTCCGGGTCTTTTACCAGGGACGCCGGATCGACAACAGATTCTCGCCTTCTACCCGTATCCAGCGGGTGCTGGACTGGGCGGTCGGCCCAAAGGGTTTCAATATTGACCCCACGATTGCACCGGAGATGGAACTCTCTCTGCTTGATCAGAAGACTGCCGTGCCGAAGAATGCCCACATTGGCCGCTATGTCCGCCATCCACATTGTGAACTCGATTTGGACCTGATTCGTGGTGTGGTGCCGAACGGAGCGTCGTTGTGAGCGGACTGGGCCCTGCGGAGCGAGCAGTGGCGGCCGATCTTGCGGCCGCCCGGTTTCTCGCCGGCTGCAAGCGCGGCCATTGGCGCCAAATCTCATGCGCATTTCCACTCCTGGTCGTCGCGGTCGCAGCAGTCGAGCCTGATGGGAGTTCGGGGGAGTACTGGTTTAAGTTTGAGCTCTCCGGTTTCCCGGGCACGGCGCCGGAGGTCCGTATATGGGATCCGAAAACCAGTGGTCCGCTTGATCCAGAGAAGCGGCCTAGAGGTTCCAACCGGATTACCGAGGCGTTCAAGCATTGGGGCAACGGTACCATTTACCGTCCCTGGGACCGCCAAGGGGGGACTCATAACAACTGGGTAACCACCCACCCGAGCCTGGCATGGAATCCAAAACGCGATCTCACATTCATCCTCGAGGACTTGCATGGTCTCCTTACTTCAAATGCTGTTGCGCACGGCAATCGGCAGGTCGCCTAAACTGGCCTGCGATTCGGGTGTCTGGAATCGTGGTGTTGAAGAACTCAACAGGCGCACCGGAGGCACTCGGGAGAGCGGTGCATTCCTGCTCGGCAAAGTGAAAGGGCGAATGCGAAAGATAGAGCAGTTCCTCTATTACGACGACGTCGATCCGACCTGCTTCCACCATGGAATCGTCGAATTCGACGGCCGGAAGTTCGGCGCCGTGTGGAAGAAGTGCCGCGAATTAAAGATGGCAGTCGTGGCCGACGTGCATGTCCATCCTGGTGGATATGGGCAGAGTTCCACGGATCGTCACAATCCGATGATTGCCGAATGCGGACACCTGGCTCTGATCCTCCCTTACTATGCGGCGCGCGCCACAATGCCGGGCGGTATCGGAATCTACGAATATCTGGGCTCGCGCCAGTGGAAGGATCATAGTGGCGCGGGCGATCGAGTTTTCCACGTTGGGTGGTGGCCTCGATGAGCAATCTCCCCATAGAAGTCGACTCTGAGACATCCCGGATTCGCGCAGCGCTTGTGAATTCTGGACGGAATTCATTTTCCGAGGCCGAGGAGAAACTGCTTTCATCCAGATTGGTCCTGAAAATAGGAAGCGACGCGGCCTGCACGCCAGCGGGCCAAGCCGCACTCTTAACTGCGGCGGTCACCGGTACGCGATGCTTCGGAGATGTCTCTGTCCTGGGCACCCTCAACCGACCGTTGCTTCTCCCTCTGCCCATCGCCGCAAAGACTCTCGCAGAGGCTGTGGGGCATTTCGGCGCCCACGTAGCGGACGATAGAGCGTCCGGCCGGACGGTCTTGATTGGACCGGGCATCGAAGAGGAAAAGGATTGGTCTGTACGCGCGTTCTGGAATGGATGGGTGGCCGGAACAGCCCCTGGAAGAAACACGTTGGCCGTTGGTAAGAGCGATTGTCCCCTGGCTGGCGCCGCCGCGGGCGCGCTTGCCGTGGGACAGGCATTTCTCGCCGAACAAGGCGATCATCGTGCCGGCAGGTCCATTCAACAGCTCTCCCTGTGGGGGCCAGAGCTCGGTGAACAAGCCGCATGCTCGCCCGGCACGAGCTTGGATGAGGTCTATCTGCCCACGGCGCTTTGGCTGGTTGGGCTGGGGAATCTGGGCCAGGCCTATCTTTGGGCGCTGACGTTACTGCCGTATCCGCGTCCGGAGGACGTTTTATTGTTCTTTCAGGACGATCAGAAAGTTGGAAAGGAAAACTGGGGCACCTCGGTGCTGGTTCAACGGGGACGATACGGCGTCTTGAAGACGCGCATCGCCGAAGAATGGGCAACCATGCGCGGCTTTGAAGTCCGCCGCGTCGACCGTCGAATGAGCGAACAGCAGACACGTTCGGATCGCGAACCGGGGATTCTATTGGCGGGACTCGATCGAATGCCCGCGCGCCGAATGCTCGGACGCTGCGGCTTTGACTACATCATCGACGCCGGACTGGGAGTCACGGCGGCTGACTACCGGAAGATTCGTATCAATGTTTTCGATGCATCGGGCGATCCCGCCGAGCATTTTCAGGACGTCGAAGATCAGACGGGGCAAGTAGTCGAAGAATTGATGAAGCTGCCAACCTATCAAGAACTCGCCCGCAGTCTCGGGGACGGAGGCTGCGGCGCAGCAACGCTCGCCGAAACAAGAGTGGCGGTGCCATTCGTCAGTGCGATCGCAGGAGCTCTTGCTGTCACGCAGGCCATTCGCCTTGCCTCAGGATACGCTCATCATATCGGCATTACCGGCGATATCGGGGACTTAAGAAGCATAAGAGCCTACCTTGGGCCAAAGCCGACTCGAGTCATCGTCCCCAATGCTCCCGGGTATCCCGAATGAGTGGCAAGTGTGTAGGAATGACCCTGGCCGAGTTCGATCGACCGGCCGTTTTTTGCGGACCTCGCCTCCGATGAAAGGAATCTATTCGACGGCACTGATCAATAATCCGATGCTGATGAAAGCCTTCTGGCCGGGTTGTGCTGAGGGCGTGAAACCACATCTGCTCGAGATAAAGTATTAGGAAGTCGAAAGGTCAAATCCTCTTTTTCGTTAGAAAGCTCGCCTGCTAAGCTATGCTGAACCAACGTGATCAACCGTTATGTTCTCTGGAAGGAAGCCGCTTCTCTTCGAGCGCAGGTACCCATATCGCCGGCGCTTAAATTCGCGTTGCCTCTTCTTGATTACGGTCTTGAGGCCGTTGATCCAAGATCGCTTGATGCGATCACTCGAATCGCCCTGCGGAAATTCCTGGTCAAGAATGATGCTGGCCGGGAGCTTGCAATCGATGAGAACTCCCAACCGATTTGGCTGACCCCGTGCAATCAGACATCAATTTCTGAGTGTGATTTCTCGGTGCGGTCCTTCAACTGCTTCGAGGCAGCATCAATACCTACCCTTGAAAGTCTGCTCGCGTGGACTCCGGACCGACTCCTGGAGCTAAAGAGCTTTGGAAGGAAGTGCTATACCGAAGTCTCTACTTTTCTAAGTGATCTCGGTTACATTGCCCCTAGTCCAGACCGCTCATTCGGCGATCATCCAGATATTGGGCCGCCGAATGACAGATACCCGCTTGGATGTCTGTTGGGGGCGGGAGAGGTTATCTCTCAAGAGGGGCTACGCGTGAAGATTGAGACCTGCGGATGGGCCACGATTGGAAATATTGCACTCCATTCTCTGTCGGTGGCCTCCTGGCTTGCGGAACTCACTCCCGAGGAGCAATGCGACCTCAATAAGATCCTTCTCAGTCTTGGCGTGGAGTTGCCGGTTCCGCGGCCACAGTGGATTTCAGATCATATCCTGGATCTCAAACGCACTTTGTCGCCTGAATTGGATGCTCTCGGTTCTCGATTGAATCCAAACGCAAAACCCTCGATGCGTTCCTCAACAGTCCTCAAGGGGGCGGCGCGTTCGCTCACCGAAGAGCTTGAGCGATTTTTCCCTTCCGATTACGACGACCGAAAGAGGGCGATTATCACATCGCTCTTTGGATTGGGCGGCGATGATCCATTGACGCTTGATGAAGTTGGGAGACGTCAGACCTCCAACATGGTGCGCGAGCGAGTCCGCCAGATCGCATCCCCTTTTCTCAAGCAACTTATTTCCGAGGGGCCGAACCTGATCTGGCTGCGAAAAGCTCTGGCGTGCCTGATCGAGCTTGCGCCCAGCACGCGCGATCATGCTGAAACCGTTCTCGTTCAGCGCGGCATTCTCGGTTCTCGCTTATCATTGATCTCGATTCTGAAGCTGTTCGAGCGGGCGGGCCTCGAGCACTCTCTTACATTCGATTCCGGACTATTACTCTCGGAAGAGGACAGGTCTTTGATAAAGTCCGTTGTGTCCGCGGCCCGAAAGGACTCCTCTCATTGGGGTGTGGCGGACTGGAACAAGCTGTGGCCTCCCGGTGCTGAGTACGGTGCCATCGTGCGTCCGTGGCTACCTGGTGCTACGTGGCTGGGCCAATCTGAACGATATTTCGTTTTCATGGATGCGAAAAACAATCTGTCGAATCGCCTAGTTCAGGTTTTGAGTGTCTCGCCCAAAGTAGCCATCAACGTCGCTTACGACGCGGTGTTCCGTGACACTCGGGTTGATTCCGCACGGCTGCCCCAGGATCTCTTTCACGCATTCTGTGCGATCTGGCCGTGGTGCAGAATCGAAGAAGAGTACGTTCTTGCCTCAAACGATCTCCCAAGCGCAGAGGCCTCGGGAGACGACCTTCTGGTGATCCTGATCCGCGAATTCGGAAGGCCGGCCACCCGTCAGGAGATTCTGCGCCGGGCTCTCCGGGAAGGCATCAGCGAGGGCACTGTCTCTCACGCCCTGGGCTACAGCAACGTTCTGACGGGAGCAAACGGTCTCTATTCAGTTGTAGGAGACACCTTTTCCGAGGAGGTTCTTGCATCGGTTAGGGACACTCCAACGAATCGACCGTTGCCTCCTGAAACCGTTTCCGAAGAGCCCTGGCGGAAGGGAGGTGATCTTGATTCCCCAGAAAAGGATGCATTTGCCGAGTTTACTCAGCTTGATTGTGAATCCGACGATTTCGTTGAGAACGTGGCGCGAGTGGTGCAGCGGCGTGTTATCAGGCACGATCTTGGAACTCCTTGGTCTGTCGCCGAGCTTGCTCTCGAAGATTCGGAGCGTGAGGTGCTCTTCCAATGGGGTAAGACTGCAACATGGGAATTTCGTCGCGATGACCATCGGTTCACCGGGATCACGGGAGAGTTCATTCGTCGACGAACGGCATTGGGGCTTACTTTCACAATCTTTGCCGCTGAAGCTGTTCGCCGGCTGGGCGGCTTCGGTGCGGTCTGGCCTGCTATCAACTCCGCGCTCGGGGCTTCGCAGCGGGAGCTATTTCTTGCTCAAGACAACGTTCCAAAGTCGGTGATACGCGATGCTGTGGAAGAAGCATGCAGGGTATTCGGCATCCGTCATGACTTTGGTGAAATTGGCCACCAGGTATGGGTGCGCACTTTTGGTGCTCAATACGGGATTTCACTTCCGCAGTTGCAGTCTCTGCCGGAGATGCTCACCGAATCCGCAGAACTTAATCCGGTAGCGGTGCAACTGCTGCTGAACCCGACGGACAAGATGTACTCTGCTTCATTTGCTGCTGCCTGGGCCACGATGCAAGGTATACGGCACGGAGATCTCAATTTCTCTACCGCCGAATCAAGACTCAGAAAAAACCCCTGGACGATGCACATCCCTCTCCCTGAGCTTCTTTCCTCTTGCATGGCGTCTGCGCCGGCACGAGGTGCTGTCTCTGGCGCGAACCGCGATAGTGATGCAGAGGCCTATTCCTATTTTGATTTGCCCTCGCTCAGGTGGTCCGGCGAGAGCCCGATCTTTGAATATGCCTTGGCCCGCCGTCTGCCAGCTTGGGTTGAAGTGGACCAATTAATATTCAGTTGCACGGACCCGATGAAGAGGGAGCCTCTTGTCATCAGCGAGGACGGATGGCGATTCGCATACTCCCCGTTGTCGATTTCTCTCAGCCATCATCGCGCACTCCATTTCACCTTCGATCTCCTGCATCGCGGCGTATCGCAGTTGCCAGAGCCGATTTCGGTTTCGATGATCCCGCCGAGTGGTTTTGCCTTCTTCAATGCCGCGGGAGCTGTCCTCGATGACAGCTCCAATCAGCTGCCACAGGACCAGCACGTCGATCTTCTGCATCAGGCAGACTCAAGAATTGAGGGAGGCTCAGGTCCGTGGAACTTCTGCCTGGTGTTGGGTGGCCGCTATCGAGTCACACGCTTGCCTGCCGGAAGTGTTCGAGGAGTCACCCTATTCGACGGAACAGGTGCGGTGCTTTGGGCTTTCGCGAACGATACCGAGCAAAATGAAGAAGTCTCCCTCGACGTCGATCTGACCGGAACACGATGGGGGATGCCGGTACGTATCCGGCTGCCCCGAACGGAGTTCGAACCTCGGAAGATCCGGCTATCCAGTGGTGAAACCGTCAGGCTCGTCACGAGAGACCATCTCACCGAGGCTCTTTTGACTCCTGGTCTGAGCCGGGCCAAGTTCGCACGGCTTCAAGGATTTGCAGGAGTTCACCCTCGATCGGTGAAGATCTCCCTGCGGCATCTGTCGCGGGAATACGGTGCAGCCATCGAAAAGGATGGAACATGGCAACCCTTGCAGGACAGTGGCTCCATTGAAACCTCCAAACTGAGAACGAGCCGGTTGATTGCCGAGCCA
>Ga0224553_1000756_pt1 | contig 12914 bp, 22 predicted proteins | sample 714S21014metaG_FD_179897 | JGI IMG/M metagenome (GOLD analysis project Ga0224553, IMG submission 179897) | Peat soil microbial communities from Stordalen Mire, Sweden - 717 S2 10-14 | ecosystem: Environmental > Terrestrial > Soil > Wetlands > Peat | place: Sweden: Norrbotten County, Stordalen... | reverse complement strand
GTCAGGTCTCAGAAAAAACTCGAGGCAACTGACAACCGAGAACTGTGTACTGACAACTGTTTCTCAGACTCTGCGGCGCTTGGGCGGACGGCAACCGTTGTGCGGCATGGGTGTAATGTCGCGGATGCTGCGAACCTCGATGCCGGTGGTCGCAAGCGCGCGGATCGCGGACTCGCGGCCGGAACCGGGACCCGAGACGCGAACATCGACCGAGCGCACACCGTGGTCGCGAGCCGCGCTGGCAGCGCCCGCAGCAGCCTGCTGCGCGGCAAACGGGGTACCCTTGCGGGAGCCGCGGAAGCCAAGCGAGCCGGCCGACTTCCAGGAGAGCGTGTTGCCCACCTGGTCGGTGATGGTGATGATGGTGTTGTTGAAGCTGGCCTGGATGAAGACGAGGCCAAATGGAACGTTCTTGCGTTCGCGCTTCTTGAATTTCTTGCCCTTGCCCGCAGGCTTGGCGCCGGTTGCTTTGTTCTGTGTCTTTGCCATGGGCTATTTCGCCGCCTTCTTCTTCGCCGCAACCGTGCCCTTGCGGGGACCCTTGCGCGTACGAGCGTTGGTGTGGGTGCGCTGGCCGCGAACCGGCAGCGAGCGGCGGTGACGAAGGCCGCGGTAAGACTGGATCTCGATAAGCCGCTTGATGTTGAGCGAGACGTCCTTGCGCAGGTCGCCTTCGATCTGGCCCTGGCCTTCGATTACGTGACGGATGCGGTTGAGAGCGTCCTCGTCGAGGGCGCCTACCTTTGCGTAGGGATCGACATCCGCGGCGGCGAGGATCTTTGCCGCGCGCGAGTCACCGATCCCGAAGATGTAAGTGAGGCCGATGCGCACCTGTTTGTTGTTAGGGACATCGATTCCGGCAATACGTGCCATGGGGTTCCTTTTCGTCTGGGCTCTTGAGCGCTAGTGGCCACGGGAGCGGGGTTATCGGTTTGCGGCAGGTCCACCGGGTTCAACGCAAGCCTTGATTTTGGCTAACTAGCCTGGCGGGGCCGGTAAAGCAGTTGATAGTTGTTAGTTCCCAGTTGTCAGTTGAAGACAAAAGAGGCGGCAGAAACTAACCCTGACGCTGTTTATGCTTGGCGTTTTCGCAGATGACGCGAACGACGCCGCGGCGGTGGATGACTTTGCATTTGTCACAAATCTTCTTTACTGAGGCGCGGACCTTCATTTGAATCCCTTCTTGAAACGTGATGCTAGCCGAACGGAAGGCATGCCCCAGGGGCTAAAGCCCCACGCGTGCATGACCTTTGAATGTCAGGGATAAATCCCTGACCTACCTAGAAGCCAAAACATGGCGATCCGGGTGGAAATATGTCCCTAGAAGCCAAAGCGTGGCGATCCGGGTGGAAATCTGTCTGAACCTATGCGAGACGCGGCGGATCAGTTTGCTACGGGCGTCTACTTGTAACGGTAGACGATGCGGCCACGGTTGAGATCGTACGGGCTGAGCTCAATCGCGACGCGGTCGCCGGGGAGGATACGGATGAAGTTCTTGCGCATGCGTCCGGAGACGTGTGCGAGGGCCTGGTGCTTATTTTCAAGCTCGACCTTGAACAGCGCATTGGGCAGGGTCTCTACGACCACCGCCATCACTTCAATTGCATCTTCCTTCGACAAACGCTCTCCTTTGCAGGGCGGGGACAGCTCTAACGCGACCCCAATATCCTGCTGCCAAGTGCCTGCGCACACAGCATCTTTAAGTATACCCCGAATTGGGGCCTAAATCCTAGCGCGTCAGCACCTGGGGGCCGTCTTTCGTGATGGCGACGGTATGCTCAAAGTGGGCGCTCACGCTGCCGTCCAGGGTAATGGTGGTCCAGCCGTCGGGCAGCACTTTCACCCCGGGCGCGCCGGCGTTGATCATGGGCTCGATGGCCAGGACCATGCCTGCTTTCAGCCGCGGACCCTTGCCGCGGGGGCCAAAATTGGGCACCTGAGGGTCTTCGTGCATGGATCTGCCGATGCCGTGGCCGACGAATTCCCTGACCACTCCAAAGCCCTCGGCCTCGCACATCTCCTGGACCGCGGCGGAGATGTCGCCCAGGCGGCCGCCGGGCAGGGCCTGGCGGATGGCTTCCTCCAGGGAGGCCCTGGTCACGTCGAGCAGCTTGCGGGTGACTGGCGAAGGGGTTCCCACCGCATAGGTCACGGCGCAATCTGAATAAAATCCATCGACGATGACGCCGCAATCAACCGACACGATGTCGCCATCGGCAAGAATGCGCTTGGGCGAAGGAATGCCGTGGACCACTTCGCTGTTCACGGAGGTGCAGAGGACGGCCGGGAAGCCGTGATACCCCTTGAAGGCGGAGACGGCGTGGAGGGATTCCATCTTGGCGGCGGCGGCGTCCTCCAGATCCATAGTAGAGGCGCCAACGACGACCAGGGGGCGGACGGCTTCATGAACCTGGCTCAGTGCCTCGCCGGACCGGCGCATCTTCTCAATCTCCGCAGCGGTCTTGATCAGGATGGCCATGTCAGGCTCTTTGCGCCGCGCAGGCCGCCATGCTCGGTTCTGTACGCAGGCGCTCCAACTGCGCACGAATATCGCGGGTGACGGTATCCACGCGATGCAGACCGTTCACCTCGGCAAACCGGCCTTCGGTATGATAATGCGAAATGACGGGAGCGGTTTCGGCCTCAAAAATCTTCATTCTGCTCTCGAAGATCTCTTCGGTGTCGTCCCTGCGCAGCTCCAGCGGACACCCATCCACGTCGCAGACACCTTCCACCCGAGGAGGTTCGGTGTAGACGTTGTAGATATGCCCCTGCGGGCAGATGCGCCGTCCCGTGATCCGCTTCAGCAAATCGTCACGGTCCGCGGTCAGGCTGATCGCCACGACGGGACACGAATTGGCCTCACCCAGATGCTCATCTAACCAGGCAGCCTGGGCGAGCGTGCGCGGAAACCCGTCGAGGATATAGCCGCGTTTGCAATCGGGGTCGGACAGGCGCCTGGCCACCATCTGGTTCACCAGATTGTCCGGGACCAACTGGCCAAGCACCATCAGTTTCTCGGCAATCAGCCCCAGTTCCGTGCGCTGGCGGCGATGCTCGCGAAAGAGGTCGCCGGTTGAGATTTGCGGTATGCCAAACTCCGCCATCAAGGTCTTGGCCTGGGTACCCTTGCCAACACCGGGGGGCCCAATAAGGAGAACCGGCCCGGGCAGGTAGGAACTGTCTGCCGGGGCCGTCGGATGTGATGCATATTCTGAGTTCAACGTCGTGCCTACCAACTTCTTCGGCCACGAATGCGGCCGCTCTTGGGAGAGAAGCCGTCATAGTGGCGCATTATGAGTTGCGATTCAACCTGCTGTACTGTGTCCATAGCGACGCCAACCACGATCAGCAACGAGGTGCCGCCGAAGTAGAAGGTGAAGCCGAAACCGTTGGTGATAAATGCCGGAAGTGTGTCGAAGTAGCGACCGATGAGCCACAAGTGGTTGAAGTGGATACCAGTCATGAGCATCGTCGGAATCAACTGAACGATGACCAGGTAGCAGGCGCCAACCAGCGTGATCCGCGTGAGCACATCGTTGATAAAGTCCGACGTCCGGCGTCCGGGCCGGATTCCCGGAATAAAGCCGCCGTATTTGCGCATGTTATCGGCGATGTCGTCGGGACGAAAAACGATGGAGATATAGAAATAAGCGAAAAAGATAATCGCGAAGGTATTGAGCAGGACGTACCACGGTTCGCCGGGAATGAGATTGCGGAAGATGGGACCGAGGAACGAGTTGTCCTGGAGCAGGACTCCCTGGTAGTGGATCTGGGAAAACAGCAAAGGCGCCGAAAGGATCGAACTGGCGAAGATGATGGGCATGACGCCGCCGGAGTTGACGCGCAAGGGAAGATGGGTGGACTGGCCGCCCATCATTTTGCGTCCAACGATTCGCTTGGCATACTGCACCGGAATGCGCCGCTCGGAGCGCTCGACAAAGACGATGAAGGCAACTACGGCCGCCATTCCCACCACCAGAAGGCCGACGACGACGGGAGTCAATGGGCCCCAGGTCTGGTCGCGGGCTTTCTCGTAAAGGTTATAGATGCCGCGCGGCAGACCGACGACAATGCCGGTGAAGATGAGGAGCGACATGCCGTTTCCGATGCCGCGCTCCGTGATCTGCTCGCCCAGCCACATGATGAAGGCGGTGCCGGCCGTCAGCGTGATAACGCACATGGGAATGAAGGCGGGGCGCGAGATGGTGACCATGTTCGCGGAGGAAGTGGTGAGGGTCAGCGAGATGGCGAAGGACTGGATGACACCCAGCAAGACGGTGACATAGCGGGTCCACTGGGTAATCTTGCGGCGGCCGAGTTCGCCTTCCTTCTGCAGTTTGGCCAACGGCTCATAGATTACGGTCAGCAGTTGGAAGATAATCGACGCCGTGATATACGGCATGATGCCCAGCGCGAAGATGGTGAGCTTACGCAGATTGCCGCCGGTAAACAGGTCGGCGAGACCGAGCGCGGATTGCGAATTGGCATTGAAGAACTGCGCCAGCGCGGTGGAGTTGATGCCCGGCGTGGGAATAAACGCACCCAGGCGATAAACCGCCAGCAGGCCAAGCGTGAAGAGGACACGCTTGCGCAGATCGGGGATGCGAAAGATGTTGGCTAGTTTCTCAAACATCAAAACCTCTTCGGTATTGCCTGAAGCCTTGCCGCAGCGGGCCAAGCTTCAAATCGGGTGAAACTCTATCCTAGTCGAAAGCGCGCAGGCGATGCACCCCAAGAAATCGCTAACCGATCAGGATGGCTTTGCCGCCAGCCTTTTCAATAGCTTCCTGCGCAGTCTTCGAGAATTTGTGCGCGTGGATGGTGACCGGTCCGGCCACCGGGCCGTTGTTGAGCACCTTGATCAGGCCGCCCTTCTTGCGCAGCAGGCCGAGCTCAACAATCTTGTCCAGCGTGAATTCCGTATCTGGAGCGGTCGCGAGGATCTGAGCGACGCGATCCAGGCCGAGGACCGTGTACTCGACGCGGAAGATATTGTTGAAGCCGCGCTTCGGCAGGCGGCGGTGCAGCGGCATCTGGCCGCCTTCGAATCCGCGCATCAGCGAAGATCCGGAGCGGGAGCCCTGGCCCTTGTGGCCACGGGTAGAAGTCTTGCCCATGCCCGAACCCATGCCGCGGCCGACACGCTTCTTGTTTTCGTTCGCCTTCTTGGGGGCGCGCAGATTGGAGAGATTGCGGATTGCCATTTCGTGTTTCCTCGCTATAACGCCGGCTCGTGGCCGACTCGCATGGTGGCAGCTTGTTCGCTGCCGAAAAGTGTTACTCGACGATACGGACCAGATGGGGCACCTTGGCCACCATGCCCCGGACCGACGCGGAGTCTTCCCGTTCGACGATCTGGTTGAGGCGCGTGAAGCCGAGGCCCTTGATGACCAGCTTGTGCTTGACCGGGGTGCAGATTTTCGAGCGGAAGTATTGCAGCCTGATTTTGGCGGTGGCGGTTTCGTTTGCCATGGTGAAACTCCTGGTGAAAGCGAACTTTGAATCCGGAGCGTGGGGACGAGCCTACATCTCCTCGACTGTTTTGCCGCGCAGCGCGGCGACTTCGCTCTTGTTGCGAAGCTGGGTGAGAGCATCGAAAGTGGCCTTGACCACGTTGTGCGGGTTGGCTGAGCCAAGCGACTTGGTAAGAACATTCTGCACGCCGGCCGAGGTCATGACGGCGCGAACCGTCTTGCCGGCGATTACCCCGGTGCCTTCCGGCGCGGGCTTCAGCATCACCCAGCCGGCACCGAAGTGGCCAAGCACCTGGTGCGGAATCGTCGTCTGCGTCAGGTTGATCTTGAACAGGTTCTTCTTGGCCGCCTCAATCCCCTTGCGGATGGCCTGAGGAACTTCCTTAGCCTTCCCCGAGCCGTATCCCACGACGCCCTCGCCCGGGTCGCCGACCACCACCAGCGCGGCAAACGACATGTTCTTTCCGCCCTTGACCACCTTGGTGACGCGATTGATCGAAACCACCTCATCCTTCAGGTTGAGCCGGTTTGCGTCAAACTTCTTCTTAGTCAATGCCATAATGCGATCCATCTTTCCGGCTGCCCGTAGCTCTGTCTGCCCTGGCTCGCCCAAAACTGAAACTAAAACTCCAGACCAGCCTCACGAGCTGCGTCGGCCAAAGCCTTCACCCGGCCGTGGTACAGGTATCCGCCGCGATCGAAGACAACCTTCTTGATGCCCTTCTCTTGCGCGCGCTCTGCGATGAGCTTGCCGACTGACTTCGCGGCGGCTACGTTTCCGCCGTAGTGCTTGTCCTCGGTCTTTTTGCCGAACGAGGATGCAGAGACCAGGGTGACGCCGTTCAGGTCGTCGACGAGTTGCGTGTAGATGTGGTTCAGCGAGCGGTAGACGTTTAGGCGCGGACGCTCGGATGTTCCGGCCACCTTCTCGCGGATGCGGGTGTGCACGCGCTTGCGGATGACGTTGCGTTCGAGGGGTTTCAGCATAGTTCTTTCTTCCTTCCTAATGGCGTCGCCAGAATGCTGGAGACGTTCGGTTTGTAAGTACAGTTGTTAGTTGCTGGTTGTTAGCGTTGCTGTTTTTCTTGCCTATACTGACAGCCTGCAACGACCAACGACTGCCCCGCCGCCAACCAACAACCAGCAACTAACAACTAACAACTAACAACGGTTCTACTTCGCGCCGGTCTTGCCGACCTTCTTCTTCAACCTCTCTCCGGTGTAGCGGACGCCCTTGTTCTTGTACGGATCGGGTTTTCGCAGCGAACGCATGTCGGCGGACACCTGGCCGACCTTCTGGCGATCGATGCCGGTGATGGTGAGGTGCGTCTGTTTGGGATCGATGGCAACCTCGATGCCGGTGGGGAGAGGAAACTCAATCTGGTGCGAGAAGCCGAGCGTGAATACCACCATATTCTTGCCCTTCAACTCCGCGCGGTATCCGATGCCAACGATGTCAAGCTCCTTGGACCAGCCTGTGGTGACGCCGGCAACAGCGTTGGCGACGAGCGCGCGGGCGAGCCCATGGAAGGCGGCCTGGCCGTCGCTCTGGCGCTCGGCAACCAGCGTGCCGTCTTTCTGGGCCAGGGTGATACCACCGGGAAGCATGGCGCTAACCTTGCCCTTGGGGCCTTCGACGAGCACGGTTTTGCCGTCCTGGCTTACCGTGTACTTCACCCCAGCGGGCAGCGTAATTGGCTTCTTGCCGATACGAGACATTCGAAATTCCTTTGGTGGCTTGCGAGTCCTGAAATGCTATCGATGCAATTTCATTCCACTGCAGCCTTGATGCGGGTTGTTCCGCCTTCGCCGTCTTCGACGCGAAGACGGAACAACATCAAAATTTGGCCGTTCAATGTCGGGGCTAAAGCCCCGACCTACCTCTAAAACCCAGACGCGAGGCCTGCGAGCCGGATTACCAGACCTCGCAGAGGATCTCGCCGCCAACGCCTTCGCGGCGCGCCTGGCGCCCGGTCATAACACCCTTCGGGGTGGTCATGATCGAAATGCCGAGACCGCCCTGCACGCGGCGAATCTGGTCGCGGCCCAGGTACACGCGACAGCCTGGACGCGAAACCCGCTGCAGATCGCGGATGACAGCCTCGTTGTTGGGTCCGTACTTGAGATACACGCGCAGAATCTTCATGCCGCCCTCTTCGGTCGGCTTGTAGTTCGCGATATAGCCCTCCTCCTTCAGGATGCGGGCGATCTCGCTCTTCAGCTTGGAGGCGGGCACGTCGAGCTTCTGGTGACGCGACCGAATGGAGTTACGGATGCGGGTCAGAAAGTCGGCTACTGGATCGGTAAGATTCATTCATTCTCCTTCATTCCCCGTTCGCTCGCCTCGAATCTGGACGGCGAGAACCAGCGGAAACGTTGTGGCTCACACTTTGAGGGACCTGGTGCAGCGGCCCTTCGAAAACCAATTTCCTCCAGACTTCTGCATCCCTGACGGATGAGGTCTCTGGAAGGGTGGGACGGATACGGCAACCCTCTAAGTATACAGGTTGCCGCGCCAACTCCGCCTACCAGCTTGACTTGACGACGCCCGGAATCTCGCCCTTGAGCGCAAGCGACCGGAAGCAGAGACGGCAGACCCCGAACTTGCGCAGAAACGCGCGGGGGCGGCCGCAGAGCTGGCAGCGGTTGTGCTGGCGGGATTTGAACTTCGGCTTCCTTGCGTCCTTGACGCGCTTTGCTGTAGTTGCCATAGTGATTGCTCTCTATTCTGTTACAAAATATGTGCTTATGCGCCCACCCGGAACGGCATGCCGAAGCCCTTCAGCAGGGCGCGGGCGCCGTTGTCGTCGGCCGCGGTAGTGACGATGGTTACGTTCATGCCCTTCAGTTTGTCCACCTTGGCGTAATCGATCTCGGCGAAGATGAGTTGGTCGCGCAGGCCGAGCGTGTAGTTGCCGCGACCGTCAAAGCTCTTCGACGAAACCCCGCGAAAGTCGCGCACGCGCGGCAGCGCAATCGTGATCAGGCGGTCGAGAAACTCGTACATCTTGTCGCCGCGCAGCGTCACCATCGCGCCAATCGGCATGCCCTCGCGCACTTTGAATGCGGCGATCGACTTCTTTGCCTTGGTGACGATCGGCTTCTGGCCGGCGATGGAGGCGAGGTCGGCCACCAGCGGGTCCATGATCTTGACGTTCTGGGTCGCCTCGCCAAGCCCCATGTTGACTACGATCTTTTCCAGCCGTGGGATCGCCATCGCGTTGGTGATGCCAAGTTCTTTGGCGATCGCCGGCCGGATCTCAGTCATATACTTCTCTTTGAATCGTGCTGCCATTGGTGTTGCTCGCTTTCTCCACGGTTTCCGGGGTGGGCTGAAGCCCGTTTACCGATTCGTGGGGTGAACCTTCGTTTAGCGCCTGGCCTCTAGCTTCCGGCTTCTCGCCACTAAGCTAAAAGCTAGTGGCTTGTTTTTACTTTCTTCTCGGGAATCTGATTCCCGCTTACCTTTGAATATCGAACCCTGGTGTCGCCTTCGAGCTTCTTGGCAACGCGAGTCTTGTTGCCTTCGCCATCCACCAGCATCACATTCGAGATGTGGATGGAAGACTCCTGCTCGGCGATGCCACCCTTGATGTTGCGCTGCGGGTTCGGCTTCACATGCTTCTTGATCATCATGACGTGCTCGACCAGAAGGCGATCCTTGCTGGCCATGATGCGGAGCACGCGGCCACGTTTGCCTTTGTCCTTGCCGGCAATCACTTCGACGGTGTCGTTGCGCTTAATCTTGATGCCTGCCATAACTAGCTCCTTAATGCTTGCTTCCAGTCTCTTCACTGGAGCCTCGGTTCTCACCGGTCCTGCCTTGCTGCTCTTGTCTTCAACTGACAACTAAGAACTGACCACCGACAACTGTTCTTAGATAACTTCAGGCGCGAGCGAGACGATCTTCAGGAACTTCTTCTCGCGCAATTCGCGCGCAACCGGCCCGAACACGCGCGTGCCAACCGGTTCATTCACGTCGTTGATGACCACTGCGGCGTTCTGGTCGAAGCGGATATACGTGCCGTCGCGCCGCCGATACTCCTTGCGGGTGCGTACGATGACGGCCTTGACCACCTTGCCCTTCTTGACGGTTCCGTCGGGCGATGCTTCCTTGACCGCAGCCGTTACCACATCGCCGAGTCCGGCCTTCTTGCCCAGGCCGCCGCCCAGCGGCAGGATGACCTGCAGCTTGCGCGCGCCGGAGTTGTCGGCAACGTCGAGCATGGTTCTCATTTGTACTGACATGTTCGTTCTCCTGGGCCAACGGCCCGGGGCAACAGCCCCATAACACTTACACTGCGCAGGCGGCAATCCCCGCGCCCATCGCAAACCAACCTACTAGACATCGACCGCCAGGCTCTTCTCATCCAGCTGCGAGAGCGAGGACCGGCGGACGATCTCCTCCAGCGACCAGCGCTTGAGCTTCGAGAGCGGTCTCGCTTCGCGGATGCGGACAACATCGCCGACCCGCGCCGAGTTCAGCTCATCATGCGCGTAGAACTTCTTGTTCGACTTCATCACCCGCTTGTACTTGGGGTGCGCCTTGCGGATCTCGATCTCGACGACGATGGTCTTCTGCATCTTGGTCGAAACCACGATGCCCACCTTCTCATTGCGGCGAGAGGGCTGCGCTTCGGGCGCTGCGGCTGTGCTGGTCGCCGCGGTTGCGGCTGTCTTGGTTGTGTCTGCCATAATTTAATCCTTCTTCGCTTTCTTGCGCGCGGTACGAGTGCTCGCAGCCGGCGCGGTAGCCACGGCGGCGGGCGATGCGGCGTTGCCGGACGCGATGGTGCGCTCGCGGGCGATGGTCTGGATGCGGGCAATGTCGAGCTTGAGCCCGCGCAGCTTCTTGACCCCTTCGTTGTTGCCCAGGCTCTTCTGGAAGCGCAGGCGGAAGAGCTGTTCGGCAGCCTTTTCCTGCTGGCTCCTGATCTCTTCGTCGGTAAGGTTGCGGATCTTTTCGAGTTCCATAGTTTTCTTCTTTCGTTGCCGGTTCTTTTTGAGCCGTCCTTACTACTTGACCGTCGCGGCCACCTTGGCGTTGTGGCGCTGGACGAAAACAGTCTTCAGAGGAAGCTTGTGGGCGGCGAGACGCATAGCCTCCCGGGCAAGCTCTGAGGTGACGCCCTCCATCTCGAACAGGATCTTGCCGGGACGAACAACCGCGACCCAGTGGTCGGGAGCGCCTTTGCCCTTGCCCATACGCGTTTCAGCAGGCTTTTTGGTGATCGGCTTGTCGGGGAAGATTCGCAGCCAGACTTTGCCGCCACGCTTGATGAAGCGTGTCATCGCGATACGGCTGGCTTCGATCTGGCGGTCGGTAATGTACCCGCACTCCTCCACCTTCAGACCGAAATCGCCGAACGAGAGATCTGACCCACGCCACGCCTTGCCGCACATGCGTCCGCGCTGCTGCTTGCGAAACTTGACCTTCTTTGGCATCAACATAACAAATACCCTCTAACTCTTCGCTGCTGGGGTTGAGCCAGCGTCCGAAAAACTATCAACTAACAACCAGCAACTAACAACTCGCTTCTAGAACACACCCGCGGCGGCGGCGCCCTGATCGCGGCGCTTCTTCTGCTCGTAAATATCGCCGCGGTAGACCCAGGTCTTGACCCCGATAATGCCGTACGTGGTGTGCGCCTCGGCAAAGCCGTAATCAATGTCGGCGCGCAGCGTGTGCAGCGGCAGCCGGCCCTGAAGGTACCACTCGGAGCGGGCGATTTCGTTGCCGTTCAGCCGGCCCGACACGCGAACCTTGATGCCCTTGCAGCCAAAGCGCAGCGCGGAGTCAACCGACTTGCGCATCGCCCTGCGGAAGCTGACGCGCTTCTCCAGCTGCAGCGCAATGTTTTCGGCGACCAGTTGCGCATCCAGCTCGGGCTTGTTGACCTCGAGGATGTCGATGAAGACCTCGCGCGAGGTGCGCTTCTGGATGTCGGCCTTGAGCTTGTCAATCTCCGCGCCTTTGCGGCCGATGATGATGCCCGGACGCGCGGTGCGGATGATGAGCCGCAGCTTGTTGCCGGGCCGCTCGACCTCGACCGAACTGACGCCGGCGGCCTTCAGCTTCTCGCGCAGCTCAGCCTTCAGCTTGACATCTTCGACCAGCAGCTTGTCGTAGCCGCGCTCGACGAACCAACGAGATTTCCACGGCTTGTTGACGCCGAGGCGAAACCCATACGGATGGACCTTCTGTCCCATAGCTTCCCTTTACCTCGCCCTGTGCCGGTTGAGCCGGCGGGCATAATTGCAAAACTCTCAGTTCACCGGAATTTCCGGCACTGCTTCACTGCAATACCACGCTTAGCCGGCCGCCTTCTTGACCGCTTTCTTGGCCGTCTTCTTGGCCGCCTTCTTGGCCGGAGCCTTCTTGGCGGCAGGTTTGGCAGCCTTCTTCTTCGCCACAGGCGTCTCCGGTCCGGCAACGACAGCGGCGCTCGGCGACTTCTTCTCCGCAACCGTGATGACGATGTGCGAGAGGCGGCGCTGGTAGCGGAACGCCCGGCCCATCGGCGCCGGCCGGATGCGCTTCATGCGCGGACCATCGTTCGCCACCGCGGTGCGGACATAAAGGTTATCGACATCGATGTCCAGGCCCTGCTCCTGCGAGACGTAGGTCGCGTTCTGGATGGCCGAGCGCAACACCTTCTCGACGATCAGGCCCAGCCTCTTGGTGGAGAAGTGCGCGGTGTTCAGCGCCTGCTCCACGCGGAGGCCCTTGATGGTGTCGAGAACCAGCTTCGCCTTCTGCGGGCTGGTGCGCAGGAACTTGGCCTCCGCGCGGAACTCTCGAACTTTTTCTGCTGCGATCTTCGACATAACTTTGATCCTTCGTACTACTAAACTTGCCGAACTACAGATCCCTCGTCGCCTTCGGCTCCTCAGGATGCGGGCCCGCGGCTCAGACGCCGCTTAGAGCGCCCGCTACTTGGGCTTCGCGACGGTTTCAGCCGCGCGCGCGGAGTGGCCCTTGAACGTGCGCGTTGCGGAGAACTCGCCCAGTTTGTGCCCAACCATGTTCTCGGTCACGTAAACCGGAATGAACTTGCGGCCGTTGTGCACGGCGATGGTGTGGCCGACCATGTCCGGGAAAATGGTCGAGCGACGCGACCAGGTGCGTACTACCTTCTTGTCGTTGGTCTGGTTCATGACCGTGATCTTCGATTGAAGATGACCGTCAATGAACGGACCCTTCTTTGCTGAACGTGACATGTGTTACTCCAAATTTCTTACTGCCGGTTACGGTGCTGTATACGACGAATCTCTTGGCTCAAGAGACTTGGTGTTTCCAGATTTCCCAATATCAAAATGCAAACTGCGCCTTCTTTACTTGCTCCTGCGGCTGACGATCAGTGCATCGGTCCGCTTGTTGTTGCGCGTCTTGTATCCGCGCGTCGGCTGTCCCCATGGCGTGACCGGGTGGCGCCC
>Ga0224553_1000751_pt1 | contig 12949 bp, 13 predicted proteins | sample 714S21014metaG_FD_179897 | JGI IMG/M metagenome (GOLD analysis project Ga0224553, IMG submission 179897) | Peat soil microbial communities from Stordalen Mire, Sweden - 717 S2 10-14 | ecosystem: Environmental > Terrestrial > Soil > Wetlands > Peat | place: Sweden: Norrbotten County, Stordalen... | reverse complement strand
CACACGCGTCCACGCGCTGCCAATGTCCAGCACTACGATCAGGTTGTCCTGTTTCTGGCTCATTCTTCTGGACTCACTGACCCTGCCTTGCAACCGTGGCTGGGCGGGTTGTGGGGGCGGTCTTGCCCCTGGTCACGTTCAGCGCGGCGCCTTGAGCAGCTTCACGCTTCCTCTTGTCCCTCGCGGCCTTGTCTTTCGCCGTCAGGTCTCTGATGATCTTGTCTTTTGCAGCCTTGTCTCTTGCAGCCTTGTCTTTTGCAGTCTTGTCCTTTGCAGTCTTGTCCGTTGCTGGGGTGGCCTTCTGTTCGGTCGAAGCGCTTGCAGCCGGCTTTGCCGCTGACTTCGGGGTTGCCTTCTCATTGGTTGCCGTTGGCGCGGGATTGGCTGTGTCCGCCGGCGCCCCGGCTGAGGGCTTGGCGTTGCTTGGGCCCGGCGCGGGTTCAGCGGCCGGCATGGCTTCAATGGCGTTTGTGCCATGGGCCATCTCCAGCACCACCTGCTGGTCGTAGCGCAAATCCACCGTCGCCAGCTTGGGATATTGCAGCCTCCACTCGGCAATGTGCGCCTTGTAGCGCTGGTAGCGTTCGAGGAATCGGTCTTCGCCAAAATGAGCCAGGATGTCGGCGCCCTGCTCGGGCATCAGCACCCGGGCATCCTCGGGATCGGTGAGGTCAATCTCCGAGATTTGATCGGAGAGGTGCTGATTGTCGGCGTCCAACTCCGCCAACAGGCGTTCGTACACGGCCATCCGCGCCGTTCGCGAGGGCAATGGGTCCACGGGGTCAATCCCTGTCAGGACCGGGAACGAGTAGTGGTGCTGGGCCATCGTCGCGGGCGGCATGGAGAGAAGAACCCCGCTGGCGTCAACCAATCCGATCTGCTGGCCCTGCCGTGTGAAGGCCACCGGCTTCCGTTCCACCACGGAGACGCGAATCTGGTCCGGGAGCAGCCGCATTACCGTAGCCCGCTCCACCCAGGGAATCTCTTCCAGTTGCTTGCGCCGGTCGTCGAGGTGGATAAAAAAGATGTTTTTCCCGATATCTTCGCCGAAGACCGGCAGCATCTCCGCGCGGCTCACCTCGGTCAGCCCGGTGGCCTGGATGTTGCTGACCCCGGCAATGCGGAAGCGGGCATCGCGCCCCAGGTAGGTCTTGAGAAGAAGGCTTACGGCGATGAAACCGCACAGAACCACGAGAGCGCCCAGCCCCAGAAACACACGGCCCACCGTGCTGGACGGCCGCAGCCAGGAGTTCTGGGGGTTCTGTGGCCCGCGAAAGCGCACCCCGCCCGGGGGATAGGCGTCATCCTCCGGGTCCGCCATTTGCAGGGGCATGCCGGGCAGGTTGCGCCCGGATAGAGGCACATCCTCCCGCACGCGCCGAAAGCGAGGCTCCGTAGACGCTTCATCCTCCCAATCGAAGGGACGGTTCGTGTTGTTGTTCTGTCGCTTCACGCCCGAGCAAGGTCGTGAGAATCGCCAGCTTTCAATATAGCCCGCGGGCTGCCGGCTTTTTCCGCAACGGGATGCGGGGGAACCTGTGCCGTTACGGGCTGATGCCCGAGGGAACAGGGATCAGGGAACAGGGATCAGGCCCATATGACGCTTGACATATAACGTCGAACGTCATATTCTGATTCCAGATGATTCAGAGCTTCAAGAACGCCGATACGAAGGAGCTCTTTGAGACGGGCTCCAGCCGGCGCTGGGGAAGCATTCAGGCGGTTGCTCTTCGCAAGCTGGACCAGATTGAAGCGGCCGTCAACCTGAGCAACCTGCGCGTGCCTCCGGGCAATCGGCTAGAGCCGCTGAAGCGTGACCGAATCGGACAGCACAGCGTCCGAATCAACGATCAATACCGGATATGCTTCGTCTGGAAAGAAGACGGGGCGCACGAGGTTGAGATTACGGATTACCACTAACTGGAAGGCAACGGACGGCAAATATGACGATCACCAGACCAGCTTCCGGATGGAACGTTCAGAGAGTCAGCACGCATCCAGGCGAAATGTTGCGAGAAGAGTTCCTTGTCCCATTCGGCATTTCTCAGAACGCACTGGCGCTGAAGATCCGGGTGCCTGCAACGCGGATCGGCGAAATCGTCCATGGCAAGCGAGCCATCACGCCTGACACCGCACTGCGCCTGGCCCGCTTCTTTGGTAGCAGCCCCGAGTTCTGGCTGAACCTTCAGCAGATGCACGACCTGTCCAAAGCCCGGCTCGAATTGAACAAGACGATTGAGCGCGATGTTGAGGCTTATGTTGGGGCCTGATCAGAATGCGACAAACGCCGCGAATGCATTTAGCCCTCAAGCTCTTTCAAGACCACTGTAAAGTGTGCACCGAATCCGCCGGCAGATCAGCCTCGAGGGTGTTCGATCCCAGCAGCAACTGAACGCGCGTTTCAGGGCCGCGGTTGGCTAACACCACAACGAAGCTGCCGTCGGGATTGCGGAAGCCTGTGTGAGACACCGGGTTCGCCGTTCCCTGCCCCCCGCCGACGCCGTCGGTTTGAAACACCCTGGCTCCGCGGCGCACGTGTTTGCAGTAATGCGCAAATGCCCAATACTGTCCGCTGCGCGTCACTTTGCGGGTTGCGTTGTCCACGGTGATCACGCCGCCGCAGGAGAACGGTCCGATATTCGGTTTTCCCTTTTCGTCGAGAGCCAGGTTCCACGAGGTAATGGAGCGCGCCCAGTTGCGGACGACGGCGTTGAAGGTCTCTGCCCACTTGGTGTAATCGGTCTGGTAGTCGGGCAGCGCAATATCCGGGCCGCCCTCGGTCCAGTAGGCGCTCTTTTGCGGGAAGGCATCGTGAACCCGCGTCATGGCCGAGGGCTCGCCGACATAACCGTGCCAGGCGATGCCGTCGATGTATTCGCTGGCCTCAGGCACGCTGAGCTCGTCGATGGCCCGGCCCCACAGGCTGTAGTTATGGTCCAGGATCCAGATTTTGGTTGGGGACCCGGCCTTGCGCAATGCGGGACCGAGGTGATTCTGCACAAAGTCGATTTCCTGTTCCTGGGCCCAGAGGCAAGCAGGCATGTGCCCATCCTGCTCGGCGTCCGTTTCATTCTGCACGGTGACGGCGTCAATGGAGACGCCCTCGGCCTTGTAGCCCTCAAGGAACTTGAGAAAGTAGCGAGCATACGGCTCGAAGTTCAGCTTGCGCATGGCGCCGCCGAGCATGGAACCATTCGGCTTCATCCATCCCGGCGGACTCCACGGCGAGGAGAAGAGAAACAGCTCCGGATTCAGCTTGCGCGCATCCCTGAGCACGGGCAGGATGTAGGCCTTGTCGTGATCGATGGAGAACTTTTTCAGGTCGGGATCGGGCTCCGGACTCTCGTCGAAGCTGTACAGGGTGCGTGAATAGTCGCTGGCGCCGATGCAGGTGCGGCAGACATTCATGGCCATCTCGCCCGGCGCAAACAGGTCGTGCATCACGGCCTCCCGCTGTGCTTCAGAGAGTTGGCTCAGTACATAGCAGGTGGCATCGGTGAGCGCGCCACCGAAGCCAAGAATCTCCTGGCGGGTCGCATCCGGATTGAGGGCGATTGCGTCGGCGGCAATGTGGGTTGCGGGCTTCCAGGCAAGTGGGTCAGCCTGGGCATAACGCTTGTCGCGGAATGTGGCCCAGACTTTCACCGGCCCGGCTAAAGCGCCATCGCCGGCCCATGCCGGAATGCGTTTGGACATCGCCAATGCGGCCGCCGTGGCCGATGCCGCCTTCAAAAACCCTCTGCGTGAACCGTGCGCCATTGCGACTCCTCAGAACAACTTGCTTGTCTCCGCTGAGAATCATAGCAACCGAGGCGGCCTTCTTGCAGGCTGTTCAGCTTCTTCGCTTTCTCAACACCCAGGTGGTCATGCAGCGATAATCCTGAACGATGGTGGTCTTCAGCGGATCGACCAGCACGGCGTTCATTTCCTCCGTCAAACCGAGCAGCATCTGCTGATCGACGAGGAACCACTGCGATCCATCGGGGATCAGGAATATATTGCCGCGGAGGCGTTTGAAGGCCATGCCAATCCTCGAGCCCAACCGGCAGAACAGCATCCCGCCCGGCTTCAACACCCGCCACAGCTCTGTCAGCATCGCGCGGAAGTGCCGATCGTCGCGTGCAAAGTGAAGCACCGAATTCGAGAGCACCACATCCGCAAAGCCATCGGGAAACGGCATGTGCTCGATCGGCCCGATCTGAAAATTTTCCGCGGGCAATCCGGTCCGAAGCGATGCGGAGAGTTGGCGGACGTGCTCGACGGCTTCGGCATCCTGGTCGAGCGCAAATACCTCGCACCGTTCGCGCAGCAAGTGGACGAGGTTGCGGCCGTAGCCGCATCCAGCGTCAAGCACGCGCATTCCAGGCGCAATGTTACCGCGCAGGATTTGATCGAAGATGTAGATATCGATCTGTCCGAACTGCTCTTGAACGCTTAGCGTCAAGGTGAAACCATCCTTTTCTTCATCCCATCCTAGCCACAAGAACAAAGACGTGGCGCCCAGAGGGCGCCCAGGTGGGGCGCCCACATTCCTGTAAGCGCGAAGACGATTTACGCTTCCAGAGCCGCCAATATTTGCGGAGCCAACTGGCTCACATTGCCTGCGCCGAGAGTCAAGATCAGGTCGCCTTCGCGGACTTGAGTGACAACCAACAGGACGGCATCGGCAAACTCCGGGGCAAAGTGAACGGCCGGCCCCTGAATACGTCCGGCCAAACGCTCCGCCGTTACGCCGGGGATGGGTTCCTCGCTGGCGGCGTAGATGGGCAGCACGATCACAGTGTCCGCGTCGCGAAATGCGCCGCTGAATTCTTCCAACAGATCGAGGGTTCGCGTGTACCGGTGGGGCTGAAAGACGACGAAGACGCGCTTGTGGCCGCACTCACGGGCGGCGGCAAGCGTGGCGCGGATCTCCGTGGGATGGTGGCCGTAGTCGTCCACCACGGTGACGCCGCGGACCTGGCCGCGCTGCTGAAAGCGCCGGTCAACGCCGCGAAAGTTGTTGAGCCCCTCGGCAATCTTCTCCTCGGGAACCTCGAGTTGGCGGGCAACGGCAACTGCGGCGGTGGCGTTGAGAACGTTGTGGCGTCCGGGGACGTGCAATTCAAAGGGCCCCAGCGGTCCTTCCCTGGTGACCACCTGAAAGCGAGCGAAGCGTCCTTCGCCGGCTACGAGAAACTCGAGGCGGAAGTCGGCCTCTGGCGCAGTTCCATAGGTGAAGACGCGGCGGCGTGCGCGGGGCAGAATCGCCGCCAGTTGCGGATTGTCAAGGCAGGCAGTGACCGCTCCGTAGAACGGCACCTTGTCCATGAAGTCCAGAAAGGCGTGCTCCACGTCGGCCATGTCCCGATAGCAATCCATGTGCTCGCGGTCGAGATTGGTGACCACGGCGAGAATGGGCGAGAGCTTGAGGAAGGAGCGGTCGCTCTCGTCGGCTTCGGCCACCAAATATTGAGTCGTCCCCAGGCGCGCGTTCGAGCCCAGCGCATCCACGCGGCCGCCCACCACCACGGTGGGGTCAAGGCCGCCGGCAGAGAGCACACTGGCCACCATGGATGTGGTGGTGGTCTTTCCGTGCATGCCGGCGATGGCGATGCCGTATTTAAGGCGCATCAGCTCGGCCAGCATCTCTGCCCGCTGGATGACGGGAATCTTGCGGGCGTGCGCCTCAAGCACCTCAGGGTTTGCCGCGCCGACCGCCGAGCTGGTGACCACCACGGTTGCACCGGAGACATTGCCGGCCTGGTGGCCTTCATAGATGGTGGCGCCGAGGCTGGCGAGGCGGTCCGTCACGGGTCCACGGCGCAGATCTGAGCCGGAGACCTTCATGTCCAGGCTGAGCAGAATCTCGGCAATGCCGCTCATGCCGATGCCGCCGATGCCGATGAAGTGCGCGTGCTGGGAGGTGGTGAACATGGGAAGGTGACACTCAACTTTAACATTCGGGGGTGTTTCGGCTTTGGCGTGGGACGTTGCCGGGCAGCACATTGAGCGGGAGAAACGGGCAAAAAGCCTTGCCCTGAGCCCGGCGATGAACGATTCTTTGAAAAGGACCGCAACTTAACCGAGGGAACATGGTTCTAATAGTCAGAAGCCGGACGGGAAGAGAAGCCCGAGAGCCGGCAGGTGCTGAGGACGACGAAAATCCCCGGTCTCTGGATTGAGCGGGGCAGCACAAGGAGGATTTTATGCGGAGTATGCGCCTGGTTTTGATAGCAATGCTTCTGGCTCTGCCGTTCGCGGTGACGGCAAACGCTCAAATGGATGAGGGTGTTGGCGTTGGCCCCGCAGTCGCTTACGCCCCAGAAGCCTACGGTCCCCCGGTTTGCGATTGGGGCTATTACTCTTATTATCCCTATGCCTGCGCCCCCTACGGCTATTACGGGCCGCAGTGGTTCTACGGCGGCGTCTTCATCGGCGTCGGCCCGTGGTACGGTCGGGGCTGGGGCCGTGGCTACGGTTACGGTGGTTACGGTCGCGGCGGCTATGGATATGGCGGTCGCGGTGGATATGCGGCTCGCGGAGCTTATGCCGGCGGAGTGCGCGGCGGCTATGCAGGCGGTGCGGCTCGCGGCTATGCTGGCGGAGCGGCTCGCGGCTATAGCGGCGGAGCAGCACGCGGTTATGCAGGCGGAGCGGCTCGCGGATACAGCGGCGGTGGTGCTGCTCGTGGCGGATTCAGTGGCGGCGGCGGCGGTCGCGGTGGCGGCGGCCATGGCGGCGGTGGACACCGCTAATATCTGAGGTTTGCGCAGAACCCCAGATCCTGCGTACTTCCCCAGAAGGGCCCGTCTGCCTCGGCAGACGGGCCTCGTGTTTTGTGGTCAGTCGGCAACGCCTGCGGACGACTGACATAAAACTGGAGCTTTTCAGAAGGCTGCCTAGCCCGTGCGCTTCAACGAATGCACAGGCGTTGGCCCTGATTGGGACGCCCCGGCAATTCTCCCCAGCCTTACCTGGTTTGCATCCGGGATATTCATTTCTCCGCCAGCGCGGCCAGGCGGTCGGCGATGCGCTCGGCGGCGGCGGGGTGAGCCTGGGCTCGGGCCGCGGCGGACATGCCGGCCAGGCCCTCCGGGCTTTTCAACAGATTGATCAGGGCGGCGAGCAGCTTGCCGGGAACGTCCAGGTCCCATTCCTCCAGCATCACGGCAGCCCCGGCATCCACCATGGCTTCGGCATTGCGCTTCTGGTGCTCATCGGCAGCGGCGGCAAAGGGCACCAGCAGGCTCGGCTTGCCGGCGGCGGCGAGTTCGGCCACGGTGGAAGCGCCGCTACGCGCCATTACCAGGTCCGCCTGGGCAAAGCGTGCCGGCATGTCGTCCAAAAAAGGCCAGATCACGATACGCGCCGGGTCGGCGTCGCTGGCAGCGTAGGCCGCCCTGGTTTGCTCGAAATGGCGCACTCCGCTCTGGTGCAAAACTGTGAGGCCGGGGACCGCGTCGAGCAGCGCGCGAATCACCAGGGGCAGATGGGTATTGAAGATGCGCGCGCCCTGCGAACCGCCAAAAACCAGCAGATGGGGCGTGGGCGCAGACGGCGGCTGGAGGTGGAAGAACTCCGGGCGCACCGGAATGCCGGTGACTTCGCAGTTGTGGAACCATTTGACCGCTGAGGGAAAGTTGACCGCCGCGGCCTGCACTTTTTTGCCCACCAGGCGGTTGGCCAGTCCGGGCATGGCATTGGGCTCGAAGGCCATTGCGGGCACCTTAAGCCGCAGCGCCGCCGCCATGGCCGGACCGGATGCGTATCCGCCCACGCCAAGGACGACACTGGGCTGGAACTCGCGAATCAGCGCCTTGCAGTCGGAGATGCTGCGAGGGAGGCGCATCAGTGTGCGCAGCCGGGTGGTGAGCGAGACGTTTTTGAGCGGGCCCACATCGATGAGGCGCAGACAGAATCCGGCCTCGGGCACAAGACGGATTTCCATGCCGCGCTGGGTGCCGACGAAGAGCACCTCGGCCGAGTGCCGGGCAACCAGTTCGCGAGCCACAGCCAGCGCTGGAATGATGTGGCCTCCGGTGCCGCCGCCGGCAATGAGTACACGCAGTTCCGCCAAAATTGCGCCTTTCACAGAACAACGCACTGGAGAATCGAAGGTGAATCTGCCGGCTTGATGAGGCGCTGCCAGTCTAAAGCAATATTACCAAGGCGGACCTGGGCGATTGGAATCTGTTCACAATGGCATGACGCCGGCAAACTCACGGCTGTTCCCTGTTTCCTGTTCCCTGCCTTTAGTCCGCCTTCTTGGAAATGTTGAGCAGGATGCCGATGCTGGCCAGGGTGAAAAACAGCGAGGTTCCGCCGGAGGAGATCAAGGGCAGCGGGATTCCTTTGGTGGGCACCAGCGAAAGCACGACGCTGATATTGAAAAAGGCCTGCAACAGGATGGAGACCGTGATGCCGAAGGCAGCCAGCCGGGCAAACGGATCCTTGGAGTGAAATGCCGTGCGAAATCCGCGCACGGCCAACATGACAAAGAGCAGCACAATTGAAATGGCGCCGATGAATCCAAGCTCCTCGGCAATATTGGCGAAAATGAAGTCGGTAGAGGCTTCGGGCAGGAAGAAGAGCTTCTGAATACCCTCCATATAGCCGACGCCGGTCAATCCCCCAGTCCCCACGGCGATGAGCGACTGGTTGATGTGGAAGCCGGCGCCCTGCGGATCGGCCTCGGGATTGAGGAAGACCAACATGCGCTGGCGACGCCAGGCAACCATGAGCAGCATGGCGGCCAAGCCAGGGAGCGTGGCGCACGCTCCGGCGAACAGATATTTCCACTCCATGCCGGCCAGCACCAGCATCATGGCGGTCACCCCGAGCAGAACCAGAGCCGTGCCCAGGTCGGGCTGCTTGGCGATGAGCAGAACAAAGGCTACGGGGATGATGGCCGCGGGCACCAGGGTGTGCTTCCAGTCCGCCATGTCGTCAAGGCGGGTGTGCAGAAACCAGGCCAGAAACAGGACCAGCACCGGCTTGGCCAACTCAGAAGGCTGAAAGGTAAAGTGGCTGCCAAAACGTACCCAGCGATGGACGTTGTGCGAGCCGGGAATAAAGAAGACGAGCACCAGCAGCAGCGTGGTCACGCACAAGGCGGTATAGATGAAGCGCGGGGACTTATAGACGCTGTAGTCCACGTTCATCAAGGCCAACATGGCCATCACGCCGCCCAGCGCCCAGCCGGCCTGCCTGCCGACATCGGCAAACTCTGAGTGAAAGCGCTCCTGCGCCACCACGGCCGAGGCGGAAAAGACCATCGCCAGCCCGACTACGACGAGGAGCAGCGTGGTGAAAAACATCCACTTGTCGATGCCTACGCGTTTTGCCATGTCTTCAGGTCTTCCATGCTCGCCGTTCTGCGACGAGTTGCTTGAAGACGCGGCCGCGATGCTCGTAGTCTTCGAACTGGTCGTAGCTTGAGCAGGCCGGCGCCAGCAGCACCACCTCGCCGGGACGCGCGGCAGAGGCCGCTGCACTGACCGCATTGTCCAGCGTCTGGCAGGAGAGGATGGTGACCACGCCGCGCAATTGAGACTCGATCTTGGCTGCCGCGGAACCGATGGTGTAGACGGCGCGCACCCGCGCCCGAAGCAGCGCCGCGAGCTGGAGATAGTCGGAGCCTTTGTCTTTGCCGCCCAGGATGAGGTGAATGCCCGAATCGAAGGAGGCTACGGCTTTGGCCGTCGCGTCCACATTGGTGGCCTTGGAGTCGTTGTAAAACTCGACGCCGTTGACCCGGGCCACAAACTCGAGCCGGTGCTCGACCGCCTGGAAGCTCTCGATCGCCTTGCGAATGGCCTCCGCGGGCGCCCCGGCCAGCCGGGCCGCGCACAGCGCAGCCAGCACATTCTCCACATTGTGCGTGCCCTTCAGCGGGATTCCGCTGAGCAGCATCACGTCTTCCGCCGGCACATCCGGGGCAGGCCGATAGACCAGGTGCCCGGCTTCCAACCAGGCTCCCTGCGGCACTGAATGCTCTACGGAAAACCAATACACCTTGGCATCCGAGCGGGTTGCGGCTTCAGCGGCGCGCATATTGTCGGCATTCAGCACCACGAAATCGTCCGCGTCCTGCGCGGCAAAGATGCGCTCCTTGGCACGTGCATAGTTCTCGAAGCTGCCGTGCCTGTCCAGGTGGTCGGGCGTGATGTTGAGGATGACGGCAATGCTGGGGTGGAACTGAATAGTGCTTTCAAGCTGGAAGCTGGAGACCTCGAGCACCGACCAGGTTTCGTCGGTGCTTTGGTCGATCAGCCCCACCACCGGCACGCCGATGTTGCCTCCAACCAGCGTGGGAATGCCGGCCTCTTTCAGGATTTCGCCCAACAGAGCGGTGGTGGTGGTCTTGCCGTTGGAGCCGGTGATGGCCAGGGTCCGGCCCTTGATAAAGCGCGCGGCCAGTTCCAGCTCGCCGATCACCGGCAGGCCAAAGCTCCTCACTTGCGCCAGTTCGGGCGTGTTCAGGGGCACGCCGGGGCTGACCACGATCAGGTCCTGGCGGCGGAAGGTGAGCAGGCCGTGGCCGCCGGCCTCGACCATGATGCCCTCGTCGAGCAGTGCGGGAATGTCCTTGGCCAGCGCCTCGGCGCTGCGCACGTCGGAGACCGTCACCAGGGCGCCGCGCCGGCGCAGAAACAACGCCGCCGCCAGACCGGATTTCCCCAGTCCCACAACCAGAACCTTCTTGCCTTTGAGTTCCATCATCAGGATCTGTCCTTAGTCTTCCGCGACTCTCTTCATTGTGCACCGCATGGTGTATGGCGCGGACCTTGTCTAACGGAGTTTCAGGGTCGTGAGTGCAAACAATGCAAACACCAGTGCGCCAATCCAGAATCGCACGATGATTTTGGATTCACTCCAGCCCAATTGTTCGAAGTGGTGATGCAGGGGCGCCATCTTGAAGATACGCTTCTTGTTGCGCAGCTTGTAGCTGCCCACCTGGAGGATCACCGAGATCGCTTCAAGAATGAAGATGCCGCCGATGAAGGGCAGCAGAAGTTCCTGGCGGATGATGATGGCGACGGTGCCGATGGCTCCGCCCAGGGCCAGCGAACCCACATCGCCCATGAAAATCTCCGCCGGGTGGGCGTTGTACCAGAGAAACCCGATGGAAGCGCCCACCATGGACCCGCAGAAGACGGTGAGCTCGCCCACCATGGGCATGTGCTGGAGTTCCAGGTAGTCGGCAAAGACCACGTGGCCGCTGACATAGGTGAGCACGGCCAGGGCGCCGGCGGCGATGATGGTGCAGCCGATGGCCAGCCCGTCCAGCCCATCGGTCAGGTTCACGGCGTTGGATGAACCCATCAGCACAAAGATGACAAATGCGACAAACGGCAGAAAGACCAGAAATCCCAGATGAGGGATGGTGCTTGGCCACCAATGCCATAGCAGAGCGGGATGCCAGCTTTTGACGAACGGAACCGTCAACTGCGTGGAAAAGAGCTTGAACTGTTCCAGCATCACAAGCATAACCGCAACCGCAGCCCCAGCCAGCCCCTGCCAGAACAGCTTGGCCCTTGCCGTCAGGCCCAGGTTGCGCCGTTTCACCACCTTGATATAGTCGTCTGCAAAGCCGATGGCCCCGAAGGCCAGAGTCGCAAACACCGCGATCCAGACAAATGGGTTCGAGAGATCGGACCACAACACCGTCGGCATCAGAATCGCAATTACGATCAGCACTCCGCCCATGGTGGGTGTGCCCGACTTCTTCAGATGCGACTGCGGCCCGTCTTCGCGGATAAACTGGCCGATCTGGAACTCGCGCAACTTCTCGATCACCCAGGGACCGATGAACATCGCGATCAGCAGCGCCGTTCCCGAGGCAAAGGCGGTGCGAAACGTGAGATAACGGAAGATCCGGAACGGGTGAAAGAACGGAAACAGCTTTTCGTAGAGCAGCCAGTAAAGCAAGTGGCCTCCAGAGCCGGGATGAGGCGGGTTTCAGCTTGATTCTACAGGGAGGGGAGCTGGCGGAGGCGTGGAAATCGAACACGGCGGAAGGTTCCCACGGCCTTATTCCGATCGCTGTATCGCCTCAGCGAAACATGCGGGGATCGAAACGAAAGGGTATCGCTTCGGCAACAGCTACCTTGCCGAAATCGGCGTGCGCTGGGTTCACGAGGAGATTCGAGTCCCCATCGACGACTGCCGAGGGAACCTGAAGCGCCAGCGACTGGCGGCTTCTAGCCCAGTCAGAACCAAGATCGCGGCAAACGAGGCTGTTCAGTTCGCGCCAATCTGGAGGCAGTACCGATTCATTCAGCGTTTCGACGAATTCATCGGGGACTGTGGCTTGCACCATCAGCAACTCATCGGGCGCCTCGCCGGGGTCCAGGTTGACGAAGTATTCCAGAACCGCCAGCGCGCGGGAACTCGCGGCATAGACCATCGCAGTTCCCTTGTGATTCCAGCGGCTGGCGACATAAAGCCCGCCGATGCCAGTGAAGGCTGTCTCCCGGAAACGCTGAGGGAAAACCCTCCAAATGTGCATCAGCTGTACATCCCGTAGGCGATGCGTAGCAGGACTTCCTCAACCGAGCGCGCACCCAGTTCCGTATCCAACTGGTCGAACGGGCGTTTGCCGCCGAGCGCGCGGTTTGGGCTCACCATCCAGCGGGAGACTTTGTCTTCCGCACCCAGAACTTCATTGGCCAAGGCGACGATGTGCGCCATCCGCAGGGTTCTGTCGGACTCGTCCCGCGTCAGACGCGACTTCGTCGCCAGCCTGCGGCTTAGCGTCCGAGAAGGAATGTTGAGGCACTTTGCCACCTGCGCTCTGTGCAACGACAGCGAATCGGCCAGCATGGTGACTGTTGAGGCCGGAAGCCCGGCCCGCACCTGCTCAACCAGGTCGTCCGCCTTTCGGATGGGCTGCCTGAAGGTCCTCTTGCCTCCCAGCACTTCCACAATCTGCGCAATGCTCATTTCGGCCACCTGGCATTAGTAT
>Ga0224553_1000749_pt1 | contig 12973 bp, 10 predicted proteins | sample 714S21014metaG_FD_179897 | JGI IMG/M metagenome (GOLD analysis project Ga0224553, IMG submission 179897) | Peat soil microbial communities from Stordalen Mire, Sweden - 717 S2 10-14 | ecosystem: Environmental > Terrestrial > Soil > Wetlands > Peat | place: Sweden: Norrbotten County, Stordalen... | reverse complement strand
AATGGCGGAAGTAACGGAGCAGGTGTTGCCACGGGATGGAGGTGATTGCGGCCATCGTTGAAACGGTACCACAGGGTGGGTGGATCTTCGCGGTTCGATTGAGGCGAAGAGACAACTACGGAGATTCTGACTCTGCGAGTCAGAATGACGACCCAGAGGGAGAATGACGATTCCTGGGGGCTAGTTGACGCGCTGGAGGCGGGCGATGAGTTTCTCGGCGAGGGGTTCGCCGGACTCGGTCCAGAGCAGGCGCGAGGAGATGCCGCAGTTCTTCTCGATGAGCAGGGTAAAGGCGAGGAGCTTTTCGACGTTCTGCTGGATGTGGAGTTGGGCCTCTTGGTCGAGGGGCTGGTCGTCCAGCGGCAAATCGAGCACCCAGGGCGTGTCGAGGCCGAAGTCGATGAGGAGGTGCCCGTTCTGTTCGTATCCCGCGACGTCGAAGACGGGACCGAAGCCGAGGATGCGCACGGTGTGGGTGCGCAGTTTCCAGGGGGTGTCAGGGTTGTGGAAGGCGGGATCGTCCGGATCGGAATCGGGGTCGAAGTCCGGGTCGTGCGCCTGCGCGCCGGCGCCGTGGGGCGGGTCATCCAGGCGGCTGTAGGCGGCGTTGGGTTCCTCCAGCGCCCAGAGCTGCCAGCGCATTTCGAACTCGTAGGCCATGTCGTCGTGGAGCTGCTCGGTGGCCTCGGCGACGGCGGCTTCGAGTTGGGCGTCGGACGCGCCGGGGATGGGATCGATGGGGGCGGGTTCGAATGCGGCGGTAGGGGCGGGATCGACGTAGATGCGCTGGTAGGTGGGCGGCTCAGTGAAGTTGATGGGATACGCGGACGCGGCGGCAACGCGCTTTCCGCCGACCAGGGAGAACTGGCGCAGCACTCCGGTGAGCGCAGCGGGCAGCGACTCCAGGCGGAAGTTGGGGTACCAGAGGCTCAGGTAGAGGCGGTCGGCCATGAAGGTCCAATTCTAGAGCATTCGCTGCGGGCAGGCTAAAGGTTCCAGGCGCCAGGCGCCGGGCGTTAGGGGGAGCGGGGTGAGAAGATGGATAGGGCGGACGGATGCGCGATCGGGTAGCAAGATTGAGGATGTGGCTGGTGGGAAGCGCGGTCTTCCTGCTGCTGGTGATCGCTGCGTACCTTGGGGCTGCGCACCACCTGAGGCACCATTGGCTGGCGACCCTGCCGGCCAAGCTGGGCGTGAATGTGGTGAGCGACGCAAGCGGGTGGACCTACTCGCCATCGATCGGATCGCAGACCCCGTACACAATTCATGCGGCCAAACAGGTGGGGTACGCCGACGGCAAATTTACGCTTCACGATGTGTCGGTGATGCTCTACGGGAAAAAAGGGGACCGGCGCGACCACATCTTCGGGCAGGACTTCGAGTACGACCAGAAAGCGGGCGTGATCCGGGCGCTGGGAGTGGTACACATCGACCTGCAGGCAGCCGATGCAACCGGCAGCGGGCCGGCCGCGAATGCCGCGGCAAAGCCGGAGGGGCCGGAGTCGGCCAAGGTGATGCACGTGACGACCAGCGGGCTGGTGTATCTCGAAAACCTGGGGTTGGCGTCGACCAACGATCCTATCGAGTTCCAGGCGGGGGCGATGACGGGGCACGCGACGGGTGCGGACTACTCGAGCGATTCGGGATTGCTGACGCTGCACTCGGCGGTGAGCATGAGCGGGATGTCGGCGGGGCGGCCGGTAACGGTGACGGCGGCGACGGCGGAGTTCAACGAGCGCAGCCAGCAGGCCTTTCTGACCCACGCGCAGTACGACTCGGTTGGGCGGACGGTGGCTGCGGAGCAGGCTACGCTGCAGCGGCGGGCCGACGGGACGCTGGCGCGGGTGGAGGCGCAGGGCAATGTGACGATCCGGGAGCAGGGAGCGACGACGGTGTCGCAACGCGCGGACGTGGCGCTGAATGGCACAAGCCAGCCGCGGTCCGCAGTGCTGGCGGGTGGGGTGTTGTATACGCTGGATGAGCCGCTGCGCCAGGCGCGGGGACACGCGGATGAGGCGACCATCGCTTTCGACACGCAGGCGAAGCCGCAGCCGGAGCGCGCGGTGTTTACCGGCGCGGTGCATACGATCGAGCGGACTCGTGCGACGGAAGCAGAGCGGGAACCGTGGAGCGTTCGCGACCTGACCGCGGCGAAGCTCGAGGTGGAGCTGGCGCGCGCAGGCGAAGGCAAGGTGCAGCCGCGCAACGCGGAAGCGACCGGGGACGCGCACCTGACGGTGATCGACAACGGCAGCCTGGCGGGCGACGCCGGCTCGGGACGGAAGGAGCTGTCCGCCGACGACCTGAAGGCCCACCTTCGCGACACGGGAAACGCGAAGCAACCGCCGCAGTTGGATACGATTGTGGGCCGCGGCCATACGGTGTTGCGGCAGATGAGCGCGGACGGGGTGGAGCAGACCAGTTCGGGAGACACGCTGGATGCGCGGTTCCGGCCGGCAGCAGGGAAGACGCGGCTCGCGACCGGGGCCGGAGCTGGTGCCGGAGCTGGTGCAGGAGCTGGAACAAGCCGACGCGGCGCGGAGGATATGGGTACGGTGTCGCTGGCGAGCGCGGTGCAGCAGGGCCACGTGACCATGATGCGGCGCGTGCCGGCGAAGAGTGGGCGAGCGGCAGGCGCGACGGCGGCCGGCGACGATGTGGAGCACGCGAGGGCGGAGCGGGCGGCGTATGACGGCGATACGGACCGCATGACGCTGACCGGCAGCGTGCAGGTGTCGGATGCGGGCAGCGTGCTGTGGGCGAACCAGGTGGCGCTGGACCGGGCTTCGGGAGACTCGGTGGCAACCGGCGCGGTGAAGGTGGATTACGTGCAGAGCGCCACGGGGCGGAGCGGTGCGGCCGGTGCGGGTGCAGCGCGCGGGGCGTCGGAATCGGAATCGGGATCGGGATCGCAGCAGGGTGCGCAGCCGACGCACATCCTGGCGGAGCGGGCGGAGTTGGAGTATGCGACGAAGGTCGCGACGTTCCATGGATCCAGTGGGAAGCCGGTGAGGTTGTGGCAGGGGGCGGACCAGGTGCAGGCGCCGGTGATTGAGATTGCGCAGCAACAGCAGCGGCTGATCGCGCGGAGCGAGGCTGGGACGGGGTGGTCCGGCGCAGTGCAGGCGGCACAGGTGCATACGGTGCTGACGGGCGGCGGAGGCGATGCGGCCGGAGCGCAGAGTGCTGGCGCGAAAAGTTCCGGCGCGGAGAGTGACGCGGGTGCGGGCGCAAGCGTGAAGTGCTTGCCGGGTAGCGGTGCGGCCGGCCCGGGAGGAACAGGGAAGGCCGGTGCAGGTGCAGGAGCGCCGCAGGTGATGCGCATTGCCAGTGGCGGGCTGGTCTACTCGGGAACGCTGAGGCAGGCGGATTTTACCGGAGGAGTGCGGGCGGATACGGTGGACACCACCATTCGCGCGAACCAGGCTACGGCGTATCTGGCGAAGGCGACTGCGAACCCGGGGGCAGCGAGCAATGGATCGGCAGGATCGGCAGAATCGGCAGGACCGGCAGGGCCGGCAGCGGCGGCGGCCGTGCCTTCGCTGGGTGGAGCGTTGGAGCGGGTGGTTGCGTCCGGACAGGTTGCGATTGCGCGGCCCGGGCTCGCGGCCACGGGCGAGCGGCTGGTGTACACCGCCGGCGACCAGGTTTTTCTGTTGACTGGAACCAAGGATGCTCCGCCCAAGGCGGTGGATGCGCAGGGCACGACCACGGGCGCGGCGTTGCGGGTGCGCAATACCTGCGATGCCAGCGGCGGTGTTAGTGTTGAGGCGTTGGGGGAAGTTCCGGGGGAACCGGCGCAGCGGGTGCACACGGAATCCCGGATACTCGACCAGAAGAACAAAGCGAGCGGGAAGAAATGAACTCGCAAGGCATGATGCGAACCTTGGCGACGGGAGTCCAATCACGGATGGATGAAGCAACGCAGGAAAGGGTTGAAAAGGCGGTGACGGCAACGGTGCGGACGCTGGCGACGGAGGAGATCAGCAAGGCCTATGCAGGCCGCCAGGTGGTGCGCGGCGTCAGCATGGAGATTGCGCAGGGAGAAGTGGTGGGGCTGCTGGGACCGAACGGCGCGGGCAAGACGACCATCTTCTACATGATTGTCGGCCTGGTGCGGCCCGAGGCAGGACGCATCCTGGCGGACGGCGAAGACATTACGCGCCTGCCGATGTACCTGCGCGCGCGGCAGCACGGCATCAGCTATCTGCCGCAAGAGCCGTCGATCTTCCGCAAGCTGTCGGTGGAGGAGAACATCCTGGCGGTGCTGGAGGCGCAGCCACTGAGCTGGGAGAGCCGGCGCACGCGGACGGAGAAACTGATCGAGCAACTGAACCTGGGTCACGTGCGCAAGACCATGGGTTACGCGTTGAGCGGGGGCGAGCGCCGCAGAGTGGAGATTGCGCGCTGCCTGGCGATTGGGCCGGCGTTTATTCTGCTGGATGAGCCGTTCTCCGGCATCGATCCGATTGCGGTGCTGGAGCTGCAGGAGATCATTTTCGATCTGAAGATGAACGGGATCGGGGTGCTGATTACGGACCACAATGTGCGCGACACACTCTCAGTGACCGACCGTGCGTATATCATCAGCGATGGCAGGATCCTGTTTACGGGGACGCCGGGAGAGTTGGGGCGGAACCCCGAGGTGCGACGGATCTACCTGGGCGAAAAGTTCTCGATGGGCTAGAGACTGGTTTCGCAAATGCGGTCAAGCCGCCATGAAATTTCCTCAAGGGCTAAAGCCCTTGATTTTGCTGGCTATTTTCGGCACGACTGAAGTCGTGCCCTTTCAAGACCCGATTGTTTCGGCATCCTTCGGCTTCGCTCAGGACAGGCTCTGAAGTCGTGCCCTTTCAAGACCCGATTTATGCGACCGGCCAGTCGCGACGATTAACGGCACCTTGTTCTAGAGACTTTCGTGGGTGGGATGGGTTCGATTCGGCGCGTAACGGAAGGGGATTGCGCGCCTTTTCAATGGAGTTCCGCGGACGGGTTCCGGAGGGGGCCGGGAGATGTACCGGAACGCACAGACGCATTGATTCGAAGGTGGTATTGCTTATATGAGCCGGGGAAGTATAACCAGGTAACTGAATGCTTCGGTTGGCCGCGGAGCATAAATTTTCGACGCTGCCCGAAAAGACGCCGGGCGTTGTAGACTGTGGCCAAGTTCTCCGGCAACAGCGAAGGCAGGGGGTCCGCCTGACCAGCGTCCCTCTTCCCCGCGACGGCGGAGCCCGAAGCACGGACGAGGAGATGCATTGCTGCAACCGAAGCTGAATTTGAGAGTCTCGCAGCGCCAGGTGCTGACACCCGGGCTGGTTCAGATGGTCAGCGTGCTGGCGCTGAACAAGCTGGAGCTGAAAGAGATGATCAACACCGAGATGGTGGAAAACCCGGTGCTGGAAGAGCTTGAGGAATCCGATGCCACGATGGAGGAGATGTCGGCGAGCGAGGCGGAGCGGGAACGCTCGGCGGAGGAGGTTGCCGCCGCCAACGAGCGAGTGGAGAAGAAAGACCCATTCGACGAGATCGATTTCGGGAGCTATTTTCAGGACTATCTCGATCCTGGGTTCCGCACCGCCGCGACCTCGTTTGAGGAGATCGATCGGCCGACCTTCGACAATTTTCTGTCGCAACCGAGCACTCTGACCGACCACCTGGACTGGCAACTGGGATCGATGAGCCTGACCGCGGAGGTGCGGCTGGCCGCCGACCTGGTGGTGGGCAATCTGAACGAGGACGGATACCTGACCGCGACCGACGAGGAACTGGTCGACGCGTTTTTGGAGACGCGCGGCCCGGCGCATGCAGAGCCGATTCCCTTCGAGCGCGGCATGAAGGCGCATCGCATGGGCGTGGACGCCGGGTCGGGCGCGGCTTGCGGCGGCGCACCGGCGAGTTCCGGCGAGACGGTTGCGGTGACTGAGCGCACAGCGGCGATGGCGACGGTGCTGGAAGGGCGGGAGGTTGTGAACCACCTGGATCCGCTGGGGGTGGGCGCGCGCGATCTGCGCGAGTGCCTGCTGATCCAGCTTGCGGCCCATCGGCGCGAGGCGGAGATGGTGTTGAAGCGGGCCCAGACGCAGACGATCCGTCTTTTGCCCGAAAATGGAGACGGCCTTGGCGAGGAACTGGCCGGTGCGGTGCTGGCCGGTGGTGTGCAGGCCGGGGAGGGAATTCCAGCGGGGAACGGGTATGCCACCAATGGCGCGGCGCCGGGGATGGTCGAGCGCAATGGACACGGCCGCCTGGGCCCTGCGCGCAACGGCTGCGGCGGAGACATTTTCGAGATTGCCGGGCACATTGTCGCCAACCACCTGGCGCTGCTGCAAAAGAAAGACATGCGCGAGCTGACGCGGAGTTGCGGGCGAACGGCGGAGGAGGTACAGGCGGCGGTGGACTTTATCCGCACGCTCGACCCCCGTCCCGGGCAGCGCTATAACGTGAGCGAGACCCGGCTGATCGAGCCGGACGTGGCCTTTGTGAAGCGCGACGGCGAATACGTTGTGCTGATGAACGAGGAGGACATGCCGACGCTTCGCCTGAGCCACTCGTATCGCCGGATGCTGCGCGAAAAGGGGACGGAGAAGGAGGTGCGCGAATACGTGAAGGAGCGCTACAAGTCCGCCATCCAACTGCTGCGCAACATCGAACAGAGAAAAAACACGATCGTGCGCACCTGCGAGGCGATCGTGCGCCGGCAGCAGGAGTTCCTGGAGCGGGGCGAGCAGGGGCTGAAGCCGATGATGATCAAGGAAGTTGCCGAGGAGATTGGGGTGCACCCCTCGACGGTGAGCCGCGCGGTGGCGAACAAGTATGTCCACACTTCGCAGGGGGTTTACGAACTGCGCTACTTCTTTACCGAGGGCGTGAACGGTCCAGAGGGCGCCGACCTGCCGCTGGTGCTGCTGAAGCGCAAGGTGAAGAAGCTGATTGAGGACGAGGATTCGAGCAAGCCGCTGACCGACGATCAGCTGGCGGCGGAGTTGCAGCGGCAGGGGATCCGGGTGACCCGCAGGACGGTGGCCAAGTACCGCGAAGATATGCAGATTCCCAGTACCCACCAAAGGCGAGTACGATAACACGCACTGAGATTCTTCAAATCCTCATCATGAGGTGAATGGATGATCATCGAGTACACGGGCAGGCAGGTAGTGGTCACGCAAAAGTACAAGGATCAAGCCAAGGCGGGAATACAACGCATTACCAGGATCATCAACGGAGCAACCAGCGCGAAGGTGGTGCTGACGGTGGACAAGTACCGCAAGATCGCCGATGTGACGGTGAGCCAGGGGGGCCAGCACATGGTTGCCGCCTGCGAATCGGCGGAGATGACGATCGCGTTGCGCGATGCGCTGGCGAAGATCGAGCAACAGGCAGTTCGCCAGAAGCAGAAGACGACGACGGGCAAGCGGCATCCGCGGCCATTGGAGACGGTGGACGGCCTGGATGGACCCGCAGCCGCCGCGGCCAGCGCGTAGGGGCGAGGCAGGCGGCGAAGCCGGGGTGCTAGGATTTCACCATGTCCGCGAAGCGCAGTGCGAAGACGGTAAGGCAGGCTTCCGGCCGAGCAGACCACGGCGAACTGGTGATTCTGACCGGGATGTCCGGCTCGGGGAAGCTGTCGGCGCTAAAGGCGTTTGAGGACCTCGGCTACTACTCGGTGGACAACCTGCCGCTGGAACTGATTCCACGCTTTGCCGACTTGGTGCGGCAGTCGCCCCAAATTGAGCGCGCGGCGCTGGTGGTGGATGTGCGCGAGGCGACGCGACTGGACCGCTTTCCTGCGATTCTGAAAAAGGTGCGCAAGACGCTCTCGACCCGGGTGGTATTCCTGGAGGCGAACGAAGAGGCGCTGGTGCGCCGGTTTTCCGAGACGCGGCGGCCGCACCCGATGGGCCGCCAGACCGTGGCGCAGGGCATACGCGCCGAACGCAAGCGGCTCGACCCCATCCGCAACGTCGCCGACGTGGTGCTGGACACGACGAAGTTCAACGTACACGAGCTGCGCGCGCACATTCTGGCGCAGTTTGAGCGCGGCACGAAGCCGCGAGACCTGACCATTTCGTCGGTCAGCTTCGGCTTCAAGAATGGCGTTCCGGCAGAGGCCGACCTGGTGTTCGACGTGCGCTTTCTACCCAACCCGCACTTTGTGCCGGCGTTCCGCAAGCTGACCGGGCGGCATCCCAAGGTGGCGAAGTACATCCGCCAGTTCCCGCAGACGCAGGAGTTTCTGGACAAGGTGACGGATATGCTGAAGTTTCTGCTGCCACATTACGTTGAGGAAGGGAAGAGCTACCTGACGGTGGCGTTCGGATGCACCGGCGGACAGCACCGATCGGTGTTTATCGCTGAAGAGATGAAGAAGCGGCTGGAGGCCGAGGGCCACCGCGTGACCACGGCGCACCGCGACATGCCGCGATAAAGAAGTTGCTAGTTGTTAGCTGCTAGTTGTTAGTTGAAGGCGGGGTGTGCCGGCGGTGCTCTTTGTGCGCGCGATTGCGGATCGAGACCGTATAATCCCTGCGAAAAACCAATAGAATGGCTGTAATGAGTGAAACGCGCGGCGCCGCCAACGAAGCGGCGCGGAGATGGGCACGATGAGGCGGGCACGATGAGGCGAACCTGGAGGCTTCTGCTGTACGCGCGCCCGTATGCGCTGTATACGGTCGCGTCACTGGTGACGACCGCGGTGTATGCGGCGATGGCCGGGCTGCGGGTGATGCTGATCAAGCCGATCGTCGACAACGTGCTGAGCGCGAAGCAGTCTCCGGACCACGTTCTGGTATTTACCGTTCCGCACACCCAGCGCGTGATCGATTTGCAGTTTCTGGTGCCGCACCATTTCCACAATGCGTGGGACGTGGTCGCCTATGCGCTGATTGTCTCGGCGATCGTCAAGTCGATCTGCGACTACCTGGGCACGTTGCTGGCGAACAAGGCCGGTTACGGCATGATCACGGACCTGCGCAACGATCTGTACGACTCCATGATGCGGCGCTCGACCGCGTTCTTCCAGCGGCACACGTCGGGCACGCTGATCTCGACGCTGATCAACGACGTGGAACGCGTACAGACTGCCATGGCCACCATCCTGAGCGATTTTCTGCAACAGTCGTTCACGCTGCTGGTGATGATCGGGGTGGTGGCGATAATGGGCGGGACGATGGCGCTGGTCCTGGTGCCGTTTATTCCGGTGGTGGTGTTGTCGTCGCGCAGGGTGGGCCGCAGCGTCCGCAGGACCACGCGACACGGGCAGGACAGGCTGGCGGAGATTCAGAACATTGTGCAGGAGACGATTTCGGGTCACGGCATCGTGAAGGCGTTCGGCATGGAGCCCTGGGAGATGAACCGCTTTCGCCGCGCGTCCGACCGTCTGCTGAGCGCGAACATGCGTTCGGTTGCGGTGCAGGCGATCTCTTCGCCGCTGATGGATGCGCTGGGCATGGTGCTGTTCGCGCTGCTGCTATGGTTCGGCCGCAATTTCTTTATTCTGCATGGCGTCTCCGAGGGCACTTTCATTGCGTTCCTGGGAGCGGTGATGATGCTCTACGATCCCGTGCGCAGGATGCCGGGGTACTACAACAACATCCAGCAGGCGGCGGGCGCCAGCGAGTCCATCTTCCGCTTTATGGATGCGGCGGATGACGTGGTGGAGAAGAAACGAGCCCAGGTGGTGCGGGGCTTCAAGGACCAAATCCGCTTCGAACACGTCGGCTTTGCCTACGAGAGTGAAGGCGAGATGAAGCCGGTGCTGAGGGACATCGACCTAGATGTGAAGCGCGGCGAGGTGGTGGCGATTGTGGGGCCGAGCGGGGCGGGGAAGTCGACGCTGCTGAACCTGGTTCCGCGCTTCTTCGATGCGACCGGCGGACGCATTCTGATCGATGGGCGCGATGTGCGCGATGTCACGCTGGCCTCGCTGCGCAAGCAGATCGGCAAAGTGACGCAGGAGACCATCCTGTTCAACGACACGGTGCGCAACAACATCGCATACGGGCAGCCCGATGTGCCGCAGAGCAAGGTGCAGGAGGCGGCGCAGATGGCGCTGGCGCACGACTTTATACTGCGCATGCCCGAGGGCTACGACACCGTGATCGGCGAGAAGGGAGTGCGGCTGAGTGGCGGGGAGCGGCAGCGGCTGGCGATTGCGCGCGCGATCCTGAAGAACGCGCCGATCCTGATTCTGGATGAGGCGACGTCGGCGCTGGACGCCGAGAGCGAGGCATTTGTGCAGGCGGCGCTGAAGAACCTGATGCAAGGACGCACCGTGTTCGTGATTGCGCATCGCATGTCGACGGTTCGGAGTGCGACGCGTATTGTGGTGCTGGAAGACGGGCGCATCACCCAGGTAGGCGACCACGAGCATCTGATGCGGCAGTCGGGAACCTACCGGCGGCTGTACGACCTGCAGTTCGATTCGGACCGCTATGAGCGGAAGCCGGCGACCGAGTCAGCCGAAGCTGAAGTTCTGGAAGGAATACAGTGAGCAAGCAGCAAACCAAGACGGAGGAAGCGGCGCGGGTGAACGCGGCGAAGCCGATTTATTCGATGACCGGCTACGCAACGGCGCAGTCGACAACCGAGGACGGAGTCGCGTTCACGCTGACCATGAAGAGCGTGAACCATCGCTTCCTGGACCTGAACCTGCGCCTGCCCGGCGATTGTGACGCGCTGGAAGTCGCGCTGCGGCGGCTGACCAAGGAGCGGGTGCGGCGCGGGCACGTGGACGTGACCGTGCACGTGGACCGACGTGCGCGCGACCAGGCGCAGACCGTGCAGTTGAACCACGAGCTGCTGGCGGCGCATTTGCAGGTCTTTCACGAGGCGGCGAAGCTGCACCACTTCAACGTGGAGCCGGACCTGAACGAACTGCTGCGCATGCCCGGCGTGCTGACGGCGGAGGCTGGCGCGGCAACGCCCGATCCAGCAACCGCGGCGGCGCTGGAGAGCGCGGTGATGGCGATTGCACCGGCGCTGCTGGACCGGTTGAACCAGGTGCGCGGCGTGGAGGGTGAGGCGCTGGCGGCGGAGTTGCGCGCGGCGATGCTGCGGCTGCGGGCGCTGGCGGAGGAGTGCGCCCAACTGCGCGTGGGCGCCCGCGATGCGCACTTCGAGCGGCTGCGCACGCGGATCGCGGAGCTGATGAAGGCGGATGCGACCGCCGAGGCCGCCGGCCAGGTGACGGACCAGCGCATGCTGGCCGAGGCCGCGCTGCTGATTGAGCGCTCGGACATCGAGGAGGAGCTGGTGCGGCTGCGCGCGCACATTGAGAGCTTCCTGCAGATGCTGGACGACGGCGGGGAGCTGGGCAAGCGGCTGGATTTTCTGCTGCAGGAGCTGAACCGCGAGGCGAATACGATGCTGTCAAAGACTACGGGCGGCGATCCGGGGATCGGGCTGCGGCTGACCGCGCTGGGGCTGGAGGTCAAGACGGAGATCGAACGGGCGCGGGAACAGGTGCAGAATTTGGAGTAGGTACTTTGTCACTCCCCAATTAGTTTGCAAGAGATCGGGATTGTCTTGCCCTCGACCGGCGCAAGCCCGTCTTCGTAAATTCCACAATCGAGCAGGTTATCTGGGGAAGACTTCCTTCCGGAATACACGTTGATCAGAAGCTGTGGGCCCTTCGTGTCAACCTGATTGAGCGCGTCCTGTTTTAGTTTGACGGGTCCGAATTTTGCGATCGCGCCGGGTGCAATTTCAACGTTAGCCTGACCCAAATCGACCTGGCCGATGTCGGAAAGATATTTTCGTGGAGTCCCCGGCTTTGGGTTTCCCGAGAAGTAGGCGGCAACGACGACGGTCTCCTTGCGATCGGCGAGCGTCTTCCCCGCCTTGTCTGAAAGAGTCACCCTTACGCTGAAACCTGAAAACCCGGGCGTTGTCGGCGCAGATTGCGCTTTCTGTTGCTCGCCTGACAAGCCGGATTGTTGGCCGATGCAAATCAGCGCCAGCAGTGCCAGGGCTCTGCGTGATAGTGTGCGCTCCATTGTCTTTTCCGTGCCCTTTCGAGAAATTGAAGCATTGAGGAGTTCATCATACGGGCGCTGAGAGGCGTCGGCCCAGAAATCTGTTGTTCGGCACCGTTCGGGTTCCCAAACCTGCGAGCTGTCAGTAGCGGTTACACTGCTTATTAAGCATGGCGGGGATTCTGTTTATCATTTCGGCGCCTTCGGGGTCGGGCAAAACGACGCTGGTGGCGCAGTTGCGTTCGCTGGTGGAGGGGCTGGAGTTTTCCGTCTCGTACACCACGCGGCGGACGCGCGGCTCGGAGGAGAACGGGCGCGAGTACAACTTCGTCGACCGCGAGACCTTCAAGCGGATGGTGGAGAACGGCGAATTTCTGGAGTGGGCAGAGGTCTTTGGGAGCGACTACTACGGAACGGCGCGGGCGGCGCTGGACCACGCACGCGCCACGGGCAAGGATCTGCTGCTGGATATCGACGTGCAGGGCGCGAAGCAGGTGATGGAGAAGATGCCGGACGCGGTATCGATCTTCGTCCTGCCACCCAATCCGGAGGTGCTGCAGATGCGGCTGCGCCATCGCAGCGAGGCCGAGCACATGACCGAGGAAGAGGTGATCGAGCGGCGGCTGCACCAGGCGCGCAACGAGGTGAAGCAGATGTGGGACTACAAGTACGCGCTGGTGAACGACGTGCTGGACCAGGCGGTGGCGGAGATGCGCGCGATTGTGCTGTACGAGCGAGGCGTGCGCGACGGCGTGACGGCGATGGCGGAGAGCTGCCGGACCGATCCGCGGTCGCCGCGGCTGCGCGCGGTGCTGAAGAGCTTTGGGCTGGATTGATTCCACAGGTTGGCCGGGGCCACGGGCGGCGGTGCAGTTTGACTAGCGAGCTTTCCCTCGGGGGCTAGGTAGTGTCTGACGAATCACCTGTGATTCTTCCCAGGGTGTTTTCCGGCTTGTAGAAGAGGATTGAGGGTTGATCCTTTGGTTGGATTTCGTCATGAG
>Ga0224553_1000747_pt1 | contig 13014 bp, 14 predicted proteins | sample 714S21014metaG_FD_179897 | JGI IMG/M metagenome (GOLD analysis project Ga0224553, IMG submission 179897) | Peat soil microbial communities from Stordalen Mire, Sweden - 717 S2 10-14 | ecosystem: Environmental > Terrestrial > Soil > Wetlands > Peat | place: Sweden: Norrbotten County, Stordalen... | reverse complement strand
GCCGCAGCCGCCTGAGAGGGTCCAGCTTGCTCCGGGCTACGCCCTCCGCAAGCTGGCCCCTCTCAACCAACAAAAACAAGAACCAACTACCCTGAGGAATGGGATTCTACAGAAGATTTAGGACTTGACTTGAGCCAGTGCTATACTCGATGCCAATAACAAACAGGCGACTGCCAATATCTTCTGCATATTTACCCCTTTTGGCGGGGAAGATTGATTACCCGTATTGTCAGTGTACCGGAACTGAGAACTGAGAACTGACAACTGAAACCTGTCAAAACAGATTCAGTCCTTCGACTCCCAAGTCTACATCATAAACCGCATCGTTGGTGGCGAGGATGGTGGTTCCGAGGGGAGAGAAGGCCAGGCCGACTATGTTTGCGCCGGAGAGCACGAGGCTGGCTTCGCCTTGCGGCGTGACGCGCACCAGGCCGCGCTGGCCACGCAGGCAGGCGGCCAAGTAGACGTCGCCCTCTTTGGAGAGCGCCAGGCCCTGCGGACGACCGAGGCCGCGGAACCAGGCGCGGGCGTCGCCGTTGGGTTCGATGGCCCAGATGGCGTCGTTGGAGGTGAGCGTCGGGCCGGTGACGAAGAGCGTGCCGGCGGCATTGACGGCCAGATGATAGGCCGCGGCGCTGGGCTCGAGCGTGGCGTGAACGAAGATCTCGCGGCGGGGATCGATCTTGAAGATGGTGCCGCTGCGGTCGCCGACGAAGAGGTTGCCGGCGGCGTCGAAGGCCAGGCCGGTGGCCACGCCCATGCCTTCGACATAGAGGGTTGGCTCGCCGGTGTCGTCGATGCGATAGACGTTGCCCTCGGCGCGGGAGGTGACGAAGAGTTCGCCGTCGGGGTTGAAGGCCAGGCCGGTGGCGTTGAGGATGCCGGAGACAAACGGGGTTCCGCGGCCGTCGGGGCTGACGCGGACGATGGAAATCGGGGTCTGCTTGCCGCGCTGGCCGGAGATGGTGGCGTAGATCATGCCGGAGCGGCTGACGGCGGGGTTGGTGACCGGGTGAAGGTTATCGGAGAGCTGGCGGGCGACGCGCAGCGGGGCGGCATTGCTCAAGCCGGCTGGGTTGCGCACCTCGACGAGGCCGGTGCTGGCCTCATCGGGGACGCGGAGGGCGAGCGAGCCGGGGCGGCTCATCAGAATGTGGGCCGGGTGGCCGTTGACCAGAACGGCGGGCAGGACGTGGCTGAAGGGGCCTAGATTCGCGCCGGTCAACTCGATTTCGCCGCCGGGCAGCGCGGCGGCAGGGACGATGTCGTCGATGCGCGGCGCGAATACGGCGGCGGATTGGGTACTGGCGATGGGCATTGGCTAAATCCTGGTTGATTTCATGGATGGGAGCTGACCGAAGAGCAACCGCAGGTCCTTCGACTCCGCTTCGCTCCCTATGAAAAAGGTTGTTAAAGGGAGCGTTTGTGGAACAAAAACAGCAAGTTAGCTTCCGCTTCGCGGAAATAGCAAGTTAGCGAGTTAGCGGCTGCACAGGATGACAGAATTTCTGGAAACGATCATCGAAAAACCGTCAATGAAACCAAAAACGCAACAAAGAGGCTACACCCAAAGCATACAACCCCGCGCCCACATCATCGAGGACGATGCCCCAGCCTTCGGGCAGATCTTCAAGCCGGCGGAGCGGAAACGGCTTGGTCATGTCGAAGAGGCGAAAGAGAATGAGAGCGATGAGGGCGTGACGCCAATTGGCGTGGCTGCCGAGCAGCGCAATACCCTGGCCGGCGACCTCGTCGATGACGACGATTTGCGGATCGTGGCGGCCGGATTCGCGGGCGACGATGGTGGCGGCGGGAATGCCGATCAGCAGCGTGAGCGCGATGCCGATGAGCAAGGCGATCAGCAGGGCATGGGCGGTTGGCTGGAAGGCGAAGGCGTAGGCGGCCCAAAGGAGGACGGCGGCGACCGAGCCCCAGGTGCCGGGTCCGGGCTTGCCGAAGCCCGCGCCGAAGAAGGTGGCAACGGTCCATGCCCAGAAAGTTCTTTTCTGGGTGGGCGCGTCAGTTTTCATAGTCGCCTCCGTGGCTGCCGCCGAGAGCGCCGAGGTCTTCCAGCACTTCGGGGTCGAGAATCGGCGAGCTGATCTTGTAGACGCCCATCGCCCACTTGCCGAGATCGATCTTGCGGCAGCGGTCGCTGCAAAAGGGAAAGTCCTCGTCGTTGAAGCGCACGAGCATTCCGCAGGTGGGGCAGTGGAGGAGCTTGGCGGATTTTTTCTTTGCGGCCATAAAGTTGTCGCAGCCTGGAAGCGGCTTTCAATGATTATGGTACAGCGCGGGGCGAGGGATTGCTCCTATTGCTGTAGAGTGCGGCGTGGACCAGGAGGTCCACGCGACAGCCAGCCAGGAGGCCGGCGCTACCTGTTCTTGCAGTGACCAGCAACTGCACGATCAAGTGACGCAGTTATTTGTGTGCAAGGCCTAAGCCGGCAACTTGCGCGATGCATCGGGCGCAAACTTCTCAAAGAAGCCTGCGCAGGCTAACTGAATCTGTTGCTTGAATGCGCGTTTTCCCCTGGTTCTGATTTTATGGCCATGCTTGATGAATGTGAGCGGCTTCTCCTGAAGCGGAAGAGGAATGCGGAAGAATCCGGCTGCGCTTTTGGGTATCCCCAGTTCGGTAAAGAAATCGTCGTAGGCTTGCTTGAAGTCAGCAGCATCGTCTTCTCTGTAGTAGCTTTGCATGACGCCGGAAACAGCCGCGATTTCGCCGATTCCGAAGGCGTCCGCAATGCCCTGCAGCGCGGCGAAAAGCAGTGCGCCAGGGGCAACATCATGCAGGGTTTTGGTTGCATAGCTGATCGGGGGATAGGCTCCCTTGACGCCCTGGAGCCGGGTAATCAACAGAATCTCCTCGGCCTGAGATTTGATCACCCATCCGGGAACGATGGTGAAGGAGAGAATATAAACGATTTCTCCATCCACACGCAGATGAAGAGACAATTCGCCTTCCAGAAAGCTGGGCCTGGACTTACCCATCGTCACGACAAAGCGATTGGTGCCCTCGGTGATTTCATGGATCGCAACATCTTCTCGCAGAGTCCGGCGCAAGAGACTATCGGGCAACGCCGAATGCAAGCGCTTGTAATGATAGAGAAAGCAGGCGGCGCGTTCGGCTACGGTAAAGCCCCGGACCAGGTAGATATGGGTGAGATATTTGTAAGCAAAACTTGGGTTGCTGATAACAAACTCAGTATAGGGCGGAAACCTGAGGAGGAGGCGAAGAACTTCACGATGCGTTCTGATGTGGGTGATGCCGCGCCACAATACACTGCCCAGCAGGACAAGCGACCAGGTTCCACTCTGCCGGGCGGGAATCGATAATTGCGCGGGGAGCGGGCTGCTTGCGGTGATGGTGTGAGTCGGATTTACGGCCGTGCAATTGACTGTAACGCTCATCTTGCTGCCGACCTCCGAGGCATCCGCCCGCCGTCAGGCCTTGCCGATGCGTTTGTCGCGGCTGAGCCACCTGTGCCGGAACGCGGCGTCGAAAGCTGCACAGGATTAGCTTAACACTGCCGAAGCCGAGCAGGATGAAGCAATTCAAGGGTATGTTCCCGAAGAGTCTATAGCGCGTTAGCAACAAACCCTTGATTACTTTGAACGACTGCGGGACGAGGCGGATTCCTGAAGGGCGCAGCGAAACAAGTTTACAGCGGCCCCGAGAGGATGCGCGCTACTACATCGTAGTCGTGGGCTTCGGTGATCCGGGCGCGGTAGAAGCGGCTGGGTTCCAGGGCGGGCAGGTCGCCGAAGTCGTTGATGTAGAGCTTGCCGTCGATCTCAGGGGCGTGGAACTGGGTGCGGCCTTCCCACAGCAGCGGCGTCTCTTCGCTTTCGCCTTCGGCCAGCACGACCAGCTCGCGGCCCACCCACTGCTGCTTGGCGCGCTTGCTGATCGATTGCTGCGTCTTCATCAATTTGCGCTTGCGGGATTCGATGGTACGCTTGCTGACTTTCGCGTCAAGCGAGAAGGCGGAGGAGCCTTCTTCGTCGGAGTAGTTGAAGACGCCTAGCCAGTCGAATTTTGCCTCGCCGATGAACTCCTGCAAAACTTCAAAGTCGCGCAGCGATTCTCCGGGAAATCCAACGATGAACGAGGTGCGCAGAGCGATTCCGGGAATTGTCGCGCGAACTTTTTCCAGGGTTTTCAGGAAGATTTCCGGGCCGCCGCCGCGCTTCATGCGCTTCAACACCGCGGGAGCAGCGTGCTGGAGCGGAAGATCGAGGTACTTGCAGATGTTGTCGTGCTTGGCGATCGTTTCCAATAATCGGCCCGTGATGCGGTTGGGGTAGGCGTAGAGGAAGCGGAGCCAGCGCAGGCCGTCGATCTGGGCGAGCGCGTCGAGGAGTTGGGCGAGGCCGTCCTTGAGGCCCAGGTCTTCGCCGTAGCAGGTGGTGTCCTGGCCGATGAGGGTGATCTCGCGAACGCCGCGGGCGACGAGCTGCCGGGCTTCGGCGACGACGGATTCGAATCTACGCGACCGGAATTTTCCGCGCAGGTTGGGAATGACGCAGAAGGAGCAAGGGTGGTCGCAGCCCTCGGCGATCTTGATGTAGGCCGAGGATTTTGGCGTGGTCAGGAAGCGGGGAGTGGTTTCGTCGTAGAGGTAGGTGGGCAGCAGGTGGGTTGCGCCCTGCCAGTCGTCGCGGCGGAAGCGGCCTTGCTGCTCGCGGTGGTCGCCTTCGGGGCGGGATTTTCCCTCAGGGGATAAATGGATGGGTTGAAACCCATCCCTACCAGCCCCCGTCGTATTTATCGGCCTAATGTCAGGGCTAAAGCCCTGACCTACCGCCCGGTCGCGGTCTTCCGCAAAATGTTTGTGCGTTGCGGCGCGGGATTCGACGCCGGGGCGAACCTCCGCCGAGCCGCCGCCGCTGAGAATGTTGAAGGGCGAGGGCGCGGCGATGGGGGCGAGGCCGGCGGCTTCGAGGATCGCCTCCAGTTCGCCGGTGCCGACGACCGCGTCCACTTCGGGGATGCTCTTGCGGATTTCGTCGCGGTAGCGCTCGACGAGGCAGCCGGCGACGATGAGCTTTTTTGCCCGGCCAGAGCTCTTGTGCCGCGCCATCTCCAGAATCGCGTCCACCGACTCCTGCTTGGCCGTGTCGATGAAGGAGCAGGTGTTGACGATGAGGATTTCGGCCTCTTCGGGATGGGCGGTGAGCCGCGCGCCGGCACGGTCGAGCAGGCCCATCATCACCTCGGAGTCGACCAGGTTTTTCGGACAGCCCAGAGAGATGAAGCCCACTGTGGGGGGCGCGGGTGGGGAGATTTTGGTCACAGTTCCATTGTACCGGGGTGTGAGGTGTGAAGTTTGGCTCCTGGTGTAGTGAGTCAGAAGTTCGTAGTAGGGATCAAGAGACGGAAAAGCAGGTCCACTTCGACTACGCTCAGTGCAGGCTTTCGGCTCGCTGAAGAACGCTTCGCTCAGGATGACAATTTATTTTGTACACAAATATCAGACTCAGGACACTGGAAGATCGCGGAGCCGCTGACGCTGGCCGACATCGTGCGTCGCTCAAGCCTCCAGCGCAAACAAGCCCGGCAGGGCTTCGCCGGCGTTGCCCTCGACCACGTTCGTGAAGGCCGCGGCATTCAGCGGCGGCTCCGGTCCCACGTAGACGGTGCGCGCGCCGCACTGCCGCGCCCAATGCACAAAGCCGGCCGCCGGATAGACCGAGCCCGATGTGCCCACCACCACCATCAGCGTCGCCTTTGCGATCTCCTCTTCGATGCGCTCCATCTCCAGCGGAATCTCGCCGAAGAAGACGATGTGCGGACGCAGCCTGCCGCCGCACGGGCAGCGGCCCACCTCGGCCAGAGAGCGATAGATGGCGCGATCCTCAACCGGCGGCCGTCCGCAGTCCCGCTCGCAATGCGCCTTGCTCAATTCGCCGTGCATGTGCAGCAGACGCCGCGAGCCGGCCCGCTCATGCAGGTCGTCCACATTCTGCGTGCAGAGAAAGAAGCGGGAGCCAAGCTTTGCCTCTAACTCGGCGAGCGCTACGTGCGCCGGATTCGGCTGGGCAAGAGAGCCCGCCGCGCGCCGCGCCGCGTAAAACTCCCAGACGCGCCAGGGATTGCGCTGCCAGGCTTCGGGCGTGCAGACATCCTCGACGCGATTGCCGGCCCACAGGCCGTCGGAGGCGCGAAAGGTCGGTAGCCCGCTCTCCGCGCTGATGCCCGCGCCGGTGAGCACGAAGACCTGGTCGTCGGGTTTGATGGAGATTTTATTCATGGATTTTTCCGATGGTCTGACGAGTTGCAGTGGAAGTTCGTGGATCCCCGGTCCCAAAATCGGGACCGGGGGCACCCGCGGTGTTTTTGAAAGACCCGCGATTGATTACAAGTGCAGCAAGTTAGCACCGCTTCGCGGAGTTCGCAAGTTGGCGAGTTCGCGGGTTTCATGACCTCTGACAACTGTTCACTGATCACTGACCACTGTTCACTGACCACTGACCACTGTTCACTGACCACTGCTTTTAAGGCTCCAGCAAAATCTTCCCCGTGGTCTTGCGGTCTTCCAGGTCGGTCTGCGCCTGCGCGGCATCGGAGAGCGGATACACGTGCTCGGTCCGCAGCTTGAGTTCGCCCTTGGCGGCCCAGCCCAGCACATCGCCCGAGCGCTGCTCCAACTCCGCCCGCGTGGCCACGTAATGCCAGAGCGTGGGGCGGGTGACGAAGAGCGAACCCTTGCTGCTGAGATGAATCAGATCGAAGGGCGGCACGGGGCCGCTGGATGCGCCAAACAGGGCCAGCAGCCCGCGCGGACGCAGGCAGTTCAGGCTGCCCTCGAAGGTGGTCTTGCCCACCGAGTCGTAGACCACGTCCACGCCCTTGCCGCCGGTGAGTCGCTTCACTTCCGCCGCGAAGTCCTTCTCGGTGTAAAGAATCACATCGGAGGCGCCGGCGGAGCGCGAGAGCTCGGCCTTCTCCGCCGTGGAAACCGTGGCGATCACGCGCGCGCCCAGACGGGCCGCCATCTGCGTCAGCAGCAGGCCGACGCCGCCGGCTCCGGCGTGAACCAGCGCGGTGTCGCCGGCCTTGAGCGGGAAGGTGGAATGGGAGAGGTAGTGCGCGGTCATGCCTTGCAGCAGCGCCGCCGCGGCCTGCTGCATGGTCAGGCCCTCCGGCACCTTGACCAGCGCCGCCGCCGGAACCAGCGCGTACTCGGCGTAGCTGCCCAGCGCGGCGACCGAGGCCACTGCGTCGCCGGCGGCAAAACCCGTCACGCCCGGACCCAGCTCCTCGACCGTCCCCGCCGCCTCGCTGCCCAGAGTGAGCGGCAGCGCGGCCTTGTAGACGCCGTTGCGGAAGTAGACCTCAATGAAGTTGACTCCGACAGCTTCCACGCGGATCAACACCTGCCCCGGCCCCGGCTGGGGGATGGGCAAATCGGCCAGGGAAAGAACCTCCGGCCCGCCTGTCTCGTGAATCTGTATCGCTTTCATCGCAGTTTTAGGATGAACCCTGAGGGCGCGCGGGTGCAAGGGGTGGGCTACCCGGTCAGCTTGGCAGAGGCCAGGCGATTCAGGCTGATGCCTTGCTCGGCCGCCTCCAGCGCGAGCGCCCGATGCACTTGCGGTGGAATGCGCACGCGAAATTCGCCGCTGTAGCGCTTTTCCGCCAGCGCTGTGGGCGGAACTTCGCCATTGGCAATCATGTCGGCCACACAATCAGTCACCACGTCGCGAATGCCCGCGAGCGCTGCCTCTGGCGCCGCCGCTAGCCAACTCAACAAAGGAAATTCCGTGCAGAGGGCGACATACTCACCGTCCTCCGGCGACCAGGTAACACGATAGGTGTAGTGGTCAAGGCTCTTGTGGCTCATTGCAACTTCTCCATTGTGTTCTTATCGACCATTCTGTCTACGGCCAGCAATGCTTGCCGAACCTGATAGGGCTTCGCATTGCCCTTGGCATTCTGGATATTCACACGGGGATCTCCCGGCCACGGGGTTTTGAAGACAGCATGGCTGGACCCACTTTGGCGCGGTTCTCCGAAAAAAGCCACACAGACTTTGTGCAAATCCGAAAAGCGAATCTGCGCCGGACTGATGCGCATTCTTTCGAGAATTTTGGCAATCTCCGCCACGCCATTATGGTATCAATAATGGAACCACTCGGCAAGTTGGCCCCACACAAACTACAGCAACCCCAAAAACTCATCGACAGTTATTCCAGCAGCGCGAATCAACGACCGAAGGGTTCCGACAGAGAGTTCTTTATGCTGGGGGATGGAGAGATTGGCGCGCTGAGAGGGCTTGCTCAGGACCAGATGGCTTCCTACCTGGCCCACGACTTCCCACCCCGCGCGGCCAAACGCCTTAGCGGCTTCCTTGCCAGAAATGTTTGTGAGCTTGCCCATCGATTAAACCGCTACCACGATGGAAGAGAGATGAGACGGCGCTAGCCGGGTCGCCTTCTGGTCCTCAGCCCACATCCAGGCTGTGATGGCCTCCCGGATGTTCTCCAGCGCTTCCTTTTCATCTCGTCCCTGAGAAACGCAGCCGGGAAGGGCGGGACACTCTGCGACAATCCAGCCGTCTTCGGCTGGCTCCAGCGTTACGTGAAACATCATGTCGAAGCGCCTCCTGTAGCGATTCTATCGGTATTCAACACCAAACGGGAGCAAAAAACACCAAGCCCCGCCCAGGCACTGCCCGAGCGGGGCTTTTCGATTCCCTGTTCCCTATTCCCTGCCTTCACGCTTCCGGCAGCAGGCTCGGCTCTTCGGTCGCTTGCAGGCGCACCATGTGGGCGATGGCGTAGGGGGCGCGATACTGGCTGGTGTAGTAGTGGCGCACCTGCAACTCGCCCAGCAGGCCGATGGCCAGCAATTGAATGCCGGCGACAATCAGCACCCCGGCAATCACCACCAGCGGCCCGTGCATCACCATCACGCTTTGATGGGGATGCAGCAGCTTCTGGCCGATCAGCGTAGCCGAAAAGATACTGCCCGTGAGCATACTCAGCATACCCAGGGTGCCAAAAAAGTGCAGCGGGCGGGTCATGTACTTGAGGAGGAAGCGGATGGTCAGAAGGTCGAAGATAACGCCGAAGGTGCGCCCGATGCCGTAGTGGCTTCTGCCGCGCTCACGATTCACATTGTGAATAGGAATCTCGCAGATGGACGCGCCAAACCAGCTGGCCAGCGCGGGAATGAAGCGATGCATCTCGCCATAGAGCGGAATGCTCTGAATCACCTCGCGGCGATAGGCTTTGAAGGTGGTGCCGAAGTCGTGGATCTCCACGCCGGAGAGCTTGGCCATCAGCCAGTTGGCGCAACCCGAGGGAATGCGGCGCAGCATAAAATTGTCCACGCGATCCTTGCGCCAGCCACTGACCACGTCGTAGCCCTCGGCGAGCTTTTCCAGGAAGTGGGGAATGTCGTTGGGGTCGTGCTGCAGGTCGCCGTCCATGGCCAGGATGAATTCGCCGGTGGCGTGATCGAAACCGGCGGCCAGCGCCGAGGTCTGGCCGAAGTTGCGGCGCAGCTTGATGACCAGTACGCGGCTATCGACCGCGGCAATCTCTTCCAGCAGCTTATAAGTATGATCGCACGAGCCATCGTCCACCAGCACCAGCTCATAACTCTCGCCCACCTGCTCCATCACCTGCTTGAGGCGCGCATAAAGTACGGTGACATTCTCCTCTTCATTATTGAACGGCACTACGATTGAATACTTGGCCATGGTTCCAGTATAGATGCTTCGTGGGTAGAATAGATTACCTTCGCGCGGGAACAGGATTACGTCTTGCCAAGAAATGCACGTTTTTACCTTCGCGGAAATTCGTCCCGGCGACCGCATCCCGTGGAAGAACTCTACCGGTCCAGTTCGTCGAGCATGGCCTGCATCTCGCTGACGGCATGGCGATTGCCGCTTCGCTCGGCGGAGAGGATGCCTTGTTTCAGCCGGGCGATAGCCTCAGAGGCGCGGTCCGCCGCGGCCAGCGTCTGCGCGGCCATGAAGTAGCCGGCCGTGTAGCCGGGATCGTTGGCCGTGAGCGTATCGAACTCGGCCAGCGCCGCGGTCGTCTCGCCGCGGCCGGCCAGTTCCATCGCCAGCCCATAGCGGGCAAAGCTGTTGGTCGGGTCGAGTTCCAGAATCTCTTTGAGGCCGGCGATCTTGTCCATGGTGCTCCTTTGGGGCCTGGTTCTGTCTAGTTCTGATATGAGATGTGTGGATAAAGCGCGGGATATTGGAGTATGATCGAAATTGAGGAGAAATTCCACATGGCAACCCAAGCCCAGCTACGCCTCCAAACATTTCGCTCCTCCAAGTTCAGGAAAACCCCAGCGAAAACGGCAGAAGACGATTTCCTTGCCGGAGTTATGGTCTCTGTCTCCGCCTCGCTCGATTCGATGAGCGAAGAAGAGCGCGAAAAGGCCGTTGCCGCTGCGGAAAAAGCCGTCGCCCACCTTCAATAGCGCTTTGGCGGAAGCTGCCGGAAGCCTTGCAGGTGCGCACGTCCGACCGCACTCTCAGGATTGATTCCCAAAATGTCAAGAGCTGCCACAAAAGCATCTTCGTCTCGCGCATCTACAGCCTTGTTCAAGGCCTTTTGCGCCCTGAGCTTGATTTGGTCGAGATGCTTCTTCGATCCAGTATCCTCGCGCATCTGACGAAGGATTTGGTCAGCCTTGTCATTTGGGGTACTATCATTCTTTCCCATCCGGTCACGCACCTTCCTTAAGAACTAACGATTACTTAGTTCGCCACATTAGTCAAGGCGTTTCATATGAGAAATTCAATGAAAACAAAGGGTTTCATACATTTTTATCGTTGCAAAAAACACATATTTCCGCGATAGGCTCAAACGGCTTTCACTATAGAATAGAGAGGAGGGTGCCTTTCACCAGCGTTGCATAAAGTATAAAAAGCTCTGTGGAAAAACCTCGAAATAATCTACAAATTAGCAGTAAAGAACAGTTCGCCATTGCTGGAAAGTACTGTGCGCGTCTTCAGGCCGTCCGCCGCCTGCTTCATTCTATCCGGCGGAGTGTACACTTGAGGCGCAAGCCTTTGTATGGAGCAGAACAACCATGAGTTCCGCCGAAGCAATCCCCGCCCCCGCAGCCCGCACCGTCGCCAGCACCCAGTCAGAAATGACCGAGCTCGTCCTGCCCAACGACACCAACACGCTGGGCAATTTGCTGGGCGGACGGCTGATGCACTTCATTGATATGACTGGCGCAATGGCCGCCTACCGGCACGCGCGCACCTACATTGTGACCGCCGCGATGGACCACATCGACTTCATCCAGCCGGTGCACCTGGGCAACCTGATCACGCTCAAGTCCAGCGTCAACCGCGCATTTACCACCTCGATGGAGGTGGGCGTGAAGGTGTGGGCGGAAGACACTCAGACGGGCAAGGTTCTGCACGTGGCCAGTGCCTTCCTGGTCTTTGTGGCCATCGACAAGCAAGGGCGGCGGATGCGCGTGCCCGAGGTGATCCCGGAGACGCCCGAGGAGCAGCGCCACTACGCCGATGCGCTGCTGCGCCGCGAGCATCGCGAGGCCGAGGCCGCCCGCCGCAAGCAGGAAAAGCAGGCCCACGCCACGCTGGAAGATGCGGAAGCCGCTGAACCGCAAGCGCAGTGAAGAGCATCAGTAGAACAGCAGGGTTTGTGCGACTGCTCTACCAGTGTCATGATTCCCACCCTTAGCAAACCGGGGTCCCCAACGACAGGTTTTCGTCGTTGGGGTGGAAAATACGCGAAGGATGGGGCACCCAGATTTTCTCAACAGATAAAATGCTTTTAGAACAAGGAGCAACAAAAAGAATGGCTCATTCACCCGCCATGCCCGCGCCCGTAGCTTTGCCGGGCGTATCCAAGATCGTCGCCGTCGGTTCCGGCAAGGGCGGCGTGGGTAAAACCACCGTCGCCGTCAACCTGGCCATTGCGCTCAGCCGGCTGGGCCAGCGCGTGGGCCTGATCGACGCCGACATCTACGGACCCAATGTTCCCCTCATGATGGGCTCAGCCAAGCAGCCGGTCGTGGGCCCGGACAACCGCATCGTTCCCAACGAAACCCATGGCGTGAAGACCATCTCCATCGGCTACATCTCCCCCGGCGACAAGCCGCTGGTGATGCGCGGGCCGATGCTGCACCAGATCATCCGCCAATTTTTGCAACAGGTGGACTGGGGTGAGCTGGACTATCTCATCGTCGATCTGCCTCCGGGCACCGGCGATGTGGTCATCTCGCTGGTGCAGACGGTGCCGCTGACCGGCGCGGTGGTCGTCAGCACGCCCAGCGACGTGGCTCTGCAAGACGCGCGCAAGGCGCTGGAGATGTTCGCGCAGGTCAACGTCGAAGTGCTGGGCATCGTCGAGAACATGAGCCACTTCACCTGCCCGCATTGCCACCAGGAGATCGACATCTTCTCCCGTGGCGGCGCCGAGCGGACGGCCAAGCAGTTCGGCGTACCGTTTCTGGGGTCGATTGAGCTGGTTCCCGCCATCCGCGAAGGCGGCGACCGAGGCCTGCCTGTCGCGCTGGCCGGGCCGAAGAGTCCACAGGCGGCCGAGTTCTATGCCGTGGCGGAAAAGCTGATGGAGCAGGCCGAGACCGCGGCTGCCGCGGCCACCGATGTGATTGAGATCAGCTAACCACCTGCGCCACCTGCGGTGGGGCCAGTGGCCTGCGGCATGGCCGCGCCAGAAAAAAAGCGCGGATTGAGCTTCCATTCTTAAGGCAAAGAGTTTTCTCCTGGAAGATATTCTTCAATTTCTTTCAGTGAAATAGACAGAAAAAGCGGGGCAGACGCCCCGCTTTTTCTGTTGGTTGAAATGCAATCTACCGCCAGTGACCTTCCTGCATCTCCCAATGATCGCCGCGGTGGACCCACTTGTGGGGATTGAGTCCTTAAAGTTCTGTAGAAGCGTCTGATTGGTGAGCGTGAGCGAGCCATCGGTTCGATTCCTTAGGATGTTGTTTACCAAGACGACATTTCCAAGGAGGATGAGACAGATGGCTCGCAA
>Ga0224553_1000739_pt1 | contig 13092 bp, 10 predicted proteins | sample 714S21014metaG_FD_179897 | JGI IMG/M metagenome (GOLD analysis project Ga0224553, IMG submission 179897) | Peat soil microbial communities from Stordalen Mire, Sweden - 717 S2 10-14 | ecosystem: Environmental > Terrestrial > Soil > Wetlands > Peat | place: Sweden: Norrbotten County, Stordalen... | reverse complement strand
GGAAGATGCGCTCGGTGAGGAGATGCTGGACGAGCATCTTGCGGATGGCGTCGTCGGTGAGGTCGGGGTTGATGGATTGGCGGCAGAGCGTGGCGAAGGATTGGAATGCTTCGCGGAAGCCGGGGTTACCCTTCAACTCTGCGTCGAGCGTCTCGACCGCACGTCCTGCCAGTTCCGGAATGCGCTCAGAGAACTCCCGAACTGCATCCTTCCAGTCCGGGAGTGTTGGGTCGGTGTAGTCGAAGAAGAGCTTGAGAATCTGGATCAGATTGTCGGGCTTGGTTAGATCGCAGTCGTAGACTTGCCGATTGTTTTGGTAGAGAATTGCCCGGTCAGGCGTTTGAAAGAGGATGTTCTTGAGTGGATACCCTTTTTCGACTTTGGATTTTATTTCCTTCTTAAGGTCGTCCGTGAGGTCCTTGGCCTCCCATAGTCCTTGGTAGAGGAGGCCGTCGGTAAGCGCTCCGTCGGCGCGGATTTCATGCCGGTCGGTTACTTTGATCCGAAACTCCTCGACGAGGTGCCAGCCGTAAGGAGTGGCGCAGCGCTTTAGCAGGTCGGCGAAGGCTGAGCGGGTGTTGCCTTCTGTGTCGTGCCCGTGGAGGTGGAATTGGGCCAGGGCGGCGTAGTAGGCCTTGACCGGGGCGTGCGTGGGCTTCAGCGGAAAGAGGCTCATTGGGCTTGAGACCAATGTACGCTCTGCGGGTGAGCATGGGCGCAGGGAGGGCAAAGAGACAAGCTAGCGGCGGAGGAGGATGGACTCGACGAGGCGGAGGTCGGCTTCGGTGTCGACGCCGATGGTGTCGAAGTCGGTGGGCTCGACGTAGATGGTGAAGCCGTTTTCGAGGAAGCGGAGTTGTTCGAGGCGCTCGGTGCGCTCGAGCCGGCTGGCGGGCAGGGTGGGGAAGCTATTGAGCGCGGCCTTGCGATAGGCGTAGAGGCCGATGTGCTTCCAGTAAAGGGTTGGTGGTTCAAGTCCAGACGCAGGTTCCTTCGACAAGCTCAGGACAGGCTCTTCGACTGCGCGCGTTGCGCTCCGCTCAGGATGACAATCTCCCGTTGGGATGCGCGTTGCGCTCCGCTCAGGATGACAATCTCCCATTGCGGTGTGCGTCGCGCTCCGCTCAGGATGACAATCTCCCATCGCATCGCGGTCGTAGGGGATGGTGGCGCGGGAGAAGTAGAGGGCGCGGCCGTCGGCGGCGGTGACCACCTTGACGGCGTTGGGATTGGCGATGTTCTCCGGAGTGCAAGGGACCCGGAGGGTGGTGATGGCGGCGTCCGGGTGGGCGAAGGGGCGAAGCAGAGCGGCGATGTGCTCGGGACGGAGCAGCGGCTCGTCGCCCTGGATGTTGACGTAGATTTCGGCGTCGACGAGCTGGGCGATGGCGTGCACGCGGTCGGTACCGCTGGGCAGATCGGGCGAGGTGAGCTGGACGGGGAAGCCGAGCTGGCGGCAGAGAGCGACGACTTCTTCAGAGTCAGCGGCGACGAGGACCTGGTCGAGTTGCGGGCAGGCGCGGGCGGCGTCGACAACCCAGGCGAGCAGCGGGCGGCCGGCGACCTGGCGAAGGACCTTGCGGGGCAGGCGGGTGGAGGCGAGACGAGCGGGGATGACGCCGAGCGTGCGCATTCTTCTTTACGTTACCGGATTGGGAGGCAAGTGTATGGAGTTTGTTGGCAGAATGGCGCCGACGGCTCTGGTGGGGCGGACGAACCGCAGGTCCTTCGACTGCGTTTGGCGCAAGCGCCAAACTTCGCTCAGGATGACAGGCCGTTTGGGGGCGGCGGGATCGCGCGACGGGTGGCCGGCGGCTTCACTCGGATCGGGGTTTCACGTATCATAGCTAAGGTGCGGCGCTAAGTACGGCCCTAAGTACGGCGCTAAGTTGCGGCTCGGTTGCGGCGAAGTTGTGCGTGGGGTCCCGCGAAGGGTCGGTGGCACGCTTCCTGCCTGTTTGCAATCCTTTCCGCACCCGGCGGTGTAGCTCAGATGGTTAGAGCGACGGACTCATAACCCGTAGGTCATTGGTTCGATTCCAATCACCGCCACCAATCAAACAGGGTCAGTTGTCAGTTGTCAGTTTTCAGTTGTCAGTTGTCAGTTGTCAGTTGTCAGTTGTCAGTTGTCAGTGGTCAGTGGGCGGCCACCGCGTTCGCGAGGCGAGACCCCGCGCCGGGCGTCGCGAGAGTATATGATTTGGCTATCGGACTGCGCGCGGAGTCCGTCTAAGCTATGCCGGTGGTTTGGTAAGCGATATCTCTCTGGGAGTGTTCCCGCCTTATGCCTAAGATTCCGAAGATTCTGCTGCTCGTAGTGTCCGTTGCCCTGGTGCTGACGGTGTTCCTGGGGGTGAATTCAAGCGGTGTGAGCGCAGCCCAGGCGGGGCAAGACGGCGCCTACAACCAGATGAAGGTGTATACGGAGGTGCTGAAGCACATCCAGACCGACTATGTGACCGACCCAAACATTCCCGATGTGACGAGTGGAGCGCTGCGCGGGCTGCTGGAGTCGCTGGATGCCGATTCGAGCTACCTGTCGCCGGGCGACTACCAGGTGTACAAGGCGGACAAGGGCGGCAAGGCGCAGGCGGGCATCAACGTCTCCAAGCGGTACGGGTATGCGACGGTGGTGTCGGTGATTTCGGGAAGCACGGCGGACAAGGCGGGGCTGGTGGATGGCGACATTCTGGAAGCGATTGAAGGTCAGGACACGCGAAACATCTCTCTGGCGATGATTCAGCGGATGCTGGAGGGCGCACCAGGCAGCACGCTGACGGTTGGGGTGGTGCGTCCGAACAAGGTCGAGCCGGACAAGATTTCAATGCAGCGCAGCGTGACCGTGGTGCCTCCGGTGGCGGAGACGCTCTACGAGAACTCTTCGATCCTGTATCTGAAGCCGGAGATTCTGGATCGCGATCACGTGGACCAGGTCGAGGCGAAACTGAAAGGGATGCAGAAGGCAGGCAACAAGAAGGTGCTGCTGGACCTGCGCGACGTGGCGGGCGGGGACATGGCGGAGGCGACTCGGCTGGCCAACCTGCTGCTGAAGAATGGGACGATCGCAACCCTGGAGGGGCAGAAGTTTCCGAAGCAGGTGTTTACGGCAGATCCTGCGCGGGCGATCCAGGCAACGGCCCCGCTGGTGGTGCTGGTAAATCGCGGGACCTCGGGACCGGCGGAGTTGGTGGCCGGCGCGCTGCTGGATAACAAGCGCGCAGACGTGGTGGGCGAGAAGACGTTTGGCGAAGGGTCGCAGCAGAAGACGTTCGAGCTGCCGGATGGAGCGGCGCTGATCCTGTCGGTGGCGCAGTATGAATCGCCTTCGGGCAAGAAGCTGGAGGACGAAGGCGTTACGCCGGATGTGCTGGTGGCTTCGGGGATGGACGAAGGCGCAGGCGTGGACGAAGAGGGGCCGGCTGTGGCTCCGGCGCCGGTGAAGAAGCCGGGCGTGGATGAGCAGTTGACCAAGGCGCTGGAAGTTCTGAAGGGCAAAGCGGCTTAGAGACAGTTGTGAGTTGTGAGTTGTGAGTTGAAGTACAACTGCGCTGCGGCGATTTAGCCGGTGTGGGAACGGGTGGGATTCACGGTCGTGGGCGGTGGTTACGCCATGCTATTGTGAAGGGGTCGTGCCCAGTTTATCCAGCGATCAGCGAGAGTCTTCGGAGCGGGTGAAGCGACCGTGGTGGCGGAGGATTCCAGGCAATCCCCGGGGATTCCATGTGCTGCGTGGCCCGGCCTATCCGACGCGGCATATTGCGGTGCGGGCGACGTTCCTGATCCTGCTTGGGTTGTCCTCCTTGTTTGGGGTGATGTGCGGGTTGATGCTGGTGTATTCCATCGATCTGCCGCAGATGGACGACCTGGTGCGGTACCGTCCGAATACGACCACCGAGCTGCTGGATATTCATGGAAGAGAGATCGGATCGTTCGCGCTGGAGCGGCGGGTGGTATTGCCGTACACGGAGTTTCCGCCGGTGCTGCGGCAGGCGATCATTTCCATCGAGGACAAGACCTTCGAGCGCAACTGGGGAGTGAACCTGGTGCGCGCGGTGGGAGCGGCGTGGCGCGACCTGCATTCGCGCAGCCGGGCGCAGGGCTCATCGACGCTGACCATGCAGCTGGCGCGGAACCTTTTCCTGTCGAATGAGAAGACGTACGGACGGAAGATCCAGGAGATTCTGCTTGCCGTGCAGATCGAGCGGGTGTTCACCAAGGACCAGATCTTCCAGATGTATGCGAACCAGATCTACCTGGGGCACGGGACGTACGGTTTCGAGGCGGCGTCGGAGTACTACTTCAGCAAACATGCTCGCGACCTGACACTGCCGGAGGCCGCGCTGCTGGCGGCGTTGCCGAAGGGCGCAGAGTATTACTCGCCGCAGAACCATCCGGACCGAGCGCTGGCACGGCGCAACCTGGTCCTGCACGAGATGCGCCTGGACGGGAAGATTACGCGCGAGCAGGAAGAGGCGGCCGACGCGACCGGGTTGGGCCTGAACATCGAACCGCCGCCCAACTCGGCGGCGCCGTACTTTGTGGAGGAGGTGCGGCGGCAGCTGGAGAAGGAGTTTGGCACGGAGGAGGTGCACGGCGCAGGCCTGCGCGTGTATACAACACTGGACCTGGATCTGCAGATCGTCGCGAACAAGGCGGTGCTGGATGGCACGGCGGCCTACGAGCGGCGACACGGGTGGAAGGGGCATCTGGAAAACATTGTCGCCAAGGGGATGGACCCGGGGCAGTATGAGCATCCCGACTGGGCGCAGGCGATCGAGAAGGGCGGATACTATCACGCGCTGGTGGTGGAGGCGTCGCCGACGCGGGTGACGGTGCGGATCGGCGCGGTGCGGGCGGTGATGACGCCGGCGGACTGGGCGTGGACGCAGCAGAGCGTTTCGCCAGGAGCGGGGGGAGACAGCTTCCTGACCGCGGGCGACGTGGTGTATGTGCGGCTGGGCGGAGGCACTGCGGATGGGATCATGCACGCGGAGCTGGAGCAGGATACGGGCGTGCAGGCGTCGATGATGGCGGTAGACAACGCCAGCGGCGAGGTGCTGGCGATGGTGGGCGGGCGCGACTTCGCGCTGTCGCAGTTCAACCGGGCGACCCAGTCGCAACGGGAGGTGGGGTCGTCGTTCAAGCCGTATGTGTATACGACGGCCGTGGAGGCGGGGGCGAGGCCGAGCGACATCATCGTGGACGGGCCGGTGAGTTTCTATACGCCCAACGGGCCATACACTCCGCACAACTACGAAGGCGACTACAAGGGCGCGATGACGCTGCTGAATGCGTTTGCCGAGTCGCGCAATATTCCGGCACTGAAGCTGGCGGACAAGGTGGGAATTCGCAAGGTGATCGAGACCGCGCACCGGTTTGGCGTGACTAGCAATATTCCCGCATATCTGCCGGTGGCGATCGGAGCGGCGGACCTGACGCTGTATGAGCAGGTGCAGTCGTACAGCGTGTTTCCGAACGACGGCATTCGCATTGAGCCACACTACATCCGCAAGGTGACCCAGGCGGACGGTGTGCCGCTGGATGAGCCGCCGGCACAGGTGAGCGAGGTGATCTCAGTCGAGACCGCGCGCACCATGATGCAGTTTCTGGAGGCGGTGACCCGGATGGGCACAGGAGCGGCCGCGGCGCAACTGAAGCATCCGCTGGGCGGCAAGACGGGCACAACGAACGACTTTACCGATGCGTGGTTCATCGGATTCTCGCCGTCGGTGACGTGCGGGACGTGGATTGGATATGACAACCACCTGACGCTAGGGGAAAAAGAGACGGGCGCGAAGGCGGCATTGCCGATGTGGATGGATTTCATGCGCGCGGCGATTGCCAGCAAACCAAATGAGGCGTTCCCCGAGGGGAATGAGCCGAAGAAGGAGTTGGATGTGCCGCCGCCGGCGCCGGCGGATTCGCCGGTAGTGAAGGAGATTCCCAAGGCCCCGGCGGAGACGGACCCGGATGCAGCCGAGCCGGATGCGCCGGGTGCAAATCCCGCGCCCGGAACTCCCAGCCAGCCGACGGGCGGGACGCCTCCTTCGCCGTAACAGCTTCAGGCGGGCAGTTGCTTGAGGAGCTTGCGGGCGCGGCGAAACCAGGGACGCTGGAGGCGGCGCTGGTAACCGGGTAGTGACGGGCGCTTGTCGAGGACCTTCTGGGCCCACTCGCGGGCCTCGGCGGTGCAGCCTTCGGCGGCCAGCAGGTCGGCGAAGTTCAGATAGGTCTCCGACGACGTTGACCTGTCCGTGACCTGGCGAAAGAGCGCGTCCGCTTTCTGTCTTTGTCCGGTCTGCGCGTAGGCGTGAGCGAGCAGGCCGGCGGCGCGGTCGAAGTCGTAGCGCGGCTCTTTGGCGACGACGTGTTCGAGGTCGGGCAGCGCAGCCGCGGCATCGTTCAAGAGCAGAGCGCAGACGCCGCGGCGATAGAAGGGATCGAGGGTATCGGCGCGGGCGGCGATGGCGTGGTCGAACGCTGCGCGCGCCTGGGTGAGCTTGCCGTCATCCATGTAGAGGTCGCCGAGTTCCTCAAAGATTCCGGGAGAGCGATTGTCGCGCACCAGGATTTCGAGCTCGCGAATGCGCTTGCGGCGGGGGAAAAACTTGAGCGAACCGCGCAGCAGGCCGAGGTCGGGGACAGCCTCGGCAAAGAGATAGACGATTGCGCCGATGGGGCCGAGCAGAAGGATGACCCAGAGCCACCAGGTGTCGGGGCGGCGGCGAAGGAAGTGAAGGACCGCCAGACCCTGGAGGATGAGACCCCACGGGTAGAACAGGTAGCTCAGAAATCCCATAGGTAGTTGTTCCCTCGCGAGAGAATTATAGGGGGTGGTCCGGGTCCGGCGGACAAGAGAATTGCGCGCGGGGCGGTATCAGGCGGCGGAGTGATCAGGCGATTCTGCGGCAACGGGCGAAGTAGCGGCGGGCGCGGGCGACGTCGCGCATGATCTGGTCGCGCAGCGCCTCAGTGGATGGGAAGCGCTGCTCATCGCGGAGACGGCGCAGGAAGATGAGGCGCAGCGGCGTGTCCTCGCTGAGCGCGATCGGGCGGAAATCAAGCAGGTGGGACTCGACGGCGAAGGAGTCCGCGCCGAAGGTGGGGCGGTTGCCGACATTGGTGACGGCCGAGAAGGTTTCGGCGGTTGGGCCTGCGCCGATGGCGAGCGTGGTGATGTAGACACCGTTGGCGGGCAGCAATTCGGGATAAGGCGCGAGATTGACGGTGGGAACGGTGTGGCGAGAGCCGTATCCGCGGCCGGGCGCGGGGGTGCTGTCGATCGAGAAGGGACGGCCGAGCAGGGCGCGGGCGCGGCTGACGTCGCCGGCGGCGATGAGCTTGCGGATGCGGCTGGAGGAGACTGCCGATCCGCGGACGATGCGCGGCGCATAGATGGTGACACCGAAGCCGAGTTCGCGGCCGAGCGCTTCGAGCCCCTCGATTCCGGCCTCGGCGTGGTAACCGAAGCGGAAGTTTTTGCCTTCGTGCACCTCAGTGACGTGGAGGGTGCTGACGAGAATGTCTTTGACGAAGTCGCGGGGGTGCATGTGGCGAAGCGCGTCGGTGAAGGGAAGGACCAGCGTGGCTTCGATGCCGGTGGCGGCGAGGAGTTCGAGCCTGCGGGCGAGTGGAGTGATGAGCCGATGCGGCTGCTCCGGGCGAAGGACGCGGGCGGGGTGAGGATCGAAGGTGATGGCGAGCGAGCGGCCGCCGAGGAAGCGAGCGCGTTCGATGACCTCCGCGATGACGCCCTGGTGGCCGAGATGCACGCCGTCGAAGTTGCCGATGGCGGCGACGACCGGGGTGGTCGGGGGCGGGAGGGCGTCGAGTGAGTGATAGATCTTCATTGGGTTTTGGGCGCCTTGGCGTTGCCAAGCAAGGCTTCTATCCGGGAGGCTGGAGCGCCCATTGGCTTTGGATGTCCGGGGAGGTTGTAGAGGACCGCGTAGTCTTCGCGCGAATGTGGTCCGGCCCAGACGTAGTGTTGCTGGTTATAAAGCTTACTTGCTGCGAGGGAATAGTCGGCGGTGCCCTCGACGTGAACGATATACACGGAATAGGGATCGTAAGTTGTGGCGTATGGAGCCTTCGAACCGTTGCCGCCATCGCCGGCCATGACTTCGGACAACGACTGTTTGCCAATGATGAGAGCCGTGTTGTCGCTCGCTTGGTGAAATGCGATCATGTCGAATTTGTCGAGTTGGAGGACTTTGTAAGGCTCGCCCATGTAGGTGAATCCCACCACGAAGAGCGGCGACGCGTTACTTGCATAGCCTTCGCTGACGAAGAACAACAAAGTATGGGGCTCCGAGTCGGACATAAACTGGCCACGGAAGAACAGCCGGGACGGATCGACACTTAGGCCAGGAACACTTGACGGAAGGCCGCTCGACAGGATCTCTTCGCGGTTTGAAGGTATGCGAGCTATCGGAGTTCGGGGGGTGAAGCGGACTTTATGGCCGGCCGAAGAAATCTCGATGGATGCGAATCCGCGTGGGTCAGCTAGCGCGGGTTTGAACTCCAGCGAAACGGCGCCGACGGTGGGGACAGAGATCGATGCGTGCTGTGCAAATGCCGCTGGGGAGGCGAGGGCGAGCAAGGTCGCCAAGGCGGCGAGCCGTGGGGTTAAGTGCATACCCCAGGGGCTAAAGCCCGCTTTCATTCTCTGCGGTTGAGAGGGCCAAGGCTGAAGCCTTGGCTTACCTAGAAGCGAGCGGCGCCAAACCAGAAGTGAAAAGGTCGAGATTGAGCGCGAAATCATAGGGGATACTGCTCGGCGGCAGCGTTTTCAGGGGAGATGTTGAAGTGGAGCTGGAGGCCGTCGTAGGCGAGGCGGATGTGGGGCGGCAGCGCGGCGTCGGTGGCGGCGTGGTCGAGGTCGTGCGACATGTGGGTGAAGAAGGCGCGGCGCGGCTTGATCCGCTCGACCAGGGCGATGGAGTTGTCCAGAGTCGAGTGCGTGGGATGGGGCTGGCGGCGGAGCGCGTCGAGAATGAGGATGTCGAGGCCGGCGAGCAAGGGAAGGCTGTCGGCGGGGATGCTGCTGAGGTCGGTGAGGTAGGCGGCTGAGCCGAAGCGGTAGCCGGTGATGGTCTGGCGGCCATGGGTGACGGGGATGCGCTGGAAGCTGGCGCCGAAGAGCTGGACCGTGGCGCCAGGCGTGGGATCGAGGCGGTGGAGGGTGACGCGGGCGCTGGTGGAATAGCGTTCGTGTTTGCGGAAGGTGTAGTCGAAGATGCGCTCGATGGTGAGGGCAGTGGGCTCGTCGGCGTAGAGCGGCAGGGTGTCGGGATTGTGAAAGCTCAAGGGGCGGAGGTCGTCCATGCCGAGGACGTGGTCGGCGTGGCCATGGGTGTAGAAGACGGCGTCGAGGCGGCGGATGCCGGCGCGGATGGCCTGGGCGTGGAAGTCGGGGCCGGTGTCGATGACGACGTTGCGGTTGTTGTAAGAAATCAATACAGAAGGTCGCGTGCGACGATTGCGCGGTTCGGATGGGGGGATTCCAGGCGCTGTCGAGACGGCGGACAGGCACACGTCGCAGGTGCAACCTAGCGTGGGAATGCCCATCGAGGTGCCGCTGCCGAGGAAAGTGAGAGTTGCTTGCATTGATTAAGCCACAGCGGAAGAGATCATACCCCAGAGGCTAAAGCCCGGAAACTCAGCGAATACTTAGAGGCCGAAGCCTAAAGGCTTGGGTTACCTAAAAGCAGAAACGGTTGCCAGAGTCCCAGGCTAGCGGACGATGGTGGGGCGGCCGGGTTGACCGCTGCCGGGTGCGCCGGGAGCGCCGGGGGGTGCGGGGCGGTTGGCGGCAGAACGGGCCAGGGCCTGGGTGACTTCGAGGAAGCCCATGCGGACTTCGAAGAGGGCGTTGTCCATGAGTTGCGACTCGGCGGGGGTGAGGTTGCCCTTGGTCTTTTCGGCGAGGATGGCGAGCATGTCGATGCTCTGGCGCGCGCCCATGAGGTCGACTTTGGGCTGCTGACCCTCCTGGGTGGTCCCGCCGAGCTGCAGTATCGTGGTCATGTAGATGGACTGGACGATCTGGTCGAAGCTCATGGCGGGCATTGCTTCCATGCCGGGATTGGCGGCGCGGACCGCGGTGTCCAGGCGCTCCGAAGTCTGCTGGTAGGCGGCGTTTGCCTGTTGCATCTCGCTGGCGGTCGGCGGCGGCGGGAGATCCGGGGCGGCGGGCTGCTCGGGCGCGACGGAGGCGGACTGCTCGGGCTTAGCGGCGCTGGGGGACTTGAATTCGAGCGGGGGCTCAGCCGCGGGCGGGGCGGCGGGAATATCGCGCGACTCGGGTTCCGGCGAAGGATCAGCGTCGGGGCGGGGCGTTCCGTCGAGCGTAAACTTGCGGCGATCGGTAACTACGAAGGGCTTGTTCGATTCAGACATTCGTCACACTCTCTTGTTTGGTTCAGATTTTCAGATTCCGCTCGGCGAAACGCGGATGCAAATGCCGGATTGAGGAGACTCGGGAGATCAGGGAATTGGATAGGGCATGGCGATGGGCGTCGCAATGCCTCCGCCGGGGTACTCCAAGGTGAGGGCGCGGGCCTGCGCATCGGCAAGCGCTTCCCGGCGGACGTAGCCGAGCGCGAGCTGAATGGTGCGGGCGGGCGCGGCGGCAGATTCGGGGAGCGGGATGGCGGCGACGCTGGTGAGTTCGCCGACGGGTCTTGGAGAGGACTCGGCGGTGAGCGGGGTACCGGGCGCAGGGAGCGCGCCCGTGAGCTCGAAGCCGTGGAGGGTGCGGTGCACGCTGCCGCGGGAACGGATGCGCTCGACGATCTCCTGGCCGAGGTAGCAGCCCTTGGTGAAGTGCAGCGCGCGAGTCTGGCCGGTCTCCTGCGGGAGGTCGTGGGCGGCGTCGGTGTTGCGAATGTCAACGCGGTAGCGGGGCGTGCCTTCGAGGATGCGGAAGGCTTCGAGGGCTTCGGAGGTGACGAATTTGGCACCGATGGCGGCGTTCGTGACGGAGAGAGCGGTGATGGTCTCAAGATCGGACCAGAGCTCGTAACGAGGGATGAGCGGCGAATAGGCGTGGATGGCATCCACCCATGCGCTGCGCCAGCGGACGCGCGTGAGATGCAGGGGTTCGATCTCGACGCGATTGTTCTTGAGATGTGCCGGAGCCTGCGGCCCGGCGACTAGGACGCCGCGGCGTTGGTCGCTAATGTCGGCGAGTTGGACGTCGTCCATGATGATGAAGTGGTCGAAGTGGGCGAGGAGCGCTGGGATTTGGTCGCGGGCGGTTTCGATGAGGATGGAATCTTCGAGCATCCAAGCAGTGAGGTCGCCCTGGATTCGGCCTTGCGCGTTGAGGACGAAGTTGTAGCAGCCCTCGCCGGGGGCGAGGGTCTGGATGGCGTTGGTGACCATGCCGTTGAGCCAACGGACGCGGTCCGAGCCGGTGACGCGGATCCAGCCGGTATCGTCGAGCGGGGCGATCGCGACGCCGGTGAGGAGGGCGGACAACTGCGCGGCGGAATCGGAATCCGGGTTGGATGTGGGGATAGCGGCGGGTTGGAGTGCGGCGGTCATATCGGAGGAGACGCGAACCTGCGTACACTGTTGATTATAGCGACCGCATAAGACGGCTGCCGGAGGTGTGGGTGGGCTTGGTTCAGACGCGAGACGGGATGGAAGAGGGCGGCAGGGATTGGTGGGCAAAGGGCGCGGTGGTGTTGGCCGCGGTAGCCGTGACGGCGATGCTGGGTTGCCAGACGCGGGCCGCAAGCGCTCCGCCGGCAAACGCCAGCGCCCCGGCGATTGGGCTGACGGTGACGCCGGGCGCTGTGCCCCCGAGCGCCGCAGCGCCGAAGCTGGTGGTGAGCCCGCCCCCGGCTGCGCCGGACGAAGCGAACCATCCGCCCCTGACCAGGGACCAGGCGAAGGAACTGTTCCGCTCGGTCGACGAAATCCTGTCCTTCGCGAGTAAGGACACGGACTTACCCATCGTGCATAGCGTGAAGCGCAAGCTGATCACGCGCGATGAGGTCACCCGGTATCTGAGCGAAAAGTTCAACGAAGACGAGGGAGCGAAGCGCCTGGCGCGGTCGGAGGTTGTGCTGAAGAAGTTCGGGCTGCTGGATCGCGACTTCAAGCTGCAGCCGTTCATGATCTCGCTGCTGACGGAGCAAGTGGCGGGTTTTTACGACGACAAGACCAAGACGGTGAATCTGCTGGACTGGATTGAGCCGGAAGAGCAGAAGCCGGTGCTGGCCCACGAACTGACCCATGCGCTGCAGGACCAGCGGGTGGGGCTGACCAAGTGGTCGGAGGTGGGTCCGCAGGACATTGCGAAGAATGTGCAGGAGGACAATCTGCACATTCAGACGGACGAGGCGGATACGGCGCGCGACGCGGTGGCGGAGGGCCAGGCGATGGTGGTGTATCTGGACTACACGCTGCAGCCCACCGGCAAGACGCTGGAGAATTCGCCGGAGCTGATGGAGAAGCTGAAACAAACGGTGTCGGATACCAGCGGATCGCCGATCCTGGCGCGCGCGCCGCTGTTGCTGCAGCAGTCGCTGCTGTTTCCCTATAGCGAAGGGCTGAGCTTCGAGGACGCGATCCTGGTGAAGAAAGGAAAGGCCGCGGCGTTCCCGGCAGTGCTGGAGAATCCACCGGCTTCGAGCTTTGAGATTATGAACCCCGCGGCCTATATGGCGCATGTGCCGGTGCCGGTGCTGCGGCTGGCGGACATTCATCCGCTGATTGACGCCGACTACACGCCATACGACGTGGGCGTGATGGGCGAGATCGATGTGCGCATCCTGACCGAGCTGTTTGGCGGGGAATAAATTGCCGATGCGCTGGCTCCGGCATGGAACGGCGGCATCTACTACGCGGCACAGCGCAGGTCTGCGGTGACGGAGGAGGCGAAGGGATCGACCGCATCCATTGGTCTGCTGTATGAGTCGAAGTGGAAGAATGAAGATTCGGCGCGGTCGTTCCTGCGGGTGTACGCGGGGGAACTGCCGCGCAAATACTCCGGTCTGGTGCGGCGGAAGCAAGACGAAGCGGACAGCGACGAGCAGGTCTACACGACCAATGAAGGCGACGTGCTGCTGTCGCAGTTGG
>Ga0224553_1000738_pt1 | contig 13103 bp, 11 predicted proteins | sample 714S21014metaG_FD_179897 | JGI IMG/M metagenome (GOLD analysis project Ga0224553, IMG submission 179897) | Peat soil microbial communities from Stordalen Mire, Sweden - 717 S2 10-14 | ecosystem: Environmental > Terrestrial > Soil > Wetlands > Peat | place: Sweden: Norrbotten County, Stordalen... | reverse complement strand
GCCCTGGCCGAGTTGCGCGCTGCGGACGAGGCTCGCTGCCCCTGGTTCTTCCAGGCACTGGCCGATCCGCGCCTGAAACCCCTCCACGGCAACCCGGAGTTCGAGCGGATGCGGGCCATCCTCCCCGCCATGGAGGCCGAGGTCGAGCAGGATCTGGAAATGGAAAGTTGAACTGAAGTCAAGCCGGAGGCCAACTCCGCTGTCACCGATTCGGCCAAACCGCTCAAGAAACCGGCAAACACCGCAGGCAGACTCGCTCCGATTCTGCCTGCGGTGCAAGACCGTTATTTGTGCCGAAATTGCTCCTCAGCGATAAACTTCCCGCCTGTTTCCAATCTGCAAAACCAGGATCGTGAGTACCTCATCCTGAATGTCGCAAAGAATCCGAAAATCTCCCATGCGATAGGACCACAGATCGCCCAGAGGCCCCTTCAGCGCCTTCCCAATCCGGCGCGGATCGTCGTTCTGGGATACACGCTCGTCCATGAAATCGACAATGCGTCGGGCAGCAAGCTTGTCGAGCTTGCGGAGTTGCTTTTTCGCGGTTTCGGCGTACTCAATCGTCCAGGCCAAGGTCGTCCCTTACCGAAGCCACGGAGTACACCTTTTCCTGCCCCTTGCGAACCCGCTCCAGTGTGCCTGCGGCGAGGTAATAGTCCTCCATCTCCGGGATGCCGCTTTCGATGATCTGGCGAAGATAGAAGGCTTTCGTCCGTCCTGTCTTCGCGGCGAGCCGATCAAGCCGGGTCGATAAATCCGGCGAGAGCCTGATGGAAGTAGCCATGGTTCGTACTCCTCTTGAATACGTGTATTCATTGTATTCGATTTGCTCGCCAAGCAACTGTTTTTGTTCCGGCTAGGCCTGGACCACCTCTTCTTGAGGCCCCCCCGGTGACTCGCGTCACATCCCTCTCGCGCCCGCTGAACGATCCTTATAGATGGTGATTGGTTCGCCTGTGCCTTGGTGCGCAATTCGTTGATGCGTCTGGTTTTCCCAACCCCACGCGGAGTCGAATTGCTGGTCGCCATGGCCAAATCGGAGACGTTTTTTTATGTACAAGATTTTGGAAGCTAGCTGCGTCGGCCTCAATATCAAGCAGTTTGTGATTGAGGCGCCACGCATTGCGCGCAAGCACAAACCGGGGCAGTTCATCATTCTCCGCCTTCATAACAAAGGCGAACGCATTCCTCTCACCATCAAGAGCTCTGACGCGGATGCGGGCACCGTCACCATCGTGGTGCAGGCCATCGGCAAAACCACCTCTCTGTTGAATTGCCTGGAAGCGGGCGACTCCATTCTGGACATCGTCGGACCCCTGGGCCATCCCTCGGAGATTGAAAAATACGGCACGGTAGTGGTTCTGGCCGGCAGCGTTGGCACGGCCATGGCGCTTCCTACGGCCATCGCGCTCAAGCAGGCCGGCAATCACGTGATCTTCATTGAAGGCGCCCGCTCGACTGAAATGGTGGTCTTTGAGGACGAAGTGCGCAGCGCGAGCAACGAGACCTATATGATGACCGACGATGGCAGCTACGGCGAGCAGGGCCTGGTCACAAAGAAGCTCGATGAGCTGATCGCCGCCGGGCGCAAGATCGATTTCATCCTCGCCGTCGGCCCGGTGCCCATGATGAGGGCCGTGGCGCGCATCACCGGACCACTCGGGATTAAGACCATGGTCAGCCTGAACTCCATCATGGTGGACGGCACGGGAATGTGCGGCGGCTGCCGCGTGCTGCTGGGCGACAAGAGCAAATTCGCCTGCGTTGACGGGCCGGAGTTCGACGCTTCCCAGGTCAACTTCGAGGTGCTCATGCAGCGCAATACCATGTATCGCGAGAAGGAGTGCGCATCGCTCAAGCAGTTCCAGCAGAACATGGATGCGGAAGTGGCCGAGCTTCGCAAAGAGCTGGCCGCCCAGGAGACCCAATTATGCCTGAAATAAACACTCTCCCGCGTTCCGCAATGAATGTTCTTCCGCTGAAGGAACGCATGAAGATCCTGCGCCGGCACATGCCGGAGCTCGATCCCAAAGTGCGCAGCCGCAACTTTGAAGAAGTCAACCTGGGCCTGGAAACCGACGACGCCCTCACCGAGGCCTCGCGCTGCATTGAATGTGCCAAGCCGGGCTGCGTTGTCGATTGCCCCGTGGGCGTCGATATCAAGCAAATGGTGGCCTTGATTCGCGCTGGCGATTATCTTGGCGCCGCGGCTAAGCTGCGCGAAGACAACTCGCTGCCGGCCATCACCGGCCGCGTCTGCCCGCAGGAGAATCAGTGCGAGGGCGGGTGCATCGTGGGCAAAAAGGGCTCGCCCGTGGCCATCGGCAACCTCGAGCGGTTTGTGGCCGACTACGAGCGCCTGAGCGGCCAACTGGGACTGCCCCCGAACGCGCCCTCGACCGGCAAGAGCGTGGCTATCGTAGGTAGCGGGCCAGCCGGGCTATCTGCCGCCGGAGACCTCATCCAAAAGGGTCATCGTGTGCGCGTCTTTGAAGCTTTGCACGAACTCGGCGGCGTGCTCATCTATGGCATCCCGGAGTTTCGCCTGCCCAAGTCCATCGTGAAGGGCGAAGTGGATAATCTCCGCCGGATGGGCGTTGAGTTCGAGACCAATGTGGTGGTGGGCAAGAGCGTCACTATCGACGAGCTGATGCACGACGAACACTACGACGCGGTCTTTGTGGCCACCGGCGCGGGACTGCCGGTCTTTCTCGGCGTGCCGGGCGAGCACCTGAACGGCGTCTATTCGGCCAACGAATTTCTCACGCGTATCAACCTGATGCGCGCCTACAAAACAGAAGAGTACGACGAGCCGGTCTACGACTGCCGCGATCGCAACGTGATCGTGGTAGGCGGAGGCAATACGGCAATGGATGCGGTGCGCACCGCTCGGCGTCTGGGCGCGCGTACGGCGACTCTGGTCTATCGCCGCTCCGATGCCGAGATGCCGGCCCGCGCCGAAGAGGTGAAGCATGCCCGTGAGGAAGGCGTCGAATTCAGCATGTTGACCGGCCCGGTCGCGTTCCTCGGCGACGAAAAAGGCTGGTTGACCGGCGTCCGCTGCGTGCGCATGGAACTGAGCGAGCCGGACGAAAGCGGCCGTCGCCGCCCGGTCGAGATCAAGGGATCTGAATTTGTTTTGCCTGCGGACGTGGCCATTATCGGCGTTGGCACGACGGCAAATCCGCTCATCCAAAGCACCACGCCGGATCTCGCTACCAATAAATGGAACTACATCGTGGCCGATGAGAAGACAATGCGCACCTCCAAGGCCGGCGTCTTTGCCGGCGGCGACATTGTCACCGGCGGAGCTACCGTAATTCTTGCGATGGGCGCGGGCCGCAAAGCCGCCGCCTCGATTCATGAGTACTTGACCACCGGCGAGTGGGAAAAGGCCGCAAACAGCTAGTCGCTAGCGGGTGCCCCGGTCTCGATTTTGAGACCTGAGAGACGCGCTGCCGTCCTATTCCCTAGTCCCTGTTCCCTGTCTCAAAAAATGGGCGGCAAAGGTCTCGCCCTTGCCGCCGCCCGTCCCTGGGTTGTCTTGAAGTAACTGCAATTCTGCTAAAGCCTTACTGCAATAGCTTGGTAACTTCCTGCTCGACGCTGTTGGCCTGCGCCAGGGCAGCGATGCCCGTCTGCGAGAGAATCTCATACTTCGACATATTCGACGTCGCCGAGGCATAGTCTGTAGCCTGGATCGCGTTCTGCGCCGAGGTCACGTTCTCCTGCTGGGTGCTCATTACCGTGCTGATCGAGTTCAGCGTATTGATCTGCGCGCCAATATATCCATCCTGCGCCGCCACATCGGTAACCGCATCGTTGATGGCGGACAGAGCAATCTGAGCATTGGCTGCGCTGCTCAGATTGGTATTACTCAGATCGGCGCTGGTATCCCCACCGGTCGCGGACTTATAGTAGATGGTCGTGGTCGCCGCTGTATTGCTGGCTGGCGTCCCCGCAGTTATGCCCGTTGACGTGTCAGCAAGGGCAGTCGATCCCTCGGTGATGGTCACATTGGAATTGGTGTTGGACAATTGGATACCGGTATCGGCGGCGGCAACAGTGGCGCCCGAATCGCCGACCGTGCTTGCGGTGGTAAAGCTGGCCGTCACACCGGGAATATCCTTAGCGTTGATTTCCGCGATCAGGCCGCTCACTGTGGTGGACGTCGTGGTATACGTGCTCGTCGTGCCGTCGGCGTTGGTAGTGGTGAACGTCAAGCCGCCGGTGACCGCATCGCCAGTGGTCGCCGCTTTGGTCAGAACGCCGCTAGTATCCTCGGACAAATCCACAAATTGGCCTGTGCTGTCCTGTTTCACCGAGCCACCCGCATCGCCCACACTGGCCGAAGTCAGCTTGGCAAAATACAGAATGTCGATCGACGACCCCGTCGAAGACGAGTCGCCCGTATAGATGGACACGCCCGACGTTGAACCGGTGAAGACCTGATTCTGGTTATACGTCGTCGTCGATCCGATGTTGTTTATTTCCGACAAGATCGACTGGTATTCCTGGTTGGCGGCAGCATCCTGAGAACTGTCGAGGGTGCCATTCGACGCTTCGGTAGCCAGCGTTACAGCGCGGTCGAGCAGGCTCGTTATCTGCGAGAGGGCGCCATCGGCTACTTGGAGCAGCCCTACGCCTTCCGTCGCGTTGGTCTCCGACTGGGTCAGGGCGGCCGAGTTCGCTGCCAGGCCGTTCACCAGCGAAAGGCCCGCCGCATCGTCCGCGCCGGAGTTGATCTTAGAACCCGACGACAACTGCTGCAGCACCGTCTGCAAGCTGCTGTTGGTGTTGTTCAGATTGTTCTCTGCATAGATCGCTGAAAGATTGTTCAAAACACCGAGGGCCATGGAAGGTCACTCCTTTGGGATGCCTTGAATCGCAGGTCCGCCGGAACATCTTTCCGTCCGCCAGGCCCTCCGCTCTTTCCGGATGGGCGTTCTTGCATCTGCACCCTTCATCGGTCCGGTTGAAAATAACTTTAGTCACAAATTTCAACGCCGCTTTTTGCCCCTTTTGTCGCGGCTCGAATCATATTGTCCCGCTTTCGTTCAGAGCATGTCCTGAAGTGATTCAAACGCTGTAGCATTGCGCTTCACTATTTTGCCTCGATTCGCGACAGGACCACGGCCGCCTGCGCCCTTCGAGTACCCGCAGACCCGCGCTTGAAGCTGCCGCAAACCCGCGCCCTGCCTTCTTTTGCGCAAAACAATGGCGGCAAGAGGACTCGCCTCCAGCCGCCATCTGTCTCTACCGCAATCACATCTGCTCTCTGTCTGAATCGTGCGCTGCAAAAGCCCGTTCTACTGTTTAGCTCCCGGTTGAGGCGCCGCGGGTGCTTGCGGTTCTGCGCCTTGCGGTCCGGCGCCTTGCGGAGACGGTGGCGGCGGAGGTGCCTGGTGGTGTCCCTGGCCACCCTGCTTCCAGCCACCCGCTCCCTGCCCATCGGGTCCACGGCATCCGGGGCCCTGGCCGTGGCGCTCCTGCCCACGGTTGGCCCGGAAGGCCTGTATCAACTTCCACTGCTCGGGCGTCAGCTTGCCGCGAATCGCCAGCAGAAAACGGGCATTGGCTTTTTCGAGCTCGGCCCTGGCCTGCGCCACCTTGTCGATTTGGGCCAGAATTTTGGCCTCGTTGGGCTGATCGTCGCCCATCAGCGGCTCCAGCACCAGCTCGGCTTTCTCCAGGCTGGCCCGCAGGTCGATCAGCTTCTCGCGGTGCTCCAGCAGAATGCCGTCAAAGGCCTTGCGCTGCTCATCGGTCAGCTTCAGCCGCTCCACGGCCTTGGGATTGTTCCACCAGCGGCCATGGTCGCCCTCTGGCCCGAAGGCTCTCTCCATGGGAGGCCGATGCTCCCCAAATCCCGGCCCCGGCCCCATTCCACCGCCGGGCGCCTGCGCCAGCGCCACCGTTCCCGCCAGCAAAGCTCCCGCAATCGCCACTCCCAACCGCACTGTTCCAAATGCCCTCATCGCCTTCTCCTCTGACTCGCTCCTGTGCCCCGCTCTCGTGCCTTTCTCTCGCGGGGGTTGCCTGTTCTATGATTTCGCCCTTATCGGGTCTCGTCCCCGACCATCAATTGGCCCAGCGGTTCCATGGCGGCCGGAACCTGCCGCGATACGTCGCTGTCCACCTTGGCCAGCAAATCCTCATCCTCTTGCCAAAGCTGCTGCTGGGCAGCCAGCCGCTGTTGCTCGGCCACGCGCGCTGCCGTAATCCTCATCTCCTGCTGGTGCTGATGGTGTTCCCACACTCCAGCCGAACCGCCGCCGGCTACCAGAACGCAGCCCAGCGCCCACCCAGCCGCCAGCCGCCAAATCCGCCTCCGGCCCGGTACAACCGCCGTCCGTGTCCGGCTATAGGCCGCCTCGCTCCAGGCATAAACACTCAAACGGAACTCCGTAAGCGCTTCATCCAATTCGTCCGGCTCGTCCGCAATGTTGCTAACTCCGCTAACTCTGCCAGCTTTCTCGTTGAAATTCACTGTCTTCCCCCCAATTCCGCACGTACTTTTGCCACTGCCCGCGACAGGTGCGCTTTCACCGTGCCCTCGCTGAGCCCCGTGGCCCGTGCAATTTCGCTCAATTCAGCCTCTTCCACATAGCGCAGCAGAAATACCGTTCGCTGACGCTCACTCAATCCCTCAACCGCTTTGCTCACCTGATGAACCCGCTCATGCGCCAGCAACTGTTGCTCGGCCGACCTTTCTCCACTCGGCAGCCACTCGCTGGCCTCGCCCATATCCACCGCATTGGTTCGCGCGTGCCGCCAAAACTGCATCCGCCGGTTACGCCAGTGGTCTTTCTGCAGATTGATGGCAATGCGCATCAGCCAGGTCATCGCGCTGGACTCGCCGCGGAAACTCTTCCAATTCCGGTGCGCCTTCAGGAAACAGTCCTGCGTCAGCGTCTCTGCCAGGTCCACGTCGCGCGTCGACGCGAGCAGAAACCGGAAGATCTGCGCACGGTGCCTTGCGACGACAGCCGAAAACTCTTCGGCGCCTATCTCCTCTGCCATGGCCATGGTCATCGGTTCCAATGCTGTGCCGGCTGCCATTACTTAGATAGACGCCCGCACTGGCTGCAAGTTTACAGCCCCAGCAGCAATTCTCATTTATGTATATAGAATGCGGGGGCGGACAGATCTGCCCGCCCCGCTTGTCTTAATAATTATTGCGGCGCGGTTTATTTGGGCGCGCTCGCTCCGTTCCCAGCCGGAGCCTGCGCGGGCGCAGGCTCATGAGCCGCCGCCACCGGCAGGTCCATACCGTGCTCCGGATCGTATTGGTGCTTCACCATCCATTCCTTGAACTTTACCGCCGGCTCCTCACTCAGCGAGCCATTGTGCCTGACATAAACGACGTTCGCCTTCACCTCAACCTTGAGGTCGCAGGCGCCGCCATCCGCCGGCAACAGTATTTGCAAATCCTTGCCCGGCTTCTTCCAGCGCGCCGGGTAAGTCTCATAGCCCATGGAGTTCATGAGACGGTTCCCGCAGTAGTATCTGAAGTCGAAGCCCCGCGGCTCGCCATTCTCATAGAGATTCGCCCGGCCCTCCCCGTCCACTCCATCGAGGTTCCGGTACGCGTACATCGAATACGAACTGTGCTGAAAGATGTGAACCCGCAACGGATAATCGGCAGGATTACGGGCGGCAAGCACCGCCGTTGAAAGCAGCACGCAAACTGCAAGCCCCGCCAAACTGCAAAACAAAACACGGCGCATCGAAAAGACTCCTTCCTGACCCAAATTCAAAACTCGTATTTCACAACAGAATACGCGATGAGGACGGCCTTACGCACCACTGCTCAATAAAGAATTTCAAAGCAGACAAAGCATCCGCAGCTTTCCTTCATTTCTCCCCGGTCAAGGCCAGAGACCGCGCTGCCGTTAAGTGAAAAGACAGCAACTATGTTTAACGGTCTAAGGGGAGTTAACCCTCACAATAGTACAAGTTTTAGTAGGTAAATACCATTTTCCATATGCTATATACCATTTATTGTATTTTTGAAGATAGCTACTCTGAATTCCGTTGACCTTTCCAGCAGCCAAACGTCCCTATCTCGCGTATTGTCAACTGGTTGCCCGTTCGCCCCCGGCGTGGCGCACATTCTGCGGCCGTGGCACCCGACGTGCAACAATTTAGACTGATTCAAGGTGCTTCCCTGTGGAGACAAGCTACCTCAACCGCTTGCAGGCGACGCTGCTGGCCGTGGTCACGGCTGGCCTGGTGCTGCTGGCAGTGTTGAATTTTATCGAGGAGCGCCACGCCCAGCAACCTGACGACGGCGTCTGGTGGCGCGAGGCGGCCGGTGGCAGCGGACTGGTAGCAGACAAGGTGTTGCCGGACAGCCCCGGACAGCGCGCGGGAATCCGCGAGGGCGACCTGCTGACGGGTGTGAATATCCTGCCCGTCGGATCTGTCGGCTCGAGCCTGCCCACGAGTATCCGCTCGCACGAGCCTTTGCCGGGAGTCAAGGAGTTGCCTGAGCCGGCAGACCAGAGCGCCGGCAACGAGCAGCTTGCTCTCTCCCCCGAAGTAAAATTCACCGATATCAAGAGATCGGCCGATCTCGAGCGCGCCCTCTACCGCACCGGCAACTACTTTCAGATTTACTACCGGATCACGCGCGGCGCCGCCGCGCCGGGCAGGCTGGCGGAGGTGGTCGTCGAGGTAATCCCCGAGCCGATGGACCGGAGTCTGGCGCTGGGCCAGCGCCTGATTGGGCTCATCTATCTGGCCATCGGCATCTACGTGCTCTTTCGCCGCTGGACAGCTCCGCGCGCCACTCACTTCTACGTGTTCTGCCTGGTCTCCTTCGCGCTCTATGCGCTCAAGTACACCGGCACATTCGGCACGCTCGACTGGACCGTCTTCTGGTCGAACGTGCTGGCTGAATCCCTGCAACCGGCGCTGTTTCTTCACTTCGCTCTCAGCTTCCCCGAAGAGCGGCTCAAGAAGCTTGGCCGCCGCTGGCTTTTGCCGCTCATCTACACGCCCGGCGCCGCGTTGTTTGTCCTTTGGCTCTATGCCATCAACTTCTGGCAGGCCACGGCGCTGCTCAAGCACCGCCTCGAGCAGGTCGGAACGGCCTACGACGCCGTCTTCTATGTGCTGGCAGCCGCTCTGTTCCTGCGCAGCTACAGCCGCGCCAACACGCCGCTGCTGCGCCAGCAATTGAAGTGGCTCACCCGCGGCGCGCTGCTCGCGGTTGTTCCTTTCACGCTCTTTTACGCCATTCCCTTCCTCTTCGACTTGCGTATGCCCAGCCTGTTCACCAATCTGGCGGGCTTCTCCATCGTCTTTCTGCCGCTCACTTTCAGTTGGGCCATCGTGCGTTACCGTCTGATGGACACCGACCTGATCTTCAAGCGCGGCATGGCCTACACGCTGGCCACCGGCCTGATTTTGGGAGGCTACTTCGGCATCATCGCGGCCGCCGCGGGCATCGCCCACAATCGGCTGCCTGAGTCGGCTCGCGATTGGGGCGAAGGCATCGCCATCGTGCTGGTGGCAGCTTTCTTCGAGCCTCTCAAGCGCAGAATTCAGAGTTGGGTCGACAAGGTCTTCGACCGCCATCGCTACGACTACCGCCAGGCGCTGGTCGAGTTTGGCCGCGGCCTCAGTTCCGAGACCGACTTTGAGGCTCTGCTGAAGTCCATCGTCGAGCGCCTGCCGCGCACTTTGCTTGTGGCGCGCGTGGCTATCTTTCTCGCTCCGGACTCCGAAGCCCCCGGACGGCTGCAATTGGCCGCCTCTCATGGGCTCCCTCCCGAGGCCCTGGCCGCGCAGGACAACATGGCATTGGAATTCCTGGACTTCGACCGCACCCAGGACCACTCGCACATCTTCCTCGAAAACGCCCAGGCTGCCCTCCACCTGCCCCCGCGCCAGCAGCGCACTGCCGCCCTGCTCGACCTGAACTACTACCTGCCCTGTCGCGTTCAGGACGGCTCTGCCACGCGCACCATCGCCGTCATCGGCCTGGGCCGCACCATCGGCGGCGACTTCCTTTCCAGCGAAGACATTGAACTGCTCGAATCCCTCGCCAGCTACATCGGTATCGCCCTCCAGAACGCCAGCCTCTACGCCCGGCTCGAAGAAAAAATCGGCGAATTCGAGCGTCTGAAGGAATTCAACGAAAACATTGTCGAGTCCATCAACGTCGGCATTCTGGCCCTCGATCTCGACGAACGCATCGAGAGCTGGAACGCGCAGATGGAGGCCATGTACGCCCTCAGCCGCGCCGAGGCAATCGGTCAGGAACTCAGTTCCGTCTTCCCTGCTGAGTTTGTCGACGCTCTCGACACCTTCCGCAACGAGCAAGGCGTCCATCACCTCTACAAGTTCCCCCTCACCACGCGCGCCGGCGAGATGCGCACCGCCAACATCGCCATCGCTCCCCTGCTCTCGCGCGATTTCGTTTCCGTGGGCCGCATCATTCTGGTTGACGACATCACCGAGCGCGTCTCGCTGGAAACCCAACTGGCGCAGTCCGACAAGCTGAGCTCCATCGGCCTTTTGGCCGCCGGTGTGGCCCATGAGATCAACACTCCGCTGGCCGTCATCTCCTCTTACGCGCAAATGCTCTCCAAGCAGCTCAAGGGCGACGAGCGCCTTGGCCCGGTGCTCGACAAGATCATCCAGCAGAGCTTCCGCGCCGCCGAGATCGCCAATGGCCTCTTGAATTTTTCCCGCACTTCGACTACGGAATTTCGTGACACCAACCTTAACCAGGTTATCCGCGACACGCTCTCCCTGCTCGAACACCAATTCAAGACCGCGCAGATCATCGTCGATCTCGAACTCACCGAGTCGCTGCCCGCCATTCACGGCAACCCCGGCAAGCTCCAGCAAGTCTTTCTGAATCTGCTGCTCAACGCCAAGGAGGCCATGCCCGGCGGTGGCCACTTGCGCGTCGCCACTCAAATCAATTCGCCTGCCGGGCAAAGCAGCTATGTCGCCGCGCTTGTGGCCGATTCAGGCTCCGGCATCGCGCCCGAGCACCTCAAGCGCATCTACGATCCCTTCTTCACCACCAAGACCATGGTCCGGCCCGGCGACCGCCGCGGCACAGGCCTGGGGCTTTCCGTCTCCTACGGCATCATCCAGGAACACGCCGGCAAGATTCATGTCGAAAGCTCCATCGGCGCCGGCACAACCTTCCACCTTGAGTTTCCCTTGCTGAGGAATTCCGTTCATGTCTGAGGTCGAACTGCCTTTGAATCCGCCCGCATCCGCAACCGCCGCTGACGAACCCGGCCTTTCCAGCGGCCTGGCAAGCATTCTCGTCATCGACGACGAAGCCGCCATCCGTGAGTCGCTCGAAGTGCTGCTCTCGCTTGAGGGGTACACCACAAGAGTCGCCGGCGACGGCGTCGAAGGCCTGCGAATCCTGGACCAGGAAAGCTTCGATCTGGTGCTGCTCGACCTGGCCCTGCCCGGCCAAAGCGGCCTTGAAATTCTGCCCCAAATCAAGGAGCGCCAGCCCGAGCTGCCGGTCATCATGATCACCGCCTACGGCACGGTGGACAACGTCGTCGATGCCATTCGCGCCGGCGCGGAAAACTTCGTTCAGAAACCCTGGGACAACGAAAAGCTCCTGGCCGACATCCGCTCCGCCGTCGCCCGCCACAAGGCCGAAGAAGAGAACCTGCAACTCAAACGTACCCTCAAGCAGCGTTATAACTTCGCTAATATCGTGGGCAAGAGCGAGATCATGCTCAAGGTCTTCGACCTTGTAGCGCAGATCGCGCCCAGCCGTTCCACGGTTCTCATCCAGGGCGAGAGCGGCACCGGCAAGGAACTCATCGCCAAAGCGATCCACGCTAATTCGCCGCGCAAAGACAAGCCCTTCGTTCCCATCAACACCGGCGCCATGCCCAGCGAGCTGCTTGAATCCACGCTCTTCGGCCACGTCAAAGGCGCATTCACCTCGGCCATCGCCTCCAAAAAAGGCCTCTTTGAAGTCGCCAATGGCGGCACGCTCTTCATGGACGAAATCGCCACCATGGGCATGGACACCCAGGCCAAAATTCTGCGCGTCCTGCAGGACCGCCGCTTCATGCACCTGGGCGGCATACAGGAGATTCAGGTGGACGTGCGCATCATCGCCGCCACCAACATCGACCTGCGCAAGGAAGTCCGCGAGGGCCGCTTCCGCGAAGACCTCTTCTATCGCCTCAATGTCATCACCGTTGACCTGCCGCCGCTGCGCGCCCGCCGCGAAGACATTCCTCTGCTCTCGCAGCACTTCCTCGACTTCTACGCCAATGAAAATGGCCTCTCCCCGCGCAAACTCTCCGCAGACGCCCTGCGCACCCTGGTCGATTACGAGTGGCCCGGCAACGTCCGCGAGTTAGAAAACTCAATAGAACGCGGCGTTGTGCTCTCCTCGGGACCGGTCATCGGCTCCGATCTGCTCCCCGGCCACATTACCGGTCGCAGCTTCCAGGACGCCCTGCTCGAACACAATCCCAACGCCTCGCTCTTCGACATCCTCGAAGACATCGAGCGCCGCATCATCATCGAAAAGCTCGAGCGCTCCAACTGGAACCAGACCGACGCCGCCGAGCACTTCCACATCCCGCTCTCGACACTCAACCAGAAAATCAAGCGCCTCAACATCGAGATCCACAAAAAAGGCAGAGAGTAGCACGAGGGAACAGGGAATAGGGAATAGGGAATAGGGAATAGATGTGTGGGTGCCCCACCTTCGGCACGTTCTTGTTTTTGTGCCTAAGGTGGGATAGCTCCATCTATCTATAGTTTTTCTTATAGCTCTTTACAGTTTTTCAGACCTCTTATCGATCACTCGAACCGCTCCCATCCCAACATCCTCCCTAACTGAACGGAACCGCCTCCCGCCGCTTGATAGTATGATGCACAGGTAGATTTTTTCTGTTTCGCACAAGGAGCATCTGCATGGAACTGTGCCGTTTTCGCGCATTGGTGGTTCTTGCCATAACCCTGGTCATCGCCGCACCCGCCGCGCTGGCCGGCCAGACGATCTCGGTCACGGTAGACGCAACCAGGACTCAGCAGAAGCTCCTGAGCGCTCACGAAGTCATTCCCGTCAAACCGGGGCCGCTGACGCT
>Ga0224553_1000729_pt1 | contig 13244 bp, 11 predicted proteins | sample 714S21014metaG_FD_179897 | JGI IMG/M metagenome (GOLD analysis project Ga0224553, IMG submission 179897) | Peat soil microbial communities from Stordalen Mire, Sweden - 717 S2 10-14 | ecosystem: Environmental > Terrestrial > Soil > Wetlands > Peat | place: Sweden: Norrbotten County, Stordalen... | reverse complement strand
CGCCGGGAAGAAAACCAACAACAGCAAACCGGCATACAAAAAACAAACAAACGCAAAACAATGCCCGCCGCCCTTGTAGCGTAATTACCCCGCGCTTGAGGTCATTGATTCAAAAACGCGCCGAACGATTCAGAGGCGGAAATCGAATACACCTGTCCCATAGGACTTGGCGGAAACCGCAGAAATGAGGTTCTTTCTATGGCACGGATTGGCTCGGGAGGAAACTAAAACCCGGAAGCCAGTTGCCCGGCTTCCGGGTTTTGAATTTTGTAGCCGCCGATGTGAATCGGCGGATTGCCACGACCGCGTTTTCACAAACGCGGCTACGAAGCATTACCGCCCCTTTGGCAGCGCGCTGGTGCCGGCATAGACGGCGTTCTTGCCCAGCAATTGTTCGATGCGCAGGAGTTGATTGTATTTTGCCAGACGATCCGTGCGGCTCAAGCTGCCGGTCTTGATCTGGCCGCAATTCGTCGCCACGGCGATGTCCGCAATGGTCGCGTCCTCGGTCTCGCCGGAGCGATGGCTGATGACGGCGGTGTAGGCGTGGGTTTTGGCCAGTTCAACGCAATCCAAAGTTTCGGTGAGCGAACCAATCTGGTTCACCTTCACCAGAATCGAATTCGCCGTGCCGGTCTCAATTCCTTTTTGCAGGAATTTCGGGTTGGTCACGAAAATGTCGTCGCCGACGAGTTGAATCTTGTCGCCGATTTTGTCCGTGAGTTTTTTCCAGGTTGCCCAATCGCTTTCGCCGCAGCCGTCTTCGATGCTCACAATGGGATACTTGTTGACGAGCTTGGCGTAAAAATTCACGAGGTCGTCACCCGTCACAGTTTCGCCGGTGCTTTTCTTGAACGTGTATTTGCTGTTGCCGATGTAAAATTCCGACGCCGCCGGATCAAGCGTGAGATAAATGTCCTTGCCCGGCTTGTAACCCGCGTCTTTGATGGCTTGAATAATGGTTTCCAGCGCCTCTTCGACACTGCCGAGCTTGGGCGCGAACCCGCCTTCGTCGCCGACGGTCGTGGTCAGGCCCTTCTTTTTGAGCACGGACTTGAGCGCATGGAACGTCTCGGTGATGGCGCGCAGCCCTTCGCTGAACGTCGGCAGGCCGAGCGGCATGATCATGAATTCCTGGAAATCAATCGGGGCGTCCGAATGCGCGCCGCCGTTGATGACGTTGGCCATCGGCACGGGCAGGACTTTCGCGTTCGGCCCGCCAAGATAACGGAACAGCGGCTGGTTCAGCCCGGCGGCGGCGGCCTTGGCGTTTGCGAGCGAAACGGCAAGAATGGCGTTCGCGCCGAGCTTCGACTTCGTTTCCGTGCCGTCGAGCTTGAGCATCGTCGCGTCCACGGTCAGTTGATCGTATGGGTCGAGGCCGATGAGTTTGGGGGCGATGACGTCGGTGATATTTTTGACGGCCTTCAGGACGCCCTTGCCGCCGAAACGTTTTTTGTCGCCGTCGCGGAGTTCGATGGCTTCGTGCTCGCCGGTGCTCGCGCCGCTGGGCACCGCCGCGCGACCAAACGCTCCGCAGCACAACGTTACATCAACTTCCACCGTGGGGTTACCGCGCGAATCGAGAATCTCGCGCGCCTGGATATCAATAATTTTGCTCATAATTTATTTTTTAAATCTTCAAACTTCAAAAATCCGAAGCAGACATCATAAAAGTTGCGCGCGGCGAGTCAAGAAGGCGTTGCGGCTCCTTGCGGTTTTGACCGGAAGTAAAGGAGGTGAGGGTTAAAACCGTCACGGCCCCAGCAACGCGCGATAAAACCGGCGGGGATTGGCGGCGCTGTCCGGGTCAATGAAATCGTAAACGCCGGCGGTGTTCGTCATCACCGGTGTCCAAGAACTGAAATTGGTGGTGGCTTGAATGATGTTGGTCAGGCCGCCGATGCCCATAAGCCGGACACTGAACTGTTTATTGGTCAGCCAGGCCGGGTTGACGAGTTGCGGGATGTCGAAGTTTATCTGGCCGTTCCAATGCCCCACGTTATAGGCAAATTTGTCTCCCGCCCGGCGAACCGTCCCCCCGGCATAAACATCCGGGCCAAAAGCCGCCAGGGCGGAAACGGTCCCGGAGATGCCACTCCCCAAGGCCGACCAGTTGGTGCCATCCCATTTGGCGATGTGGCTGGCGGTCACGCCGCCGATGTTCGTGAACGTGCCGCCGGCATAAAGAATGTTGCCCATCGTCGTCAGAGCCAGGACGGTGCCGCTGCCGACGACACTGCCGCCGACATTCGACCAGTTGTTGCCGTCCCACCTCGCGATCTCGTTGGCGGCAACCCCTCCAGCCGTGGTGAAGGAACCGGCTGCAAAAACATTGGTGCCCAAAGCTGTGAGGGCCACAGGAATGCCGTTGAGGCCGGTGCCCATGATCCACCCGTAGTCATTGCCATCGAAACGCATGACGTTGGAGCAATTCGTACCGGGGTCGAAGCCGACATTGGGGTCGAACTGGAAAAAGTATTGTATGTTGCCACCCAGATAGACGTTGGTTCCCTGGATGGCTATGGCGTCATATCCGACCGAATCGCTGAGAGGCATGTCAAAAAGAGTATTGCCGGCGGGAATAAAATTGATCGCATTCTGCCAGTTCGTGCCGTCCCAACGGTTGAAAAAGGGCGAGCCATATTCAGTGCCGGTGTAGAATGTGCCCGCCGCATAGATGCCATTGCTGCCTGCGGCCAGGGCATAAACCAAGCCGCCGGCATCACCCATCGAATTCCAATTCGTGCCGTCCCAGCACCCGATGTAGTGCAAAGGATGGCCATCGGTTGTGCCTGTGAAAGTGCCGCCGGCATAAACCAAGTTGCTACGGACGGCGAGGGTAGTCACCGGATTGTTTAGTCCGGCACCCAGCGGTTGCCAGCTTCTTCCATCAAAGCGGGCAATGTAACTGGCATTGGTTGACCCGGCGCAACCGAAATTGCCCCCGGCGTATAAATTGGTGCCGTCGCTGGCCAGGGCGGTCACACTGGATTGAACGCCATTCAAACGGCCGGGGGTTCCCAGCGCACTCCATCGAATCCCATCCCAGGACGCGATGAAAACTGACCATACATCCCCGGCGACCGTGAAACTGCCGCCGATGTAAAGATTCGTACCGCTGGAAACCGCGCGGTAGCCCACACCATTCAAGTTGCCGGCGGCGGCGGACCATGATGAACCGTTCCAAGTCGCGAAATTGGTGGTGCGAATACCGCCGGCGTTGGTAAAGGCGCCCGCAACGCAGACCGTGCCATTCAAAACGGCGATGCTGCAAGCAGCCGCGCTGCCACCGCTGAGGCCACTGCCCAAAGCCGACCAGTTCGTGCCGTCCCATCTGGCAATGCCGCTCGCCGATGTGGTTCCCGCCTGGTTGAAATATCCACCGACGTAAAGATCACCGCCGTTGAATGTCAGCGCCAGCAGGCCACTGTTGACGCCACCACCGACCGCCGACCAGGCGGACCCGTTCCAAACCGCCAGATTGGTGACGGGCTGCGAACCGGAGTTGTAAAAACCCCCACCAGCATACACGGCCCCGTTTTTTACCGCTATCGCCCGCACGGAAATGACAATGCTGGCCACACCCAGGCCATCGCCGAGTGCATGCCAGGCGCTGCCATCCCAATACCCGATGTTGGTGGTGGTCACCCCGCCCGCATTGGTGTAGCAGCCGCCCACATAGAGATTGTTGCCATCCACAGCCAGGGCATAAGCAACGCCGGAAAATCCAATGCCGCTCCAGTTCGTGCCGTCCCATTTGGCCAGACCATTCGCCGTGACCCCGTTGACGTTGGTAAAACTCCCGGCGGCGTAAAGCGTGTTGCCCACAAACGCGAGGTCATTTACCTGCATGGCGCTGATTCCATTCACAATCGGTCCGTAGAACATGGCAGGCACAGACCATTGTTTGCCGTCCCACACGTTCAATGGCGTGCTGGTCCGGAAACCCGACGGATACAGTCCGGCGGCGTAAACCAGTCCGTTGTTCACGGCCACCGCGTAAATGACGTTGGTCACGCCCGGCGCGCCGAATTGCACGTCCCAATGCTCGTCACCGGGAACCGCGCCCAATCGGGAAAATGACGAAAGCAACAAAACGGCCGCGACCATCCCGCAGCCCGGGATTAGCCGAAAAAATGCCCGGATTTTCATAAGTCTATTCTGATTCAGCTACACAAAGTTTTCGCACCTCTGGTAGTGGATATTATTTGTCACCCTTTGAGGCGGAACGGGCAAGCAAAAAAATCTCGCGACCGCGAAAATTTTCGCCGGCAAAAATTGCAACCTAATTGAAGCGGCTGGGTGCGCGTCCGAGTCCCTTCTCGTCTTCGAGTTTCTTCCGCACGAGCACCAGCGTGGCGCGGGTCAGTTCGCGCATTTCTTCCCCCTGTGTTTCGACTTCCTTTTCGAGTTCGGTGATGCGTTTCTCGTAAGCGCGAATGCGTTCCTGAAACGGCAGGTGGAGGGCGGTCAGTTGCGATTCAAGTTGCTTGAGGGCTTGCTGCGCTTTTTGCTGCGTCTCAATCAGCGCATTTCGCTGCGCATATAAGCCCTGGACCAGGCTTTGTTTCGCAAATTCAGCCAATTCGGGCATGATTTTTTCGCGGAGCATCTGTCCCTGTTTGCCCGCCATCGCCTCGGCAACGAGCGCGCGTTGTTTCCAATCGTCCACGGATAATTCTGCTATCGCGTCGTTTTGCAATTTCACCAGGGCAGTGGTCAACCCGGCCGCGCGGGCGGCGCTCCGGCTTTGTTTCCAGAACAGGAAAACCAGCAAAATCAAAAGCCCGACGATGGCACCGAGCGAACCGGCAATCCACCCTGCCGCCCGGTCGGGAATTTTTTCAGCCCCGGCAGCCGGGGGAGCGGATGGCGCAACGTTTGCAGTTGCCGGCGCTGATTGCGTCAACCCTGGCATCGGCGAAACAACCGACGACATCTTTGCGACCGATTCAACAGCCGGTGGAACGGCGTTGGGCTGGAGTTGGATGTCATTCAAAATTTTTACCTGGTTCGCGGCCGTGAGGACAATTTCCGGTTTGCCCTGGTAATCAGTAATGCGCCCGGAAATTTCCACATCCCGGCCCTGATAGTTTTTGAGGTCGGGGAATTTGTTCGTGTCGCTTCCCCGGATCACGCAGGTAAGCGGTGAATCAGGATAGCGCTGGCTCAAATTCAGGAACGCGATGGTCGGGCGCAGCGTGACTTGCGCCACCCTGTCAGTCACCACGACTTCCTCGTTCAGGAAATTCGTTGCGACCGCAGCCGGGATTTTCGGCAGCGCACCGGGCGCGTCGGTTTGGGCGGAAACATTGGCTGCCAACGCCAGCGCCAGCAAGGCCGTCACGTGCAACTCACGAAAACAATTCAGGCAACGCACGGTGAAATCATGACCTTTTGAACCAAACCGTGCAATCTCTTGTTTCGCTTTGCCGTTGCAAAATGCCGCCCGGGCGCATCTCATTTTTTGAACGCGGGTTTCAAACTGCAAACGGTGCGGCGGCAACCCTGTCATTAACGCCCTGCTCCAGCGGGATGGGTAATGCCGGCCGAACGCCGGCAATCACTTCTGCGATTTGCTCTCTTTGGAAGACCGGTGAAACGGTTGGAGGACCACACTCCCGCAAAACACCCGGCTACAGGAGCGCGTTAATGAGAGCCGAACGGCCACCGTTCAAATAGGGGGATGCGCCCAGTTACAATTCCCGTTCCAAAATATACTTCCCCGCCCGCCTGGCGCGGAATAAAGTTCAACACCAGTGAACCCGATTCAACCCATGACAGCAACGCCCCGGGAAATCAACGTGGTCGAGCCGGTCAGCCCGGCGCTGGAGCGGGTGAAGCGGATGCTGTTCCAGCCGTTCGACCTCGGCAGATGGTTCATCATCGGCTTTTGCGCCTGGCTGGCTTGTCTCGGCGAGGCCGGCGGCGGTTCCGGCAGCGGCAACTACTTCGGCAATCATTCAGGGCGGTCCGGAGCAGATTTTCACCACGCCCTCGACCAGGCCCGGGACTATCTGCTGAACAATCTGGACTGGCTCATCCCGCTGGCCGCCTTCCTGATCGTCGTTATTCTGGGACTGGGGTTGCTCTTTTTGTGGCTCAACAGCCGGGGCAAGTTCATGTTCCTCCACTGCGTGGCGTTGAACCGGGCGGAAGTCACCGAACCGTGGAACAAATTTGCGCCCGAAGCCAACAGCCTGTTCTGGTTCCGGCTCGTGCTGGCACTGGCGGGTATGATCCTGACGCTGCCGCTGCTGGGGATCCTCGCCGTCATGATTTTGAAAATGATTTACCACGGCGAACCGGACCTGGCCGGCATCCTGACGGCCATCGGACTCGGCCTGGCGCTTTTCCTGGTAGGGATCGTCTTTGCCATCATCAAAAAATTCACGGTGGACTTCATCGTGCCCATCATGCTGCTGCGCCGGTCCAAATGCCTGGCGGCGTGGAGGGAATTTTACGGCCTGTTCACCGCCCACTTCTGGCAGTTCGTGCTGTATCTTCTGTTCCAAATCGTCCTTGGCATGGCGATTGGCATATTGATTGTGATGGTGGTGCTCGTGACCTGCTGCTGTGCCGGTTGTTTGATGCTGCTGCCGTATCTGGGCACCGTCCTGCTGCTGCCGGTACTGGTGTTCAAACGGGCGTATCCGCTTTATTTCCTGGCGCAGTTCGGGCCGGAATATGACGTGTTCCCGCCCCCATCCCCTGCCCCGCAATCGCCAGGATTGCCGCCGATGCCGGCCGCACCGGCCGTGATGTAAACCGGGTTTGCGATTGCCAACACACGGTTCGCATGCTATTAATTTCCCCGGCAATGGAGTTTGCCGGCCCTTTGAAGGGTAAATTGCCTGATGTTCAGCGCTGATGACTCCTACCAAACTGCATTGGTGGGAATTTGTTTATGCACGAGAACATTTGGTTTGTGGCGGCCATCTGGATGGGACTGGCGTTCGCGGCCAGCTTGATTTCCATTCGCGTCGGCATTTCCGTGGCGTTGATCGAAATTGTTGTCGGCGTCATCGCCGGCAACATTCACTTCGCCGGCGGCCAGCATATCCTGCAAACGACCGACTGGACGAATTTCCTGGCGATGCTGGGCAGTGGCGTGCTGACGTTCCTGGCAGGCGCGGAAATTGATCCGGTTTCGTTGCGCACCAATCTGCGCGCCAGCCTGGCGATTGGCGTGCTGTCGTTTTTGCTTCCATTTGCCTGCGTGTGGCTGTTCGCGCAATTCGTGCTCGGCTGGCCGTTGCATCAGGCGCAAATCGCCGGCATCGCGCTGTCCACCACGTCTGTCGCCGTCGTTTACGCGGTGATGATCGAAGGCGGTTTTGGCCAGACCCCGCTCGGCAAAACGATTCTGGCGGCGTGCTTCATCACGGATTTGGGCACCGTGCTGGCGCTCGGCTCGCTTTTCGCCGACTTCAACGTCTGGCTGCTCGTTTTCGTAGTGGTGACGGCGGTGATGCTGTGGCTCATGCCAAAGTTGACGCAGCTCATCATCACCAAACTTGGCGCGACGCGCGTGAGTGAGCCGGAGGTGAAATTCATTTTCTTCGTGCTGTTTTTCCTGGGCGGGCTGGCGTCCACGGCCAAAAGTGAAGCCGTGTTGCCCGCGTATCTGGTCGGCCTTGTCGTCGCGGGCGTTTTCTTGCGCGATAAAACGCTGGTTCACCGGATGCGCAGCATTGCGTTCACGATTTTCACGCCGTTTTATTTCATCAAGGCGGGACTTTTCGTTTCGCTGCCCGCATTGTGGGCGTCACTGGGTCTCATCGCGGTTTTACTGCTCATAAAAATGGCGACGAAATTCATCGGCGTGTGGCCGCTCACCAAGGTTTTTTACATGCGCAACCGTGAGGCGAATTACACCACGCTGCTGATGGCGACTGGCCTCACGTTCGGCACCATCTCTGCGTTGTTCGGCCTGCAAAACAAAATTATTGACCAGACGCAATACACCGTGCTCGTTACCGTCGTCATTCTCAGCGCGTTTGTGCCGACGCTCATCGCGCAGAAATTTTTCCAGCCGACGATTGAAACGATGGTCGAATGGGGCAAGATTTACAGCGAACGAATCAACAACAAAAAACCGCGCCAACCGGCGCAAACGGAAAAGTGAGGCGTTATGTTCAAAAAAATTCTGGCGGGTTACGACGGCTCGAAAGGCGGAAAGGCCGCGCTTGAACGCGCCGCCGTCGCCGCCAAACATTATAATGCTCAACTGACGGCGCTCTGGGTGCGCCAACCCCTGCCCCAACACGCCGACCTGCCCGGCGAATCTGAGGGCGAAACCGAAGCCGCCGCCGATTATTTCGAGGAGCGCAAACGTGAAGTGGCGGAACTGGCGAAACAGCAGGGTATTGAAATCGCCTGCGAAAGCCGCGCCGGTCATGCCGCCAAAGTCATCGTGAACTTCGCCAAAGAGGGCGGCTACGACCTCGTCGTCGTGGGTCACAGCGACCACTCGGAGTTGTGGGGCCGCCTGCTCGGCGACACCGCCGACCGCATCAGTGACCATGCCCATTGCAGCGTGCTGATCATCAAACAATAGAATTTATGACAAAAATCCAAAACATCACTGCACTCGAAATCCTCGACTCGCGCGGCAACCCGACCGTCATGGTCAATGTTGCGCTCAACAACGGCATCACGGCTTCGGCCTGCGTGCCGTCCGGCGCGTCCACCGGCATTCGTGAAGCTGTCGAACTCCGCGACGGCGACGCCAAACGCTACGGCGGCAAAGGTGTCCTCAAAGCGGTTGCCAATGTGAACAAAATCATCGCGCCAAAACTGAAAGGCAAATCGCCGCACGCGCAGAAGGAAAACGACAGCCTTATGTGTGAACTGGACGGAACGGAAACCAAATCCAAACTCGGCGCAAATGCGATCCTCGGCGTCTCAATGGCCGTCTGCCGCGCGGCTGCGCGCGACGCGGGCATGCCGCTTTACGTTTACATTCGCAAGTTACATGGCGGCAAAGCCAGCGCGCCTTTCGTCCTGCCCGCACCAATGATGAACGTCCTCAACGGCGGCGCGCACGCGACAAACAACGTGGACTTCCAGGAGTTCATGCTCTTCCCCATCGGCGCACCGACCTTTGCCGAAGCGCTGCGCTACGGCGCGGAGACATTTCACACATTGAAGAAACTTCTGCAAAAGCGTGGACTGGTGACCTCGGTGGGCGATGAAGGCGGCTTTGCGCCCAACCTTAAGACGAATGACGAAGCCGTGGATGTGATTGTGGAAGCCATTGAAGCTGCCGGTTACAAACCGGGCAAGGACATCGCCATTGCCCTCGACCCGGCCGCCAGTGAGTTCTACGACGACGGCAAGTATGTGATGAAGAAATCCGATGGCTCACGCAAGACTCCGGCGCAGATGGTCGAGCTTTACGGAGAATGGGTGAAAAAATATCCCATCGTCTCGCTCGAAGACGGCATGGGCGAGGAAGACCGCGACGGCTGGCTGGCCATCACCAGGGCGCTGGGCAAGAAGCTGCAACTTGTTGGCGACGACAACTTTGTCACCAATCCTAAGATTTTCGCCGAAGGCATCCGCGATGGCATCGCGAACGCCATTCTTATCAAGCTGAACCAAATCGGCACGGTGTCTGAAACTCTTGAGACCGTGGCGATGGCGCAGAAGGCCGGCTACGGCGCGGTCATCTCGCATCGCTCCGGCGAAACTGAGGACGCCTTCATCGCGGACTTCGCAGTCGGCACGGGCGCGGGCCAAATCAAGACCGGTTCGCTTTGCCGCTCCGAACGCATCGCCAAATACAACCGCCTGCTCGCCATTGAGCACGAATTGGGCAAAAAGGCGCGCTACGGTGGGGCGATGTTCAAGGCGGCAAGAAAATGAGCTTCGCGCTTCCTTTTGCCGGTCGGAGAAAGGAAGCGGCGCAGCTTCAGCGGCTGCACGCGCAAGGCAAGCACGTTCTCATTCTTGGCCACGCAGGCGTCGGCAAGTCGGCGCTCGTCGAACGATTGCGCGAATCGCTCGGCCTGTGCATCTGCCCGGCGTCGGAGCACCTGAGCGAGATTTGCGAAGCGTTGGAGCGCGAATTTGATTTGGAAGCTGGCGACCTCCATGTTGTCCAGCGCAAAAATCGCCTGTTGAAGTTGCTCAAAGGAATGAAGCGTGCCGTGGTCTTTGACGGGGCAAGCTGGACGACTCCGAAACTCAGCGCATTCATCGAAAATGTCAGCGAGCGCGTGCCGGTGTGGATTTGCGTGCGTTCGGAGCATCCGTGGGACATCGGCCACATCTGGCCGTTGCTGGTCCGCTTCGAGAAGGTTGAGATCAAACCCTTTCACCCGGCGGAGACACGCGGTTTGATCGAAGCGGCCATCCGGCTTGGCGTCGTCCCTCCCAGCATGGCGGACACAGTTGAGCGGTTGCATCATCTTTGTGCCGGCAATCCAAAAACTCTTTGCGAATTGATCGAAGGTCTCGCCACCGGCCATTACGATCCGCACAAGAAATCTGATTTGCGATTGCTCGACCTTGACCGCCGTATCCAACACCTGCCCGTGTCAAAAACATTTCCCACTCTTGAGCAATGAGCGCGAACCCGAAATTGCCATTGAACGAGCCGCAACGCCGCCACCTCACGGTTTGCTTCGCAACGCTCGAAAAGCAGTTGCAGAGGTTGCGCGAGCGATTGGAACGCCGCCCGCGCGACTCGCGGCTCATTCATTACGACGATCCATTGAACGCGGACGAAGCGGAGGCACTCTTGCCGGTCATCGCCGCGACCGAAGCCCGGTTGCGCCAAATCGCCGACGCGCTGGCACTCGGCACTCTCACCGAACCGGTACGGCGCGCGTCGGTCGCCGGTCTGGAACTGGCGGGCATCAATCTTTATGACTGCCGCGCCGGGGCGGGCTTGAGCGGCTATGGTGCGGTTGCGCCCGCGACCGCCGATTTCCTGGAGCACGAAATCCCAAAACTCGACGTGGTGATTCAGTCATTGCTACGACTGCTGCTGGACGAAAGTGATAACCAACACATTTGAGCATGGTTCAGGCTGACGACATCCTTGCCCGCATCTCCAAGCTCGCCCTCGAGTTGAAGCTGGCGAATCTCCAGCCGCAAATCGCCGCGTGCCGCAACCAGCTTCATGCGCATAATGGGATTGATGTGGCAGTGTTCGGGCGTTTCAAGGCAGGCAAGAGTTCGTTCCTCAATCATCTCACGGGACAGGCCGTGTTGCCCATTGGCGTCGTTCCACTAACGGCGGTCATCACGCGGCTGCATTACGGACCGGATGAGAAAGCTGAAGTTCAGTTTCTGGACGGGCACGTCGAGACGGTCCCGGTCAGTGACATCGGGCTTTTCGTTGGTGAGAACGAAAATCCTGAGAACCGGAAACAGGTCGCCGCGGTGGAAGTGGAGCTGCCGGAGTTGAAACCGTTCGCGCCGCTGCAATTTGTGGATACGCCGGGCCTCGGCAGCGCGTTCGCACACAACACCGAGGTCGCGCTGAACTGGCTGCCGAACGTCGGTGCGGCATTGATGGCGGTCAGTTCAGACGCGCCGCTCTCGGAACGCGACCTGGCTCTGCTTGATAAACTCCGGCGGCACACACCGAAGATTGTTCTGCTGCTGACCAAGGCGGATTTGCTGACGGAAGCGCAACGGGCGGAAGTGCTCTCCTTCGTCACGCAACAGCTCCGCCGCAAATGGGAAACGGAGTTGCCGGTCTTTTTCTATTCCATACGGCCGGAATTCACAGCTCTAAAAGCCGAACTTGAGCAGAATCTCCTGTCCCCGCTCATCCGCAACCGTGGCGAAGCCACCGGCCAGATTTTCCGTCATAAACTGGCGTCGCTGGTCAGCCAGACGCTCAATTATCTGCAAATCGCGCTGGCCGCCGCCACGCAGGCTGAATCCTCCCGGCAGGCCTTGCGCGAGAAACTGGCCGAAGAACGCCGCCAGTTCGACTCCTTGCGCGAGGAATTGCGCGTGATGGCCAATCAATGGTCGGCTCAGGCGCTGGAGTGGTCGCTCGACCGGCTGCAACCGGCCAAACGGGAGTTGCAGGTACAAGTGACGGTGGAACTACAAATGCAGTTTGCCCAATGGCGATTGCGTCTGCCAGCGTTCATCGAGGCTTATGGTCATTGGCTGCACGACTTTCTGAACCGCGAAATCAGCCGGGTTTCACACACGCAACGCGCCATGTTTTGCGAGCCGCTCGTCAAAGTGCGCCAGCACCTCGCGCGAACGCTGCGGGCATTCCAGGACCGGCTGGCGGAGCACGTGAAGACGGCACTGGGACTTTCTCTCACGCCGCACGAATTCAACCTGGAAGTGAATGAGCCTTCCGCGCCGCCCGTGGCGGTCGGTGTGGCTTTTGACGTGCCGCTGGACCTGCTTGGTTACTTGATTCCGATGGCGCTGGCCCGGCCTTGGGTGGAACGCCGCCTGTATCGCCGGGCGCGTTATGAGGTGGAGAAAAATCTTTCCCGGCTGGCCGCCGACTGGCGCAACCGCGTCAGCGTGGCCATCGAGGAATTGCGCGCCCAGGCTGAACGATACGCCCGGGACGAACTGGCCACGCTGGAACAAATGCTCGCGCAAACCAATACCAACGAACTGCAACTGCGTGCGGCCATCCGGGAACTTGAAGCCGTCCAAACGCAGTTGAAGACCGAATGATGGGCGGTTGCTAAAAACGGTTCGGAGGGGCGAGCGCCGCGAGTCCCCATTACACTCGAAAGTCAGGGACTTGTATAACTCGCCCCTCCGATTCAACATTGTTACGATTTATCGCATCATGAAAGTCCGCTGGCTCAACCGCACCGTCCTCGGCATCGGATTGTTGGTCTTTTCAACGCTTGGTCTCCTCGCCGGCCCGCCGTTTGTCACCGATGACCCGGAACCGGTGGATTATCAGCATTGGGAATTTTACATCGCGTCACAGGACTTCCAAACTTCGGACGGCTGGTCCGGCACCGCGCCGCACATCGAACTGAATTACGGCGTCATCACCAACGTGCAACTCCACCTCATCGCGCCGCTGGCCTATGATGCCCCGAAAAACGGCGCGGCGCAATACGGCTACGGCGACACGGAACTGGGCGTCAAATTCCGTTTCCTCAGCCGGAACGATTCAGTTGGACCATGATAATGAGTAAGATTGGCGGGTTCATGCTTGAAGAGAGGCAACTGCATGGCAGTTGGGTAGAGCGGTGAGTTTGGTCAGGATTTCGCGCCACCAGGTTCGA
>Ga0224553_1000725_pt1 | contig 13285 bp, 15 predicted proteins | sample 714S21014metaG_FD_179897 | JGI IMG/M metagenome (GOLD analysis project Ga0224553, IMG submission 179897) | Peat soil microbial communities from Stordalen Mire, Sweden - 717 S2 10-14 | ecosystem: Environmental > Terrestrial > Soil > Wetlands > Peat | place: Sweden: Norrbotten County, Stordalen... | reverse complement strand
GACACCGAGTCCCATCGTCAACTGCTGGATCGTGCTCGAGAGGGTGTTCGCATTGGACATCCCCTCAGGCGCCACGTCAGCGAAGACGATCGTGTTGTAGGCAGTGAAACCGATCGACCGGAAGACCCCACTTACGACGAGGGCGAGCACGATCAGCACGAGGGGGGTCCTGGCGGTGAAACTTGCGAAGACGGCCAGGGCAAGGCCGGATACCGCCGCCGCGGTGATGAGTACCGACCGGAATCCGAACCGGTGCAGGATCGGTGTCGTGAAGGGCTTGATCGTGATGTTGCCCACGAACACCGCGATGACGAGCAGGCCCGATCGGAGAGGGCTCCAGCCGAAGCCGTTCTGGAACATGAGCGCCAGCAGGAAGGGCGCGGCACTGATCGCCAAACGGAAGAAGGAGCCACCGAGGCTCGAGGACCGGAACGTCGCGATGCGCAGCACGCGCAGGTCCAGCAATGGGTGGGTCGACCTCTGGAGGTGGATGACGGCCCACCAGATCAGTACCGCCCCCGCGCCGACGCCGGCTCCGACCCCGGCCGAGGAGACGCTGCCATCTGTGACGAGCTCGAGTCCGTAGACGAAGGCACCGATCCCTGCACCGGTCAGCACGAAACCGCGCCAGTCGAGCCTCGCTGATCGGTCTGGTCTCAGGTCGGGCACGATGCGCAGTGCGACGAGCAGCGCGATGAGGCCCAAGGGGAGATTGAGGACGAAGATCCAACGCCAGGATGCATAGGTCACGAGAGCGCCGCCGAGCGCCGGTGCGACGACCGGCGCGACGAGCGCCGGCCAGGTGAGATACGCGATCACCCGAATGATGTCCGCCTTGTCCGCGGCACGCAGGACCACGAGGCGCCCGACGGGCACCATCATCGCCCCACCGATGCCCTGCAGCACTCGTGCCACGGTTAGCTCGCCGAGGCTCGTGCTGAGCGCACAGAGGCCTGAAGATACCGTGAACAGGCCGATGGCAGCGGAGAACACGAACCGCGCGCCAAAGCGGTCCGCTATCCACCCACTCACGGGGATGAAGACCCCGAGGGCGAGCAGGTAGGCCGTGATCGCGACATTGAGCTCGACTGACGGGACTCCGAACGAGCGGGCCATCCGCGGCGCGGCGGTGGCGATGATCGTCCCGTCGAGGTTCTCCATGAAGAACGCCCCCGCCACGAGGAGCGCAACGCCTGTCCAGACGGGTCGTTCCCTGCGCCACAGCCCGACGGGTCTGGCCTCGCCTCCGCGGCCGCCGAGAGAGCGCGCGCCCCGGCCGCCGCGGTTGGCGAACCTCGACCTGATCCTCAAGGCCACGAGCGGACGATCGCGGCCGACGAGGTGCACTCCGGCTGGCCGAGGATGATCATCGCCAGTACGTCTCCCGCCGTCGCCTGTCGCGTCTTGCGCACGCTCTCCACTCGGCCACCCGCCATGAGGACGAGACGGTCGGTCAGTTCCGGCACGTCGTGAGGGTCATGACTGGTGCGGAGCCTACCGCCGCCCTCCGACTTCAAGAGATCCGCGGCGCGAGCCTCTCGTCACCGAGCCCGCGGGTGGTGGCCCTCCTCGCACGACCCACCCGCCGCCATCTCCGGACGCAATGTGACAAGGACCAAGCCACACTGCGAGGTCCTCTGGAGACGCTGGATCCAGAACGATCTGCAGCATGGGCGCCGATGGATCCACGCCGCCGGAAGAGTGAGCATCTGGCGCACTACGGCAACTACGGTCCCGACAAGCGAATCGACGCCGGGAGCGAGGCCCCGCAGTCAGCTCGGAGGAGCCGGACCCGCGAAACGACGATCCCCTTGTCCCGCCGTGACGGCAACGACCGACCCGCGGGCGCCTGCCGCGTCCCCACGGCGCCGACCTTTGATTAGCGGGCCTATCCGCCGACCTTCGTCCTGCGCTCCTCTGCCAAGCCCCACCGGAAAAGCAGCAAGATGATCGTGGCCACGATGGCCAGCGTGACCACGAGCGCCACCGCGTTCGTGAGCACGATGAGTACAGCCAGGGCCAGCAGAACGAGACCACTAGCTACTACCAACAAAGAGCGTTTCAACCTGTCAACCGCGTCCACTCGCCTTACGAGATCTTCACGACGAGTGTAGGGACTCGAGTCGGGGGCTCGTCCGTCGCGGGCTTGGCGCCCGCCATGCGCCAGGCAGGGCCCGCAACCGCTCGGGCCGCGTCCCCTCCGACTGGGTCGAAACTTGTCGGCCGAGACACGAGCCTGCGCGTGTCCCCCGGGGACAGCTAACGGCACATCGGCGTCAGGACACGTCCGATATCGGGCTTGCTCACGCAGATAGGCAAAGGTGCACGGCCCCCGCCTCTTTTCCTCGCAAAGCAACCGAGGGTCGTGCCCACTCCCAGTATCGTCCTGCTGCGATCGTCCCTTGAATGATTGCCAGGAACGCCGAAGCCCGTCGCCCGAGGGCACCGGTGCCCCGACGGCCCAGGCCCGTCGCTCCCCAGCACCTTTCAGCCGACGCCAGCCAGCCTCGTCCGGGTCGTGTTCGTGGCAGGATCACCGCCGGTCCGCGAAACTGTCGCCGTGCAACTTGCAGCCTTGACCAGCACTCTGGCTGCCGTGCGCTTGTCGCTCCACGTCCTGGCCGCGACCGTGTGGGTCGGCGGCCAGATCGTCGTCGCCGGCTTGCCCCCGACTGTGCGGGCCCTTGGCTGACGCGACCAAGCGGGTTGCACGTGCCTTCGGGCGCATCCAATGCCGGCTTACGCGGTGCTGTTGATAACCGGGATCTGGAACGTTCTTGCGACGAGGGACGAACAACGGTCTGCATGGAAGGTGGTGCTCGGCGTCAAGATCGCCGTTGTCGTCTTGGCGGGGATTGCCGCGTACGGGTTGGCAACCTGGGGAGCGGTGACCGCATTGGCTTCCGCCGGCGTGCTGGTGCTGGGAGTACTTCTGGCGGCTGAACATTCGGTGCGCGTTCCCGGCTGGGTCCGCCCTCACCCGTGGCACCGGGAGCTGGCCTACCTCCAGGGCACTTTTGATCGCCAGGCGCAGTCGGTAGTGTTGCTGCCGCGAGGCACCCTCGCTGTGACGCGGCGCGTTGAGCGGCTGGGTGCCGACGAAGGAGGCCACATGTCCAAGTACTTCGTCCAAGTCGGTTACACCGCCGAGGCGTGGGCCGCAATGAGCCGTGGTCCCCAGAGGGTGGTTGAACGGGTGCAGGCCTCGGCAGAGGCACTGGGCGGGTCAATCGAGAGCTTGTACTTCTGCTTCGGAGACTACGACCTCATGGGAGTCGTCGAGTTCCCGGACAGCCGGGGAGTCGCTGCCTGGTCAATGGCCGTCAGCAGCGGTGGCGATGTGCGCGCATTCAAGACCACGACCCTGCTGTCTATCGAGGAAGGTCTGCACGCTCTGGGCCGAGCCTCACAGGCCACACGAGCTACTAAATTCCCCGACCCGCACGCCTGACCAGCTCCTGTCCCACGCGGGCGATCTTGTGCCGGTCGCGAGGCCATCACGCGCACGGCCGGCAGAGCCTTCACCGCCACCTAGCAGCCAGGCAGAGGCCAGGAGGTCTTGGACCGAACTCGGTCCGAACGACGAACCGTCACACTTTCTGCTCCCCAGCCAAGGACGAGCGCGTCAGTACAGAACTCGACGCCTCCCTCGGCCGCGTCTCGCTTGGATCTAGGGCCTAGAACAGCCGGGAGGGACCTCCAAGGTCAGGTTGCCGCCGCGGCAGAACCGCCGCTGTTCGACGGAGAAGCTCGCTTCACGAACAGGTCGACAGGACCTGACGAGCCTGAGGCTCTCTCGAGGCTAGCGATGATCGCGCGGACGTCGCGAAGGGTCAGAGGCTCCACCGGATACAGCGAACGGGGGTCAATACGCCGGGACTGCCGATGACCGGAGGAATCCTTCTGTTGGGTTCGCACGCCGGGATTCTACGATCGCGACAGCCGCGTGGCGCGGATGCATCTCGGCAGTCACGGTGGCACATGCGATAGCGACTCGCCTTGACCTGAATCGCAAGGGTCCAGGGTCCGCTCGCCTGTCTAGATGGGCAGGCGGCTAGTCGATCGAGTGCAACACGCCTTCGTGCAAGAGTTCGCCTGCTTGTCGGCTGCAGGCCGCATGGCGTTCATGTCGCTTGCTTACGATCATCCTCGAGCCCCGGCGGACGCTCGAGACACATACGCCGGAGCAGAGGGTTCGGTTGCCTGCTGCAACGGGGCGATGTCTCGGGTCACAGATTGGGCCGAACGAGCCGAAAGGGAGCACGCGATGGCTTACGGGGTTGTGCATCACTTCGAGGACGGGACCAAGGAGCAGTACGAAGCGTCGGTGGCTGCTGTGCATCCCAGCGACGGCAGCCTGCCGGATGGTCAGGTGTTTCACGCTGCTGGGCCTTCAGATGATGGTTGGACCGTCATCGCAATCCACGACTCGCAACAGAGCTGGGAGCGGTTCCGCGACGAGATCCTGACGCCGAAGATGGCCGAGGGCATCGAAGGAGGCTTCACTGCGCCACCGGAAGAGACCACTTTCGAGGTATTGAGCCAAATAACCGCCTGATCCGACGCGCGCCGTGGTGGGAGACCGCCTCCCGCCACGCGCCGCTGGTCGGGTCGCAGGCTCCGGCAGGACGCAGCCGTGCAGAAAAGCGCAAGGTGAGTGCCGAGTCCAGAACCGACCGAAGGAGCTCGTTTGGCAATTTCGCGCAACCGCATTGCCCTGGTGGCACACGACAACAAGAAGAACGACCTCCGCGCTTGGGCCCGCTTCAACAAGGGCGTCCTGGCCAAGCACGAGCTCCTCGCCACCGGCACGACCGGCTTGTTGCTCGAGGAGGACCTCGGCTTGAAGGTGACGAGACTGCACAGCGGCCCGCTCGGTGGGGACCTTCAGCTCGGAGCCAAGATCTCGGAGGGCAACATCGACCTGTTGCTGTTCCTGTGGGATCCGCTCGAGGCCCAGCCTCACGATCCCGACGTGAAGGCACTCCTTCGAATCGCGGTGGTGTGGAACATCCCGGTGGCCTGCAACCTCGCAACCGCGGACTTTCTCATCTCCTCACCGCTGTTCGACTCCGGCTACTGCCGGGTCGTCCCCGACTACCCGGCAGCCCGGCACCTGGGTCCGCGTCGCAGCGCCGCTTGATCCCTCGGGCCAGCCCGATCGCGGAGAGTTGCCACAACAGGCAGGCGTCACCTGGCGGGAGATGCCTTGAGGAGGCTCAATGATCGGTCGCGGGCGAATCGACGTCTGCCGGTGGCGATGCCAGCTCTCCACGGTGGTGCATCTCTCTTGCACGAGCCCGCTGAAGCTTGCCGTTGGAAGTAGTTGGTATCGTGCCACTAGGTACCAGCAGAACCTGCGAGGGGGTAAGCCCGATCGCGTTGGTAATTGCGGCGCTCACGGCGCTCGCGAGATCACGAGGACTTGTGTCCGTCTCTACAACAACAATCAGGTCGCCTTGATATCCCTCAAGTGGCGAAAAGGCGACGCAACTGCCAGGTGCGATGCCGGTCACGCGCTGCACCGCTTGCTCGATGTCCTCCGGGTGGTACTTCTGACCAAGGCGGACGATGACCTCATTTGACCTGCCGGTCACGAACAACTCGCCCTCGGCCATGTACCCAAGGTCTCCGACACGGAGCCAGCCCCCCACGATGAGCCCTTCACTGCTGGTGTTGACGTATCCATCGGTCACACCTTCGCCCCGCACCCACACCTCTCCCACGTGGCGTTCCGGCAGCTCTTCGGTCGGGGATCCGACACGCAGCGAGGCCCCGGGGTAGGCAACACCACACGAGACCACCCTCTTGAAAGGACGGCCGACCTCAGGTGCCAACGCCCGAGACGAACTGGCAAGCTCCTCAAGATCCACAAGGTCGACGCGGAGCGCCTCACAAGGCTCCGTGTAGCTGATCATGCCGCCCTCGGAGGATGCGTAGTGGACGTTGATCGCCCGCGGCTGCATGCCGAGCGGCACGCACACCTCGGCGATGCGCTCGGCCACGTCGGGGTCGACGGTCTCCGCATTGAAGACGGCCCCTTTCAAGCACGACAGGTCGACGCCCTCCGACCGCTTGGCTAAGCCCCGCAAGGCCGCCGCCCACGCCGAGGACGGCCCGTAGGTGGAAACCGCACGGGTCTTGCCGACCAATCGGAGCCATTCTGCGGGATCTCTGACGAAGCGTCCCATCGGCAGGATATGCCAGTCGACTGGCGTGACGACCTCGAACAGGGGACCTAATCCGCCGATGTGGTAGAAGGGCGACCACGAGACGATTCGGGGCACGGCCCCTTCGCAAGCCTCCGCAGCGTTGACGCGAGCCCACACCAGCGCCCTGGCGTGAGACATCCGGACGCCTTTGGGTGCTGCCGTGCTCCCCGAAGTACTCAGCACGACAGCTATATCGGAAGGCGAAACTTGAGCTGCTCGCTGACCTGGAGCCGGCGGTGCGTCGCATGCCCAGTCCAGCCTTCGGACGTGATCGTGGTCGAGCAGGTCCATGTACTTGTCCTCGCCGACGATGATCGAACAACCGGTCGCTTCCGCCAAAGAAGCCACCTGTGAGGAGAACGCGGCAGGGTCCCGAACACGAACAGGAGCGGGAAGCGGAACCAGGGCACATCCCGCCAGCCAGGTGCCCCAGGCCCATTCCGCCCATTCCGGGGAATTGGAGCCCAGGAGGCCAACCATGTTCCCTTTCCCGAGGCCCTCCCGGCCGAGCTGGGCGGCTCTCAAGAGCGCCCTTGCATAGAGCTCTGCTACGGGCAAAGCGACCGGGTCGTCGCCTAGGTGGAAGTAGTACCCCCCGCTTTGTCTCGCGGCCGCCTCGGTGAGTATCGCTGTCAACGTCGACTGGTCGTGAGTCTCGTCCATCGTCACTTCCCCTCAGAGGTATCCGTGGCTCCGGATCGCTTGGAGTCCACAAGGGCAGAAAGAGCTCCAACGCTGGCGAAATTCTCGGCGACTACATCCCTATAGCTGAGCGAGATCTCGAATTCCTCCTCGACCCAGCCGATCAGGAACTCGATGGCCAGGGAGTCCAGCATCCCGCTCGTCAATGGGTCGACACCGGGTCCGGCACCCTCGAGCAGCTCGCTCTCGATGAACCGGGTGATCTGTTCCTCCGTATTCATCACGGCTCCTTGTCGACGGCTATCGCACGCCGCCTGTCGATGTTGAAAGACCGGTCTTGGAGGCCCGCCACTGGCAGCTCACACCGTTCGTCTTGACTACAGCCGCCGGTGGTCGGTCAGCAGCCGTCGGCCTTTCAGGCTACACGTGGCGTCGGATGCCTCACCTTGGGCCGGCCGGCCAACAGACGCCCTCACAGCCAGGTGCTCGCCGAGCTCGCGGACCACGGGCTTACCGCGTGCGCGATCGTCGGTTCCGCACGACGCCATGACAGGCAAGGCCGAACTGCCGCCTGTGACGGAAGGTAGGGTCTCTATCCGTGTTTGCACGAGGTATCTGCTCGTTGACAATGCCTGCCGGCGACTCAGGACGTGTCACGACTCGGTACGCAAAGCGGTCCGATCCAGTCCGGTCTTCGGACGCGAAGACGTCGGAGTGCGCCCAAGTTCTTGAACACCAAGTCGTGGCCGGCGTGCCCGGCGCGCGCAGGAGGTGGCAAGGGCGCAACTCTCTTGCCGCGCCGACGGCGTGACGAACGCTCGTCCGGTCTGGTTTGGGGAGGATCTGCGACCCGCCTTTGGGTGGTTCCACAGCCCTCAGGATGGCCTCGCCAGTGGCGGCGCCATCATTTGCCCACCTATCGGGTTCAACTACCTGCACTGCCACTACGCCCTGAGGCTGCTGGCTGAACGGCTGGCGGCAAATGGCTTGTGTGCCCTGCGGTTCGATTACGACGGTACGGGCGACTCGGCGGGTGGCAACGACGACCCCGACCGTGTCCAGGCATGGCTGGCCACGGTCCGGCGAGCTGTCAGGTTGGTGAGGGACACCGGCGTAGACGAAGTCTGTGTTGTCGGCATGCGCTTCGGCGCCACCCTGGCCGCTCAAGTGGCGGCGACCGACGGCGAGATGGATCAGGTTGTCCTCTGGGATCCGTGCGCCTCTGGCCGAAGCTTTTTGAGAGAGCAGCGGGCCATCAGCACCATCACTCTCGGTAGCACGGCGGATTCGTCCGACGGCTCGGTGGAGATCCCGGGCATCCGCTACAACGCCGCGACGGCGAGGGATATCGAGGCCACCTCCATCGAGAATTGTTCGCTACCACTCGCTCGTCGAGTGCTCGTGCTCACCAGGGCCGACCGGCCGGTAAGCCGGGTGCTGCTCAGAGCACAGCTCGCCAGCGAGGAGTTCTCGCACGAAGAGGCGCTCGGCCAGGCCCAGTTCATGGATCAGTACCCTCCCCACCAGGAGCTCCCACGAGCCGCGGTAGGTCGCATCGCAGAGTGGCTTCGCGAGGGCACCAGACAGCGGCCCATGACGGTCCGCTCGCTCCGACTCTCCGGCCCGCGGCTGGTCGCGCGTGGCCCAACAGGGCGGGGCGTCGTCGAGGACACGGTCAGCGTGCCCCCGGCGGGCTTGTTCGGGATCCTGACCTACGAAGCGGACGCGCCTTTGGCCACGGACAAGCCGACGGCCATATTCCTCAACGTTGCCAATCAGCACCATGTCGGTCCGAATCGCCTCTGGGTCGAGTGGTCGCGGCAGTGGGCCATGGCGGGTATCCGCTCGCTCAGGTTGGATCTGAGTGGCCTGGGCGACAGCCCTGACAGGCAAGCTGAACGGGGGCAGTGGCAGTCCTGCAAGCCGGAGGCCTTCGACGATGTCGTAGACGCTGTTGGCTGGGTGTCGCCGGACAACCCGTCCAACGTGATCCTGGTTGGCCTGTGCTCGGGTGGCTACCAGGCGCTCGAGAGCGCACTGGCGATCCGGCCCCGCGGCGTGGTGGCCATCAACCCTATGACCTCCTTCGTGCCACCAGAGAGCCTCGCCGGCCTCCAGGTCGACCCGCGCCGGCTGATCGTCTTTCCAAGCGACGACGTCGTGGAGAACTTCCGGGAGGCGAAACGCCCCAGGAACCTGCGTCAGCGCTTGCCTGGACTCGCCTGGAAGCTTCGGCTCATCACACATCCCCGGAGAAGATCGGGGCGATGGCTCGACCAACTCGTGCGACAGGGCACCGATACGTTGCTGGTGTGCGGAGATGCCGAATTCAGACCTATCCGCAAGGGTGTGACGGCGGTGCGGTTGCAACGCCTGGAAAGGACGGGAAGACTCCGCCTCGAGCACCTGGCCGGCCTGCAGCACGACCTGTTCATCGCCGACCAGCGCAGTCTCGTGACGCGCCTCGTGACTGAACAGGTGCTGTCCCGGTTCTCGGACCATTCCTGACTGCTTCAACTCCCCGGCGAGGCCTAGCGACAGGTAAGCCGCAAGAAAGCAGCCGACTCCGGAGGACTGGAGCGGGCTATCCGCCCGATCGCACCCTCTGACCGCCGCAATGATTCTGATCCTGACCGACCGTCCTTCGAGATTGGCGGTGACCTTCTCACAGCGTGGCTCTCTTGCGCCGCCGCGCAAGTTGTCCGTCCATTCAGACGAGTCGCCACCCCAGGCGAACTTGGCGGGACTCCACTGAACTGCTGAGATCGCGCGCTCAATGCAAGACTGACGCTGTGCGCACGATTCTCAACCTTGTCTGGCTCGTCCTGTCTGGCTTCTGGCTTGCTCTGGCGTACGCGTTCGCCGGAGTGATCATGTGCGTCCTCATCATCACGATCCCCTTCGGTATCGCCTCGTTCCGCCTCGCCGCCTACGTCTTGTGGCCGTTCGGCAGGACAGTGATACGACGACCCCACGCCGGTGGCGCCTCCATGGTCGGGAACGTGCTCTGGTTCCTACTCGCCGGGGTCTGGATCGCTATCGCGCACGTGTTCCTCGGCTTGCTCCTTTGCTTGACCATCGTCGGCATCCCGCTCGGGCTGGGCAACTTCAAGCTTGCTGCCGTAGCCATCGCGCCTCTCGGCAAAGAGATCGTCTCCACAAACGATCCCCGCGCCACACTTGGGGCCATCTCGTTCTAATCGTCGCGCCTCCGTCCTGCGCCGCGCTGTCACCGATGAGCCTGTCCGGGTCCTCGCCCAACTAGACCGTTGCCTCGCTCCGGATCACCATGGCAGCAGCCCTCTGCTCGTCCACGGTCATCTCGAAGTAGCCCACGAAAATGCGCGAGAAGAATCCTCGATCCCGATCAACCATGTTCCTCCCTCATCGCCTGGCATTGCCACCGTGCGAGTCGGTCGGTTGGCTGGGGGTCAGCGAAACAGGTCTCTCGCCCCATCTGGATGAAGTCAGGGCCAGGATCTGGTCGTCGTAGGACCCGCTTGCGTCCCGTCGTGGCGTCGCGGCCCTGGTAAACCTGCGCTGGTGGCGACAAGTCGGCGCGTCGGGATGGCGCTGCTGGTGATCTGAGCCCGGGCCTAACGGGCTGTGTTCGTACCGTCGCCCCGATTCCGGGGCTTGGCCAACAGGCAGGTGTCTTCCGCCATCGCGAGGGCTTCGGGAACCTCACGCCTTCGGTGATTTATAACGGCAGCGATAGCAGTGATGCGGGCCACATCGTCTGGAAGTCTTGGGCGGGTCACGTTCCGTCGGAAGCGGTGTGGGCGAATCTGTTGGGCCGGGCCGAAACCCGGCCACAGGTTCCGAGGAACCTGCCACCATCGTTGCTTTCACTTGTGACGGCAAGCTCATGTACCAGGCCATCGAGTGGTACTTCCCCAGCAGAGCCAGACCTACAATCCGAGTCAGTACGAGGACATCTGCACGGGCACCTACGTGACGCGCACGACCACTGCGGGAACCGTCCGCGGCGTCCTTGTGCGGGAGCCAGGCGGTGGCGCTGCCCCTGACACGTTGCCCCATCCGATGGCGGGCACCGTACTCATCGAGTTCAACTATCTAAACGCCTTGAAAGCCATAATCGTGACCGACGGCGCAAACGGCAGGTTCAGTGGCTCCGTGCCTCCCGGCACGTAGAAGGTGATGCCTGGGTCGACGACGGTGGTTGCGTCTCGGCCCCCATCACGGTCTATGTCAGGGCAGGAGAGGTCGTGACGGTCAGAGTGGAGTGCGGGTCGTCAATCGGCTGATTCGTCCTCGTCAGCCAAACATGGTCCTGGAGTCCGACACGGCCGCGCCTCAGGTAGCGCCGCTGATGATGGCCGTCTGGGATGAACTGAAATGACAGGCCCAGGGACGGTCACACCGTGTTCCGCCACCCGCAACGAGTACAGGGTCGTCCTGGCGACCTTGCCCCTCGGCCAACCCGATCGAGACGAATCCCGGCTTGGCGCCCCGTTCGGCCCGATGCTTGACACCCGGCTAACGCACGGACGGGGACCTCGCGTTCTCCATCACATCAGAAGTAGCGTCCGGCGTCGTCCTGAAACGGATGCGCCCTCACAAAGTCGCGGATGCGAAGCAAGAGCGGCTCGGCGAGCCAGTGGGGCAGACTCTCGGGCAACCTCGGCAAGCCGAAGGAGTACCTTGCATCCGCGACCACGTCGTCGAGCGCGGACCTGGCGTCAGTGACCACGCGGTCGTAAAGCCAGTCCCAATCGAGGAGGCCGTACCGGCTGGCACGCTCCATCAAGAAAGCGTCGAGTTCCTCGGCGGCACCCAGCTTGACGACGGCAGCCCACACTGCCTCAGCGATGACATCGTCGTCATCGCTCCGGGGTTGAGATTGAAGCTCACTGCTGAAAACCACATCTGTCACCATCGCCAGCGCCACTTGATCGCCAATGAAATCGGGCACGCCCACCGCCCGCCTAACAAGCTGGCGCCACTGGGCTTCAGTCGCCATCTCGTCTCCCTTCGATTGCTTGCAGCCTACGACGGCCCAGGGGCAACAAGTCGGGTGACCGAGGCTCTGATTGAGATACGAGCGCGAAGGCACCTAGTCCAAGGACGCCCGCTGAAGTAGGTCCCCGGGAGCGTCCCAAGGAGGGAACGACACCTGCGGTCAAAAGACCTACCAGCGCGGCCGGTTTTCACCCTCAACTCCGGCTCTTCGGTGCGGGCTTACCCCCGAGGACCCGATAGACACACTACGACTGTCGCGGCCCGAGTGAAAGGACCGGAGGCGCGACGGGTAGGGTCGTGAGCGTGCCGGACACCACCGTGATGGAACCAAGAGCGGAGCCTATGGACTTAGAGCAGGCCTTGGAGCTGGCTGAACTTCACCATCGCGGGCAGGTCGATAAGGCTGGACAGCCCTACATCGGTCACATCCGCAGGGTCGTGGGCGCGGTAGACAGCCCGGAGGAGAAGCTCGCTGCTGCGCTCCACGATCTCCTGGAGGACACGCCCGTGACCGCGGCCGACCTTCTCTCCAGGGGCTGCACGCCCGAGATCGTCAGGGTGGTGGAGGCGCTGACCCGCGGGGAAGACGAAAGCTACGAGGACTTCGTACGCCGGGCCGCACAGGACCCCATCGCCCGGGCCGTCAAATGGGCTGATGTGGCCGACAACGCCGATGAAGCGCGTCTGGCCTTGCTCCCGACGGGTCAAGCCGCCCGACTGCGGTCCAAGTACGCCAGGGCGGCCAGGATTCTGAACTCGCACCCGGCCCATCCGGCGAAGGGTCAGTAAGCAGTCTGCGCGCCTGGCGCTTTGCCCTTCGGCCACACGGCTACGGCCGTGTTGGACCAGCCAGTGAGGTAGTCCCTCGGGTCGTAGGCAAGTAGCTGCGAACGGTAGGTCCCTCGGTCCTCGTTACAACAGCCGCGATACCGGTCGTCACACGGATCAGCGGTGCTGACCAGGGTTCTATCTCGAGAGAACCGAATCAACGACGAGCACGACGCCAAGCCGCCGTTCACTCGTGACCTGGACCTGCTGGCGTCCCACCTGGCCCTTCACGACCGTGGGACGATCCTCGGGCATATCCTCAGCGAGCACTGGGACGAAGTCGATCCAAAGAAGGTCGCAACAGTCCGTTTCGGGGATCGTTCCGCGCTTGAATGGCACGCACACCTTGAATCCAATGCCATCAGAGTGCCGGAGCTAGCTCGTCGATGAGACGCCACAGCAGATAGGTCACCCGTCTGACCAGGGCTGCCAGCATGCTTACACTGGGCTTTTGTCCACGGCTGTAGCCACCCGTAGCCAGTTATCCACCGCCGACACTGTCACGTGACAGTTGTTTCGGAACTCCGGGGGCTCGCCTTGCGGCCGCTCTCGACGCTGATGTCGGGACCGGGAACGAGCACGGTCTCGTGACCATCATCCCATCGGACCTTGAACCTTCG
>Ga0224553_1000724_pt1 | contig 13290 bp, 12 predicted proteins | sample 714S21014metaG_FD_179897 | JGI IMG/M metagenome (GOLD analysis project Ga0224553, IMG submission 179897) | Peat soil microbial communities from Stordalen Mire, Sweden - 717 S2 10-14 | ecosystem: Environmental > Terrestrial > Soil > Wetlands > Peat | place: Sweden: Norrbotten County, Stordalen... | reverse complement strand
TAGTCAGCTATGAGCTAAAGGCGGGTTGGGCGGAGGCGTTGAGGTGTGAGTAGCCCAGACGAAGACCAATACGGAGATTCTGGACTGCGTCCAGAATGACGACTGGGAGGGTTAGTGGGAGATTCTGGACCGCGTCCAGAATGACGACTGGGAGGAATTACGAGATGGTCCGCTGCCGCCTTTCGATTTTTCTTCGCCATTCCCAAAATGGGTGCTAGAATCCGTGGTGGCTGTACCAGAGGAGAAACGCTGTGGCTGATGAACGCACCCGAGTAGACGACCGCAACAAGGCAATTGAAACCGCTCTGGCATCGCTGGAGAAACAGTTTGGCAAGGGCTCGGTGATGCGGCTCGGATCAAAGGAAGCAGTGGTGCCGATCGCGGTGATTTCGACCGGGTCGATTTCGTTCGATGCGGCGACTGGAGTGGGCGGCGTGCCGCGCGGGCGGGTGATTGAGGTGTTCGGGCCCGAGTCGTCGGGCAAGACCACAATTTCGCTGCAGATTATCGCCGAGGCGCAGAAGGCCGGCGGGCTGGCCGCGTTCGTGGACGCGGAGCACGCGCTCGATCCTGCCTACGCGAAGAAGCTGGGCGTGGACATCGACAACCTGCTGATCTCGCAGCCGGACTATGGCGAGCAGGCGCTGGAGATCGTCGAGGCGCTGGTGCGTTCGGGTGCGATCGACGTGCTGGTGGTGGATTCGGTCGCGGCGCTGGTGCCCAAGGCCGAGCTGGATGGCGAGATGGGCGATTCGCATATGGGCTTGCAGGCGCGGCTGATGAGCCAGGCGCTGCGCAAGCTTACCGGGACCGTCTCCAAGTCGCGCACCTGCCTGATCTTCATTAACCAGATACGCGAGAAGATCGGCGTGATGTTCGGCAATCCGGAGACGACGACCGGCGGCAAGGCGCTGAAGTTCTACTCGTCCATGCGCATCGACATTCGCCGCATCGGCGCGGTGAAGGAGGGCGACACGGTGGTGGGGTCGCGCACCAAGGTGAAGATTGTGAAGAACAAGGTGGCTGCGCCGTTCCGCGACGCCGAGTTCGACATCCTGTACGGCGAAGGGATCTCGCGCGAGGGCGATGCGCTGGATCTGGCCGTGGTGCACGGCATCGTGGAGAAGAGCGGCGCGTGGTACAGCTACCAGGGCGAACGCATCGGCCAGGGCCGGGAGAATGTGCGCGGATTCCTGAAGGGGAACAAGGAGGTCTTTGCGCGCGTGGATGCGGAGTTGCGCAAGAAGCTGGGGATTGGCGCGGCCACCGTGGCCGCGGAGGTCCCGGCGGTTCCGGTGAACGGCGCGGCTGCGGCGCATGAGGTGGTGAAGGGGCGGAAGGGCTAGTTGTCAGTTGTTAGTGGTCAGTAGCTGGGCAACCCCATGTCAGACGAGAAACTGTCTGACATGGGGCACCCGGACTTCGATGAAGGCGAGCTACTGCTGCGGCGCGGGTGCGGCGGGACCGCTGCCGCCGGGCCGCAGTCCGCGGGTTCTGCCCTGACCGTCTGCTGGAGCGGCGGGCTGTCCCGGGCCACCGGGTGCACCTGGTCCGCCGGGCTGGACGCCGGACTGGGCGGCAGCGCCCTGACCGCGGTCGCGCAGCCTGGTCCATTGATCGGGCGTGAGGACGGCGCGAATGCCGAGCAGCATCTTGGCGTTCGCCTTCTCCAGATCGGCGCGGGCGTCGGCAACCTTGTCAATCTGCGCCTGGGCCTTGGCGGTGTCCAGAGGATTGGCGCTGAGCAGGGGTTCCAGCATCACTTCCTGCTTCTCCACGTTGGCCCGGAGATCGATGAGGTGGAGGCGGCTCTCCTGGAAGATGCCGTCCATGCGCTTGACCTGGTCGGGCGTAAGCGTGAGCCGCTCGACGACCCTCGGGTTCCTCCACCACATTCCCTGGGGGCCGATGTGGAAGCCGCCCTGCCGGCCGCGGAATCCACCATGCATGTTGCCGCGGTCGGGCATGGCGGCGCCGCGGAAGTTGCCGGGGCCGTTGTCCGGTTGCTGCTGCATCATGCCGGGACGCATCATTCCGGGGCGCATAGGGGGACGCGGCGGGGCCTGACGCTCGACGGGAGCGGCCGAAGCCGCGGGAGCGTTTGCCGGCGGCGGCGGAGGCGCTTGCTGGGCGAAGGCGAGGGAGGTGCAGAGCACCATGGATGCAAGGGGAATCAGGGATCTGGAAATCGTGCGGGAGTTCATAGGTTTAGTCTTTCCTTTGGTTTGAGGTTGCGCCGGATTCAACGGCGTTTTCGGTTGCGACAATTGGATTGTCGAGCGCTTGCATGGGGGTCGGGACGGAGGCGGAACCTTCGCTATTGACGTCTTCGAGCAGCGCGTCATCCGATTCGGCGGTGCGAGCCTGGTCGCCAGCGGCGACTACAGCCGAGGCGCCGGCTGCAACTACCGGTTTGGGCAACTGGGAGCGGCGGTGGGCCATCTGCATCGGTATCACGGAGATGAGCAGGATTGCCGCAGCGGCAAAGTACGCGGGCTGCAACCCATGGTGACGCAGGGGGATTCGCCACTGCGGCAACAGACGAAGCTGGCGGTCGGCGTAGGCGCTGCTGGCTTCGCGGAAGAGGGCGAGCGATTCGCGCAGGGCGGCGAGTTCCGCGGCGCACTGTTCGCAGGTGCGGAGATGGGCTTCGGCGAGCGCATCGGACGGCTCGGGAGAGCCGGCGGAGCGGGCGAGCAGTTCCCCGAATTGTTCGCCGGTGAGATGGGCGCAACCGGCGATGCCGGACGGGGCCGGCGGTTGAGGAGGTTGAAGAGTCATAGGGTCTCCTTCCGGGGAGCGTTGTGGCGCGAGCGGACGGTGTTGAGGGCGCGGTAGAGGTGGCTCTTCACGGTCCCCAGGGGCAGGCCGGTGACCGCAGCGATCTCTGGTATCTCCATCTCTTCCAGGAAGCGCAGGACGAAGACGGTGCGCTGGCGGGGGGAGAGCTCGGCGACCGTCTCCCAGATGAGCGCGACTTGCTGCCGGGCGATGAGGTGCGATTCGGCGGTGCCTTCGCGATTGGGGACGCTGGCTGCGACGTCATCGACATCGACGGCGCTGGTGGAGATGTGCTTCCAGAAGCGGAAGCGGCCGGTGCGGGTGTGGTCGCGGGCGAGGTTGAGGGCAATGCGGATGAGCCAGGTTGGGAGGGAACAGTCTTCGCGGAAGCTGGCACGGGCGGTCCAGGCGCGCAGGAAGGTCTCCTGGGTGAGCGTCTCGGCGGCATCGCGGTCGCGCAGGGTGGCGAGCAGGAAGCGGAAGACGCGCGACTGGTAAAGAGCGACCACGGTTTCGAGGTCGTCGAGGGGAGTGGCGCGCGTCTCTGCGCCGAGGTTTAGGACGGTTGACGGGAAGGTCTGGATGTTCTCAGGCACCATATTCATTCCTGGCAGGTTCGCAAAGACCGAACCGCGTACGCCGCGCCTATTCTGGGCGGCTACAGAGACAGACGGACGCACCCACGGGGAAGTCTACGTCCGCACGGGAATATTTTGGGCCGGGAGTTGAGGATTGGGAACGGTGCAGTTTGACAGGCGGACCTTCCCTCGGGGGCTGAAGAGGGTGATGAAGAATGGGTTCGCGGCGCGAGAATTGACCTCAGGGGCTAAAGCCCGGTTGATCTTGCGGCTTTTACGGCACGGATAAATCCGTGCCCTTAACGAAGCGGGTTTTTCAGCATCCTTTAAAGCCCAGCCCATTCGCGGCACTTATCGGCGCGGAGACCCAGGACTAAAGTCCTGGGCTATCTCAGAAGCGAGTTTTTCCGCAGCCTGTGAAGCCGCGCCGTTTCAAAGCGAATGCAAACTGCACCTCTGCCGAATATTTTTGATCCGGGAGCTGGGGATTGGCCTGAGGTATGCTGCTTCTAGACATGTCAACCGTCAAGGCGATCTATCCGGGGACCTTCGATCCGCTGACCAATGGGCACATGGACCTGATTGCGCGCGGGGCCAAGATTGTGGATGAGCTGGTGGTGGCCATCCTGCGGAACTCGGACAAGGGCGTGCCGCTGTTCACGGTGGCGGAACGGCTGGAGATGATCGCGGAGGCGATCGCGGAAGGCGGCTTCCGGAACGTGTCGGTGACGACGTTCGATGGGCTGCTGGTGGACTTTGCCCGCGAACAGGGAGCCAAGGCAGTGCTGCGCGGCATCCGGGCGATTACCGACTACGAGTACGAGTTCCCGATGGCGATGATGAACCGCAAGCTGGACCCGGACCTGGAGACGCTGTTCATGATGCCCACCGAGCAATACACGTACGTCAGCTCGCGACTGATCAAGGGCGTGTTCAAGCTGGGTGGGGACGTGAGCGCATTGGTGCCGCCGCTGGTGATGGCCAGGATGACGGCGAAAAGCGCAGGGAAGAGTTAGGGTGGCGGATATAGCGCTTCAGGAGCAGTTCGGGCAGATCGATATCTATCTGTTCGATCAGATTTTGCGCGGGAACATTTCGCCGGGGATGCGGGTGGTAGATGCGGGGTGCGGGCCGGGACGGAACATCGTCTACCTGCTGCGCGAGGGGTACGACGTTTTCGGGGTGGATGCGGACGCGGACGCGGTGGCAAGCGTGCGGAAGACGGCGGGAGCGATTGCGCCGGAGTTGCCGAGCGGGAACTTCCAGGTGGCGACTGTTGAGGCGATGCCGTTTGCGGATGCCTTTGCAGACGTGGTGGTATGTCACTCGGTGCTGCATTTTTCGCGGGATAAGGCGCATCTTGATGCGATGGTGCGCGAGCTTTGGCGGGTGCTGCGGCCGGGAGGGCTGCTGTTCTGCCGGCTGGGGTCGACGATCGGCGCTGGGAATGGGATGGAGTTCGAGGCGCTGGGGCAGGGTCGGTTTCGCATGTCCCATGGGGCGGAGTGGTTCCTGGCGGATGAGGCGATGTTGATGGGGCTGACGCGGGCACTGGGCGGGGAACTGGTTGATCCGCTGAAGACGACGGTGGTCCAGGGGCAGCGGTGCATGACGACGTGGGTGGTGCGGAAACGGCGTTAACCGCTTTATCTCGGTGGGGAAATCTGCCAAACTGGAAGTATGAGCACAACCATGACCAAGATTTTGACGGACCGGATTAATCGGATCGAAGTGTCGGCCACCATGGCCATTACCGCGGAAGCGCTGAAGATGCAGGCGGCGGGGATCGACCTGGCCAACTTCGGAGCGGGCGAGCCGCACTTTGCCACGCCAAAGCACATCAAGGACGCGGCGATCGCGGCGATCGAGGCGAACTTCTCGAAGTACACGGCGGTGGCCGGCGTGCCCGCGGTGCGGCAGGCGGTGGTGGATCGCCATGCGGCGGACTTCGGATCGGGCTATACGGCCGAGGAATGTGTGTTTACCACGGGCGGCAAGCTGGCGCTGTTCAACGCGGTGCAGGTGCTGGTGGACCACGGCGACGAGGTGATTCTGCCGGTGCCGTACTGGGTGTCGTTCAAGGACATCATCCAGTATGCGGGCGGCACGGTGGTGCTGGTGGAGAGCGATGAGCGCGAGGACTTCCGCATTACCGCGGCGATGATTGAGGCGGCGGTTACGCCGAGGACCAAGGCAATCATTCTGAATACGCCGTCGAACCCATCGGGAGCGGTAGTGTCGCCGGCGGACCTGGAGGCGATTGTGCGGCTTGCCCACGCGCGCGGGATTTATGTGCTGCTGGATGAGTGCTACGTCTACCTGACCTATACGGGCGCGGCGGTCAGCGGGGGCTCGTTTACGGACTGCAAGGAGCATGTGGTCATCCTGGGATCGCTGTCGAAGACCTATGCGATGACGGGATGGCGCGCGGGGTTTGCGCTGGGGCCGAAACAGATTATCTCCGCGATGAGCAAGCTGCAGTCGCAGAGCACGTCGAATACGACCAGCTTTGTGCAGAAGGCGTCGATCGCGGCGCTGACCGGATCGCAGGCGTGCGTGGCGGAAATGCGGGCGGACTATTTGAAGCTGCGCGACCAGGTGCTGGCGGGGTTGAAGACGATTCCCGGGCTGACCTGCACGGTGCCGCAGGGTGCGTTCTATGTGTATCCGAATGTGGGCGCATTTATCGGCAAGGGCGGCATCAAGTCGGCCTCCGACATAGCGTCGAAGCTGCTGACGGAGGCGCATGTGGTGGTGGTTCCGGGCGAGGCGTTCGGCACCGCTGAACATATTCGCCTGTCGTATGCGGTATCCGGCGACGTGGTGGACAAGGGTGTCCAGCGGATGCGCGACTTCTTCGGGCAATTGGGCTAGGGGATTTGGGGCAGGCTGCGTACGGGCGCCGGATCGGCGTCCGCGCAGTTTTGCCCGGCGCGCGCTGGATTTTCCACTAACATTGGTGTCTATGGGTTTTGCGGACGGTAAGACGGGGCCGCGTTTTGCTCCGGTGATTCTTGCGGGCGGCAGCGGGACACGCTTCTGGCCGAGGAGCAGGCGCGCGCGGGCGAAGCAGGTACTGGCGCTGGACGGCGCGCGCACCATGATTCAGCAGACGCTGGACCGGTTGCTGCCGCTGGCCGCTGCGAGCGATGTGTGGGTGATCACGAACAAGTTGCTGGACGAGATCATTGCGCAGCAGTTGCCGCAGGTGCCGCGCGGCAACATCCTGAGCGAGCCGGCAGCGCGCAACACGGCCCCGGCATGCGGGCTGGCTGCATTTCTGCTGGAGTTGACGGCGCCGGAGACGGTGATCGGCATCTTCCCTTCGGACCACATCGTGAAAAACCAGGCGCGCTTTGCGGAGGTGATTCGCGCGGGCGTGGCGGTGGCGGCGGGCGGCGATCGGATTGTGGTGCTGGGCGTGCCGCCGACGCGCGCGGAGACGGGATACGGCTACGTCGAGCTGGGGGATGTTGTCGATCCCACCCTTACCGATAAAGTCGGTAAGGATGGGGCACCCGAACTGAAGGGGCCGGTTCCGGTGCGGCGGGTGAAGCGATTCACGGAGAAGCCGGACCGGGCGCGGGCAGAGGAGTTTGTCGCGTCGGGGAATTACGCATGGAACGGCGGAATTTTTCTGTGGAGCGCGCGTACGCTGGCCAATGCGATTCGCGAGCATTGTCCGGCGATGGCGCCGCTGCTGGAGCGGATCGCCGCTGCGCACGGAACGCCTGACTTTGATCGCGTCTTCGCTGAGTTGTATCCGCAGTGCCAGAACATCTCGATCGACTACGCGGTGCTGGAGCCACGGTCGGCGAAGGGCGAGCTGAAGTCGGAGATCTATTGCGTGCCTGCGGATTTCGCGTGGAACGACATTGGGTCGTGGGCGGCGCTGCACGAACACCTGACCGGCGGCGAGATGTGCAACTGTTTCGATGCGACCGACCCGGTAAGCAGCACCATCGATGCCGAGGGCAATTATGTCTATGCACCGGGCAAGGTGGTGGCGCTGGTCGGGGTAAATGACCTGGTGGTGGTCGATACCGGCGACTGCCTCCTGATCACGACGCGGGAGCGTTCGCAGGACGTGGGCAAGGTGGTTACGGATTTGAAGCGGGCGGAGCGGAATGGGTTGGTTTGAGGCACACCCCAGGGGCTAAAGCCCCTTATTTGTCGAGGGCCTGGGAGGGCCAAGCCTGAAGGCTTGGCTTACCTAGAAGCCAAGGCGCAGGTGCTGAATTGACGGAATGAATTCGAACCTCAGAGAAGGCATCGTTCGAACGAGATCAGAAAGAACGGTTGGATATGGCGGAGACGACGGTGGTGAAGTTCGGGACGGATGGATGGCGCGGCATCATTGCCGACGACTTCACCTATGCCAACGTGCGCGTGGCGGCGCGGGCGATTGCGCATTACGTCTTGAACCATGAGGATGCGAAGGGCGGCGTGTGCGTTGGGTACGATACGCGCTTCGGGTCGCGCTCATTCGCAGGGGTGGTGGCAGAGGTGCTGGCGACCGCGGGGATTCCAGTGGCGCTGGCCGCCGAGATCACGCCGACGCCGGCACTGAGCTATGCGGTGCGCGGGCGCAAGGCGGCCGGCGGCGTGATGATTACGTCCAGCCACAATCCGGCGGAGTGGAACGGAGTGAAGTACAAGGCGAGTTACGGCGGCTCGGGCACGCCCGCGATCATGGCGTCGATCGAGAGCTACCTGGGCGAGCCGCTGCCCGATGCGGCGAAGAAGGCGCGCATTGAAGAGGTGAACTTCAACCCGGAGTACATTACGGCGCTGGCGCGGTTTGTCGATCTGGACGGGATCGAGAGGTCGGGATACAAATTCCTGATCGACGACATGTACGGCTGCGGGCGCGGCGTGATTGCCGCGATCTTTTCGCGGGTGGAGATTCCGTTTGTGGAGATACGGAGCGAGTTGAACCCACTGTTTCCGGGGATCAATCCGGAGCCGATTCTGCCGAACATCAAGGCAACGCAGTTGGCCGTGGTCGCGGAGAAGTGCGACGCAGGGATGATCACGGATGGCGACGCGGACCGCATTGGCGCGGTGGATGAGCACGGCAACGTGGTGGACGCGCACAAGATTCTCGCGGTGCTGACGAAGTGGCTGATCGTGCGCAAGGGGTGGCCGGGCGATGTGACGCGCGCGTTCAACACCACCAAGATGATCGACCGCATTGCGGCGAAGTACGGGCGCAAGCTGCACGAACACGGGATCGGCTTCAAGTACGTCGTCGACCTGATGCTGGCGGGAGACATTTTGATCGGCGGCGAGGAGTCGGGCGGCGTCGGCATCAGCCGGCACCTGCCGGAACGCGACGGCCTGCTGAACGCGCTGCTGCTGGCCAACGTGATGGCGGACGAGAAGAAGACGCTGGGCGAGCTGGTGGCGGCCTTGCAGGCGGAGTTCGGCGAGCACCAGTACGGGCGCATCGATATGCGCATCGATGAGGAGTTGAAGCAGTTGGCGATTGCGCGCGCACGGGCGCTGGCTGCCGGCGACACGATGGTCGGAATGAAGGTGCTGCGGGTGGAGACGATGGATGGAATCAAGTTCTTCCTGGAGAACCCTGCGTGCGCGGGGCGGGTCTCAAAAGGCGGGGCGAACGCGGCGGAGACGTGGCTGCTGCTGCGCGCGTCGGGAACGGAGCCGCTGCTGCGGGTGTATTGCGAGAGCTGTTCGACAGAGTCGGTGACGGCAATACTCGAAGCGGCGCGTGAGTTTGTGCTGGCGGGGCGAGCGGCTTGAGCGTGGGAATGCAGGCGGAGGCGCGATTGGCGGAGACGTGGGTTGCGACAAAAGGGCTGCTGTTCGACATGGACGGCGTGCTGATCAGTTCCACCGCCTCAGTGAACCGATGCTGGAAGCAGTGGTGCAAGCTGTACGGCGTGGCGAATGCGGATAGCTTTGAGGTTCCGCACGGGATTCGCGCGGTGGATATTGTGCGGATGCTGAAGCCGGAGTTCGACGAGGCGCAGGTGGCCGAAGCGTTGCGCGCGATCGAGGACCTGGAGATCGAGGACACGGGCGACACGGTGGCGCTGCCGGGGGCAAAGGCGCTGCTGGAGAAGCTGCCGGCGAAACGATGGGCGATTGTGACCTCAGCTACGCGGCGGCTGCTGCTGGCGCGGCTGGCGGCGGCTGGATTATCGGTGCCTGAGCAGTTGATCTCCGGCGATATGGTTGCCCGCGGCAAGCCCGACCCGGAGCCGTACCGGCGCGGCGCAGAGTTGCTGGGGCTTGCGCCGGACGAGTGCGTGGTGGTGGAGGACGCGCCTTCAGGAGTTGGCGCGGGCGTGGCGGCGGGCTGCGGCGTGCTGGGAGTGCTGGGCACCCATCCTCTGAGCGAACTCGAAGGAGCGACATGGTTGGTGAGGACGCTCAAAGAGATTGAGGTGCGGGTGCGGGCAGACGGCCTGGAGTTGGGGTTTGCGCTGGTGGGCGTCGACAAGTAACTGGAGAGGTTACAAAAAAATGCCGGAGCCAAGGGGTCTGGCTCCGGCGATGAGTGGATCGGAAGTGCCGCATCGTTTTGGCGGTGCGCCGATCAGTTGAGCGCATCCACGTAATGGGCAAGCAAGACCGGCTGGCCCGAAACGGGGTCCTTTAGCAGGAGCCCGACCACGCGCAGGTTGATTTGCGCGGGGACGGCGCTGGCGGCGGTAAGGCCGTAGCGGAAGGCCGTGCCGCCGAAGTAATACACGGTCACTTTCTGCGGTATCAGCAATCCGGCGAAGCCGGTCACCTGCATCTGGAAGGTGCCATTGGTGAGGTTGAGGGAGTTGGGGACGAGGGTTCCGTTGTAGCCCCAGTGCCTGAGCACCACACGCTTGGTGCTGACTGCGTTGGGATTGCTTGCGCCACTGGCAGGTCCGCCGATGGACACGTCCTGGCCGGGCAGCAACAGGCTCGAGTTGAAGAGGAATTGGCTGAGCGGAGTGTGCCACCTATAGATGAAGAAGTTCTCCGTGCCGGTGAGATTGACCTGCGCGATCTGGCCCAGCGTGAGGCCCGTGGTGGTTGGCAGCAGGCCGCGCACATACAGGTCAAAGCTGGTTGCCGTGCCTGTCGCCGGCGTCACGTAGGTGACCAGGCCGGTTGCGCGGAAGCCGTCCTGCGAGAGGATGGCGACCTCATCGGCATCGATCGTGGCGTCCACCTTGTCGAGAATGCCCGAGATCTGCACGATGCTGCTGGTGGAGAGCTGGGTGATGCTGTCGTTGTTCGCCCACTCGGTGCTTCCGGTCACGTTGATCGTGAACTGGCGGCCGTGAGGGCCTTGAACGACAAACGACTGCGCCGTGGTGTTGACGCTGACAACGGCCGCGTCGAACTCGTCGATGTAGGCGCCGGAGTCGCCCGTACCGACCGCGTTGACGTCGAAGTTGGGGGTGACCACGCCGGTGATCTGGCCGCTGGAGTCGACCTGGATCGACTTGCGCAAGTCGAAGTCCACATGCAGACCGACCGGCTGCGCGACGGTGACGATCAGCGGCGAGGCCAGAGGGATGTTGATGGGGGACGAGGGGAGGGTCGCCGCCATGGACCCGATGGTCGGCGCGGAGCCGGATTGCACATTCAGATAACCGATGGTCGCTGGCCCGAGCGAGATTTGGACGCTGGTGTAGGTGCCGACGGGCACATCGTTCATGTCCAGCAACGTCTGCAGCCCGTTGAAACGCGCGAAGTCAACCGTGGGCGTGCCACTGATCAGCGAGACGCTTTGGCCGCTGGTATTGATGGCGTCGATGCTGTTGATCTGCACGGCAAACGAGCTGACGCTGGCCAAAGGAGCATCGGTGCCAATTACGAAAGACGGACCACTTACGCCACCAGATGCAGCCATGTTGGCAGTGGATCCGCCGCAGCCCGCTGCCAGCAACGAGGCAGCAGCGAGGGAAAGAAGAGCGAGCAAAGACTTGCCGCGATACCGGGACGACAAAGTTGACATAGGGCACATCGCTTTCTGCGAGGTCCGCAGCTTATCTGGAACAAACGCTGAGTTGGCAGTTGGGCCACTCCCCATGAACGTGATGATGCAAGCGTCCCTGGGCGCGCTCGTGTGCGGAGTCATCGCCTGAATAACTATGATTGGCCGGCTGGGAGCGATTTGAGCCACTCTCAGCCCGTCCGCTCACATGGACACAGGGCGGGATGCATAGTTGTGCGATTCGATGAAATAAATTTTCCGGGCATGCGACTTTTTCGTGGTTGTTACGTCGGGAACATGGCCGGCAGGTACCCCGCAGCAGCGGACTGCAAGGATGGCGACGGCGATCCTCTGCGAGGACAAGGAGGATAAGCGCATGGAGCGTTGCGAGCGCTCGTCTTAGTTATCCGAGGGGCGCTCGATGTGGTCGACGACGTAGACGTTGACGGGAGCGGTCTGCTTGAGCAGGCGGAGGCCGAGCTGGCTCTTGAACGCGGCGGTGACGGATGGGCCGAAGTCGTCCGAGTCGGAGGAGGATCGCGAGGCGTCCATCTGCTCTGGCAGGAACTCGAGGTTGAGATCGAAGCGCCCGGAGAGGCCGGTCTGGTCGACCAGAGTGCGCTGGCCCATGTCTCCGAGGATGATTCCTACGCCGTCGAGGAGGCCGGCGATCTGTTCCATGGTGACGTTCAACATGCGGAGGTGAACCAGGGGGCCGACGCGCCATGTGGACATGCCGCAGATGGGCGGCGGCGGGGAGTTGGGGGCGGGCTTGGCGGAGGGGGCATCCGGCGAATCGCTGGACGGGACGGGGCATGGCACGTCGGCGGGGTGCGGCTGGAGCTGCGGGCCGGGCTTTCCGGGCTTGTCCAGCAGGAGGGCGTAGACGGGGAGCGGACGGCTCTCGATGTGCAGGGCGAGATGGAAGCGGTCGGCGAGCAGGGACTGCATCATGAGGCGCGTCTGGTCGCGTGTGGGAGAGCCTACGGCACGCGCCTCGATGACGTAGTCGTCGGAGCGCGCCCAGGCGGGGAGATGCTGGCTGAGCTGGTGCATCTGGTTAACGTCGTAGATTTTGTAGGCGAAGATGATGTAGTTGACGACGGCGGCGTTGGCCGAGACGAGGCCCTTGGGCGGGGCGTCTTCGGCGTAGGGATTGAGCAGGGGGTTGATGATGATCTCGTATCCACGGTGCGGAGCGTCGGGCGGAGCGGGGCGGACGGAGGCGACATCGAACTCGGCGTGGGTGCCAGCGTCGATCTGCCACTGCGGGAGGTCCGGCGATTGGAGCGAGGCGGCGGTTTGGGCGCGGGCGGGGGGCGCGGCGAGGAAGATGAGGGCGGCAGCAAAGGCGAGCTTAACAGTGCGATTCGATCTGGGAGAAAAATTCTCGGTTGTCATCGTGCGAGGACTCAATTCTTCGGAGTTGTTTGCGTATACAGAACCTACGGAAGTTTGGCGGCTTCGGCGATGGGGTCCCAGTGGTCGGGGCCGGTTTTGGGGCCGGCGAGGAAGGTTTGTGGGAGATACTGCTTCGCTTCGGCGGCGGTGAGTTGGTGGGACCAGGGCACGCGGGTGGAGGGGCTGGCGCCGGGGCCGGTGGATCCGGATTCGGCGTAGTAGGCGGTGGATTCGTTGGCGGCCTGGCCCCAGTTGTTCCAGCCGGCGGGGTCGATGAGGGGGGTTGCGAGGGCGGTGTTGATGTAGATGACTCGAGAATAAGTGCGCCAGGGACGGCCCAGACCCACGGCTGCATGTGCGGCGCGCGTCGAGTTGGCTCCAGGCGCACCTTCGGGCGGCGCAGGCGTATCGAAGGACGCGGTAACGAGGGAATCGAGGATGACGTAGCCGGTTTGCTGTGTGGGCGAGGTGCGCGACTGGGCAGTGATCGAGCCGGGGCCGTTGGAGTGGAGCTGAGTGCGGTCGAAGACGGCGGCGGCGTTGCCGAAGATGTAGTCGACGCCGCCTTCGATGTAGCTGTCG
>Ga0224553_1000722_pt1 | contig 13291 bp, 8 predicted proteins | sample 714S21014metaG_FD_179897 | JGI IMG/M metagenome (GOLD analysis project Ga0224553, IMG submission 179897) | Peat soil microbial communities from Stordalen Mire, Sweden - 717 S2 10-14 | ecosystem: Environmental > Terrestrial > Soil > Wetlands > Peat | place: Sweden: Norrbotten County, Stordalen... | reverse complement strand
ACGATCGTTGTCAACGGGATGACCGCGTAGAGCCAAGCAAGCCAAACACCTCGCCGGCATTGGCATTAATGGTTAAAGAATCGACCGCTGTGAACGCACCGAAGCGACGTGTCAGGCTTTCGATTTCAACAATCGGAGTCATCACCGCTGAATTCTAGACAATCGATCGTGTGCGTGCGGTTCACAATTGCACACATTGTCATCGTGGATTGAACAGGGATGTGGCAGTCTGACACCTTGAAACTATGAGTGAAGAGGAACCAATGTTCCAGCCCTCTTCACTCATATTCTCCGTCTCTGGCTGATTCTCTCTATCCGGCTAGGATTGCCTTCGCTTCATTATCCAGCCGATCAGTGTTCCAGCCGCAATGCCTGCTGCGAATGTCGCCGCAATTGTCTCAAGCGGATGCCGCTGCACTCGCCTTTTTGCGTCATTTAAGAGCTCCGTGGCGGCATAGCTGCCTTGTTTTGCGGCACGCCGCGCTGATGCTACGCCATCCTCAAGAGCATCCGCAACGGCAGATGCCGCGCGAGAAGCTTTGTGCGCGGTATCGGCAATTTGCTCGCTCGCTTGTTCCAACACTGATTGTGCCATGATCTATTGCCCTCTCTCGTCTCCGAGTTCGATGTTGTTTCGCTTATGCTCCAACAGCCTTTTCAATCTTGCCGACAACGTTTTGAACTTTCCCGGCATTCTTTTCGGCTCTGCCATCAGCTTCCAGGTCGGGGTTTTTGGTGATTTCGCCGGCCTTCTGCCTGATTGCGCCTTTGACTTCGTGAAGCTTGCCTGTTGTCTTATCGTCCGTGCTCGGTTTCATCGTGATTCTCTCCTCTGTTCGGTGGTTGTTTTCGATTCGTTGAGGTCCGTGGACGGTTCCTTGCGACTTGACTGTCTGCGACCAGTAGGGTCCTCTTTGGGGAAGTTTCCTTGCCTGATGTAGATCCTTGTATCGACCAGTATCCCATGATCGGATTGCTGGTAGCTGGTCGTAATTGCTCGCTGGGCAGTGCACAGGCGGGCGGCCAGACCCAGGCTGGCCTTGGGGAACGTCTGTCTGAAACGCACCAGCCTATGGCATAGAAGCGCGGCTGACCTGATTGATATGCGGATACCGGTGACCCATTTGATATCTCAATCACCGCGTCATATGGCAGTCTCTTGCACCCGTTCGCTTCTCCAGCGAACTGAGATAAGGTTGAGGCGGTCTGCGGGACGCGGGCTGCTCAATGTTGCACACTTCGTTCTGGCTCGAATTTGAATCCGGGAGCCCCCCCCAGGCTCACCCAGAACGTTCCGATCGCTCTGCGCGGTTCGTAACCGCCGACCAGGGTCGTCCCGCCCGGACTTGTCCGGTAGGAAACTTACGGCAGCCAGGAGAGGTCGAAACAGCGAAGATTCAAGCCCGGCAATGGGGGGATCAAGCGGTAAGCGGACTCCCGAGCCTGCGCCGACGCGGCCGTCGATCTGGAAGCGGTTCCGGATTATCTACCGGAAGCTGATGCCGAAGGGACTGCGGGCCACGCACCACACTCACCGCATACGGCTGGCCGCCTTTGAGGCACTTCGTGGACTGGCCGAACCTGGCGATCTCTCGGGGTTGCGCTCAATGAATTGATCGTGCAGTACCACGTTCAACAGCGACTTGTGAACCTTGATGCGCCCGTTGTATTCGATAAAGCCGAGCTGGCGGAACCGGTTCATGAAGAAGCTCACGCGGGAGCGGGTGGTGCCGATCATCTCTGCCAGGGTCTCCTGCGAGATCTTGGGAATGTACTGTTCCGGTTCGCCCGGCTGGCCAAACTCGGCCATCAGTAGCAGAATTCTTGCCAAGCGCTTTTCACTCGAGTTGAAAAGCTGATCGACCAAATCGGCCTGAATGCGCATGCTGCGCTCCAGCAGAAACTTCAGAAACAGGTCGGAGAAGTTATGCTCCTCGTGCATCACGCGGATCATCTCCTCCCGCTTGATTTTGAGCGCGGTGCAGGCGGTAATGGTACTAGCCGTGGACAAACGCAGTCCAGGCACGGCCGCAAGCGCCCCCTCTCCCACAAAGTCACCGGCGGCCAGGAGCGTGATGGTAGCTTCCTTCCCGGCGGAGGAAACAACCGTGACTTTTGCCCGGCCCCTCTGAAGATAAAAAACCGAGTCCGCGGGATCTCCCTGCGAAAAGAAGGTCTCCTTCGGCGCCAATTGGACTATTCTTCGCCCCAAGCCGGCGCTCGCCAGAAAGGCGGCGGCATCGAATCCGGGCTTTTCAAGTTCAACCATTGAAGGGCCTCCTTCCGGTTGCGGCCTTTGCATGATGCGCCGCTGGAGGGGCGCGCAACCGCATTGCCATCAGGTTAACAAAGCAGGTCCGCGATGAGCGAAGAATCATCTGCTGCAACCAGGGCCTTGGGATGCCGGCTGCACACCTTAACCTAAATTTTAGCATAGGATTACACCGGCGGCGGGGGGGAGGGGGGGGGCGTAATGTTCACTCTTGCTCATATTTCCGAAAATGTTTCAAGTATTTTAGATCGCGTACGCCAAAATGCGGCCTGATGAAGCATGCCGGGAACCTCGCCACCAAAGCAGCCGGCAAGAGAGTATTATGCCGGCAGACGCCTTGCGTTCAAGGCAAAGCATAGCGTGCAAAGAGAGAACGGAACCGATGCTTCCTCCACAAAAGACGCGTGATCTGGCCCGCAGCCTCGTTGCTTCCGAGACCAATGCAAATACGACCTCCCTGCAAGCCGAACCTGCAACTGTGCGCGTGTATGAGAGGTTGCGCAGGCAACTCGCCGCGTCCGTGGGAGCTGACGGTTTTCAGGCGCTCGCTTCCCGTGCTTTGGCTCTGGCCAAGTCGGAATCTCCCCGGCTCAGCGCCGTGCAAGTTACGGCGAATGGTGGCTTGCGCGGTCTTGGCGAAGTTGAATCCCAGACGGGCGAGGATGAGGATGGCGAGGCCGGAATCATTCTGATCGCGCAGCTGCTCGGGCTGTTTCTTACCTTCATGGGCGAGGCAACAACTCTGCGTTTGATAGAAGATTTGCGCCTTCAGGTTGACGTCGGGACAGAGTCGGCCAGGACCACCGCGGACACGACAGCCTCGGCGGCCGATGGACCGGTAATGGCTGCGGCTTTCGAGGACCTTCTGGTGGAAATTGATCGGCTGAGGAGTGTGAGCGAACATATTGAAACCCTGGCGGACAAACATGCCGGTATGGAACAGGGACTTGTCAGTGTCGCGGCGAACATTCGCAGTATTGCCACGGTTCTGGACGTTTTCACACTGATCCGAAGCAAGGCTGGCGGTCCACAGGACGAGGCGCCTGACCTGCAAACGAATCGCTACATGAATTGAGTTCCGCCAGCGCTACATTCAACGTGGCTCTGGATGTCGAACACCCCAAGCGGAAGGGCGCTTCAAGAAAGGACAGAATCGCTGCCCTGATCCTCTTACGAAGCGTATAACGGCAATTGAACTCACCTACCTTGAACAATGCAGAGTTGGACATGACGACTCTCTCAAGAATGCGGGATTTGGCCCAGCGTCTTCTTGATTACGAAGCCTTTGCGGGCAATGCCTCCGAACCTGGGGAGTCCGCAACCCTTCGCGTATATGAGAAGCTGCGCCAGGGTCTGGGTGAGTTTGCGGGAGTTGCCGGTTTTCAGTCGCTCGCTTCTCGCGCCTTGGCGTTGGCCAGGACAGAAGCCCCAAGCCTTAACGCGGTGCGGGTTTCTACGGATGGCGCATTGCAGGGTCTGGGCGAGATTGAACATCAATTCGACATCGACAAGGTTCAGGCTGGCGAGTTCCCGGCTGGCGAAGGGGGAATCATCCTCATCGCCCGCTTACTCGGCCTGCTTCTTATCTTCCTTGGCGAAGCTTTAACGTTAAGCCTGCTCCAGATTACGTGGCCTGGGGCGGCCCTCGACGAATGCAGTTCAGAGAATGGGAGAAAAGCGTGAGCACACAAGACAGAGTGACGATAAACAAACTATCGACAGGAGTTCCGGGCCTCGACGAGATTGTCGGCGGCGGTCTCCCCGAATTCTCGTTTAACATCATCGCGGGCGCCCCCGGAAGCGGCAAGACGACGCTGGCGCACCAGTTCGTGTTTGCCAATGCGAGCACAGAACGTCCTGCTCTCTACTTCACTGTCCTGGGCGAATCCGCCATAAAAATGCTGCGATACCAGCAACAGTACACATTCTTCGATCCGGCCAAACTGGCCGGCGCCATCCGCTTTATCAACCTGAGCCAGGTTGTCCTGGAGAAGGACCTGGGCGCGGTTTTGGAGGAAATCACCAAAGAAGTTGAAAAAGCCAACCCCGCTGTCGTGGTTGTGGACTCCTTCCGCACCATGGTGCGCAAGCCGCAAGGCGATATGGACCTGCAATCCTTCATTCAACAGTTATCCCTGTTTCTGGCTAGTTGGCAGGCTACAACTTTCCTGATCGGTGAATATGCGGAGGACGAGTTACGCGATAACCCCATCTTTACCGTCGCCGATGGGCTGTTCTGGCTGCGCCAAACGACGGAGCGAAATTCAATTGTGCGGAAGTTGCAGGTTATCAAACTGCGCGGTCAGGATTCCGTGCCGGGGTTGCACACGTTCCGCATTACCGATGCCGGAGTGCAAGCTTTCTCGCGCACGTTTGGGTTGACCGCCCGGAAGAGAAATCCGCCCTCCGATCGGCGCCTTTCCTTCGGCGTTCCGGAGTTAAACAAGATGCTGGATGGCGGCGTGCGCGAAGGCGACAGCGTTCTCGTGGCAGGGTCTTCGGGAACCGGGAAATCGGTCCTGGCAACCCAATTCATCGCTGAAGGCACACGTCAGGGGGAACCGGGAATCGTGGCGGTTTTTGAAGAACGCCCGGAAGCGTATACGGAGCGGGCCACCAGTTTAGGCTTGGATCTGGAAACGCCGCAGAAAGAAGGGAAACTCACAATCCTCTATCTTCGACCCCTCGACCTCTCGGTGGATGAAACCATGCAGTCGATTCTCGACGCTGTGCAGAAGATTAGCGCCAAGCGCCTGGTGATCGATTCGCTGGCGGGCTTTGAGATGGCTCTGTCGCCCGGCTTCCGCGCCGACTTTCGCGAATCGCTCTACCGGATGATCTTCGCTCTGACGGGAATCGGGGTGACGATTCTCAGCACGGTTGAGGTGGATGAGTCTTTCACCGAATTTCCGTTCAGCACGTACTCCATTTCTTTTCTTTGCGATGACATCCTCCGGCTGCGGTACGTATCCATCGATGGCCAGCTTCGCAAGATCATGGTGGTTATCAAGATGCGGGGTGGAAATCACGCCAAGGATATTCGCGAGTATGAGATCACGTCCAAGGGCGTGGTGATTCTCGGCAAACGCCTCACAAACTATCAGAGTCTTATCAGCGGAATTCCCGAGCATTCGAACCGATCTCGCCAGAAGGAACAGCCTTCACAGGATACGGGAATCGAGCATAAAACCTAACGGAGCATCTACGAACTCGAAGCCGTGGCCAGTTACGGCCTCGATTCGCAGCGCGCTGTGTCGGGGCCCCGGTCCTCTCCATGCGGGTAAATGTAACAAAAAACCGCCGGAGATCCATTCGCCGAGGGCGATTTCACGTGTGGTCAAGATAACTTACACGCATGGACTTCCGCCAGAGTAAACCCCGATGCTAAGGTGATGAGTTTCAGAATTCGGCAAAGAAAGCGGTCCGTCGTCGGGTGCAAATAGTGCGGACGGGATGGGCCCGCCGGTGTGAAGAAATTGCTTTACTTCCGTTTGCAGGGAGAAACGATCAGCCACATTCAAAATGAGTACCGAAACACGAAGGTCATTTATGCCCCGATTACGACGAAAGACGGAACCACTATCTTCTACAAAGACTGGGGCGTGGGTGAGCCCGTGGTCTTCAGTCACGGCTGGCCGTTGAGCGCGGACGCATGGGAAGACCAGATGGTGTTTCTGGCCTCACATGGATATCGCACGATTGCGCATGATTGCCGCGGACATGGCCGTTCGAGCCAGCCCTGGAATGGCAACGAGATGAACACCTACGCCGACGACCTTGCGGCGCTGACCGAAGCGCTGGACTTGAGGACGCAGTACACGTCGGTCATTCGGCCGGCGGTGGGGAGGTGGCCCGCTATATCGGCCGCCACGGCACGAAGCGGGTTGCCAAGGCGGTGTTGATTGGGAGAGCGTCAAGAAGTCGGGGGTCGGACGAGGAACTGCCTGTCAAATCAATGCCCGTCCCAACCGCCCAAGCGGGTGAGGTTGGCAAAACTCCAACGTTCCAGCCGGACAAACCCTCCGTCGGCACGACTTCCGTGCTGTGGAATCATAGATTTACGAACTGACCCCGACTTCTTGAAGCTCTCCTCTGGATCAGCATATCGAGGTTCGAATCCCTGGGGGGCAGCCAACAAGAATCAAACAAAATCAATCAAGAATCAATCACATATGGGATTATTGTTTTGGCACTGCGATCATGCTGTGCGCGCGTAAGCCCTTGATATTACAAAACTATCCAGGATGATGACTGTCTCGGCTCCCGTGACCCCGGAGCCGGGTCTCCCGTGAGAGTGCACGCATCGGTTCCATTGGACCCGGCCCCAAACTCCCAACTCATCGCACGTGCCGAAGAACTGTAAGACAGCCTCCAGGCAGGCACAGCCGGCGTTTGGGCGAGGCATGTGTTGAAGAAGGCGCACCCTCGCATGGCAAAACTGGCCGCGTCGCTTATCCAAGGACTGGAAATGCGCCATGACTCAGCTAAAACCATGATCCACATAGCCTTTGCCGATCAGATCCTGCGCCGATCAGCGTGGTCTTAGTCATATTCTTAGGCTGGACCACCGTCTCATCCCAATCACTCCGCGCACCTCGCAGGTGAGGGAAAGATGCTCACGGAACCCTCGATGCACCCTCCTCGACGCCAAAAACGCGGCTCCTGGAACACTTCCCGGGTTCAACTCAAAATCATCGACGGATCGAGGTCTCCGTTTTGTGCTTGACAAGTTCTTGGGAGAAGCGTTAAGGTTTCGGACTGTGAATTCAGGTTACCGGTAACCCACGACCGAATGCAACTCCAGATGCCACGACAATCTGGCAGTATTCGTTGCAGTTTGATCAAAAAAAAAGGAACCACCGATGGGGACCCTGTTGCCATTGACGTCTTTCTTCGCGTTCGTCAAGATCGGAACACTTGTCTTCATCAAAACGAGTTTGGTGATCGCAACAGTTGTCCTGGCTGTTCTGGCAGCGTTTGACGCCATGAGACGCGACAGAGCGGTCATGGCGCGTAAGGTCGGGGCAATTCTCTTATTCTTGGGCGTCATGGTTGCGTCCACAGCGGTGCCCGGAGCAACAAGGAGATCAGGGAACACGACGGCTACTCCCGCACAGGCTTCCAGTGGGGACTTGGCGCCGGGCAATGGCCTGCTCTCCCCAGGATTCCTGAGTACGTCCGGAAATCAGATCGTAAACTCTTCAGGTAAGCCCCAACGTCTTGCCTGCGCCGGCTACAACGAGCCCAGCCCCGATATCCCCGGTGACCTGGCGGGCATGAAGAGGGCGGGGTTCAATTGCGCTCGCTTCCCCTTTGATGAAGGCGCGCTCAGCTCTACGTTCCCAATGATGGACGCCATTGTCGCGGCTGCGGCCCCGCTTGGCATGAAGGTCATCTTTGATCATCACGTGGACGATGCAGAGGATCTTTGTGGAGGGCAACAGCAGAATGGCCTGTGGTTTGACGTGGGCGATGGTTCCGATAACACAGACGGGTGCGGCAACAAAGGCACGATAACCCCGGAGAAATTCAAGATCGACTGGGTGACCGTGGCCAAACATTATGCCGGCAACAGCACGGTCATTGCCTTCGACCTCGACAATGAGCCCCTTGTTCTGGGCCTTCACGCCACACCTATCACCTGGGGGACAAACGGCCCGACAGACATTCTGAAGATGTGGGAGGATGTCGGCTCTGCGATCGAGGCCGCCGACCCAGGCGTGCTGATCGTCGCGGAATGTCCAGTTAACTATAGAGGGAAGCTATTGAATGGCAACCCGGAGGGAACGAAAGGGATCATGGATTGCAGCAAAGCGCAGTCCAGGCCTGCGGTTCTGAGCCCTGCCGCTCCCAAGTTCGTCTATTCGATTCATGACTGCCCCAACATTGGTCCTGATAATGAAGGGCCATCCACTGCAGACAGAAATGCCGCCTGGGGTTTTCTGGCAATCAACAACATCGCTCCGGTGTGGATCGGCGAAATGGGGTCCAGCCTTGACATGCCGCATTCGGATGGCGTGACTGTTGCGCAGCAATCGGTATGGGCCACCGCGCTGGTCGCTTACCTGAATGGTAAAACGCCGGGAGGCCCGGCTTTTACGGGTTCCCAGCAGCGATTCGGCACGGATTGGTGGGCATGGGGTGACCTCACCGGACAAACTCCCGATGGAACCTTGCAGGGCTCCACCCTGAGGGCCGCCCAACTTGCGATCTATTCGCAACTCCGCTTCGTCAACGCCGCTGCCGCGTCCGGGAGCGCGATGCCAGTCTCTGCGGCTGCCACCGGCCGCTTGGAATCTGTTCCCGAAGCCTCCTCCGACCGAGGCGGTTATCTGCTGCCGAAAGGTTGGTTCACTACCAGGGGCGCGCAGATTGTGGATGAGAAGGGAAGTCCGGTGCGGATTGCATCGGTTGGCTTGCCGGGCAACGACGGCACGGACGGTGCACTGCGTTTCTTGCACTTCGTCAATTACCAGACGACCATGCGGGGGTTAGTGGCCGATGGTTTCAATACCATCCGCATTGCATGGTCTGACCTGACACTGAATGCTTCGCCCAAGCCCGGCGCGATCAATTACGATCTAAACCCCGGCCTCAAAGGCCTATCCAGCATGCAGGTCATGGATAAGATCGTGAACTATGCGGGAACGCTTGGTCTGCGCGTCATCTTCGACCACCACACAAACGACGGCGGTGACCACGGCTGGGGCGGCCAACAGACAAATGGCCTGTGGTTCGATAAGGGGCCCGGTTCTGACGGAACAGATGGCAGCAACCCCGGCACCATCACCGCCGAGCAGTTTCAGACAAATACGCTTGCGCTGGTCAAACGGTACTGGAATAACTCCACGGTTATCGGCTACGACCTGGACAATGAACCCTTGAGTCACGGCACTGGCGGGGTATCTCTGAATTGGGGACAGGGCGGTCCCACTGACATCTGGGAGATGTATACCGACCTTGGAAATGCGATTCTGGCGCAGAACCCAAAACTGCTGATCATCTGCGAGGGTCCCCAAGGCACAGCCAACACCGGGAACGGCCTCGCCGGCATAGGCCCGGAGGGGGATCTCTCTGCTGTCGGCGGCGTTGGCGGCGTTGCTGCCAGACCGGTCATCCTGAAAGTCCCCAATCAAGTGGTTTATTCGGTTCACGAGTACGACACGAACGTTTATGACTTCGGAGCCAACGATCAACCGTCCACCTTGATCCCGCATATGAACAACGATTGGGGCTATCTCTATACCAGGAATATCGCTCCGGTCTGGGTCGGCGAGATGGGCTCGAACCTGGACAAGCCGCGAGACCGGGTATGGGCGCAGACGCTTCTTGACTACATGAACGGCAAGGACGGAGCGTTGGGAGGGCCGGTGTTCAAGGGCCGCGATCAGCCTGTGGGCGGAAGCTGGTGGCTATGGGGCTACTTTCCGGGAGAACAGACAGACGGAACCCTCGGGAGCGATTGGGCAACCCCGAGACCGGACCAACAGGGCATAACCGATCAACTGCTTTTCAGGCTTGCGCAACCTGAGACGGGCGGAGTCACAGGTCCCGGTTCACGCCGGTAAGCATCCGTTGTTGAAGGGCAATGTGCTGGAAACTGCCTGGAGATTCTCGTAGTGGTTGGGAGACCTTTGAATATGCAATGCGAACTGCGAACAGAATGAGGAGTGAACAGTCACAGACTATCAAACAGCACCTTTGGAGACATCGCCGATGGATCCTGAACGATTGACTAAGTGGAACAGGAGTGCATTCAGGAGGCAGGTATGCGCAATATGACGCGATTCAGTATCGCGCTTGCTATTTCGCTGTGCGCAAGTGCAGCGTTTGCTCAAAACTCGAACTCCGGCGTGATCAGGGGAACGGTGACCGATCCCACCGACGCCGTAATACAGGGTGTGACGGTAAGTGTACTGGACGTCGACAAGGGCGTGGTCACGACTTATGAGACGAACGGTGCGGGCTTGTACGATACAGGTTCGATTGTTACCGACCATTACACCATCACCTTCACAAAAGCCGGTTTCGATACCTACGTGCGCGGCCCCGTCACGCTCAATGTCGAGACTCTTACCATCAACGGAACGCTGAAGGTCGGCGCTGCAACGGAGACGGTGCGGGTCACTACGGATGTTCCCCTGCTTCAGACCGAATTTGGAACGCAGGCGACGACCCTGTCGGAGCAGGAGATGCAGGACCTGCCCAATTTTGCGAGTTGGGAGACCTTCACCACCCTCATGCCCGGCTCAACCGGTACTTCGGCGCCTGGGGCACAGGGGGGCATGGGTCCCGGCCAGGCAGCATCGGTCAACGGCAATGCCGTCTTTTACAACGTACTGGGCGACGGCGTCACCATGTCCTTTCCGTCCAACGGAAACTCTTATGACTACAACTTCGACACCCTGCAGGAAGTTCAGATGGTCTCCAGCGTTCCGTCGGCACAGTATGAAAACGGCGGCGCGATCTACAACCAGATCAGCAAGGGCGGCGGCAGCAGCTTTCATGGCGATGTTTTTGATTACTTCCAAAACAGCTACCTGAATGCCGCAACCTACGCCTTTGGCCAGGGCTATGTCCCGGTCTTGCGCGCCAACTACTATGGCGGCTCCTTTAGCGGTCCGGTGCCGTTGAAGGGCCTGAAAAACAAGCTGTTCTTTTTCTACAACTATGACCGCACCCAGAGCTATAGCGGCGCGAACAGCGGCTTTATAACAGTTCCCACCACGGGTGTTCCTACATCGACCGGAGCAAACGCCTACAACATGCTCGAAGGCGATTTCACGGGTCAGCCTGCGATCTATGATCCGACCACGCAGGCGATTGTCGGTGGCAATCTGGTGCGGCAATCCTTTGCATGCGAATACGCGGGCTGCAATTACGCAACCGGCAACAAGATTCCAAGCGGCATGATCGACACCGTCGCGACGGCCACACTGGCGTATTCCCCGCCGCCTAACGTTCCCAATCCGACTGTAACGGACGGCATCACCACGAATAACTACTTTTACAGTTGGGCCTCAAACTCGCCAGGATGGGCTTATTTCTTCCGCGTGGATTATGACATCACCCCAAAGAACCGGTTCACGGCAACGGATTATCATAACGTGTCGAGCTCTGTCAGCGAGGGCGTAAAAATTTGCCCAATTGACTGCTACACGGCAAATGGCGATGGCCGTACTGCACAGATCTCCGATGTGTGGACGTTCAGCCCGGATAAGATCAATGAATTCCGTTTCGGGTTCAACAGCCAAAACAATCTCTACATACCTGAATCGGTCAACCAGGGTTTCCCGGAAAAGTTGGGGTTGCAGTTTGCCGAAGCAAACCTCTTTCCCGAAGTCAACATCAATGGGGCCTGCTGCTTTGGTGGCAACATGGTACCGTCGAGCAATGCCATTCAACACCAGCTCCTGTACGAGCCTTCCGACGTAGTGACGATGATCAAAGGCAGGCATGTTCTTCACTTCGGCGGAGAATTCCTTGACCAGGAAATCAACACCACGTTCTGGGGCAACATCGATGCCGGGTCGCAGACTTATACCGGCGTGTATACGAATTCAACCCAGGGCGACGCGACCACCGGTCTTCCCTATGCGGACTTCCTGCTGGGATGGGTGAATTCCTGGAGTGCCGCGAACACGCCGGAGTTCTATCCCAGGATGAAGACGGTGCAGCTCTTCGCTCAGGACGACTTCAAACTGCATCCCAACTTTACCATTAACATTGGCCTGCGCTGGGAAGGGTGGAATGGGATGTACGATGCGCATGGCAACGAGCGCTCGTGGGATCCGACCGTCGTCAATCCCGGCACCGACCCAAACCGGAACACCGGGACCCTGGGCGCCATGTGGTATGGAACCACGCATGCCAATGGACGCACAAAGGTTATAGCGCCCATCTGGAACACATTCCTGCCCCGGTTTGGCGCTTCCTGGCAGTATGATCCGAAGACGGTAGTCCGCGGCGGGATCGGCCTCTATGCCTACAACTACAACGAGGGCCCCAGCGCCTACAGCGAGCTCGGAAGTGAGTTTGGTTCATCGGGCAACCAATCCGACAATACCAACGGCATCCTGCCGGTCGTTATTCTCAACCAGGATGGTAGCGTGAACGATCAGGGGGCTGCCGGCACAAGCATCAATGCTGTGTATCAGCAAGCTCCCACAGGTCCTGACTCCTTGAACGGACAGGGAGTCAATTTTGCCTATTACCACGAGCCGCTGTCCAGAATCTGGGAATACACGCTGGAAGTTCAGCGCATGCTTGGTCCCAACCTGGCCGCCAAGGTCGCTTATGTTGGCAGCCATGGTTTCAACCAGTTATTCGGTACCGATCTCAACCAGATACCCGAAAGCGAGCTAGGACCCAACGATACCAACCCGCCGACCGATTACCGGCCCTATCCGAATTTCCAGTCCATCGGCGGAATGAAGCTCATCGGGATATCGAACTATAACGCGCTCCAGGCAACGGCCGAGAAGCGCATGGGCGCCGGATTGCAATTCAACTTCAACTATACCTGGTCCAAATTCCTGAACGAGACAGACGCCTGCGCATGGAACTGCGCAAGCACATATGCCCAGGATTTGAGCAATGCGCGCGCGGACTATGGGCCTGCGGCCTTTGACGTCCGCAGCATGTTCAAGGGACGTGTCATCTACAAGCTGCCTGTTGGCAGGGGCCAGAAATACCTGAACAACAGCATCCTTGCCGATGAAATTTTAGGCGGGTGGCAGGCTTCAGGAACGGCTCAGTGGCAAACCGGCAATCCATTCACCGTCTTAACAGCAAACAACAACGACTACTCTCAGTCGGGGTCCCAATTTCCCAACGTTGTTCCAGGCGTGAATCCGTATGCCGGCGCTCACCAGATCGGACCCGGCTTGAACTGGTTCAACGAGGCAGCATTTACTCAACCGGATGCCGGAACATATGGCGACTCCGGCAGGAACACCCTGCGTGCTCCGGGCTACTCAGACATCAACTTCTCGTTCGGGAAGAACTTCACCATCTGGC
>Ga0224553_1000721_pt1 | contig 13302 bp, 13 predicted proteins | sample 714S21014metaG_FD_179897 | JGI IMG/M metagenome (GOLD analysis project Ga0224553, IMG submission 179897) | Peat soil microbial communities from Stordalen Mire, Sweden - 717 S2 10-14 | ecosystem: Environmental > Terrestrial > Soil > Wetlands > Peat | place: Sweden: Norrbotten County, Stordalen... | reverse complement strand
ATTTGCCGGAAGCCGCCAGCATCGCGCGATGGATCGCGCCAACCTGCGCGGCGGGAATTTCAGTTCGAGGGCGCATAGATTGCCCTCACCCTATATTAATAGCCTATTGATTGCAAGTTAGTATAAGACCACCGCCGCGCGGGCAGACTCCACAATCCCGGAAGTCCCGGTGTTCTCGCGGAGCAAATAGGCGGCCTGATTGGTCGTGCTGCAAATGTTGCACTTCCCGGCAACTTCATCAATTCGGTTTCTTACAAAAAGGGTGCTGCCGCCACTGCCCCCGTTTTCTCCCTCTCCTCCCCGAAGGAGGGGGAGTCGGACACTGTACGAACACCCTTACAAAACGATTTCCGTGCCGACGCCTTCGTCGGTGAAAATTTCCAGCAGGACGGCGTGCGGCACGCGGCCATCAACGAACGAAACTTTTTCGACGCCGGATTTGATGGCGGCCACGGCACTGTCCGCCTTTGGAATCATGCCCTGGTCAATCACGCCGGATTTTTTGAGACCATCCACCTCAGTGGTTTGCAGGTGGGGAATGATTGAATCAGGCTTTTTGGGATCGCGCAACAAGCCCGGCACGTCGCTCATGAACACCAGCCGCCGAGCATTGAGCGCAATGGCAGCTTGGGCGGCGGCGACGTCAGCGTTGCAATTGTAAATCTTCCCGTCCTCGCCGCGCGCGGTCGGGCTGATGACCGGCGTGAAGCCGCACCAGATGGACTCCTTCAACGGCGCGACGTTGACCTCCACCACTTCGCCGACATAGCCGATGTCAATTTTCTTGCCCGGGTTTTCCTGGTCGTCGAGCCAGAGCTTGCGGCACTTGAAAATATCCGCCCCGGCAAAGCTGATGGCCTTGCCACCGAGGGCGTTGATGGTTTTGACGATTTCCGGATTTATTTCGCGCGAGAGCACGTCGTCCACGATTTTTACCGTCGCCTCGTCGGTGACGCGCTGGCCCTGGATGAAATTCGCCTTTAACCGGGCCTTTTCCATCGCGCGGGTGATGGCCTTGCCGCCGCCGTGGACGACGACGGGGTTGATTTCGACCGCTTCCAGAAAAACGACGTCGCGGGCGACTCCATTGCGGACGTTGGCATCGGGTGAGTCCATGAAACTGCCGCCGTATTTGACGACGAATGTTGCGCCGTTGAATTTCTGGATATACGGCAACGCTTCCAGCAGCGTCTCGGCTTTGGCGATGAGGTCTTGCACGGCCTATTCGTAACAAAAATGTGGCGGCCAATGGAAGCGCGTTTGTCATAACATTTTTGCTTTCGCTGGGGCGGGACTTCCCCTAAATTGCCGCCGTTATGCCTGAGATTGCGAGATTCGTTAACAGCGCCGCCGCGAACGTCACCCCGGCCATTGCGGAAAAAGTCCTGCGTCAATTGCCGCAGTGGAAACTTGAATTCACGCAAATCAACGCGCCGAGATTTCCCCATCTCGTGGATCAATTGGAATTTCTCGCCGACGCCGTTGAGGACACGGTCGAAGGCATTTACAAGGATTTGCCGTATGGCACAATTGCGCAGGCGGTGTTTGCGCTCCTCTACGCGCACAAAAAAATGGGCATCATCCCGGACAGTGTCATTGAACTGGGGCGCGCGGATGACTCGAGCGTGGTGCGCGCCGTGCTGATTCAAAACGAAAAGGCCTTCTCCGGTTACGCCATGGCCCACGGCGTCATCTGGCAGAAAATTACCAGTCAGCCGTGAGGTTCAGCCGCCGACGCCGGCGTATTCCTCGTCCACCCGCAGGTCCATGCCCATGAGCACGTAATCGTGCGTGACGGCCTTCATGTCGAGAACGTAATCCTCCAGTTTCATCAGGTGCTGAAATCCAATCTGCTCCAGCGCGCGGATGGCAACCTTGCGTTCGCCGTTCAACTCCGCCTCCAGCCGCCGCAGACCCAGCACCCGTGCAATTTCAACCTGTTCGGCCACGAGGATTTTTGCCACGTCACGCCCGCGATATTGCGGATGCGTCAGCACGGTGATGAGGCCGATGTGGCGTTTCCAGCCGCCGAAACGCTGATGCAACGTCGCCTCGCCGATGATTTTCTGCCCGTGCAACATCAACAGCGGCAGATTCCGCTCGAAATCCGCGTGCCGGCACCATTCCTTGAAAATCTCGCGGTCAAAAACCGGCCGCTTGATGAACAGCCGCTCCTCCTCCGGCACCGCGAGGAAAAATTTGTGCAGGCGGGTTTCATCCCGTTTGCCCAGCGGACGCACCATACATTCCGTGCCGTCACGCAGTTTCATTGAGATCGGAAATTTTTCCAGCGCGTATTCGAGCATCATAAGGAGCCTTTCATTTTCTGATTTTTCTAACACAAGCCGGCCCGGCTGTCGAATGACTATTCCACAAACCATGCGCTGTGTGGAATGACGAATGACTAAACCATAATGACGAAAGAAGCACGAAGCTCAAATGGGTGGTGCTGTGCAGGGTGCGGAGTAATGCTCCGCGCGCATTGGATATTTCGTCATTTGAGCATTCTTTAGTCATTATGGTTTAGGGATTAGGGTTTCGGCCTTGGTTGAATCAAACCGCATCCCGGCGTGGAGAATCACTTGCGCCCGGTGCGGCAAAGGTTTAACTAAACATTATGCAAGTCCCCTTGGTGATGACGATCATCGGCCCGGACCGCACCGGCCTGGTCGAATCGGTGGCGCGCGTGGTGGCCGAGCACGGCGGCAACTGGCTGGAAAGCCGCATGTGCCGGCTCGGCGGCGAGTTCGCCGGTATTCTGCGAATCGAGCTGCCCGTCGAAAAACGCCAGACGCTGCTCGGCGCTTTGCAAACACTCCAGAGCCGCGGCCTGACCGTCGTCGTCCGCCCCGACGAAGCCGCGGCTGCCGCGACCAAAGGCCGGCAAACCAAACTTGAGATCGTCGGGCACGATCGCCCGGGCATCGTCCGCGAAATCACCAGCGCCCTGGCGCGCGCGAACGTGAACGTCGAGGAATTTTCCAGCGAATGTGTCAGCGCACCCATGTCCGGCGAAACGCTGTTCAAGGCCGCCGCCCGATTGCAATTGCCCGAACGCTGCGACCTCGCCGCCCTGAAAAAGGAACTGGAAAAAATCGCCGCCGATCTGCTGGTGGACATTTCGTTTGCGGAACTCGGCAAACAGTAAGAAGCCCGGTTGCCATGGAAACGACTGAAGTCATTTCACTGGAGGAGACGTGCAACTCGCAGGCTGTTGCCGGCTGGCGGCCTATTCAAGAAGTAGGAGACGACGTAAGGAGTCTCTAACTTGTCCTTCAGAAACCGAAGAAATTTGAGACTCGTCACCTCGTCTCCTACAAAGAAAGAGATTTTTAACAGGCTGCAAGGTGAAAAATATGCGCAACCTCGCCCAGCCCCGGGTCTTGAAACTGGCCGGCATCGCCTCACTGGTCACGGCCCTGGCGTGTTATCCCCGCCTGCCGCTCTGGCTGAACCGTTCCGCTCCCATCTGGTATTTGGAGGCCGTCATTTTCTTTTGCGGCATGGTCTTGTGGGGCTTCGTCTTTGCGTGGCATACGCTCTACACCCATCGGCCGGTTTTTGCGCTCAAGGTCGAACCTCGACTGTTCATCACCGTGACCCTGGCCGGAATTGCCGTCGCAACCGCGTTTCATCTGTTCCTGGATCCGGCGCTCCGGCTCATAATGCCGGAAGATTACCCGGCCAATCTGAATCAATGGCTGGCCCTGGCGCTGTTTTCCCTGGCCTTCAATCAGTTGTTCTTCATCTTCGCCCCCTTTGCCTGGCTCATGCGGCTGTTTCAAAACCAACGGGTGGCAACCGTGCTGACCGTTCTGTTTGGAGCCTTCGTGCTGACAATCAAATGCCGCTCCGCCACAACCCCGATTCCATCCTCGTTGTTTGCCACGCTCCTGGCCGTCAGAATCGGCATGGGATTTCTGTCGGTCTCGTTCTATCTGCGCGGCGGGGTGCTCTTGAGCTGGTGGTGGACGCTGCTCGTCGAAGCGAGAAATTTGTTGGATGTGGCGGGTAATCCATAATGGGTATGAGCGCAAAAAGTCGCCCTCGATTTATTGTTGGACATTTCGCTTACCAAATTGCACGATCAAAAACGATAGGTTATGAAACCTTCCTTTTCACAACTCACAACTTTTTTGCTGTTAACTGTTGGCGCAGTGCTGTTGAGCAGTTGCGTTTCGGTCCATCCAGTTCCGCCAAATACACCGCCAATCATTCTTGACCAATCTTATACGAGAAATACAGTAAATTGGATGGGGACCGGCGGTGCTGTGATTTTTCCGGCTGGCGTGTATCAGCCAGATTTTCAAACAGATAAAGGCATATATTATCGAGCCCCTACTTCTCTAATCAGTGGGAGACGTCCTCTTGCTGGAGGTTTGTTTATTCCAAAGTCGCAGGATGGAAACCAAGCCTGTTGGTTTGTTGTGTCTATTGATTCGTTTGGGGCGCATCCTGTAAACATCGATGAGTCGATTCCATATCACCAAGAAGCAGCTTTGGGCCATGACAAAAACTCGCAAGTTAAACCGTAGATGTGTGCTGCAAATTTTACGGGACGCATTTAACCGCTGTGTAGATTATGATTATGCTTGGGGACATATTCTCCACGAAGAAGACCTTCGGGCGAATGTTTATGGTTACACGCGGGAGATTTTGGATAAGGCACCAGATTGGCGCGTCTTCTGTGACCTGACGCTGCCAAGGGAATCAGCAAAACCCGACCTCATTTTCTTTCATTCGTCTGACAACCACAAAAAACACGAAGCAATCGAAATTCTGGTTGAAGTCAAACACTGGCCAAATAAAAAACAAATTCGTAGCGACATTCAAAAGTTGATCAAACTTGGAGGAAAATTTAAGTCTCAGCGGTCACCGCCGACTCTCATTTTCATTGCAATCCTTGGTGATAAAATTGACGACGTTAATGACGGCAAGACTGGCAAGCTCGAACAAGAACTCGGACAAGAATTCAATAATCCTAAAGTTAAAGCTAAAATTTGGTTTCGTCGGCACCGTAATCTTTACTGTGGGCCTTGGAATGAATCAAAAAACCGTGATCCTTGGCGTTTTTGTTTAGAGAGCATTTAGAAAGCTTGTTTAACTTTTCACCTTCAATCGCGCCGTTTTTGATTTACCCTTCGCGCGATGTTTGAACTGCTCAAAACGGACGCGCACACCAGGGCGCGGCTGGGGCGCCTGACCACGGCGCACGGCGTCGTGGACACGCCGGTGTATATGCCCGTCGGCACCCAGGCCAGCGTGAAGGCGCTCGACCCGCGCGAACTGATCGAGATGGGCACGCAGATCATCCTCGGCAACACTTATCACCTCAACATCCGCCCCGGTCTCGACATCATCCGCGCCGCGGGCGGGCTGCACCGGTTCATGAACTGGGAACGGCCCATCCTCACCGACAGCGGCGGGTTCCAGGTTTTCAGCCTCGCCAAAATCCGGAAAATCAAACCGCACGGCGTCGAATTCCGCTCGCACCTCGATGGCTCGCCGCTGTTTCTCGGCCCGAAGGAGGCGATGGAAATCCAGCGCGTGCTTGGCTCGGACATCGCGATGGCATTCGATGAATGCCCGCCGCACGACGCGCCGGCCAAGGAACAAAAACTCGCGGTCGAACGCACCATCCGCTGGGCGCGCGAGTGTCGCGAACAACCGCGCGCGCCGGGCCAACTGGTTTTCGGCATCGTTCAGGGCGGCGCGAATCCCGCCTTGCGCGAGGAATGCGCCAAGGCGCTCGTCGCGATGGATTTCGATGGCTACGCCATTGGCGGCGTGAGCGTGGGCGAGCCGGAGCCGGAGATGCTGAAGGCGATTGAATTGACCGAGCCGTTTTTGCCCGCGCACAAGGCGCGTTACGCCATGGGTCTCGGCACGCCCGCGCAAATGATCGAGCTGATTGCGCGCGGCGTGGACATGTTCGACTGCGTGCTGCCGACGCGCGTGGCGCGCAACGGCACGGCCTACACGCGCAAGGGCGCCATCGGCATCAAAGGCGGCGCTTACAAGGCGGATTTTCGCCCGATAGAGGAAGGCTGCGACTGCTTCGCCTGCCGGAATTTCACCCGCGCCTACCTGCGGCATCTGTTGAACGTGAACGAAATCCTCGGCCTGCGCATGATGAGCGTCCACAACTCGCACCTGTTTTTGAAGATCATGGCGGAGGTGCGCGCGCATCTCGCCGCCGGCACCTTCACGGAGTTTTACCGCGAGTTCATCGCGAATTATACACCATCACGAAAAATTTTGGCCGCGCGGAAAACGGAAACAGAACGATAAATTTTGACACGGCGTTTTTTCAGCGGGATGAGTGTTTACGTCCGCCCTCACCTTTTATCCTCTCCCCTCCGTCTTCGCTGCGCTTCGACGCGATCGCGCCGAAGCCGAAGGCGAAGGCGGACAGGAGAGGAAATCGCATTCGCTTGTTTCTGGATTTGCGAATGAGCGTCCGGCCAATCCAGTCACACAAATTTTCAAAGGGGCGGCAAACGATTCTCCCTCTCTTGGGGGAGAGGGCCGGGGCGGGCGGATGTCATTCTTGTATCTATAATGTCGTGACTGTTTCCGAAGAGCCCGGTTTTACGCCCTGCCACGCGATGAAAACATCGAAGAACCGGTTAAAACACTTGCCTCGCGCTTCGGCTTGTGGCAGTATATTGCCATTGTAAAACCAATTTTTACAAATCTATGGAAAAACCAAAAATCATCGCTTATCTGAAACCGGCCTGCGGCTGGAGCAACGGTGTACGCGCTGTGCTCCGCAAATATGATCTGCCCTTTGAAGACCGTGACATCATCAACGACCCGGTCCAACGCCAGGAAATGGTTGAAAAGAGCGGTCAGATGCTCAGTCCGTGCGTCGAGATCAACAGCCAGATGCTTGCCGACATCAGCGGTGAAGAAGTTGAAGCGTGGATGCTGGCGAACAAGGTCGTGCAGCCGAACGATCTCGTGACGGAAGTGCCCATTAACCAGGCCTGTGGCGCACACCAACGCAGGTGATTCCTTGAAAGGTTGAATTGGTAGCACCCGCGTCCCGCGGGTCGTTTCGGGCGTCACGCCCGAAACCGTCGGCAAACTTCGATTGCGGTTTATCACTCGAACAAAATAATTCCTGCGTCGGAGAGGCCATGCGGCGGGACGCCGCATGGAACCCGCCGGCCGCCGTCGCGCCGAAGCGGCGCTTTGGCGCGCCGCGAAGGCGGAAGGCGGGTGCTACCGACATATTTCATCAACATAACAAAACCGACAATTGCATTGATTGGCCGCGTTTCAACGCTAACTTTTCCGGTGTGAGAATCATCTCCTCCATCGCCACGATGCAACCGCTCGCCCAAAAATGGCGACGCACGGGCAAACGCATCGGCTTCGTTCCGACGATGGGCTGCCTGCACGCCGGTCACCTGAGCCTGGTCCGTGAGGCCCGGAAACGCGTCGGGAAGTCAGGCAAGGTTGTCGTAAGCATTTACGTGAACCCGACGCAGTTCGGGCCGAAGGAGGATTTCTCAAAATACCCGCGCGATCTGAAATGCGATTTGAGATTGTGCCGCGAAGCCGGCGTGGATGTCGTGTTTACTCCCGGCGACGCGGAAATGTATCCAGGTGGAATCTGTAGCCGCCGATGTGAATCGGCGGACGAACCACGCTTTGACAAGCGCGGCTACAGCACCTACGTCGTCGAGGAAAACTTGTCCCGCACGATGGAAGGCGCATCGCGGCCAACGCATTTTCGCGGCGTGACGACGATCGTGGCAAAATTGTTTAACATCGTGTTGCCGGATGTGGCGGTGTTCGGCGCGAAGGACTGGCAACAGGCCGCCATCATCAAGCGCATGACCGCCGATTTGAATTTTCCGGTGAATATCATCGTCGGCCCGACGCTGCGCGAACGCGACGGCCTGGCGATGAGTTCGCGGAACAAATATCTCGACGGCGATTTGCGCCGGCAGGCGACCGTGCTTTGGCGCGCGATTCAAACCGCACGAACCGCCGTGAAAAGGTCAAAAGCTGTCCCGGCGGTGAAACTGAAAGCAAACTTGAAAAAGTTGATTGAAAGCGAGCCGGCGGCACGATTGGATTACGTGGAATTTTTTGAACCGGATACGCTGTCGCCCATGTCAAGAGTGACGCTCGGCACACACATGTCACTGGCGGTGTTCGTGGGCAAAACGCGGCTGATTGACAATGGGCGATTGTGAAATAACGAACGGGCAAATTCATTTAATTCTTCGCGTCTTTGCGACTTTGCGTTAGTTTTTTACCCGGTGAAACAATTCGACTATCTGGTTCTCGGCAGCGGCCTCGCGGGGCTGTTCTTCGCGTTGAAGGTCGCGCCGCGCGGGCGTGTGGCCATTGTCACCAAGAAGGACCGCGCGGAGTCGAACACGAATTACGCGCAGGGCGGCATCGCGTCGGTGACCAGCAAGGAGGATTCGTTCGAGTCGCACGTGCGCGACACGCTCACGGCGGGCGCGGGCCTGTGCAAGCAAGACGTCGTCCGCACCATCGTCGAGGACGGCCCGGCGCGCATTGCGGAATTGATAGAACTGGGCATGAAATTTTCCGAGCGCGATGCGCCGGACGAGGACGGCGGCAAAGAACTCGACCTCGGCCGGGAGGGCGGCCACTCGAAGCGGCGGATTTTGCACGCAAAGGATGTAACGGGCCGGGAAATCGAGCGGGCATTGCTGAATGCGGCGGCGCGGCAGCCGAACATCCAGATTTTTGAAAATCACCTGGCGATTGACTTGATCACCAGCCAGAAGCTCGGCCACGACGGCGAGAACCGTTGCCTCGGCGCGTATGTGTTCGACAAGAATGCCAACCGCGTCTGGACGTTCACCGCGCCGGTAACGATTTTGGCCACGGGCGGCTGCGGCAAGGTTTATCTTTACACAACCAATCCCGACATCGCGACTGGCGACGGCGAGGCGATGGCATATCGCGCCGGGGCCGCAGTGGCAAACATGGAATTTGTCCAGTTCCACCCGACTTGCCTTTATCATCCCCAGGCGAAGTCGTTTCTCATCAGCGAAGCCGTGCGTGGCGAAGGCGGCGTGCTCAAATCGCTCGAAGGCGTCGAATTCATGGATGCCTGTCACCCGTTGAAATCTCTCGCGCCGCGCGACGTGGTGGCGCGCGCGATTGACAGCGAGATGAAAAAGAGCGGCGCGGAACACGTCTGGCTCGACATCACCCACAAACCGGCGCGGTTCATCATCGAGCGTTTTCCGAACATTTACCAGACCTGTCTGCGCTACGGCATTGACATCACGAAAGAACCGATCCCGGTTGTGCCCGCGGCGCATTATCAATGCGGCGGCGTGGTGACGAACGTGGACGGCGAGACGGGAATTGCCGGGCTTTACGCCGTCGGCGAGGTGGCCTGCACCGGATTGCACGGTGCGAACCGGCTGGCGAGCAATTCACTTTTGGAGGCGCTGGTTTGCGCCCATCGCGCCGCACAACGCGTCACAAAAAATGCATCGCCAAAAACCGATTTGAAAATTCCGTTGTGGCAGTCGGGCGACGCGAGCAATCCGGATGAAATGGTCGTTGTCGCTCACAACTGGGATGAAATCCGGCGGCTGATGTGGGATTACGTGGGCATCGTGCGCACGAACAAGCGGCTGGCACGCGCCCAGAAACGCATTGCGAATTTGCAGGAGGAAATTCACGACTACTACTGGAACTTTATCGTAACAAGCGATCTCCTGGAATTGCGCAACATCGCCACAGTGGCGGAACTGATCGTCCGTTGCGCGCAGATGCGGCCCGAAAGCCGGGGGTTGCATTACAATCTGGATTATCCGGAGGCAAATCCCGAATGGTCGCAGCGCGACACGGTCTTAAGAAAATCTTGAAAAGCCGGGCCGGGTGAATATGCTGTACGGATTCGGGTCGCGCGGTTAGCTCAGCGGTAGAGCATTTGCTTCACACGCAAGGGGTCGCAGGTTCAAACCCTGCACCGCGCACCATTCCACCACTCTGCTTTAATCGGCGGCTGAATGCGTCTGCATAAGTTCGCATCCACCCTTTGTGCTGTGATTTCAGAAAGTGCGATTGCATTAAATCCCAGCCGGTCATGGTTACAGCATTGGCCGAGGGGTTGGCGGGATCGGAAACTCCACCCGCCGGATACACCGTGATCTCTCCTCCAAACAGTTCTGCACCATTCCACAAAAAATCGAACCGTGCATAGTCCACTCCAACGCTCAGTATTTGGGCGAACTGCACAGCCCGGCGGTAGGGCTCCATCACCGCAAGGCCTTTCGGCAGCGGGACGATCGGGCTCCCTTCTGCATCACCCATCCCCAAGGTCGGCCCTCCCTCGGGATCGAGATAGACCGACCATTGATCGGGTGTTTTGCACTTGCCAATCACGGAACTCAAGATTGCTTTTCCATTGCCAGCCCGCACGTTGAGTTCAATCAGGCTGGCTTCCGCATCACCGACCGACTCCTCAACAAACAGCTTGGGCTCGACCTTGGAGTAGGCCCATTGTCCACTTTTCCGCCCGTACACAGAGCCGAGCCATCGCTTGGTCGTCTTCTGAAGATTGCCCCGGTCATATTGGCCCCCGCGAATGCGATAGTTGAAACCGCAACCGTGATTTGCTTTTACAAAAACATCGCCGCGCAGCAATTCATCCGGAATGGCATTGGCGTCGCGGCCAATCCAGAGGGTTCGCGGGACGGGAAGATCCGGGCAGCGGTCTTTTAAAAAATCTTTGGTGGCCAGCTTGTCCGAAAAGAGGACGAACTGCGGATTGTGATCAATGATCTTTCGCCAAAGCATCCGTTCGGAATAGCGTTGCGGATTGGCGATGTTGGGCAGGCGACCAATGGTCCGCCAATAACGCCGCACTAATTCCATGTTTTTCGCGTAAAGTACCGCGTTGGTAACCGTAAATATAAAATCATCGTTGAACATGGAAATCGCCACGGGGCTGAGACTAGATCATCTCATTTCATTTTCCAGCGAAGAATTCCCTTCACATCCTCCTGGACTGTTTCCGCTCGCCCACCAGCGCAAGGGGGTTGTCGAAGCACATCGCGACGTTGCGGACGAGGCGTTCCAATTTAAACGCTGCTTGAAGACAGCCTCGGGACGGGCCTTTGCAAAAAAGCGCCTTTGAACGGTGAATTTTTTGCAACGTCGGAGAATCCATCCTTCCTGCATATCTTGACAGTATTTAATCCTGTGGCACATTTGAGGCATGACTGAGCAAATCAGACTTCGGATTGACTCCGCCTTGGCGGAAGAGGCGGATGAGGTCTGCCGCGAAATCGGCATTACGCCGACGGCGGCGGTGTCCATGTTTTTTGCGCAAATGGTTAAATTGCGCGGCCTGCCGTTTCGCCCCAGTGATTTTCCGGCGTTGGACGAATATGGGGTGACGCTGGCTCAGGCAACGGCGGCGGAAGATTCCGCGCTGGCTGAAATCGCCTTGTCGCGCAAAGCGGGCAAGCTGGCACCTTTCACCGGCAAGTTATGATTCGCGTTCTGCTCTCGGAACGAATCAAAAAGACGGCGGACAAGCTGCCGCCGGACGTGCGGGAAAAAGCCGCCAAGGCCATTGCCGACGTTGGCTCCGCTTTTGGTGATCCGCATCAACATCGGGGGCTTGGTCTTCGCAAGCTGGCCCGGCGTTCCTATGAAATCCGCGTGCATCTGCAATGGCGGGTGGTGTTTATTCATGATGGGAAAGTCTTGGTGGCCTACGATGTGATGAACCACGACGAAGTTTCGCTTTGGCTAAAGGGACAACGGAAATAATTCGGACACTGGGCCGGACATGCTCAATTCAATATACCAGCACCAGCATCGCCCTTTCTGACATTATTTTTTAGCTGGTGGGAAATACAGGTCCACAGGCCCTTCATCACCAACACGGGACGGCGTCGGCAAAATCATCGGTAATCCATTTTTTCTTGTGGATTCTCAACCTCAAGGCGCTGGATTTTTAGAGCAGTTTCGACTGCCCTCAAAATTGTCTCAACGTCGCACGGCACTGGCAGATATGACACGTTCAACCCTCTGTTGGCAAACTCACGCACCCACTGTTCTGTCTGTTCTCTTGGTTCCCAAGCGGAATCCACAATTATTGGATATGTGACCTGCTTGTCGAACAAACGCTGGCATAATTCTGGACCAGACATGACGGGCATTCTTTCATCCGTTATCAGCAGGTCAGGGTCTGTTTTTAACAATTCCTCCAAAGCTGCGGCACCGTTCTCAAAAGATAGAATCGTAACATCTTTGAACCAACGACTGATTACCACCTCGAAGGTTTTCAACACCCTGGGCTCATCATTGACCATCACAATTCTGAGTGAGCGAGCATTCATGTCAAACTGGGTTATCCCCACATGTGAGGGGTAACTATGAAATCAATCGAGAAATCGTAAACCAGCCAACAGCAATGCCAACAAGCCAGCTGCACCAAGCTTGCGGCGACTGCTTGTACCGCCAAAAATAAAAGCTCATCCATGCGGCAATAAGGATAGGGATTGCTATGCTCAGAGTCGCTCCAAGAAAATGAAATAGAAGTATCGCTGCCACAACGGCTCCAAAACCACAGAAGACCTCCATATACGGCAATACCGTCAAGCGGAATTTCCCAGACACAGATAGCAAACCAATAATTGGAGTTTGCACGAGAGCACCAAAAAGTATCCCAACCAAATTAGGAATGCCAATTAAGACGAGCGCATAAGCGATGACCGTTTTCATGACAATCTTAGTGCCCTAATTCGGATTCAATGAATCCCAAAGAGCGCGGTTATCCTTTTTCCTTTTTGTCTGGGATGTTACTACCCCGAAATCTAAGCGAATGCCATTGACGGTCTTTTTGCGAGGGTTTAAAACAAAAACAATAGTTCCGGCATTATTGGGTGGATTTGAGGAAAGAGCCCCGCGCATGCCTTCCATTGGAATAAATACACATCTCATGTCTTCCAAAATAAAAATGGCTTTTGTGAGTGAATGGTCGGCTAGAGTGTTTGCTTGAATGCTTGTTGTCCATTTTCCTCCTTTCTCCCAAGTAGAAGGAATCCAGCGAACCCAGATACCCTGATAAGTTTGGTCTGACATATTTTTTAAATTGGGTTTAATTTTTCTTCCCGAATTTCGTTGATGCTTGGGCTTTTAATTTTTCCAAATCACTGTCGGCCAATAACGACTGATGCCGCGTCATTCAAGTGCGGATTTTCTTGAAAACCAAAAGGCTGGATGAAAAAGCAGTTTAAGAATTTAAAGCGTCGGCGCACCGGCTGTCCCATAGGATCA
>Ga0224553_1000720_pt1 | contig 13304 bp, 12 predicted proteins | sample 714S21014metaG_FD_179897 | JGI IMG/M metagenome (GOLD analysis project Ga0224553, IMG submission 179897) | Peat soil microbial communities from Stordalen Mire, Sweden - 717 S2 10-14 | ecosystem: Environmental > Terrestrial > Soil > Wetlands > Peat | place: Sweden: Norrbotten County, Stordalen... | reverse complement strand
AGCAATGAGAGCTTCAGCAACGATCCAACCTTTCCTGCCCCTGACTGGCGGCGCTTTGAAAGGGCACGACTTCAGTCGTGCCGTAAACGTCACAGAATCGACGTGGGCTTTAGCCCCTGAGGGATTCGTATACTATGGTCCTTCATGATCCTCGCGCACATCGGAGCTCATCAGGCGATCATGGTCGTCAAATTGGAAGAGGACAAGACAATTGGTCTTGACCCACCCCCACCTGGAATCGGGGATGGTGGCTAGAATGAAATTGCCAGCCGTTGCATCCCTACGGTATTCAGAGTGTTCGATTTTCCGCCCACTCAAATAACTGAGAACTTGCGCAGGCGTCGAGTGCATCGGAACAGCCTTTGCCAAACTTTGCCCCACAACCTGTGGATCAGGTTTCGGGCCGCAACCGGAGAGCAGCAAACAGCAAAAGACACACGATAATCGGAGAGTCACCAATACCGACACCGCTTGATTTCTGTGTATTCGCATTGAACCGCCCCTCAGGGGCTAAAGCCCGTACCCTTCAAAGCAGGCGGTTTTTTACCCGCTGTGCCGGATGTGCATCACGTCGCCGTCCTGCACAATGTATTCCTTGCCTTCAAGGCGCAGCGTCCCTTTGGAGCGCGCAGCCGCCTCGGAGCCCGCCGCCAGCAGGTTGTCCCAGCGGATGGTTTCCGCGCGAATGAAGTGATGCTCGAGGTCGGAGTGTATGGCCCCTGCGGCCTGCGGCGCCTTCGACCCCACCGGCACTGTCCAGGCGCGGCACTCGTCCTCGCCGGCGGTGAAGAAACTGATCAATCCAAGCAGCTCGTAACTCTTGCGGATCAGCCGCACCAACCCGCTCTCATGCAGACCGTAGCTGCCCAGGAATTCCGCCGCTTCTTCGTCGTCCATCTCCGCCAGTTCCGCCTCCACCTTGCCGCAGATGGCGGTTGCGCCGGCGTTGGGCCGCTGCGCAATTTCGTCCAGCTTGAACAGGCTCACTGCCGCGTCAAGGTCGGTGCCGAGCGTGGTGCTTTCGCCGATGTTAAGCGCATATAAGATGGGCTTTTGCGACAGAAACATGAAGCCCTTGATGAGCTTCTTCTCCTCGGGAGTCATCTCCAGCTCGCGCAGCGGCAGCTCCTTTTCGAGCGCTTCTTTTGACCGCAGCAGCAGAGCCTGTTCGCGCTCCAGTTCGCTGGTGCGTCCCTTTTTCAGGTCCTTCTCCAGACGCTCCAGCCTCTTTTCAACCTGTGTGAGGTCGCTGATCATCAGGTCGAACTCGACATTTTTGATGTCACGCAGCGGATCGATGGGGCCCACATGTGCAATCGAGTCGTCGTCGAAGGCGCGGAGTACGTGAATCAGCGCGTCTACCTGGCGAAGGCTGGTCAGGAACGCAGTCTCCTTCAGCGCCTCCTGCCCGATGGCCGCCACGTCCACAAATTCAACGGCCGCGAAGGTAGTCTTGCGCGGCGAGTAGAGAGCGGACAGCTTGTCCAGCCGATCGTCCGGCACGCGCGCCACGCCGATGTGCTCCTCGCGCGGGTTCGAGTAGCCGCTCCGCTCCTCGAGTTTCGCCTTGGTCAGAATCTTGAATAACGATGTCTTGCCCACCTGTGGCAGGCCGATAATGCCAGTCTTCATGCACGTCCCATTACGGCCCCTGCACGATGAGAACCGCGCTTCCGGGCCTCTTCGATGATACAGGAACAGAGATCAGGGGTCAGAGATCAGAGATCAGAATGCGCCATTCGTGCAGACAAAGCTGGGTGCCCCATCCTTGCCACGTTCTTGTTTTTGTGGCAAGGGTGGGAGACCACAAATCTCAACCGGGCTCTATCGCTCCGATCCCCAATTCCTACTCCCTGTTCTTCCCAGATTCCGCCGCCGCCACCAGCGCCACCGTAGCCAGCCCCAGCAGCAGAATGGCTTCTTCCACGTACTCGCTTCGATTGTGCAGCTTGTTGAAGTCGATGTTGCTGGGGTTGGCTGCGTCGGCTGCATGGATCGCGCCGCCCGCGGCAATCCGGTCCCGCTCCATCGCCGGAATGATGGCGAACTGCGAGTACACCGTGCAGGCGATCATCATGACAAGCAGAGCCATCGGCGCCACCACGCGGCGCGGCTTGTAGATACCCCACGCGGGAAACAGCGCCAGCAAAGCCAGCGCCACCATTCCAGAAACCAGCCCCATGCCGTGCAGAATGCGCAGCAATTCACCGACAATCGTACCGGCGGTGTGCGTGTCCGGCAGCAGCGTATTGAATGTGATGACGGCCACCACGGGAAAGAAGATCTCCGCGCCCAGCCACACGATGAGCGCGAGATAGAGAAGAGTGCGGAGAAGAGTCTTCATGAATTCAGTTCTCAGTGGTCAGTTTTCAGTTGTCAGCGGACCCGCCGAAGATCGCCTGAAAAGATTGTAGACTCCAGAGCCTGCCGATCTCTCTTTGCAGTGCCGCCGGGGTGTTTCAACGGACACCGAGCAGCACTTCTGAACCGATCACTGACCACTGATCACTGACCACTGACCACTAGCTTTTCTTTAACGCCCGCTTCAACACGGTCTCCAGCGCCGCTTTCACTTGGACGTATTCCTCGGGAGCGATCGTGCCGGAGATCTTTTCGCTCTCCAGCGCAAACAGCTCTTCCTTCAGCACATTCAGCAAAGCGGTATTCTTTGATGCCGGCGAAGCAAAGACGGGATAACTTCCCGCTCCCGCATCGGCCACGGCCCCAGGCGCGCCGGCCGGCTTGCTCAGCAGGAAGGCAGCGCCCGCGAACAACAGCAGCGCCAGGCCGCCCATAATCCACCATTTGTACTTACTGATCGCGTCGGACCCGCCGACTGGCGGTCCGATGCCGCCGCCGGGCTGCGTCCCGGGCGTACTCGTGCTCGAATCCTGCGAACCGCCTCCGCTGTCCTGCGCGCCCATGCCCGCGGCAGGCTGCTGTCCAGCCGCGGCGCCTTGCTGCTCGCGCGGAATCGCTCCGTTGCCGGAAATGGTAAACTCCAGCGGCTTGCCCGGAGTGCCGTTCTTGGCCACAAAGGTCTGCACGTTGGGATCTTCCGGCACGGACTTGAAGGCTGCGCCCGCGCCTGCGGTAAAGGTCATGCTCTTGGGCAGGATCACGGCCACGTTATCGGCCGGCAGCAACACCTGGGACTTGAAGGTGAACGTGCCGCCGCTGTAGGGCACGTCGTAGCTGAGCTGAAAGAGCGTTTCCTTGTCGCCCTCGTCCGGCTGGATGGGGAAGTTGAACGAGTAATGCCCCTTGGGGCCGTCCGGGTCCAGCTTGACTGAGGTGGGCAGGCCCGTGGGACGTTGCGCGCCTACGCCGTTCACTACCGCCTCAGCCGGAAGCACAATTCCAAATGAGTGCGGACTCCACTGCGTCATCGGCGGCGAGCTGTTGTTGTGCACGAAGTACCGCTCCGTCACTTTGAGCTGGCCGTTGTCGCTTTCCACCTCCATCACGTCCGCCTCGATGGAGACGCCCTGAACCTTGGCGGCTACATCGTAGACCGGGATGTCGGCCGGCGCGCCTCCCTGGGGCGCGGCAATAAAGTAGCCTGCGCCCTGGTGGGTTACCCGCACCAGGTAAGGGCTGCTGCCGGGCTCCTTCAGCGAAAAGCGTCCGTTCGCGTCGGTCGTTGCATGGGCCACTTCCCCCATGCCAGCCTGCACGTCTACCAGAACTACAACGTCGCCCACGGCGGGTTTGCCGGTGGTCTTGTCGGTCACCGTGCCGGTGACGGTAGCTGCCTGCGCCAGAACGCCTGCTGCCAGCAGGCTCAAAGCAAGAGTGCGAAGAATCAAATGAGTCGATTTCATAGTCGTGATGGATTCCTTCAATCGTGAAGCGCTAAGTTCTGTCTAAAAAGCCGTGAGCGTTGAAGAGGGTGTTCATCCGATACCGTCGCGAAACTTGGGGTCGGACGCGTGCATCCCGTTGCAGAAAGGCTTGTTCTGGGACCTGCCGCAACGGCACAGCGTCATGCGATTGCGAATTTCGTAGGCCTGGCCATCGGCGCCGATGAGATGAATACCCCCGCGCACCCACAACGGGCCGCTGCACTCCTGCGCCGGATCCTCGACTAATCCGATCGACTGCGTCAGTTTAGGCTCGACCGGTTTTCCGGTTTCCTTGTCGATGGCTACCAATCGGCCGGAAGCGCAGTTCCCAACTTGCCGGATAAACTGCTCGCGCTTCTTGGGTTCGTCGGTCCCCTCCACCTGAGTCCACACTTGGCCATGCGGATCGCAAAAGCGCGCGAACGCGCATAAGACTTCGGCGTCGGCCAGTTGCATCGTTGGTCCGTCGAACAGCTTCGCCTGCTCCATCATCGGCTCACGGCTGGCCGTCTCAGTCCCGTCGAAGCCGACCTTGGCATGCGTGCCGTCGCAGAATGGCTTTGTCTTCGATTCTCCACAACGACAGAGCGCGTATTGCGCGGAGGCAGGAAGCGATTTGCCCTCGATCCATTCGGTCGACTCGCCTGCTTTGTTGACTCCGATCGTCTGAAGGGCCAGCGTCACCGAACCGGAGACAAGGTAAGGACCATTTGCCGTTACGGTGATTGTTTTGTGGCTGGACATATTCGCCCCCTTCCTCGATTGCAAATTCCAGACCGCTTCACGCCTGCTGCAAGTGCTCAATCTCGGCCAGCAACAGCGCCGTCTCATTTTCAAGCTGCGCCCGCTGCGCCTGAAAATCCTCTTCAGGATACTTGCCCGCGCGATACTCGAAGCTCAGGTCGCGCAGATTTTCGTAAAGCTGGTCCTTGCGCTCCAGCAGGTAATCCAGACGGGTCTTCTGGCGCTGGCTGGCAAAGACGTTCTCCGGCCAGAAAGTGTAAATCAGCAGCGCAACCGTCAACAGCCCGCCCATGACCACGCCTTGCAATGTTGTCATCGCTCAAAACCCTCCGTCGTTGCCGGTGTCTGTCTCCCGGCGAATCTTTTCTCGTCGCGCCTGTTCGGCCGGGTCCAAAGTTGCCAGGTCGGGGCCGCCCGCGGCCTGCGTTCTGCCCTCCGGCCGATTTGCCCAGCGCCGCACCAGAAGAATCGTCCCCAGCAGCGCCGCTCCGAACACCGCGAAAGGCGCGATCCACGCCACCAGATCAAAGCCATGTGCGGTGGGCGCGGCCAGCACCACGGCTCCGTACTTGGCCACGAATGAGTCCTTGATCTGCTGGTCGGTCTTACCCGCGGCGATGGCCGCCTTCAATTCATTCAGCTCCCCCTCGCGCGAAGGGCAACCGGCGTGATCGCACTCGCCGAGAAGTTGCGCGCAACCGCATTGGCACATGAGCCTGTGGCCCAGGTCGTTGAGACGCGAACTGGAATCCGTTGCGCCCAGCGAAAAGCAGACGGCCAAAGCCAGCGTCCCCGCTTGCACCGCCTTCATCAGAAAAGAAAATCCCTTGAGCTGTCTCACAAGCGGCCTCCCTTCAGCGCAGGCTCAGAAGGACCTGTTCGGCCAGGTGCGCGCATCGAAGCAGCCGCCGGGCTCAAACTGGGAACCAGCGCCACCAGTGTGCCGAAGACCAGCACCACCAATCCCGCCCATATCCAACCCACCAGCGGATTCAGAAACGCTTTGATAATCGGCTGCCCCGTATCGGGGTTTGTCCCTTCATACACCACGTACAAATCCCAACTGGGAGTCGAGTGAATGGCCACCATGGTCTGCGGCTGTTCGCTGGCCAGATAGACGCGCTTCTCGGGAGTCATCTGAAACTGCTTCTTGCCGTCCTTGTACACGTCCAGCAGGGCGTATTCGGAGTTGTAATTCAGATTCGAGTCCTGGGTAAAGCCGACGCACTCCAGCGTGTAGGGGCCAATGGGCAGCTTGTCATGCAGCGCCAGCTCCCGCTCCTCGCTGCGGTTGAAGGCCGCGCCGGCCAGCCCGATCACGATAATCACCACGCCAATGTGAATGATGTAGCCGCCATATCTCCGCGTATTCCTGCGCGTCAGCAGCCACGTGGCCACAATCAGGTTGCGCCCCGTTTGCTTGGAGATCACACCGGCGCCACGCAGAAATTCGCTCAGAATGGCGGTCATCACGGCCGCGCTCACTGAGAAGGCCACGAGTGCGTAAAAATTGCCCTGATCCAGAGAGCCGTCTTTCCACGGCCGCACGCCCACGGCGAAGCAGACGATCACCGTAGCCCAGAAAGCGATCACCGGCAGCACAAAGTTGCGCCGTATGCTCTTGAACGACGTAGCCCTCCACGGCAGCAGCGGGCCAACACCCGTCAAGAACAGCAGGAACAGTCCAATGGGAACCGCGACCCGGTTATAAAACGGCGCGCCCACCGTGACCTTGTTGCCCACCACGTATTCGCTCAGAATGGGGAACAGCGTTCCCCACAGAATCACAAAGCAGGCCGTCAGCAGCACTAGATTGTTGAACAGAAAGCTCGATTCGCGGCTGACCAGCGACTCCAGATGGTGTTCGCTCTTCAGGTGGCTGCGCTGCAACACATAGGTAAAAATGCATACCCCCAGCACGATCCCCATGAACACCACAAACCAGGTGCCGATCGACGACTGCGCGAAGGCGTGTACCGAGCTCACCAGCCCGGCGCGCGTCAGCAGCGTGCCCAGCAGCGTCAGCAGAAAGGTGGAGAAGATGAGCCACACATTCCAGCTCTTCATCATGCCCTTCTTCTCCTGCATCATCACGGAGTGCAGAAAGGCGGTGCCGGTCAACCACGGCATGAAGCTCGCGTTCTCCACCGGGTCCCAGCCCCAGTAGCCGCCCCAACCAAGCACGGCGTAGGCCCAGTGCATGCCCAGAAAGATGCCGGCGGTCAAAAACAGCCAGGTCACCATGGTCCACACGCGCGTGACCTTGATCCATTTTTCCCCTGGGTAGCGCATCATCAGGGCGCCCAGCGCAAACGCGAAGGGAACCGAAAAGCCCACGTAGCCCAGGTAAAGCATGGGCGGATGAATCACCATCTCCGGATATTGCAACAGCGGATTCAGCCCGTTGCCGTCGTCCGGAATGGCTCCTCGCAGCAGCGCAAAGGGTGGCGCGGCAATGTTCAGGATCAGCAGGAAGAAAACCTGGATTCCCGCCAGAATCGTTCCCGCATAGGCATAGAGCTTCACGTCCGTCTTGTGCGTGAGCCGCAGTACAAATCCATAGGCAGCCAGCAGCCACGCCCACAAGAGCAGCGAACCCTCCTGGCCGCTCCACAGGGCTGAAAATTTATACGCGGCGGGCAGGGCGCGGTTCGAGTGTTCCAGGATGTAAGTGATGGAAAAATCGTTGGTAAAGACTGACCAGACCAGCGCAAAGGCGGCTGCGGTGACGGCCACAAAGCTGGCAATCCCGGCCCGGCGCGCAGTGTCCGCAAGTCTTTCCGGCGAGATCCGCACCTGCTGCCCGGTTGCAATCAGCCGCAACGCCAAAATGCCCGCCAGCAGATTGTAGCCGGCCAGTATCAACGCGATGATTAAAGCAAAACTGCCAAACGCTCCCATTAGGACTCCATGATGATTCTCGCACGCAGACGGGGAGCCGGATGATCTCCCAACGTGGCTATTCTCAAACCATCATAGGCTTCCAGCATGTGATCTGGCTCACACTAAGGGTGGAGGAGGCGAAGCGGGGCTCTTGGAGTTGGATCGAACGCTCAAGCCGGCTTGAGTTCATGCTGTGCAAACAGCAGTCCGGCCGCTCGAATCATCTCTTCGTGCGTGAAGGGCATGGCCAGGAAGCGCACCAATCCGCCGGCGTAATCGTTCGCGCCTTCACCTCCGCTGCCCAGCACCAACACCGGCACGTTTGGCAGGCGCGTATGCAGTTCGGCCACAAACGCCGGGCCGCCGATGCCCTGCATGGGTTCTCCCGAGATGATGAGGCCAAGATTGCCGGCAAACTGGGGCTGCTCCACCAGGCAGAGAGCCTCGGCTGCATCGCTAGCCCGCTGCACATCGTTGAAACGCCGCTCCAGGACCGATTTGCGTTGAAGCGCCTGGAGGGGATCGTTGTCCACCAATAGAATGGTCGCCATGCGCTCCTGAATCAGGCACGGTCTGGGAGGCCGCGCCCTCTATTTACCAACTAAGCAATTACGATGACACGCGACTCGATCTGGTTGCCCGCACAGCTTCATTCTCAGTCTGGCAGTTGATCTTTCGCCGGTCTAGAGCGGAGCTAGAGTTGCCATGTCCCGCTTTGAAAGGGCACGGCTTCAGCCGTGCCGCTGGCAGCAGCCAAGAACCTGGGCTTCAGCCCCTGAGGGATTGTTCCTCTGACAAGAAGGCCCGCGCAAAGACTCCTCTACCCGAACAGAAACTCCTTCTCCCGCAGCTCCTTGATGCTGTCACGCAGCCGCGCAGCCTTCTCAAACTCGAATTTCTTGGCCGCCTCGCGCATCTCCGTTTCCATTTTGGCGATGAACGTATCAAGCTCCGCCTGCGTAGTGAATTCCGGCAATCCCGCCGTCTCTTCCGCCTCCACATCGCCGTATTCGGCCTTCAGAATCTGCGCCAGGCCCATATCCATCGTGTTGATAATCGACTGCGGGATAATGCCGTGCTCCTCGTTGTAGGCCCGCTGCACGGTCCGCCGCCGATCGGTCTCGTCAATCGCCCGGCGCATCGAGTCGGTGATCCGGTCCGCGTACAAAATCGCCCGTCCTTCCAGATGCCGCGCCGCCCGGCCCATGGTCTGAATCAACGACCCGGCGGAGCGCAGAAAACCCTCCTTGTCCGCGTCCAATATGGCCACCAGCGAAACCTCCGGCAGGTCCAGGCCTTCGCGAAGCAGATTGATCCCGATCAGCACGTCGTACTCGCCTTTGCGCAGCCCGGCCAGCAGACGAACCCGTTCCAGGGTCTCGATCTCCGAGTGCATATACCGGCAGCGGACTCCGACTTCGGTGTAGTAGCCGGCCAGATCCTCGGACATGCGCTTGGTCAGCGTGGTCACCAGAACTCGCTCGCCGCGCTTGGCCCGGTCCCTGATTTCACCCAGCAAATCGTCGATCTGGCCCTTCACCGGGCGAATCTCCACCTCCGGGTCCACCAACCCAGTCGGCCGGATCACCTGCTCCACCACCACTCCGGCGGAGCGCGTCAGCTCGTACGGGCCCGGCGTGGCCGAAACGTAAATCGTCTGATGAATCCGGTTCTCAAACTCCTCGAACTTCAGCGGCCGGTTGTCCATGGCCGAGGGCAGCCGAAACCCGTAGTCGACAAGATTCTGCTTGCGGCTGCGGTCCCCGTGCCACATGCCGTGAACCTGCGGAATCGTCGCGTGGCTCTCGTCCACAAACAGAAGAAAGTCGCGGGGAAAGTAGTCCAGCAGCGTCGGCGGAGCCTCGCCCGGCAGCCGCCCGCTGAAGTGTCTCGAATAGTTCTCGATCCCGTGGCAGTAGCCCATCGACTTGATCATCTCCAGGTCGAATCGCGTGCGCTGGTGAATCCGCTGCGCCTCCACCATGCGGCCCTGCGACTCAAGCTCCGGAACCCACTCGCTCAGCTCCTTCACAATCGAGTCGATCGCCTGAACCTTCCGCTCCGGCTGCACCACGTAGTGGCTCTTCGGATAAATCGGCAGCCGCGAGTACCGCTGCTTCACCGTCCCAAACAGCGGGTCGATCTGGCTCAACGATTCGATCTCGTCCCCGAACAACTCAATCCGGTAGGCCAACTCGTCATAAGTCGGATAGATCTCGATCACGTCCCCGCGCACCCTGAATGTCCCGCGCCGGAAGTCCACGTCATTCCGTTCGTAGAGAATCTCCACCAGCCGCCGCGTAATGTCCTTGCGGCTGATCCGCTGCCCTTTTTCCAGCAGCAGCAGCATCCCGTAGTAAGCCTCCGGCGACCCCAGGCCGTAGATGCAGCTCACCGAGCTGACGATGATCGCGTCCCTTCTCTCGAACAGAGATCGCGTGGCCGAGAGCCGCAGCTTGTCCAGCTCCTCGTTGATCGTCGCTTCCTTCTCTATATAAAGGTCGCCCGCCGGAATGTACGCCTCCGGCTGGTAGTAGTCGTAGTAGCTCACAAAGTATTCAACAGCATTGCCGGGGAAGAACTGCTTGAACTCGTGATAGAGCTGCGCCGCCAGCGTCTTGTTATGCGCCAGAATCAGCGCCGGCCGGTTCGACTGCTCAATGATCTTGGCCATCGTAAACGTCTTGCCCGACCCGGTGACTCCCAGCAGCACCTGATGCCGCTCCCCCGCCGCCAGCCCGTCCATCAGTTCCTCAATCGCCCGCGGCTGATCCCCCCGCGGCTTATATGTAGTCACCAGTTGAAAGTCCATGCCAAGCATTATACGCGAAGAGCGAAGAAGAAGCGAATATGTTGTGGCGCATAACAGAAGAGACTTTGAGCGGCCAACCGAATGTGTCGGCTGCCCAGTTTTGAAAGGGCACGACTTCAGTCGTGCCGTAAGTGGCAAAAAACAAACGTAGGGCTTTAGCCCCTGAGGGAAGTTTTCCGCTGTCTGGTCTTTCACCGCGGGCTGTTGACATTGGGATGGTTACACTGGCTACGCCGCCAAGCGATCGATCGATCAATCGATCAATCGAGGCTGTCTTCGGGGCGCGGCGCCTCGCCGCCGTCGCGATTGAGAATACGCAGAAAGGCCGCATCGTCGGCTCGCTCGCGGCGCTCCGCAAAGAAGCGCTCGGTCTCCATGGCAGCGATCTTCTCGGCGGCGGCGATGACCAGAAACTGGTTCATGCTGGCCCCATCGCGCTTGCTGACCCTCTCCACCGCAGTCTTCAGCGAGACGGGCAGCCGCAAGGGAAATGTAGAAACTCGGGTGGTCATGGCTTCAGCCTCCTCAGCACTTCGCCGGGACGAAGCACTTCTATTCCAAAACTGCTGCGCGCCTCGCGCAGGTCCTTCTCTATATATGATGTTACGCGCCTGCTGGTTTGCATGAATCCCAGGTCCCAAGTGCGAAGCCAAGGGTACCCGACAGCCCGTGGGAAAAGTCGGGCTTTGAAAGGGCACGACTTTAGTCGTGCCGTAAGTGGCATAAAATAATCGCTGGGCTTTAGCCCCTGAGGGAAGTTCTTCTGCAATCTGGCCTTTCACCACGGGCAGTTTCAGCACCTCAGGCGGAGGGGAAGGAATCATGACCCGTGTATTCGATCTGCCCGATTCGCTCGTGAAACGTGCCGAGGAATTGGCGCGTGAAGACGGCGTCTCCCTGGATGTTTGGGTGACCTCCGCGCTGGCGCAGAAGACCGGCGCGGTAGAGCCCGCGGCTGAGTTTTTCCGGCGCAGATCCTCGGGCGCGGGCAAGGGGCTGAGTTCCTACCTCGACCACATTCCGGATAACCCTCCGATGCCGGGGGATGAGCTGCCAACGGCCTGAAGTGTGCTCTGCCAGGTCCGAGAATCCAGACCCGCGGCACCAAGCGGGTGCGGCCAAGAGGGTCAACGACGTCGGGAGTCCCACAGCATGTTTAAAGGTCACGCTGATGGGCTATTCTGTCACTACGCTTGAGCCGCACGGAAAGAGGACACATGAAGATCAATGTTCTGCCTTCAGACAACATCTTCCATCAACTTGGACTTAACACGTATGACTACAAGGATTTGTTGTCAGAGCTGATCGACAACTCGTTAGCGGCGAGGGATGGCAAATCCGTCCGGGTGAACGTGGAGATATTCGTAGATAAGGATCAGAAGGCACATAGATTCGTGATTTCGGATGACGGCGCAGGAATCCCCGCAGACAAGCTTGGAGATGCTATCACGCCTGCGGGGCTGAAAACCGAAAACTCCCTGAACGAGCATGGACTCGGTATGAAACAGGCTGTCGCTGCGCTCGGCCGTTTGGAATCGCTGCTTACGAAGACTGAGGATCGGCAGTTTGCGCTGGAAATTACCGAGTTTCGATTCGGCGAGATCGACGCGGCCGAAAAGGCGTTCGACAGAACCAGAGGAACTACCATCTCCGTCCAGGATCTGAAACCTGTCGTGATCACCAACGCGACGAATTACACGCGAACGATAGTACCTTATCTTGGCGCACGGTACCGGCGCTTTCTTCGCCCAGACAACCCGATCCTCGACCTCACGATCTGGATCAGGAATGTCGATACTGGAGCTGCCCTGTTCAGCTGGCCACTGAAGGAGGTCAAGCCTACGTACTTTCATCCGAGCACCCGCGAGAATCGACCCGTCTTCAGCAAATACGGCATTGAGGGCAAAGGATGGAGGGCGGAGCTTACCTTCGGTTACGCGCCGAAAGACGCCTCGGAATTTGAAGAATTGGGAGTCGACGTGCCGAACAAGTTCCACCCCTACCGCGTTGCTCTGGCGACGCAGGGAGTCGATGTCATATTTCATGATCGCGTGATCCTATTTCATCAGTTATCAGAGCTTGGAATTGTGAATCAAAAGCACTCCGACTACAACGCTGTTCGGGGCGAGATCGTCCTGCTCAGCGGATTCGCAACCGCCATTACCAAGAACTCCGTGATTCTCGACGATCACTTCCGGGACTGCATCGCGCAGACCACTAGGGTGCTCACGGGTGAGCAAGAGGGTCCAAACGGCCGAAAAGACAATTACATCCAGCACAAATCCTATCCGGAGGAGATCCCGGAGGCGCTCCTTCGTGACCGCCTGATTGAATGGCTAAAGAACAATCCTCTCCAGAAGAAGGAGTCCGTCTCGAAAGAGTACGTCGTGGAGGGGGTGGAGGGGTTCATCGACATCTTGGCTGACGGCGAGGCCTGGGAGTTGAAGCGAGATCAAGCGGCCGCCCTAGACGTGTACCAGCTGTTCATGTACATGGACATTGGAAATTTCGACAAGGGTTTCTTGGTTGCCAAGTCATACACGCCCGGCGCGCACATCGCGGCGAAGGCCGTAAAGGAGAAACATCAAAAGGAGATCGTGCTGTGCCCAAGAGAGCAGTTTCCCATCAATCACCAGCCGACGACGCAGGAGCGCGAGGATTATTACTAAAGACTGTCGCCCGAACCAGGCGCCCCTGGCTCCCACCCGCCGCGGCGGGAGACCCGGGAGATAATGAAGCCAGAAAGACCCCAATGAGCAATGTGAAAGTCACAGTCGGCGGCGCGTTTGAAGCCGAATCCTCGCGCCAATTCATCGACGCCTGGCATCGCGCCGAGCGGGGAGAAACCTTCCATGAGCGCCACCTGGCATTCGAAAACTGGGACACGTTGGCCCGAGTCCTCACAGGCAAGCGCATGGAATTGCTTAGCTATGTCCGCCGCAACAACGTGACCAGCGTCAGAGCCCTGGCCAAGGCCCTCAGCCGCGACTACAGCAACGTCCATGCCGACGTCAAAGCCT
>Ga0224553_1000718_pt1 | contig 13318 bp, 10 predicted proteins | sample 714S21014metaG_FD_179897 | JGI IMG/M metagenome (GOLD analysis project Ga0224553, IMG submission 179897) | Peat soil microbial communities from Stordalen Mire, Sweden - 717 S2 10-14 | ecosystem: Environmental > Terrestrial > Soil > Wetlands > Peat | place: Sweden: Norrbotten County, Stordalen... | reverse complement strand
CCAGGGAGGCAAACAGAAAGCGGTAGAGCACCATGTGCTCCACGCTCATCTCGTTCAGCGCCAGCCTGCCAAAGTAGAAGCCCGTGCCCCACAGGCACCCGGCCAGCGCGCAGGCGCCGTAGCCCAGCAAACTGAGGCGTCGGCTAACGATTGAGTGCTTTGCCATCCCATCTTTAATGTCGCACATGCATGAGCGAGTCTGAAAACAACCAAGACCTGGCCGCCGTGGCCAGAAAATGCCCGCTCCAACTGTGTGATGTCCTCCGCGAGATCCGATTCCTCGAAGATTCGAGATTCAACCCAGAAGTTGGCTGATCTAGTCCCGAAACCGCGTGATTGTGTAATGTCAGGAACGTAGCGCCGTCAGGAACGTAGCGCCGGTCTCCAGACCGGCTGTCGTGCGGGCGTCCACGCCCGCACCTGTTCAGGGGAAATTACAAAATCATACGGTCTACACACTAGCAGCAATGACGAGGGAAACGGCCGCGTTCGCCGACCTCAGCCTTTTTGGCGGCCTGTTGCGGTGGTACGGTCGAAAAAGTAACTTCCGGTTGGGCGACCATCCAGGCGCAACGTAATTCTGGAGTCTGGGGCGTTTACGGGGACTGATCGCGAATCAAGGGGCTTACCCCCATCCTTCCGCGATGAAGCTGCGGAAGCACGGGACGCCCGGCTCTGAATGAACAAGCTTGGATGTGGCGTGATCCTACTTCGCTTGCGTGGGCGCTGGCATCCACTTATTGCCTTTGAAATCTGGATCAACCTGGCCGAGTTTCGGGAGCGGTTCGCCGTCTGCGTATACTCTGCCGTCCCTAACAGTCAGGGACTTGATTGTTTCCTTATCGCCGGTGTCGGGGAAGTATGAAATGTCAAAAGCATTTTGTCCTAAGCCTCCCTGTGGATCGCCCCAGAGGGTGACGAGCAGATTGTGGGCCACCATGAAGTAGGAATTACGCGGTTGGGCAAAGACACCCCATTGAAGCTGGACCGTTCCCTGGATCGGCGTTGAATGCAGCAGCAGGTAAACAAACGCGATGTTTTTTCCATTGATATTGAACGGTTTCTCCCCTTGCGGTTGGATCGCGTATGCGCTTTTAGGTTCATTTCCGACTGAGATGATGTCTGTTGTGTAAGAACTGAATATCTCCTTCACGAAGTTCTGCGAACTCGATATTGCCTTTTGCTGGGCCTGAACCTGCTCCAGGGCAGTCGCAAGTTGCTTTTGAGTTTCCTCCATTCCTGGACGAAGAGCTTGGGCAGCTCCAAGTTGAGACCTCGTCGCCTCCACCTGGTTTTTGACGTCTGCGCTCTCCTGGGAAAGTTCTTGCTTGGTCTCGGAGGCGGCTCTCGACATGAGTTGAGATTGCGCCTTCGCATCGGTGGCTGCCTGACCACTCGCCTTCTGCGCGGCGAGGGATGCGTTCTGAACAGAAGTCAGCGAACTGTTCGAAGAATCCTGTATTTGTTGCTTGGCTGTATTTGCTGTTTCGGTCACGGTGCTCTTCGCAGTGTCTACTGCATGCCACCAGTCCGACACCTTCCACAAAATACCTGCACCCATAATCGCCAGCAGCACCGCTGCAATTGCGCCTACGATCTTTACCCAGCCCCAAGCACGCTCAAAGACTTTGATTGAACTTTCGGTCTCTAGGACGTCACGGTCTCGAATGGTGGCAGCGAGATTCTCTGATACCTGCTTAGAGATGTATTCCTGCAGGGACAGATTCCTGCAGGGACAGAGACGATCCACAGGCACCACAAAATGATTGGGCGTTGACATTCTTGGCCCCACACTGATAACAGGTTTCGGCTGTCGGGGGAGTGTTCGCCGCAGGTTCCTGCCTCGGTTCGAAAGTCGCCATTTCGTAACGCCCCCGGCATTTGTCTGATCTTGGGAATCGTTGTTCCGATTATAGCTGTGTCGCGTTTTCATCGCCCTCCGCGACGGCGATGGGAAATGGCATTCATGGTGAATTACCGCCAAACCGGAAGCAATCCTCGGTTGACGCCAACAGAGTCCAATGCGTCCATCAAGTTCATTCGGGGGCGCCTTCCCAGTCCCGAACAGTTTTTCGCCCCGCCGTTCCAACCCCGTGTTTCCCTCACCTTCCTGCGCATGTCCCACTTCGCCTTGCACAAAATAACCCGCCGTCGTCGCACAATAGTCCCAGCGGAGGTTCAAATCACGCCTCCGTTCAAATCACGCCTGGGGACAGATTCGGGGCCCTGCCTGCTGTTTACTAGAAAATTAACCCCCCCACCCCCCCTACCCCACACCGTTTCTTCGCCTCCATTCAACCCTCATAGAAATTGCATATTTTATTGCAAAGTGTGAAGCGCTGGATTCTGCCCCTGGGGCCGCGGCCGTTTGGCCAAGTATCGGATTTCTCGTGAGCGAGGCGTATCACTCCCCAAAACAGCCCGCATCGGCGAGAATACAGTTCGATGGCGATTTGGCTTCTGCGGTCAAGGATGAACAAACGTGCGGGCTTGGGTCTGGCGGTTGCCGGCGTGTTGTTGTGCGCCTTGGCGGCGCAGGCGCAGGCAAACGCCGCGTTCGGGCCGGAACTGTCTGGCGCGGAGCCGTCTCGCGACGGGCAGTCTCGTGAGGGCAAGCAGCGCCCGCTTCCCGACCGGCTTCCCGACAAGCCCTCTGTGCCTCCCGCATTCACCATTCCCATAGAGCCGATTGGGTTTACCGCGCCCGGCCCCATCTACCTGGGTGCGCGGAACAGCATGGCTTCGCTGGACTTCTTGGACGAAAACCGCCTGCTGTTTACCTTTCGCGTTCCCGGACTCATGCGCCGCGAGGCGGGAGCCAGCGCAGGCAGCGACGAGCGCCAGATTCGCGCCGTGGTAGTGGTGCTGCCAGAGGGCAAAGTCGAGTCCGAGGCCCTGTGGACCGTACACGACCGGGTGCGCTACTTGTGGATGCTCAAGGACGCCCACTTCCTGCTGCGCGATCGGGATGGGCTGCAGGAGGGCGACGCCAAGCTGGAACTGAAGCCGCTGCTGCAATTTCCGGGGCCGCTGCTTTGGGTGGAGCTTGATCCCACGCAGCATTTTATGGTGACCAACTCACGGGAGCCCGCGTTGGCCGCAACCGGCGATCTCGCCGATGGCCAAAAGACGGGGCAGCCCAGTTTAGGCCGGAGCGATCAGGTCAAGCCCGATCGACAAGCCGATCTCGCGAAGACCGATGCAGGGAAGACCGATGCCGGGAAGACCGATCTGGTGCTGCGCATTCTGCACCTGGAGTCCGGCCGGGTGATGCTGGTGAGCCGCGTTCCCTCGACCGTCCATCTGCCCATCAACTCCGACGGGTACCTTGACAGTTTGCGCGGCAACGGCCAGCAGTGGCTGCTGAACCTGAACTACTTCAGCGGCGGCAGCAGGGTTCTGGGCCGGGTTGACTCGGCCTGCTCGCCTGCTTTCGACTTCGTCTCGCAGCGGGAGGTGCTGGTGACAGGGTGTAATGGGTCGGGCGGCCGCAAGCTGGTGGCGATGGACACAAGCGGCCACCGTCTTTGGGAGGATTCCACTTCCGCGTCGGCGATCTGGCCGCTGGTGGTGATGGGGCCGGATGGCTCACGCCTGGCGCAAGAGACACTGGCCGTAAACCATGCGGTCAACGCCAGCGCCCCGGTCGACCGCGAGGACGTGAAAGGGCAGTTGGTCAGGGTCTTCAATGCGGCTGACGGCAAGGTTGCGCTGGAGGCGCCGGCCAGCCCGGCACTCGATGCCGGCGGCAATGTTGCCATTTCGCCCTCCGGCAGGCGCGTCGCCGTGCTCAACGCCGGCGCAATCCAGGTTTTCGATCTGCCTGCCCCTCCGCCGCTGGCGGACACCGCCGGGAATCAGACAGCGCACTGACGCGAGCTTCCTCCCGTTCCACGGACTTCGCTAACCCGTGTAAACTGGTCGATGGGAGATTCTTCTTGGCTTCGGCTGTAGTCAATTACACGGCTGCCGCGGTTTCCGATCGCGGCCGCAAGCGTCCGTCCAACGAAGATGCATTCGGCTTCTCCGTCGAGCACGGAGTCTATGTTGTCTGTGACGGCATGGGCGGCGCGGCGGCAGGGGAGATCGCCAGCTCCCTTGCTGTCGATGTGGTGATGCGCCTCCTTAGTGACCGCTCCCATTCCGTGACCCTGCCGGAGGTGGCTGAACAGGCCTTGTGCGCCGCCAATGAGACCATCTTCTCCCGTTCCCTGCGCAACAACAAGCTGAGCGGCATGGGCACCACTCTAGTGGGCCTGGTGGTGGAAGAGAACCGCGTCTGGGTGCTCAACATCGGCGACAGCCGCTGTTACCGGCTGCGCAACCACCGCCTGGCGCAGCTCACTCTGGACCACTCGCTGGTCGAGGAGCAGGTCAGAATGGGCCGCATGACCCACTCCGAGGCGTTGCGCTCACCGCTCAGGAACGTCATCACCCGCGCTCTGGGGACGCAATGCCAGGTGACGCCGGATATTTTTGAGCTCGAGGCCGAGCCCGGCGACCTCTTTCTGCTCTCCTCCGACGGCTTGAGCCGCGAGCTCTCCGACGCGGAGATTGAATCCTTGCTCAACGACGATGGTTCTGGCGATTCTCCGCTGGGCGACCTTTGCGGCCGCCTGGTGGAAGCGGCGAAGAAAGCCGGAGGCAACGACAACATCACCTGTCTGCTGGTGCGCGCCGGCTGATGAGCGGTTTCTCCTTCAATCATTCTTGAGCGTTGATCCAGAAGCCGATTGCAGAATCCGATTGCAGGAACCGATTGCACGGTTGCCGTGGTTCGCGATAGCCTTCTTGTCGGCAAGGAGCAGGGATGAACAAGGCAAGCGAGAGCGGGTCGGCCTCCATCGATCCAGCGGCGATTCCACAAAGAAAGCTGTATACCGGGGCCACAATGCCAGCCGTCGGCCTGGGGACGTTCGGGTCCGATCATGTGACTCCGAGCCAGGTGGCGGAGGCGGTCAAGGGTGCGGCCGCGGTTGGCTACCGGCACTTCGATTGCGCCTCGGTATATGGAAACGAGGCGGAAGTTGGGTCTGCACTCGAAGAGATTGTGCAAGGCGGAATCAAGCGCGAGGAACTCTGGGTTACCTCGAAGTTATGGAACGACAAGCACGGTGAGGACGATGTGATCGCCTCGTGCCGCAAGTCGCTGGCCGACCTTCGCCTTGAGGACCTCGATTTGTATCTCGTGCATTGGCCTTTTCCCAACTTTCATCCGCCCGGCTGCGATGTCAGCTCCCGCAGCCCCGACGCCAAGCCCTATATCCACGAAAGCTATATGAAAACCTGGCGCAAGATGGAAGATCTGGTGGACATGGGCTTGGTGCGGCATATCGGCACGTCCAACATGACCATACCCAAGCTGAAACTTTTGTTGCGAGACGCTCGCATCCGGCCGGCGGTAAACGAGATGGAGCTGCACCCGCATTTTCAGCAGCCGGAGTTATTCAAGTTTGTCGTAGAAAACGGCATTCAGCCCATCGGCTACTGCCCCATCGGTTCTCCAGGGAGGCCCGAGCGCGACCGCACTGCGGAAGACACAACGCCCACCGAAGATCCGGTCATCGTGAAAATTGCGCAGGCGCACGGGATTCATCCCGCCGTGGTTTGCATCAAGTGGGCGGTGCAGCGCGGACAGACGCCGATCCCGTTTTCAATCCATCACTACCGGGCAAATCTCGCGGGGGCTGCCGGCGATCCACTGACGGACGAAGAAATGGGAGAGATCGCCGGAATCGACCGAAACTGCCGCTTGATCAAAGGGCAGGTCTTCCTATGGAAGGATGGGCAGGCCTGGGAAGACCTCTGGGACATCGACGGAGAGATCGCTCCGGCGTAAGATTGCGCTGGCGGAACTGTGCTTCGCATCGGCATGTAAACGGATACATCTATGAATGGGGAGCGGGGGGGGGAGCGGCGCAATGAAAGAAACGATGACTGCGGCCTATTTGCCCGGCAACAGCACGGTCGAAATGCGCACAGTGCCCGTACCGGCTCCGGGCCACGGAGAAGTGCTGTTGCGCGTGAAGGCTTCGACGATCTGCGGCTCGGATATTCGATGTATCTATCGCGAGCACCTGGGGAAGGGCCCTGAAGGCTATCAGGGAGTGATCGCCGGCCACGAACCTTGCGGCCGGATCGTGGCCGCCGGCGAGGGCTGCCGCCGCTTCAAGACCGGGGATCGGGTGATTGTGTATCACATCTCCGGCTGCGGAGTGTGCAACGATTGCCGGCGTGGCTACATGATTTCATGCACGAGCGCCCAGTATCGCCGTGCCTACGGATGGCAGCGCGACGGCGGAATGGCCGAGTACATGATTGCGGAGGAGAAGGATCTGATCGCTCTGCCCGATGAGCTTTCTTTTGCCGATGGCGCGCAGGTGGCTTGCGGGTTCGGAACGGTCTATGAGGGTCTGGAAAAGATCGGAATCAACGGGAATCACGCCGTGTTGATTACTGGCCTGGGGCCGGTGGGCCTGGCTGCGGGCGCGCTCTGCCGCAAACTCGGCGCAACCAAAATCATCGGAATCGATGTGGTTCCGGAGCGCATGAAGATCGCCATTGACCTTGGCCTCTGTGACTCGGTGTTGCCGTCGGGGCCAAACAACGTGGCGCAGGTGAGGGAACTGACAGGCGGCTTCGGCGTGGAGCGCGCGGTGGATTGTTCGGCGCATGATTTGGCGCGGGCTACGGCGATTCGCGCCACGCGCAAGTGGGGAAAGATTGTTTTCATCGGCGAAGGCGGCAAGGTCGAAATCAATCCATCTCCCGACATGATTCACGATCAGAAGACGCTTTATGGATCGTGGGTCACCTCGACGTGGCTGATGGAAGAGTTGGTGGAGCGCCTGGTCCGTTGGAACCTGCATCCGGCCGATATCGTCACCCACAGGTTTCCGCTGGAGCAGGCCAGCGATGCTTATGCCCTGATGGCCTCCGGTAAGTGCGGCAAGGTGGCAGTCTGCGCGGATGAAGAGTTGACCGGGACCGGCAACCTGGCGCGGTAACGAGGAAACAAAACGATGACCGAGTTAGTCACTTCACCTGTAGCCTGCTGGGAGCGCCAACTTAGCGCCCTTCTGCCGCTGTTCGGGCATCGCAACTGGATCGTCGTTGCCGATTCGGCTTATCCCGCTCAATCGAAGCCCGGAATCGAAACGATTGCGGCCGGCGAAGATCAGATTCATGTGGTGCGGAAAGTCCTGGAGGCAATTACAGCGTGCAGTCACATCCGGGCAAATGTCTATGTCGACAAGGAGCTTGGCTTTGTCAAAGAGAACGATGCGCCGGGCATCGCGGATTACAAGCAGCAGCTCCATGAGGCCCTGCACGGATCGAGCGCCGAGCACCTTGAACACGACCGGATTATAGCCAGGCTGGATCAATCCGCCCAGGTCTTTCGCATTCTGGTGATCAAGACCAATATGACGATTCCGTACACTTCAGTCTTCTTCGAACTGGATTGCGGCTACTGGAACGCGGAGGCGGAAGAACGGCTTCGCCAGGCGATGATGGTTTCAATTGTGAAATAGGTCAAGCTAACTTGGAAGAAACAGAAGACCGCGAAGTTTGTATTTGAACGCGAACTGAACCATGAAAGGAATGAACCCGCAATGGCATTGAACAGGCGTGAGTTACTTCAATGGATGGGCGGCGCATGTTCCGCTCTTGCTCTCTCAAGATTTGCAAAGGGCCAGGCCGCGCAGGGCGGAAACTTTCTGCCCACGAGACAATCGCTCCAGGGCTACCGGATTCCGGACTGGTTTCGCGATGCGAAGTTCGGCATATGGGCTCACTGGGGGCCGCAGTCGGCCATCGAAGATGGGGATTGGTACGCCCGCAACATGTACATTCAAGGTTCGGATCAGTACTTGTACCACGTCGAGACTTACGGTCACCCGACAAAGGTGGGCTACAAGGATCTGGTCAATAACTGGAAGGCAGCCAAGTGGGACCCCGAACATTTGATGAGCTTGTATAAGAAGGCGGGCGCAAAGTACTTTGTCAGCATGGGCGTCCACCACGATAACTTCGACCTATGGGACTCGAAGTACACGCGGTGGAATGCGGTCAACATGGGCCCAAAGAGAGATATCGTTGGGACCTGGCAGAAGGCGGCGCGGAACCAGGGATTGCGTTTCGGAGTAAGTGAGCACCTCTGGATCAGTTACAAGTGGTTTGCCGTGAGTCACGGGTCGGACAAGACTGGCCCGCTGGCCGGCGTGTCGTACGACGGTGTGGATCCTCAATATGCCGACCTGTATCATGATGCCGATTGCGCAAGGTTCATTGACAAACTCGATTGGACCGACGAAGGCATTCCGGCCGCATGGCGCCAGCATTACCTTGACCGCATGACCGACCTCATCGACAAGTATCAGCCTGACCTGCTTTACACCGACGGTCACCTTCCATTCGAGGATTACGGGCTGAAGATGGTCTCGCACCTCTACAACGTGAGCGCCCAGTTGCACGGCGGACAGACGGAGGCTATTTATACCAGCAAGCTGGCCTCGGATTGCGCCATCGGCACGTGCCTGCTGGATCATGAACGCGGCGTTTCCGACCTGATCGCGGCGAACCCGTGGCAAACCGACACCTGCATCGGCCAGTGGCACTACAAGCGCGGGCAGAAATACAAGACGGCGAAGAAGGTCGTCGACTTGCTAGTGGATATTGTCAGCAAGAACGGTAACCTGCTGCTGAACTTCCCGCTGCCCAACTCCGGCGAACTGGACTTTGAGGAGATGACGACCCTCGAAGGAATCACTGCGTGGATGGCAGTGAACAGCGAAGGCATTTACAGCACGCGTCCGTGGAAGATCTACGGGGAAGGCCCATCCACCAAGGTCAAGATCGAATCGGGTAACTTCAACGAGGATAAACAGAAGGACCTCACTGCCGAGGATGTTCGCTTCACCGCCAAGAACGGCACGGTCTATGCTTTCGTGATGGGCTGGCCGGATAAGGCGGCAGTGGTCAATGCACTCGGTCTGGCAAGCCCGCAAAATGCCGGCAAGATTCGCAACGTGGAATTGCTGGGCCACAAGGGCGAACTCAAGTGGAAGCAGGACGAGGCATCCTTGAAGGTTGAAATGCCGGAGGAGAAAATCTCCGATGTGGGTATCACGCTGAAGGTCGAACTAGGTCTCTGACCGTCTGGTTATGTACCCGTAAAAAGTGTAGCGCCGGTCTCCTGACCGGCTGTAGCGCGGGCTTCCCAGCCCGCGCTCGCACCCCTCATAGCACCATTTCATCCGGTCAGAGACGTAGCATAGGAAAAGCCAATTCAGGTGCAGCGCTGCGCTTCAAGCCGGAACGGTTTGCTTTGCCTTTCGTTCGCGCCTGGGTTTGCGCACGCGCGCAGACTGCTCAGCGGCCAGCTCGCTCTCGGCGGAGTGCAAGTGGCGTTCCATGGCATTGCGCGCTTCGGTTGGGTGCCCTCCGCGAATCGCGCGGTAGATCTCCCGATGCGCCTCCAGGGAGTTCTTGCGGTCTCGCGCACGCTCGGCCGTCTTGCGCCGTTCGTCGTAGAGCGCTGTTGAAACCGTCTCCATCAGCGCTGCAAGGATGGGATTGCCGGATGCCTCAGCGATGGTCCGGTGAAAACGCACATCGTGAATCAGGTATTGTGCCGGGTCGTCGATGGTGGCGTACATCTCCGCCACTTCTTCCGCCAGCACGGTGAAATGTTCTTCTTTGCCGCGCTCGGCCGCAAGAGCCGCCAGACTGGTCTCGATCAGCTTGCGTACCTCGAACATCTGCCAAGCCTTGAATCCGTGCAACGCGCCCAGCAATCCAAGCGACGATTTTCCGATCTCCGGCGGGCCATCCGACACGAAGGTTCCCACACCATGGCGTACCTTCATTACGCCCATTGCGGCTAGATAGCCGATGCCCGTCCGCAGGCTCGCGCGGCTGATCTTGAGCATCTTGGCGAACTCGCGCTCCGGCGGAATCCTGTCGCCGGGCTGCAGGGTGCCGTCTTCGATCTTTGCCCGAATGTGGTTGACTACCTGGGCGGTCAGTTGGGTGTCGAGAATCCCCGCCTGGTCAGCTTGCATAGCGCTTAAATCCTGAGTCAAAATGTGCGCCGTCCGTCCGCATACTGAGCGTAGCACCAGCAAGCGATCTTTCCCATTCATCGGCGAGGCCGCCGGTCGATTTTCTACGGGTTGCAGATTCAAGTGGTCCGACCTCTCACGGGCAATTGTACATCGGAGAGCCCGGCCGATCCAACCGCGCAAACGTGTGGAGTTCTCCATCGGCTCTGCCGCACAAAGCCCGGCAATTTCCGCCGGATTCGACAGTGCAACGGGTTACGGTTTTCCTTGCACTACGTCATTTTCGAGTGTGCCTATGGGGTCGATGGTGATGCGTATTCGATCTCCGGCAGCCAAAGTGAAAGAATCCGGCGGGACGATGCCAGTCCCCGTCAGCAGGAAGGCGCCAAAGGGAAAGCTGTTGTCGCGGAATAGGTATTCGGCAAGAGTGGATGGAGCGCGCTTCAGCTCGGCGAGTGTTGTGGCGCCAGAAAACTCGGTGCGGCCATGGCGCACGATCTCCAGGCGAATGGGTGTTGAGGTTGGCAGCGTCTCACGGCTGATGAGGACGCAGGGGCCCAATCCGCAACTGCCGTCATAGACCTTCGCCTGGGGAAGGTAGAGCGGGTTTTCTCCTTCGATGTCCCGCGAACTCATGTCGTTGCCGATGGTGTATCCGATGATCTGGCCCCTGGGATTGATGAGCAGCGTGAGTTCCGGCTCTGGAACCGACCATGCGGCGTCGCTGCGAATGCGAACATGGTCTCCGGGGCCGGCTACACGGCTTGCGCTGGCCTTGAAGAAAAGCTCTGGACGCTCCGCCGCATAGACGCGATCGTAGAAGTCGCCTCCGCCCGCACTTTTCGATTCTTCCATGCGCGCACTGCGGCTGCGGTAATACGTGACGCCCGCTGCCCACACTTCCTGGTTGCCAATGGGCGCCTCGATCTTCGCGTGCGCAAAATCTTCAGCGGCTTCGCCCTTTTGGATGATGGAGAGAAGATACCCGTGCAGATCGTCCCGTGTAACGAGCGCATCCCACGAAGGCGCCGGAACCCGGAAGTAGATTCCGTCGTGTTCCACAAAAGGTCCGTTGCTGGTACGGTAAAGTTTCATGGGCACTCCTCCAATTTCGAGATGATCTTGTTAACGTCATAGACACAGCCGCCCCACACGCCTCCACTGGTCTGCACCAGCGCAGCCCAGAGACGCGTGTCGTCGGGCAGAAGCGGATGCGGACGCAAGTCCGTGCGCGGCTTCCGCTCCGCAAGCAGGTGTGAGCCTGCTTCGGCGCCAAAGATCGTATCCGGGTCACCGATGAGATTGACTGAGCCGGTCAGGTTCGCGCGATCGATCACGATTTCAATCTGATCGCCTTCCTGAACTTTTCCGATTGGTCCGCCAGCGAGAGCCTCGGGAGATATATGGCCGATGCAAGCCCCGGTGGAGACACCGCTGAAGCGCGCATCGGTCAATACGGCCACATGTTTGCAGTGGGGGAGCTGCTTGAGCGCCGCGGTAATCTGATAGATCTCCTGCATACCAGCGCCCGCGGGCCCACCGCAAATGAGGACAATCACATCGCCCTGCGCGACTCGCCCCGTCTTGATAGCCTGGATCGCCGTCTCTTCCGAAACAAAAACTCTGGCTCGGCCAACATGACGATAGACATGGTTCTCGTCGACGAGCGAGGGATCGATCGCGGTGCTCTTGATGACCGAGCCCTCCGGCGCAAGATTGCCCACCGGAAAGCAGATGGTAGAAGTCAGCCCTCTTGACCGTGCGCGGCCGGGCGACATGATTACATCGTCGGGATCGATGCCGTCCTGCTCTTTGAGCTTGCGACGCAGTTCATGGCGCCGCGAACTCTGTTCCCACCAATCGAGAGATGCACCGAGTGTTTCTCCGGAGACAGTCTTCACGCTTGTGTCGATAAGTCCTGCCGCCCGCAGGTGCAGCATCGCTTCCGGCACGCCGCCGGCAAGAAAGACTTGCACCGTGGCGAAATTGCGAGGTCCGTTGGGGAGCGCATCGACTAAACGGGGCGCCTGGCGATTTACCTCGGCCCAGTCGGAGGCCGTGGGCCGCTGCAAACCCGCCGCATGGGCAATAGCTGGGATATGCAGCAGAAGGTTCGTCGATCCTCCGAAAGCGGCGTGGAGCACCATGGCGTTCCGGATTGCCGGCTGCGTCAAGATATCCTCAGTGCCGATGCCTAACTGATGCAAACGCAGAATTGCGCGGCCTGAGCGTCGAGCGGCGTCCAGCCAGATGGGCTGGCCTGAGGGCGCGAGCGCGGTATGAGGCAACGCGAGCCCGAGCGCCTCGCCAACCACCTGGCTGGTTGCCGCGGTACCCAGGAACTGGCATCCGCCGCCAGGAGAAGCGCATGCGCGGCAACCCACTTCGGCGGCGTATTCCAACGTGATTTGATTTTGAGCGAAGCGCGCACCGATGGTTTGAACTTTTCCCGCATCCTCGCCCGACTCCGGCAAAAGCGTGACGCCTCCGGGGACAAGAACGGAAGGATTCTTTCCCGAGGATGCGAGCGCCATCATCATGGCGGGCAGTCCCTTGTCGCAGGTGGCGATGCCGACAACTCCCTTGCCGGTTGGGAGCGACCGCATCAGGCGGCGGAGCACAATCGCAGCATCGTTGCGAAAGGGCAGCGAGTCCATCATGCCGGCTGTGCCTTGCGTGCGGCCATCGCAGGGATCGGTACAAGCCCCGGCAAAGGGAACGGCGTGCAGCGCCTTCAATTCACGGGCGGCCTCTGCCACAAGCAGGCCCACTTCCCAGTGTCCGGTATGGAAACCGAGAGCAATGGGCTCTCCATTGTCGGCGCGCAGGCCGCCATGAGTGCTGAGGATCAGAAACTCTGGATCAAGAAGGCGATTTGGATCCCAACCCATGCCGGCATTCTGACTTAAGCCGAAAAGATTCCCCGAAGGCTGAGTAAGCAGCATCTCCGCGGAGAGTGGCAGGAGTCCGGCTGGGCCGTGCGCATAAGTGGCAACGTTGAGGAGACCGGGGTCCGCCGTTTCCAGCACGGAACTGAGCGATAGGTTTGCGATGAGAAGGCCCTTTCAACTTCAAGTATAAGGACGAACTTGCGATTGGAGTAGTTTGTCCAGGAGATGTTATAAAGCTGGGAATTCCGGCTTTGTAGTGGGTAGCCGGCGGCGCAGTGGGCTTGTCTGGCAGAATATTTTCCATGCAGGATCACGAGTTGTACGCGGCGATATTGGGCATCCAGAGCCCTTGGCGGGTTGAGT
>Ga0224553_1000709_pt1 | contig 13435 bp, 13 predicted proteins | sample 714S21014metaG_FD_179897 | JGI IMG/M metagenome (GOLD analysis project Ga0224553, IMG submission 179897) | Peat soil microbial communities from Stordalen Mire, Sweden - 717 S2 10-14 | ecosystem: Environmental > Terrestrial > Soil > Wetlands > Peat | place: Sweden: Norrbotten County, Stordalen... | reverse complement strand
AAACAACGTAGTGTTCGTCGTCACGCGGAAGCCCGCCGCAACCGCTGCTTTCACACCCTCCATCGCAATGTCGTATCCGCCTTCGCGGCACACGCTGAAGTCGTGGTGCTCGCGCTGTCCATCCACGTGCACCGAGAACGACAGGTACTTGCTCGGCGTAAACAGGTGCAGCTTCTCCTTCAGCAGCAGCGCATTCGTGCACATATAAACGTACTTCTTCCGCGCCACCAGCCCAGCCACAATCTCCGGCATGCGCGGATGCAACAGCGGCTCGCCGCCCGGAATGGCAACCATAGGCGTGCCGCATTCCTCGGCCGCCTGGAAGCACTCCTCCGGGGTCAGTTCCGCCTTCAGGATGTGCGCAGGATACTGGATCTTGCCGCAGCCGGCGCAGGCCAGGTTGCAGCGAAACAGCGGCTCCAGCATCAGCACCAGGGGATACTTCTTGCGCCCCTTCATCTTCTGCTTCAGCACGTACGTTGCAACGGTCCACGCTTGCGAGACAGGCACAGCCATCAAGTTCTCCTTCGCCCGGTCTGGGCCTTGCCAGGTTCTGCGCCCCCATTCGGCGCTCGTTTCCCGGTTACCGCGGCTACTTCAACACCAGCACGATCCCCGTGCTCAGAATCATCGGCTCGACATAGTTCGGAACCCCGCCCATCCTTCCATAAGCGAACTCCACCACGCGCCACTGCACCTTCGGAAGGATCGCAACGTCCAATCCCCCTAACGCCTGCATCAGGAAGTGATTCGCGTCGTTCCGCGCCACACTCAATCCACCTCTCCAGTAAGCCGGTCCGACTAGCACCTCGGCATACGGCTTTATCGGCAGCTTCCACCCGGTAAACGCCGCGCGCACGCCAAACTGGCCCATATCCAGTGCAGCATCACTCAATGGCTGCGACGTACCACCCCGCCCCGTCAGCCCGACACGGACATCGAAGCCCAGCGCAGCCGGCCCAACCTGCTTGGTGTCGTAGATCCCAAACGTCCCGCCATATACATGCGGGGTGTCCTTGAATCCAATATTGGCCCCGGTCGCCTCCCCATAAATCGCGACCTGCGCCTTGGTCACTTGCGCAAACCACAACATCGCCACCGCCAGCGTCACACCAATGCCGCGTAATCCCATCGACTGAAATCTCCTTCTCTTCATCCGATCCATCAAGCCGCCGCTTCCCGCTCCATCAATCGCTTGTACGTCGTCAATGCCAGCAGAGGGAAGTAATCGCGATACAGGTGATACGCCAGGTAAAACACCCGCGGAAATCCCGTGCCGGTATAAATTGCTTCGCCGTTGCGGCCTTCGGCGGACTCGTCCCAGGTGCCCAGCGCCGACTGCTTTTGCACCAGCCAGCGAATGCCCTTGGCCACCGAATCCGATCGCGTGTCGCCCGCCGCCAGCAGCCCCAGCACCGCCCACGCGGTCTGCGAAGGTGTACTCGGCCCGATCCCTCGCTGCAGCGGATCGTCATAGCTGCCGCAGGTTTCGCCCCATCCGCCATCCGCGTTCTGCACCATGCGAATCCACTCCGCCGCCTGCACAATCGCCGGCTCGTGGCTCCACACGCCCATCGCCTCCAGGCCCCGCAGCACCAGGAACGTCCCATACAGATAGTTCACGCCCCAGCGCCCGAACCAGCTTCCGTCCGTCTCCTGCTCCGCCAGCACAAACTGGATCGCGCGCTCCACCCGCTTGTCTCGCCGGGTGTAGCCGTAGCTCGCCAGCATCTCCAGGATGCGTCCCGTAATATCCACCGTCGGCGGATCGAGCATCGCGTTGTGATCTGCAAACGGAATGTACTGGAAGATCATCTTGGTGTTGTCGCGGTCGAAGCTCGCCCATCCGCCGTTCTTGCACTGCATCGCAAAAATCCAGTCCAGCGCCCGCTGCGCAACCTCAATCTGGTATCGCTCGCGCGGATTGCGCACCTGGCTCAACGCCAGCAACACCTGCGCCGAATCGTCCACATCCGGGTAAAACTCATTGTTGAACTCGAAGTACCACCCGCCCGGCTGGACATTCTTCGCCTTCTTCGCGACCTTCACCGCCCAGTCGCCCTTGTGCCGAACCTCCTTGGCCAGCATCCAGTCCGCCGCCTTCAGCAGCCGCGGATCGCTCTTGCCCACGCCCGCTTCGCCCAGCACGTACACCGCCTGCGCCGTGTCCCACACCGGCGACATGCACGGCTGCATGCGGAAGGTCGGCGTCGGATAACCCGGCTCGCCCTCCGGATTGTCGATGCCCAGCTTCTCAAACTCGTCCATCGCACGGATGAACTGCGGGTCGTCCGGCGTATACCCCAAACATGCCAGCGCGATAATGGCATTCAGCATCGCCGGATAGATCGCGCCCAGCCCGTCCGACATCTCGAACCGCTCCAGCAGCCACTTCTCCGCCATCTTCAACGCTCGTTTGCGCAATGGACGTATATGAATTCGCTCAAACCAATGAATCATGCGATCCGTTAAGAGGAAGAAGTTTCTCCAGCCGATGAGATGCTTGCGGTCCCACTTCAGCCGCAGATCGGAGTTTTCGCGGCCGCCGACAAACAACTCGTCGATTCCCTGCTCCGGAATCAGTTTCTTGAACGGCTTATTCGCGTAGATGATCGACAACGGCACCAGGATCGCCCGCGACCACGCCGAAATCTCGTAGATGTTGAAGTAGAACCACTTCGGGAAGGTAATAATCTCCGGCGGAACCGCGGGCACCGCGCTGTAGTCGTACTGTCCCAGCGCGCAAAGGTAGATCTTGGTAAACGTGTTGCACTGGGTCACTCCGCCGTTGGCCAGAATCCACTCCCGCGCCTTCACCAGCACCGGATGCTCGGCCGACCAGCCCATCAGCTTCAGCGCCAGGTACGCCTTCACGCTCAGCGAAATGTTCGATGGCCCGTTGGGGTAGATGCTCCATCCTCCGTCCGCATTCTGGTGGCGCAGTATCTCGTTTACCGCACGCTCCATCTTGCCGCGATCGCCCGTGCCCAGCAGCGTGTGCATGAAGATGTAGTCGGACTCCAGCATGGAATCCGCTTCCAGTTCGCCGCACCAGTAGCCATCGGCATGCTGCTGGCCAAGCAGCCAGTCGGTCGCTCGCGCAATGCCGGCTGAGACCTGGCCCAGGCCCACGTCCATACGGCCATATCGAGGCTGCGTGGGTTTCTCGGGCGCAGCCTTCGGATTCCTTGGAAATGTACTCATCGATTCGGAACTCTCTTGGATCTCCGGCAACGGGGATCGAACTCTCGCCCGGCCAATCTGGAATCGCAACTCGCAGGCATTTCTCGGAACCATGCGCCTGCGTGGATTTGCGTTCTAATGCTGGGGGGGCGGTGCTCCGCCGATGGCCTGGACGATCTCCGGGGGGAGCCCGAAACGCACATTCTCCGGCATCACCTCGACCTCGTCCACCGTCCCATACCCCATGTCCCGCAGATAATCAACCACGTGCTGCACCAGCACCTCGGGCGCCGATGCACCCGCCGTCACAGCCACCGTATTCGCGCCCTGCAGCCACTCCGCCTGGATCGCATCTGCCGAATCGATCAGGTACGAGTTGGTGCCCAGGTTCTTCGATACTTCCACCAGCCGGTTCGAGTTCGAGCTGTTCTTCGACCCCACCACCAGCACCAGGTCCGCGCCGTGCGCCACATTCTTCACCGCAACTTGCCGATTTTCAGTCGCGTAGCAGATATCCTGCGCGTGCGGCCCCACGATGTTCGGAAACTTCCGCTTCAGTGCCTCGATCATGTGCTGCGCTTCGTCCAGCGACAGCGTCGTCTGGGTCAGATAGGCAACCTTGTCCGGATCGGGCACCTTCAGCGCCGCAACCTCCTGCACGGTGGACACCACCTGGGTCACCTCGGGCGCCTCGCCCTGCGTCCCCTCCACCTCTTCGTGGTCGCGATGTCCCACTAACACAAGCGAATAGCCCTGCTTGGAGAACTTGATCGCCTCCAGGTGCACCTTGGTCACCAGCGGGCAGGTCGCGTCAATCACCTTCAGTTTCCGTTCCTTCGCCCTCTGGCGCACCGCCGGCGACACGCCGTGCGCCGAATAGATCACCCGTGCCCCTTCCGGGACCTCGTCCAGCTCATTGACGAAGATCGCGCCCTTCTTCGAGAGGTCGGTCACAACATAACTGTTATGAACAATTTCCTTGCGCACGTAGATCGGCGCGCCGAACGTCTCCAGCGCTATCTGCACAATGTCGATGGCGCGCACCACCCCTGCGCAGAAGCCCCGCGGCTTCAACAGCAGCACCCGTTTGGTGGCCCGTTTGGCGTCCGTTGCGGCATCGTTCAGGTCGAGGTCGGAGGAGGCTGGAGCGATTGTCGTCACCATATTAGTATACCGCGCTTCACCCGCCGCAACACCTGCCGGGTACCCGTCCAGGTGCCTCTCAGATACCCGCTTTCGCCGCGTCCCACGCCCACTCCGCCTCCTGCCTTCAGGAGACGGCGGAGGGCTTCATTCGGCGGATTTCCAAACTCCAAAACGCCGCCGCGCCCGCCGCCGTCAACTCGCTCCCCGCTTTGGCTTTGTCAGGGGAAAACTTCAAGCTTTCGCGTCACACCCCTGATGCCCGCAATGGCAGCTGAGGGTGGTCATCCCCTTTGCGTCCTGGCAATGCGTGGAGCAGTACTTCTGCCCCGCGGGAGCCATACAATTGCAGGCCATGTGAGCGCATTTGGTCGGTGTCGTAGACATAAGGTCCTCCTCCAAGTCGTTCAGCTCCGGTGCTCCCGAAGTACCGAGCATCTTACTCGCTCCCTGGAAGCCTTGGCGCAACAAAATTCGGTGGGACGCAACCGTGCCGGTTCGCCGCCCGTCTTCCCGGGAATTTAAAGTTGGACGCCGAATCCCGCCTCGGAGCAAACTTGGATCGCTATAAGAAAGCAGGGGGCCCGTTCATGAATATATTCAAGACCTTCAGCCTCAAATGGTGGCAGGCAGGCATCTTCAAACTAGGCATGTGGGCGATCGGCATCGCAGTCGGCGCCTGGTTCCACACCTTCTTTGCCGGCTTCTACCCCATCCTCATCGCCATTGCCGTAATCTGCCTCGGCTACACCACCGCCGTCTGGATCAAGCAGCAACCGGCTGAAGAGACTGCCGAAAAAGTCTCTACGGATTAGCGTGGGGTTTTAACCCCACGAATAAACCGCCCAAATGAATCCGGGCTTTAAGCCTTGGGCCGAATCTGTCTCGCGCTCACTAACCACTGTCCTTCCCTACCGGCTCGACTTCAGCAGATTCCGCGCATGTTCCAGGCTGGCATCGGTCAGCTTCGCGCCGGAAAGCATCCGCGCCACCTCGTGCGCGCGTTCGCTCTCGTCCATCCGCCGGATGCTGGTCCGCGCCCGCCCATCCTTGCCCGACTTCTCAATCAGGAAATGCTGGTCGGCAAAGGCCGCGATCTGCGGCAGATGCGTAATGCACACCACCTGCTGCCGTTTGGCGAGCGTCTTCAGCTTTCGTCCCACCGCCTCCGCCGCCCTGCCTCCAATCCCGATATCGATCTCGTCGAACACCAGCATTCGCGGCGTTGGGAACGCCCGCGGCTGATCATTGCCCACCTTCTTTCGCCCGCGCCCGCCCCCGGCCCCGGCCGCAAAGCTCTCCTCCACCGTCACTTTCAGCGCCAGCATCACCCGGCTCATCTCCCCACCCGACGCAATCTCTTCGAGCGGCTTCAGCGGTTCGCCCGGGTTGGTCGCAATCAGGCACTCGATCCGGTCCCACCCGTGCGCCGTCCAGTTCGCCAGCTCCCTCTCCGGCGTCGCCGCCACCTTGAACTTCACCTGCATGGCCAGATCGTTGATCTCCGCCGTCGCCAGCTTCTCCAGCCGCGCCGCCGCCGCGCGCCGTGCCAACGTCAACGTCTCGGCCGCCTCTCGGTACGCCGCCGCGCAAACCTTCTCCTGCGCCTTCAACTCCTCCACCAGCGCGTCGCGGTTCTCCACCTCGGCCAGCCGTCGCGCCGCCTCCTCGCCAAAGCGCATCACCGCGCCCAGCGTCTGACTGCCCGCAGCCCCGCCGTACTTCCGCTTCAGCCGGTCCAGCGCCGCCAGCCGGTCCTCAATGTCCCCCAGCCGCTCTGGCGACGAGTGCACCTTGCCCGCGAACTCACGCGCCTCCGCGCTTACGTCCTCCACCATTGCCTTGGCCGCCGCAAGCTGCTGCACCGCCTCCGCAAACTTCGGCTCGTACCGCGCCAACTCCTCCATATGCTTCAGCGCCGCGCCCAGCGACACCTCAGTTGACCCCTCCGACTCATACAGCAGATCGTGCGCGCCCATCGCCGCCGCGTACAGTTTCTCCGCGTTGGCCAGCACCCGCTTCTCCGCCTCCAGCTGCGTGTCCTCGTCCTCGGCATCCAGCTCCGCCTGCGCAATCTCGCCCGCCTGAAAACGCCACAAATCGGCCATCCGCAACCTGTCTTGCTCTGAAGCCTGCAACTCCGCCAGCCGTTCCGTTGTGCTCCGCCACGCCGCAAACGCCACCGCCACCGCCTCGGTTGACACGTCGCCAAACCGGTCCAGCAGCGTCCGCTGCTGCGCCTGGTCAAACGAGCCCAGCGTCTCGCCCTGGCTGTGGATCAGTCCCAGCTCCGGCGCCAGCCTGCGCAGCACTGCCACCGTCGCCGGCTGGTTGTTGACGAACACCCTGCCTTTGCCGTCCGCCGCAATCTCCCGCCGCAGCAGTATGTCGTCGCTAAATGCGCCCGCGTCAATCCCGTTCGCTTCCAGAACCGCCGCCGCACCCTGCGTCCCCTCGAACACGCACCCCAGCACTGCCTTCTCCGCGCCATGCCGAACCATATCGCTGGAAGCTTTTCCGCCCAGCAACAGCGCCAGCGCGTCCACTAGGATCGACTTCCCCGCGCCCGTCTCGCCCGTCAGCAGGTTCAACCCCGGGCCAAAGCTCGCCACCGCCTGGTCGATCACCGCATAGTTTTCCGCCCGCAACTCCAGCAGCATCCGCTCGCCTCACCACTCAGCGAAAGCCTAGCACGTCAGCGCAACCTGTTGGTGCAGGATGCACTCCACGGTAGAGAAGGCGGCTAAAGCGGCGAGTGCGGTATGGTTTTCGGTATCATCCCACCCGTTCCCAGCCCTCCTGATCCTTCCGATCCTCCCGGTGCCTCATCGCCACCGCCAAATCCTCCACCGCCGCCGCCTCGTCCGCCCATGCCTAGTCCCATTCCACCACCGCTCATACCGCGCATGGTGTAGCTGGTTTCAAAGCCGGCAGGTTTTCCATTCGCCACGTACGGAATAAACTCCAGCAACGTGGCCCGGGAGTAGCCCGCGTCCGCGGCTTCTTTGTCGTCGGCATCCTCAACCACGGCCTTCGATACCATCCCCTTGTCATCCACCCAGACTCGCAGTTGAGCCAGGCCTGCGACGGCCGGGAGCGGCTGCGGCCCACCTGGTTTCCTCATATTCATAGGCAGTTGCGGGTACGGGTCCTTACTGAACACTAATCCGCGCTGCTCATCGAGCTTCGTGCCCGCAGGCTCCTGGATCGCCCCCGCCGGAATAGCAAGCGCATCCGGCGATACCTCAGCCGACGCGTCAACCAGCTTCGCCTCAAAAAGCTCATGTTTCCCATAGGTCCTGCGGACAGTGGCAGCCAGATGCAGTGGGCCAACCTGCTTCCAGTCCTCGTACGCGACCCTCTCTGTGTCCTTGAGCACCAGCGCGACGTACCCGGTTGCCGGATCGAAGCAGACAGCGCCTCGAGCGTCCTCCCCTCCGCAGGTCAGCGCGACGCCATCCACCGTGCGCGGCTTCATCTTTTGATCTCCGCGCATCGCAGTCATCAGCACACTGCGATACATCATGTGCACTTCCGCGAATTCCATGATCCGCAGAGGCCGCAGGCCTTTTTCCATCGCCCAGACGCTATCGCCCTTGGTCAGATCGCTATCGTCGTAGGCGTCTGTATGGATCGCGGTATGGATCCCGTCTTTGCCGATCCAGGTCTCGTAGGTGCCAGCGTGTTCCTTATTCTTGTAGTCCGTTATCTTCAGCTCGTAGCGCAAGTGCAAAGGAGTCAATGCTTCATTCTTCGCATTGACTGCCATCGTCGCAATCAGCATCCGCTGCAAGGCCTGGGCAAGGGTGTCATCCCCCATGGCGTGCGGCAGCCCGGAAGGGTTTGCCGGAGTCCCTCCTGTCGGCGGTGGAATCACCTGCGGAGCTGGCGGCCCTCCTGGCTGCATCCCTGGCTGCATCCTTGGCTGCTGCTGCCCGGACCCACCTCCCTGGCCCCCTCCCTGCCCATGTCCCTGCGCCAAAGCTGTCCCCGCCAGCGCGGTCAACATCACCAGTCCTAACCCAAATCCCTGCCAGCCTCTGCCTGCCATCCGACTGACCCCGTCCCTATCCTTCAGTAAGTTCACCATCGCCTCCGTGCGCTGTACTCGAACCCCACCAATCTAGGACACGCCCCGCACCGGATCAAGCAAATTCCCCAAAAAACCTCTCCACACGCGCCAACCCCCGCCGATCTTAGGGCAGCCTTACAGCACCCCCATCCCAAAATGCGCGATAAACTGTATCCCCGGAACATGCAGCCTCCGGTTCAGCAACGGTTTATCGCCCGTTAAGAACAGATCGGTCCCCGCTGCCGCCGCACATGCAAGGTGGATTGCATCTGGAGCTTTCAGCTGCATCTCTGCCCGCAATCGTGCAAACACCGGCATGCATGCGTCGTCGAAAGGGATAAAACCGAAGCCCATCTCCCTGATCGTGCTCACTGCTTCCTGCGCCGTGCGCTCGTCATTCCTCCACCCAGCCATGAACTCGCCGATTGCAAGGCAACTGCTCAGAAGCGTATCGCTCCGTTCGTAGCATCGCTGCAATGCCTGTCTCACTTCAGGAGCGTGCTGCGGATGATCCTCAAGCAAATACACAAACAACATAGCGTCGAAGAAGATTCGGCTCATGCCGCATCCTCATCGTCGTCCGACCGTACCCAGCGGATGAACGCCTCAGTGCCGCCATAGGCCGCGATCTCATCCTTCAGCAATCCACGCAGTCTCTCGGTCAGCCGGAACGCTTTCTCAGCCGGCGTCTCCTCCCTGCGCGGCTCTTGCGAACGCTCTCCCACAATGAACCGGAATTCGAGGATGGAATCCACCGTGCGGGGTTGGCCTTTGGGACTCAATAGCTCCAGTCCAAGCGGCTTCCAGAACTTATCAGTTTCGAGCGGTGTCGCTACCTGGTTCGCGTGGCTCTGAGGAAACCCTAGCCTGACCAGCTTCGACTTGAACTCGCCAAAAGGGATCCTCACAAACTCCTTGTTCCCCCTTGCGGGCTCTACATATTCACGCCTCGCCGCTTCCCTAACCCGATCACTCCAACCGGTCTTGGACTTCGCCATTACCCATGCCCTCCATTCTCCCACATACAGTACAGTATAATACATACTCGTACATCAATACATATTCGTCGAGTACAAACATTGGAGTTCTCCACCCCTTCGCCCATCGCGCCCCAATCCACAACGCCCGCCTCAACGTACCGTTCCCGATACCCCGCAACATCCGCGCTGAAACCCGCCTTACAATAATCGGTAATGATCTTGCCCAGCCTCGCCTCCCCAATCGCTCTCGCATTCATACTCTTCCAGGATGACTCCGCCGCGCCTTCGCTAGTCGGGTCGCCCGGCGCCGCACTGCTGGAGATGGTCCGGAACTCCGGCTCCATCGCTCAGGGCGTGCTGGTCATCCTGCTGCTGGCAAGCGTCTTCTCCTGGGCCATCATGCTGTCCAAGTGGCGCGGCTTTGCCCGCGCGCGCAAGGAGGGCGCCGGCTTCCTCAAGGTCTTTCGCAAATCCGGCCGTCTGTCGGAGATCGCCACGGTCTGCGAGAAGTTCCAGTCCAGCCCGCTGGTCGCCGTCTTCACTGAGATCAATGACGAGTATCAGCGCCAGACCGGTGGCCGTGGCCTGCCGCGCAATCCCGCCGCGCTGGAGCGCGCCGCCATGACCGCATCCTCTGAGGCGCTCACCTCGATGGAGCGCCGCATGACCTGGCTCGCCACCATCGCGAACGGAGCCACCTTCGTCGGCCTCTTCGGCACCGTCATGGGCATCATCGACGCGTTCCACGGCCTCGGTACCGCCGGAGCCACAACTCTTCGCGCCGTCGCCCCCGGCATTGCCGCCGCGCTCATCACCACCGCCGCCGGTTTGGCCGTGGCCATCCCCGCGCTGGTCGGCTACAACCAGCTCACCGCGCAACTGCGCGAGTTCGCCGCGCGCATGGACGACTTCGGCCGCGAGTTGCTCAACGCCATCGAGAACGCCGCCATGGTAACGCCCTCCGTGGTTGCGCCGCCGCCCGAGGAAGTCGCCGCGCCCGTCCGCCGCAGGAGCTTTTAGCCATGGCTTTCTCCACTCGCAGCGGCGGCCAGGTCCGCACTCAGACCGCGCTGGCCGACATCAACATCACGCCGCTGGTCGACGTGGTGCTGGTGCTGCTCGTCATCTTCATGCTCACCGCGCCGGTGCTGCAATCGGGCATCGACGTCGCGGTGCCGCATACCCGCTCGGTCACGCAGCTCACGGAGCAGCGCACCGTCGTCACCATCGACCGCAACCAGAACGTCTTCCTGCAGGCAAGTAACCGCAACGGTGGCAACGACGCGCCGATCAACCTCGACGACCTGACCTTGACCCTGCGCGCCGACGGCAGGAGCAATCCCGCCAATCGCACCATTTACGTCCGCGCCGACGAGCGCGTTCCCTTCGGCGTTTTCGCTTCGGTCATGGACGCCGTCAAACGTGCGGGCATTACCAACATCAGCATCGTCACGCAGCCGCTCGAATCCGCGCCCGCAGACGCGGCCGCAAAGTAATCTCAAGCTCTACCGAGAGCTAGCCAATTGACTACCTACGTCACAATCCGCAGCAATCGCCTCGCCGGCATGGATGGCCGGTTCGGCGGAGGATTGGCAGGCTCGTTCGCACTGCACGCAGTCGCGGCCACGCTGCTCCTCACCTGGGCGTATGTCTCGCACGCCGGGCAGAGCTGGGGCCAAGCTGCCGCCACCGCCGGCGCCATCCAGGCCACCATGGTCAGCGACATCCCGCTGCCGCCCAAGGCGCCGATGGATGAGAACAATGTCCTCGCCACGGATAACCCATCGCCCGCGCCCGTCACGCCCGCGCCTAAAACCGTCGACGTACCCCAGCCCGACGCGATCCCCATCCCGGTCAAGCCCACCAAGCCCGCGAAGCTCGCGGACAAGGCCACGCCTGCGCCGCCGCTGCATCCACAGCCTATCCAGATCCAACCCAACAAGGTGCAGGCCGGCGAAGGCGCCGGTGTCCGGATTGCCATGAGCAGCATCCAGACCCGCGCCGGCACCGCCAGCGTCGATGTATCCGACACCGCCTTCGGCGCCAAATTCGCTTACTACGTCCAGGAGATCGACCAGAAGGTAGCCTCGCAGTGGTACACCACAATGCTCGATCCGCAAGCCGCCGGCCATCGCCTCTACGTCAACTTCGAGATCGAGCGCGACGGCTCGGTCACGCATATCCAGATTGCCCAGCCCAGCGGCGACACCAGCCTCGACCGGACAGGCCTGAGCGCCGTGCAGCACGTCGACAACTTTCCGCCACTGCCCGAGGCATACAACGGAACCCACATCGGCGTCACCTTCTACTTCGATCCTGCCCAACATCCTTGAAGGCCGCAGGTAACCAAACATTTATCGCAAGCATCTATCAGGAGAAGCATGGATTGCAGTACCAGCAAATCACGCCAGCCTTCCCGCCCTTATCCATTTCGAATCCTTGCAATGGTTGTATCGCTGGCTGCGGCCTTCGTGTTGTTGGCCCTGCCGGTCTTGCACGCCCTCGGCCAGGACAACATCTTCACTGGCACCAGCACCGGGGCAGCAGCCACCATTCGCCTGGCCGTAGCTGACTTCAAGCCGCTCGCCGCCGACCCGCAGACGGCCGCTCTCAAGACAACCTTTGACACCACCCTCTACGCCGACCTCGCCAGCGCGGGCATCTTCGACATCGTCTCCAAGAGCCTGATGCCGCCGGGAACGCCGGGAGCGCCCTCTGAGATGCAGTTGCAGAGCTACTCGAACGCGCCCGCCAGCGCGTCCTTCGTTGCCTTCGGCTCGCTGGGCATGGTCGGCAGCAAACTCATCGCCAACGGCTTTCTCTTCGACGCCAAGAATCTTCAGTACCCGCAGGTGCTCGCCAAGCAGTACAGCGAAGACCCCACGGAAGACTCCGCCCGCCAGATCGCCCACCGCTTCGCCGATGAGATCATCCTGCGCCTGGGCGGCGGAACGCCCGGCATTGCCGAAAGCAAGATTTACTACGTCAAGATCTCCGGCGGCGGCACACCGAACGTCACCAAAGAGATCTGGGAGATGGACTACGACGGCGCCAACCAGCATGCCATCACCCACCTCGGCACCATCTCGCTCTCCCCGCGCATCTCGCCGGACTCGAGCCGCCTCGCCTTCTCCTCGCTTGGCCGCAACGGCTTTCAGATTCGCATGTACTCGCTGCTGCTCGGCCGCGCCGTCAACTTCCCTGAGGTTGGCGGGACCAACATCTCGCCCGCGTGGTCGCCCGATGGCCGTGAAATCGCGTACTCGTCGTCGCGCACCGACACCCCCGAAATATGGATCTCAGACGCCAGCGGCAATCTGGCCCGCCGCATTACCAGCTTCCGCGGCGGCAACGTATCGCCGACCTACAATCCCAAGACCGGCGCCCAGATCGCCTTCGTCAGCGGTCGCACCAGCGTGCCGCAGATCTACATCATGAACTCCGACGGCTCGGCCGTGCAGCAGATGACAGACGGAGGCTACGCCACGTCGCCCTCCTGGTCGCCCAACGGACAGGTGATCGCCTTCGCCTGGGACCGCAAGTACGGCCCAGGCGCTCCCGGCGGTCAGGACATCTACGTAATGGAAGCCGCCACCAAGAAGTGGATTCAGCTCACCCACGATGGAGGACGATGCGACTTCCCGTCCTGGTCACCCGACGGCCGTCACATCGTCTACGCCAACTCCGCCGACGGACGCGAAGCGCATACACGGATTTGGACCATGCTTGCGGACGGCAGCCAACGCCGCCCGCTTACCGGCCCCGGCGCCGATATGCCGAACTGGAGCTGGAAATAGGCCACCGAACTTCCCCGGCACTGGTACCTCGCACGGAACCCCCTGCCGGAAATGCTCGTGTTCGGGAATAACATGGAACTTGGCAATGCAGGAGAGAGAGCAATGACACAATCGCTTCGGCTTCAAATCTTTCGGATCAGGTCGGTTCGTTCTGCGCTTTGCTTGGCGGTCGGCCTCGCTGTCTTCACCGGTTGCCACAAGAAATCAGCCCCTGCGAATCCTGCAAGCCTCGGACCCATGGCCACCGATTCCACCCCCGC
>Ga0224553_1000708_pt1 | contig 13452 bp, 7 predicted proteins | sample 714S21014metaG_FD_179897 | JGI IMG/M metagenome (GOLD analysis project Ga0224553, IMG submission 179897) | Peat soil microbial communities from Stordalen Mire, Sweden - 717 S2 10-14 | ecosystem: Environmental > Terrestrial > Soil > Wetlands > Peat | place: Sweden: Norrbotten County, Stordalen... | reverse complement strand
ACGCTGCTCCAAGGAAACATAGCTAAACATCCCGTCTTGAACACGCTGATCTCCACGCATGACTGTTAGACGAATTACCTTATGCCCGCGATGCAGAACAGTGTCTTTTTCAACAAGTTCCTAGAGGGCATTCAGTGTTGTTCGTTCGTGCAAGCCATCTGACAGATTGCATGCGCCATGTAACCGGCTGCTGTAGCGAATGCTCGCCCTTGCTGGTCCGGCAAGCCTGATGAGGGATCTACACCCTCGGTGATGATTCCTCCGTCCCATCCGCTGGCTCGAAGCACCTTGAGCGCCTGCTCCCGCCCCATGGATAGCGACATGTGGTCGGCAATAGTCCACGAAGTAGTGAATTGCAGACGATAACTCCCCGGCAAGCCGTAGGGCTTGTCTGAATAGGAATACTGGTACCTGTTGGAATGAAGCCACCGATAAGTGCGAACGAAAACGGGATCTGTCTCCGGAATAAACCCGAGAGCCGGCAGTTTCATCAACGACCCCGGCGGTATATCAGGGAAGACAAAATGTTTGCCGTCCGTTGCAGAGGCAAAAATCGGCCCCTCGGCGCCAGGAGCGCCGCTGGAGACGGCGTGGGCGAGAATCGCAGCATGCAACGCCGCCGCGCGCTCGGTCATCTTCTGTGCCTCGGCTGCCTCGTTCAGCCGGTTGAATAGCGTGGCCGCGTCTATCATTGCGCGCCAGCTCAATACATTGTCATAGGTGAGGAACGGGAGCGCCTGGTACTCATCCTGTGAATCTTGCAGAGAAGAATAAAGGCCGGTCTCCGCGTCGTAACGTGAGAGCAGCCGGTCACGCAACGTGATGAGAGCCGCGCGATGCGTGCGTAGAAAATCATCATCGCCGGTTCGCTGCACATACTCCGCCAGGGCAATGATCGGCGCGACTGCTTCATCCAGTTGAAATCCGTCCTCCAGCACAATGCCGTCGATGAAGCGGCTGTGTGTGCCGGTGTTGCGCAACTGGGTGGTGAGCGCGTAGTCGAGCGCTTGGCCGGCCATCTCCCGATCTACATCGAGAAGCCCCGGAAAACTCCACAGCATGGCGTCACGATCCCAGTAGGCAGCCGACACGTAATAGCGAGGACTTCGCGAGGTAACACCGATTAACTGTTCCGTATCGATGGTCTTTCCCCAGGCATAGAGTTCCGTAAAGAGAAAGTTCCGGTTCATCAGCAGATCCAGATCCGGTTGGCCGGTTGTGCGCGTGCGGCCTCTGCACCAGGCCGCGGTCTGTTCAATCATGGCTTCCGCGCCGTTGCGGGCCAGAAGTTCCTTCAGAGCTCTGGCGGTATGCGCCGCGCTGAACTCCTCGATTCCCACCCCCAGCACAAAGAGGGCTTCGGCAGTTTCGCCGGGAGCCAGTACAAGGGAACGGCTCGCATCGGCAGTGGGAGTTAAGGACAGCGGCGGCACCGTCACCAGCGCCTGCGACCCAGGATGAACCACCGACCAGGCAAACTGCGTATCGTTGGTAATGTAACTGAAGACCTCGCCCGGATCGACCCACGGCGCCGGACCCACCGTCCGCTCGCCGCGGAGTTCGATGGGTACATAAGTGACGCGGTCGAGTGCGCCAAACGAGGCCTTCAATCCCAGCGTCACCGGCGCCGGCTCCGTGCGGCGGTTGGTCAGCGCCATGCGCAAAAACGCGGCGCGCGATCCGGGTGGTGCGCACCAGGTCAGCGTAGCATCCATTCCGTCGACCGTGAGATGGCCGGTAGGAATCCAGTACTCGATCAGTTCCCAGGAAGGATTGCGAAACGGCAATTGCTTTCCGGCGACGAGGAAGTACGGTTGCAGGACCGGAGCGCCGCGTTCGCCTGTTACCTGGAGCAGACCCCGGTCACGCATCGAAACCACGTTGAAGCTATTGAGGGCGCCATCGAGGGCACGGATATCGGGCAGGGAAATCCATTCATTGCCGGTGGGAAGAACATCGTCGGGTTTGAGCGTGAGAGGAACGCGGCGACCGGCGGCCCAGGCAAAAGTCGCCGGGATGCAGAGGTAAACCAGCCACGCCAAAACAAGAGGGCGAAGACTGAAACCCTCCCCCGCAAATGATAAGAACCCTCGTTTCACAGCCAATCCTGCCCCCTTGTCTGAAGTGGAACCAGCACATCCGCCGCAAGTATATACCTGGCTCCCCAACGGCTGTTCGCTTGAGGGCAGTGCAGAATTGTTAGCAGCCTGCCGGCCCATGAAAAAAAACAGTTGACAGGAAAATCCTAGTGGTGGTAGGAATATTCGGTAGCGCAATCGATTGCGCAAACGCGCTTGACATTACCCGCGCTCTAAACAGAGCGAGATCGCTCCTTGAACCATCGCAACCTACCCTTAGGAGACCAAAATGCAAGTTGTTGATTCAAAAACTCATTTGAACCAAATGCGGATGAAGGCGAATACCCTTTCCGCGCGAATCGCCTGGTGGACGCCGGCATTTCTGCTGTTCGTCCTCCTGGCTGTGCCGGCTCATGCCCAGTTCCGGACATCCATCCAGGGTGTTGTGACGGACCCGAATGCGGCAGTCGTTCCGGGCGCAACCCTTACCCTCACTGACCTGGCAACCAACAAGACGATTGTTCAAACAAGCAACGGGGAAGGCATCTTCAACTTCAATGCTCTTCCAGCCGATCACTTTACTCTGGTTGTCGAGCAACAGGGGTTCAAGAAAAAGATTCTCAACGATCTGCAGTTGATTCCCGAGCAGGCCAACGCATTGAACGTCCAACTGGAGCTTGGCGCCGTTACGCAATCGGTCTCCGTCAATGCCTCTCTCGCGCCGGCCATGGATACAGAAACCGCGTCCAACAGCACGGTCATCAGCAGCAATCAAATCGACCATATGCCCTCCTTTCAGCGCGATGTCTTCCAACTGAGTCAGCTCGCGCCGGGAGCCATATCCGACGGAGCGCAGAGTGGCGGCGGCGGTACCTTCACCCTTCCAGGCTCGGGGGGGACGAACGGAAGCGGATCAGGCCAGGGCATCTTTCAAACAGAGAACGGCCCCCAGTTGGATGCCAATGGCGGGCAAGCTGAAACCAACAGCATCAACATCGACGGCATCAGCACGGTGAGCGCCGTATGGGGCGGAACCACCATTATTACGCCGACAGAAGAATCGGTCGCCAGCGTCAAAATTGTGACTAACGAGTATGACGCTGAAAATGGCCGCTTCAGTGGCGCTGTTACGCAGGTGACCACCAAGAGCGGCAGCAATGAATACCACGGCAGCGCCTTCTTTCAGGCCCATCGCCCCGGCCTGAATGCCTACCAGCGCTATAACGGGCCGAGCACATTTAACGTATGCAATCCGACCTCCACAACTTCTTGTGCAGAGCAAAAGGGATTGCTCAGGGACACTAACCTGTTCAACCAGTTTGGAGGCAGTGTCGGCGCTCCAATTTGGAGGAACAAAATCTTCGGATTCTTCGCCTACGAGGGAATGAGGCTCAATTCGAATGTCACCGGAACAGGCTGGTATGACACGGCGGCCTTTGACGGACTGTCGCGCTCCGGAAGCATAGCGTCGGAATTTCTCACCTTCCCAGGAGCGACGGTTTCATCCACGGGGATCATCGATCAAACATGCGCCGCTGCCGGACTCATCGATAACGTATCGTGCATTCACATTCCCGGCCAAGGTCTGAATATAGGCTCACCGATGACATCGGCTTTGGGAACGCAGGATCTTACGTGGACCAGCAATTCGAATCGGCCCGGCGTTGGCGGCGGATTATCATCGTCGGTTGCCGATATTGCGGATTATGCCACTATCAATCCAACTACGAAACATATGGCCCAATACAACGGGCGGCTGGACGCCGACGTTACCGGCAAGGACCATGCAGCTGTCGCCCTCTACGTGGAGCCGATAACTTCGACGAACGACAACGGTGGAGCGCGCCCCTATGACTTCTTTAATCACAACGAGACTCACGATGCCCTCTCGATTATCTGGAACCACACGTTTTCGCCTACCCTGCTGAATGAAGCACGAGCCAATACCGCGGGATGGCGCTATAACGAAGTCGCCTCCAACCCCCAGGAGCCGGTCGGCCTGCCTCAATTGAGTTGGTTTGCGGCCCCCGGCACCACCGGTTTGAACGGCCTTGGTACGTCTTTGGGGAGCATCTATGATCAGTGGACGTTCACTTACAAGGACGTCGCCACCAAGGTCTTCAGCCGTCATACCATCAAGTTCGGCGGAGATCTCACCCGGCTGTACTACCTCAACAATCCGGTCGGGCGTCCTAGTTACCAGTTTTACAACATCTGGGACTTCCTCAGCGACGCTCCGAAAATGGAGAATGGAAATTTCAATACCTTGACCGGATTTCCGGGAGGTAACCGCCAGGACTTCCGCGAGGACCTCTATGGATTCTTTGTTCAGGACAGTTGGAAGTTCCGGCCGAATCTCACCGTCAATCTGGGATTGCGCTACAGTTATTTCGGCGCGTTCTACAGCAAACAAAACAACCTGAGCGACGTAGAGTTCGGTACAGGCGCCAATTTCTTGATCGGAATCAATATGAGACAGGGCGGCGGCGCGTGGACGCCGCAGAAGGGCAACTTCGGTCCTGAGGTTGGTTTCAACTGGAGTCCAGGTATGTTCCACGACAAGATGGTTGTTCGCGGTGGTTATGGCCTGAACTACAACCAGGAAGAGATTGCGATGTCGGCTAACGTGGACGCCAATCCGCCAGGAGCAGGTGGGTATACGTTTGACAGCACTTCGCCAACCTCTATCAATCCCGACATCATTTACGGGGTTTCGAGCAGTCCCACATCCTTGTCTGGATACGCAAAGAATCCGTACACCATCACAACCTATAACTCCAATAACCTTCCTGTCGGAGGAAACGCCTTCCCCTGGGCAGTCCCCTCTAACCTTCCCACTGCATATTCCGAGCACTACTCCCTGACAACCGAGTACAATCTCGGCCACGATATCGTTGCAAGTTTGGGATATCAGGGCAGCTCGTCGCACCATCTCATCACTTGGTACAGCGACATGGCAGTAGCGGCAGCTAACAGTGTGGCATTCAATCCTCTAATAACAAACCTCATGGACTTCGGGAGTTTTGCCAGTGCAAACAACAACATGATGCTGGCAGAACTGAAGCACCAGTTCGCGCATCGTTTTTCGGCGAATGCGCAGTTCACCTGGGCCAAGAGCATGGACGACAGTTCAAGCCCGTACTTTATCAATCAGTATCCGTACAACTATCACTACGCTTACGGACGCTCGGATTTCAACGTCGGCAAGAGCCTCAAGATCTATGGAATGTGGCAACCGGTCATCTTCCATGGCAGCCAGAACTGGATGGAGAAGGCAGTCGGCGGCTGGTCGCTGAGCGGAATCATGACGCTCCACACCGGCTTTGGGTGGTCGCCTACGTACCCCACAGACTCGCTTTACTTCACCGGATCCTGGTACAACGGAGGGTTGCGGCCCAAGTATCTGGGCGGCGCAGGCTCAAGCACCAGCAACAGCGCCTTCGAATCTACGTCGGTCAACTACCCGGGCATCGACACGGGCGCGGTCCAGGGCGCGCATTCCTACTCCAACAAGTACTTCTCGATGCCGGATTACTCCGCAGCCGAGCCAAATACCGCAAACGTGGGAGGATCATCCAACGGCGGTATTCCACCACCGCCGGGTCTCGCGCGCAACTCTTTCAATGGTCCCGGCTACAGGGATGTCGATATGTCTCTGACGAAGGCTTTTGGATTGCCCAAGGCTCCGGTTCTGGGTGACAATGCCAAGGTCGAGATTCGCATGGATGCCTTGAACTTGTTCAATTTTCTGAACATCAACCCAGGCTCAATCGTAAATAACGTCAGCGCGCCGAACTTCGGGCAAGCTAACTCTGGCCTTGGCTCGCGCTCAATTACCCTCCAGGCGCGGTTCAGCTTCTAACCTGCTGAAGTGTTCCTTAACAAGAAGGGTGCGCATCGCGCACCCTTCTCTTTTTCGTGGAGCCTTTTTGCAGATTCTTTCCGGAGCAACCAGCCAATTGCTCTAGCCGTCTGCCACAGCCACGCCCGGTTCAGTCCGCATGGAGACATGGCCGGTGGACTTGCGCACCACCAGCTTGGGATAGACGGTGATGACAGCCGGGTGCGGATGGGGTATATCATCCCGGATGAGTCCCAGCAGCGTGCTGGCCGCGGCTTGTCCCATGGCCCGCAACGGCTGATGAATCGTCGTAAGTGGCGGGTTGTTTGTCGAAGCTACCAGCACGTCGTCAAAGCCGAGCACCGAGACGTCTTTGGGAACGCGCAAACCTGCTTCGCGCAGAGCGACAATAGCTCCGATCGCGGTAAGGTCGTTGAAGGCGAAGATCGCCGTGAAAGGCAACTTGGTCTCTAGCAGCTCCCGTGTTGCTTCAATCCCCGGTCCAGGGCCTGGCTCCGGACTCTGCAACTGCACCACCAGCCGCGAGTCAACCTCAATGCCCAGGTTTCCGGCCACCTCCACAATCGCCTGCCAGCGCAGGTTTGTATCCGAGCTGAAGGCCTGTCCCTTGATGAAGGCAATGCGTTTGTGTCCCAGCGTCTGAAGATGCGAGAGCGCAAGATGCGCGGCCTGCTCGTGGTGCAGTTCGATGTTGATCACCCCTTCGCGGCTCTTGTGACCTGATACCGAGACGAGGGGAACCGGCAGCTCCTCCTCGATGGGCGAATCGACGGCGATGATGCCTTCCACGGACCGGGCCAGCATCATGCGCGGATAGCCCTCCAGCAGCTCAGCACGGTGCCGGTGGCTGACGACAAAGTAGAAGAAGCCGTCTTTCAGCAACTCATCCTCGATACCACTCAGCACGGCCGTCGAGTATCCATCGCTGATCTCCGGTACGATCACGCCAATCGTGTAGCTTCGCTTCTGGCGCAGGCTTCTGGCCACGGAATTGGCCGTGTAGCCATAAAGCGCGGCAGCGTGAAGCACGCGCTGCTGCGTCTCTTCGGCAATGCGGTGCGCCGCTCCCGCGCCGTTGACGATGCGCGACACGGTGGACTGCGAGAGTTCCAGAATGGCTGCGAACTCTTTCAGTGTGATCGGCTTAAGAGTCTTTTTCACCACGTGGTTATTCACCAAGGATAGCGCGCCAGGCCACGCGGCCGTGGATAAAAGTACAGATTTCTGCTTCAGCCCAGCGTACGAAACCAGAGCCCAGTGCAAGCCGGCTCAGCCCGGCAGCCCCTTTCCATGAAACCCGGCGCGTTGCATGGCGCTCACACACTCCGGGTTACGCATGAATGTGCTCCACACCAGTCCGGAGCGCAGATTCTCCGCCATTACCACCGAGATGCCCTGATCGATCCCCAGCACATCCGCGTCATACCAGTTGGCGGCGGGATGGAAGGCGTCCACAAAGCCATAACGTCCCCAGGCCTGCTTCCCCCATTTCGTGCGCATGGTGCGCAAAACTGAAAGGCAATCGGCAGGCACGAACGCCAGAGAGCCGGCAGCAGCTGACGGAACAACCGTCCCGTCCAGCGGCCCCTGCGCGGGCGGTCCGCCCCAGGCGGTATAGCCGCCCACAGAATCTGAAGCCGTTATGCCCCAGTAATCCTCGCTGTACCACTTCGGGTAAGAAAGGCAGAAAGCCCTGTGAGCGCGTGTCGCGGTCACGGAATTAGTAAAGTAATCGGCGTAGGCGTCGCGTCTTTCGCGAAAGTCATACCATGCGTGCGAATACTGATGGGTAAACAATGGATCATTTCCGCTGATGTAGTTATATCCCTTGTAATGGATGACAGGGCGCGTAAAGTTATTCCAATACTCCGGCGCTACCGCATGAGTGGGCGAACCAATCGCCAGCAGGTACATCATCATCAACTCGCAATAGAGTTTCCAGCGCGCATGAAGGAAACCCGTATCCGGCTTCCAGCCCATCGAAAACGTCTTTCCTCCATTCAGCATCCACGGCCAATCCACACGCTCGTAAATCTGCTGAGCCATAGACTGAATCTGAGGATCCTCAAAGTGGGCCCGCGCCGTCAGAACGCCGCACAGCAACAGTGAAGTGTCAATCGAGGAAAGCTCCGACCTTCGGTAGCGTTCGCCAGTCTCAATATCCGCAAAGTGATAAAAGAAACCATGCACCTCCGGCAGGCTGTTCAGGTGCCACTCCAGCGTCGTCTTCACGCGCTCCACAATCTGCTCATGAGGCAGATAGCCGCGCTGATCGGCAATGCACAGCGCAGTCAGCCCGAATCCCGTGCAGGCAATGCTGGCCATGCGCCGCGGATCGCGCGCTCCGCCCAGATCGTTCCGCGCGCGGTCCAGAACCTGTCCCGTCTTCGGGCTGGCTTGCTCCCAGAAGTACAAGCAGCCCTGCCGCTCCAGGTCGTCCAGGAAAGCTTCATCTTCTTTGGATAGCTTCCATGGCTCGCTTGCGAAAGCGATGCCTTTAAGCGTCAGAGCGCATCCTGCCGCGCCGGCAACTGCTATCAGCATTTTCCGGCGGCTCATCATCCACGTTGCACATTGCTTGGTCATCTAAATCAGTTACTTCCTTGTCTGCGAATGCAGAGCCTAATGAAATCCCACTAACTGCATGGCGCTCACCGGCTCCGGATTGCTCATGAATGTGCTCCACACAAGCCCTGAGCGTACATTCTCCGCCATTAGCACTGAAATGCCAAGGTCTATTCCCAGACAATCCGTGTTATACCACTTTGGAGAAGAATTGGAATTGAAGGCATCCACAAATCCATACCGTCCCCAGGCCTGCGCGCCCCAGTTAGACCGCAAGGCTTCCAGAACCTCGAGGCACTCGTTGGGCATAAAAGCCAGCGATCCGGCAGCGGCGCACGGAACCACTGTTCCATCGATCGGCCCCTGCGCCGGCGGCCCGCCCCACGCGGTATACCCGCCCACATAATCAGAGGAAGTTATGCCCCAGTAATTCTCCGTATACCACTTCGGATAAGTCATAAGGCAGAACGTCTCGTGCGCCTGTGTTGCATAAATGGAATTCGTAAAGTAGTTGACATAAGCGTCGCTCTTGGTGCGGAAGTCGAACCACGCATGAGACCACTGGTGCGTAAACAGCGGATCGCTGTTGCTGCTGATGTAACTGTAACCCTCGTAGCTGAGCGTCGGACGCGCAAAGTTCGCCCAGTAAGTCGCCGCAATGGGATAAGTCGGTGAACCAATGGCCAGCAAATAGAGCGCCATCAACTCGCAATAAGTATCGTAGCGCGACGATGGAAAACCGGGATTAGCGGCCGTCGCCGGATACCAAGCCATGGAGAAAGTTTCTCCGCCATTCAGCATCCACGGCCAGTTCACGCGCTCATAAAGTTGCGTGGCCAGGGATGTAATTGTCGCGTCGTTGAAATAGGCGCGCGCGGCGAGCGCGCCGCAGATCAGCCACGCCGTGTCTATCGAAGAGACCTCTGAGCCGGAAAGGGGCGCGCCCGTGTTCACGTCGTTGAAGTGATAGAAGAACCCGTTTTCATTCTGCATGTTGTTCAGGTGAAAACTCAGCGTCGTTTGCACCCGCGCAACAATCTGCGCATGGGTCACGCCGGTCAAGTAGCCGCGCTGGTCGGCAATGCACAGCGCGGTCAGCCCAAAGCCGGTGGCGGCAATGCTGGCCTCGGTGGTGGTGGGGTCCATCTGTCCGCTCAGATTGTTGGCCGCGTGGTCCAGTACCTGTCCGGTCACCGGGCTGGCCTGCTCCCAGAAGTACAGGCATCCCTGCTGCTCCAGAACGTCCAGAAAGCTCAGATCCGCCGCCGTCGGGTTAAAGACACCCACAGGCAAGGAGGGAGGCGTGGGCGTAGTGGGAGGCGTCGTCGTCTGCCCACCTCCGCCGCATCCCACTGCTGCGGCCATCGCGCAGCCCGTTGCCGCGGCCATCGACTTGAGCGCCTGACGCCGGTTCATCGTCCACAGGCCAAGCCCAGGAGCCGGGCGCCACCCGTTGTTTCGTGCAACCATCGCATCTCCTCCATGCCCTTTTGCCGTCAAGCCCGCGCTTGGGGAGTCAGGAGGCATTCTAGCGCAATCGATTGTGCATGGGCTATTCGTACCATTCGCCTCTTTCCGTGTCAAGCCGGCCCAGTCGGCCCAGAGCGCTTCCATCCACGCCGGGGAGCCGCGCCACGAAGCGCATGGCTAAACCCTGCGATGCCAATCTGGCCGGTTTTAGGGTAATGGATCAGCTAAAGGGCACAGGCTTAACCCTGTACATAAGCCAAACAGAATCAACCGGACTTTAGCCCCTGAGGGAAGTTCCCTCAAATTGACCCACTACCAGGTTTCGTTCCCATTTGACTGACTACAATCGCAAATGATACAAAATTCTCTAAGCGCAAACGATTGCGCTATCGTCGGCAATCCCCCTCCTCCATGCCAGGAATGAGGACGATTGCTCACGGTGCTCCACCACAATCTTCGCCTTCGTTTGTCCTAAACCCGCTGGCAATCGGTGCGCGTTTCATTGAATCTGCCTCGGAGAAATCGTGTGTCGCGTATGAATTCTATACTTCGCAATTCTATTAGCCTCGTCAGGATGCTCGCCTCTGCTCCCACGGCGAACTCTCGCTTTTGCTCCGCTCTCGCCTGTGCCGCTCTCTGCCTGGCAACGGCGGGCTTGCCGCCGAGCGCGGCCCCACAGGCAGCCACGCACGCTGCTCTGCCCCATGCAACCCAGCTCGCGCATCCGTCAAACGCGCAGCTTGCCAATCCGGCACTCGAGGCCCGCGTCAATCGCCTGCTCCGCCAGATGACGCTCGAAGAGAAGATCGGGCAGCTCGTTCAATACAACGATACCGGCGACGCCGCTGCCATACTGACGCCATCGGCAGCGCAGCCGGGAGCGAACAACCCAGGCGCCATGGCCGTCCTGAACCCCGACACCGGCAATCATGTGAATGTCACGCAGCTGATTGCCGAGGGCCGCCTTGGTTCCATGCTCAACACCATCGGCGCGGAGCGCACGGACGCCTATCAGCATCTGGCAGTGGACAAGAGCCGTCTGCACATCCCTCTGCTCTTCGGCGCGGACGTCATTCACGGCTATCGCACCATCTATCCGGTGCCGCTGGCCGTGGCTGCAAGCTTCGATCCGGAGATGGCCGCCGCCCTTTCGCGCATGTCGGCTAAAGAGTCTGTCAGTGCCGGCGTTCGCTGGGTTTACTCCCCCATGGTCGATATCAGCCGCGATCCCCGCTGGGGCCGCACCGTGGAAGGTGCCGGCGAGGATCCCTATCTCGGCGCGGCCATGGCGCGAGCCTGCGTCCATGGCTACCAGGGCGACGACCTCTCGAAGCCGGGCAGCGTCCTCGTTGCGGTCAAGCATTTCGCCGCCTATGGTGCAGCCGAGGCTGGACGCGAATACAACACCGCGGATATCTCACCGATCACTCTCCACCAGATCTATCTGCCTCCTTACCACGCCGCAGTCGAAGCCGGCGCTGCCACCATAATGAGCGCGTTCAACTCCCTCAACGGCGTGCCCTCCAGCGCCAATCCTTTTCTGCTCACCGATATCCTGCGCAAGGAATGGGGATTCAACGGCTTCGTCATCAGCGACTACGACGCGGTGAGGGAACTCATCAACCATGGCATTGCGCTTGATCCCGCCGCCGCTGCCCGCAAGGCCATCACCGCCGGCGTCGATATTGATATGATGTCGCATCTCTACGACACCCAGTTGCCGGAGCTCATCCGTTCCGGCCAGCTTCCCATGAGCGTGGTCGATGAAGCCGTGCGGCGTGTCCTGCGGGTCAAGTTTGCTGCTGGCCTCTTTGAACATCCCTACGCGCAGGGCGTCGAGGTCACTGCGGCCCTGGACGCGAACCGGCCGCTGGTTCGCAAAGCGGCGGAAGAGTCCTTCGTCCTGCTCCAGAACGATAAACTTGCCGGCGGCGCGCCACTGCTCCCGCTCAACCCCGCGTTCAAACGGGTCGCTCTCATCGGACCGCTCGCCGACGACGCGAATGAGATGGTGGGTTCATGGAGCGGCGCTCCTGTTCTTCAGAACATCATCACCCTCCGGCAGGCGCTGGAAGAGCGCGCTAACCAGGTGGGTGGCACGCTGGTCTACTCCCTGGGAACCGAAATTGACGGCGCATCACAAGCCGGGTTCCCCGACGCCATCGCGGCGGCCACGTCGGCAGATGTTGTCATCCTCGCCCTGGGAGAATCCAGCACCATGAGCGGCGAGGCAGGCTCGCGCGCGCATCTCAACCTGCCCGGCAACCAGCAGCAACTTCTGGAAGCAGTCGCCGCCACCGGCAAGCCTGTAGTTCTGCTCATTTTCTCGGGGCGTCCTCTGGTGCTCAATTGGGCCGCCCAACATCTCCCAGCCATCCTCGAAGTCTGGTTCCCCGGAACCGAAGCCGGCCACGCCATCGTCAACGTCCTTGACGGAAATGTCTCGCCCAGCGGCAAGTTGCCCATGAGCTTTCCCCGTGCCGTCGGGCAGGAGCCGCTCTATTACAACCAGCTCCCCACGGGGCGTCCGCCCACCGGGATCGACCTCTCCAAGCCTCCCATCGGCGAGGAGCGCTTCTTCTCCCGCTACATCGATGTACCCAACAGCGCGCTCTTCCCCTTCGGCTATGGGCTTTCCTATTCCAGCTTCTCCTACCGCGACGTCAAGGTGTCGAAGGCCGCGATTCCGCTTGCTCAGGCCCTCGCCAATCGCGCCACGCCTCTTCTTGAAGCGACGGCCACCGTCACCAACACTGGCGCTCGCGCGGCCACTGAGGTGGTCCAGTGCTACGTGCGCAACCTGGGCGCCAGCATCGAGCAGCCGGTGCGCAGCCTGAAGGGATTCGAGCGAGTTACTCTCGCCCCCGGCGAATCAAAACAAGTCAGCTTCTCGCTCGGCTTTAACGAACTCTCCTTCTTCAACCTGGAGAGCGTCCCAACCATCGAAGCAACCCAATACACGGTCTGGATCGGCGGCAGCTCACTCGCCGATCAACAAGCCGAATTCGAGGTAGTCGCACCCAAGGGGATGAAAGGCGCGCGCTAACCCGTCCAGCGTCACTGCCTCGCGGCCACTGCTGAATCTCTGAACGCCCAATTGTCTCCGAGGATGAAGTTGATGATTGAGCAGCACAGGATCGCAATACAGTTTGCGGCGAGCAGCGGCATGCGCGCCCCGTCCACCAGTATTCGCATCAGCGCAAGATTCCTCAGCATGGAAACCAGCCCGTTTGCAAGATGAAACCACATCAATTTTGGGCTCGCGCTGGCCTGCACGACACTTCTCGTATATTCGCTTTTTGCGCAGCGCTCGCTGGTCCTGATGGGTGCGGGCGGCGTTATTGTTCACCCGCGATGAAAAGCCGCTGCGCAACGGTCGTATTACCGGCACGCGGTGTGCGCGGTGATTTAACCTATATATAGCCCTCCTGGCCCATTTGCCCTCACGGGAGAACAGACCAGGAGGGCGCCCACGCT
>Ga0224553_1000705_pt1 | contig 13473 bp, 10 predicted proteins | sample 714S21014metaG_FD_179897 | JGI IMG/M metagenome (GOLD analysis project Ga0224553, IMG submission 179897) | Peat soil microbial communities from Stordalen Mire, Sweden - 717 S2 10-14 | ecosystem: Environmental > Terrestrial > Soil > Wetlands > Peat | place: Sweden: Norrbotten County, Stordalen... | reverse complement strand
AAAACCCGCGGCGGGGGTGCTTGACAGCCCGCAGACGTAATCACCATCGAGCCCATTCGAGGGGAACTGAATCATGGCCACTCGCCCACCGGTGAATGATGTTGAAGTGCAGGCGGACTCCGCCGCACTCAAGGTGGCGTAGCCGGGCACCCACAGTGGCACCGCAGGAAACGTCGAACCGGTTCCCCCAGTGATGGTTTTCCACTGCGACGGCGTGGAGTAGACCCCGACGGACGCAACACGGATACTCAATAAGTATGCGATCGAGCCCTGCAACATCTGCTGGTCGTTCGCATCTGATGAAGCCGTCTTCCCGTAGCTGCGCTCCAAGGTCTCCCATTTGTTGCCAGTTTCAACATCGAGCCACCAATGCGCTTCTTTCGCCGCCGAGGATGGCGACAGCGAACCGTCCGCTGACTCGGCGCCCGCGGCATTGTTGAACGAAACCCTCGCCGCGTTCCAGCCGAAATCGTAGGAGCAATCTGGCGAGTTCGCCCCCTCGCAGATCCGAGGACTCTGTTGATTCGTTGGCCAACTTGACGAGTGGGCCGGTCCGGGGTTGCCCGTATTCATGTAGAAAACGGGGGCTTTACTCAACGTCGATTTGGACCAACGCAGTTCGCTCGAGAGGCACGGGTTGGTCGAAAACGGATGTCCGTCGTTGACCCCATCGATGCCAAAACCCGCGGCTGACGGCAAAGTGCGACCACACTGCGGGTAACTCACGTCGTAGCCAGTCAACGCCGGGGCTGCCGGCGTAGTGCCGGCGGCGAGAGTCGTGGTGACGAAAAGTCCAGTCACGGTTAACAGAGCCGCGAGTAGACCTTTCGTAAGTTGATTGAACACGTCCTTCAACCCTAGGTCGACGAGGTCGAGCATTCATAGTGGGGCAAACTTAGAATCACCTGAGAAAGTCGATCGTCCAAGTTAAACTTCTACTCACGTTCACGCAGTTGCGTCATCGTCACCAACCATGTTCGTCCTTCGTGCGACTCCCAGGTGAGCAAGTTGCTACCCACTAGTGGAGCAAAAAATCTAGGAATTGCCACTGCGAGACAATTTCGAACTCTTGGGAGTCTTGCCTGTCCACTCGGCGGTCAAGGGATTCAAACGATTCCGTTTCATTCCCAAGAGTCGTGATTAAGGTAGCAGTAGAGGTATTTCAGACGCCAAGCTCGCTTGAAGCTTGGGTTGTACGTGCCCGAAGGCTATGCCAAAGGTGGTCACGTGACACCAGAGTTCAAACACTCTTCAGATCAAATCGAAAATCAGGCCCGCCAGTGGTCTGCTTCTCAGTCCCAGTCCTTTCTCGCTTCACGCCTAGGAGAGGCTGGCTTACTGGGGCCTCCAAATCAGGATGCTCTGGCAACGGTCTTTCCACCAATTGCCGACTACGCGTTTCTCTCCGACTGCGAGAACAGTTGTCTCGTCGCACCAACAGGGGCGATTGAGTGGCTGTGCCTTCCCAAACCGCACGATCCAAGCGTCTTTGGAACCATTCTCGACCGCGCTGCCGGCTCATTCCGCTTGGCACCGGTCGACAGTGCTGTCCCCGCTCACCGGCAGTACGTTCCGGGAACGATGGTGCTCGCCACCACCTGGCAGACTCGCAGCGGCTGGTTGGTGGTAACCGATTTCTTGGCGGTGAGTCCTTGGTATCGAACTGGAGATCGTTCCGATCTCCATCGACGTACGCCCGGGGACTTCGACGCCCGACACATACTCGTACGCTCCGCGGTGTGCCTGCACGGCAACGTTGACATACTGCTCAACTGCGAGCCGTCGTTTGATTACGGCCGCGCCGATGCCGAGTGGGAGTACACGGGTCCCAACTACGACCAGGTGACGACGACCAATCCCGATTTCGAGCGTCTGACCCTGACCGGTGACATGAGGTTTGGAATCGAAGGCCGGTCGGTTCGGGCACGTCACCGCCTCACCGAGGGTGAGTCGACTTTTGTGGTGTTGGGATGGACCGACGAGGCACCTCCGTCAACTCGTGCACAGGTTGACACCTGTCGGGCTGAGACCAGTCGCTTCTGGCGCGACTGGATTGATGGCGGCAAGTTTCCCGATCACCCGTGGCGAGAGCTTCTCCAACGCAGCGCCCTCACACTCAAGGGGCTCACCTACGCGCCAACCGGGGCGATGCTCGCGGCACCAACGACTTCACTGCCCGAACAGCCCGGAGGTCAGCGAAACTGGGACTACCGGTACACCTGGACTCGCGATACGGCGTTTACGTTGCGCGCGCTGCACGTCCTCGGCTTCGATACCGAGGCGGACGACTTCCTGGCCTTTCTCGGCGATGTACTCGAGCCAAAGGGACGAACCGTCGGCGGCGTCGCAAAGTTGAGGGGAGACCTTCAAGTGCTCTATCCCGTTGATGGCGATACCGCACTCTCAGAGACGGAACTCGATCATCTCACGGGCTATCTGGGAAGCCGACCGGTACGAAACGGGAATGCGGCCTATAACCAGGTCCAGTTCGACATACTTGGTGCGATTGTTGACTGCGTCTTTGAGCACACTCGAACCCGGGACTCTCTCAGCGAACGCTCGTGGCGGATCGTCGTGCAAGCCGTGGAGACCGCCCTGAAATGCTGGCGCGACACCGATCGGGGCATTTGGGAGATGCGCGGTGAACCCAAACACTTCACGTTCTCAAAGGTCATGTGCTGGGTCGCCGCCGATCGCGGCGCGCGCCTAGCGGCGCTGCGAGGCGACAAGGAACGAGCGGATCTCTGGTGGAGCGCGGCGCTGGAAATTCATGCAGACGTTTGCGACAATGCGCTGAGCGACAAAGGTTATTTCGCCCAGTCGTACGGATCCGATGAACTGGATGCGTCGCTCTTGTTGCTACCGAGGCTCGGCTTTCTGCCACCGGAAGATGATCGAATTCGTGCGACCGTGTTGGCCATCGCGAGCGAACTCAGCGATGGCGCTTTTGTCTACCGTTACCGGACGGACGTAACCGACGACGGACTTGAGGGTCAACCCGAGGGGAGTTTCACCGCCTGTTCGTTCTGGCTCGTTTCGGCACTGGTCGAAATCGGTGAACTCGAACAAGCGCGGACCCAGTGTGAGAAATTGGTGGGTGCCGCGAGCACGCTCGGGCTCTACGGCGAAGAGATCGATCCCACCACGTCTCGACACCTGGGTAATTTTCCCCAGGCGTTGACTCACCTCGCGCTCATCAATGCGGTGCTGCACGTGATCGAGGCGGAGCAGCGAACGAACGGGAAGTCCATCGGGCCCGCGGGTTCACCTAGTTGGTGGAGCGCGGCTGGAAAAGACGACCGCCCCAACCCGATTCCTTAGCGACGGGCGCGACCAACGTACGCACACGAGGCAAGATGCTTTTTTTCACGGTCCTTCGAGCCGTGAGTTCCTCGCCGCGGCGAACTGATGGTCGCATTGGACGCGATGTCACCGGGAATACCGGGGAGCGAGCGGGTGGGACAACTTCCACATGATCTGTGTCGGCCGTGTTTCAATGCCGTAGTTCACTTACAGCCAGGAGAAAACCTTGATTATTTGGCCACTATCGAACAGAAATGATTGATGATGCGAAGGCGACGTTAGGCTCGCTCTCAAGCACAAACTATGACGCAGCAAACCAGTGATCCTGTTGAACCGACCTTGACCGGAGGACGGATATCAAAATCCGACCCGAATAGGGCGGAATTCGTCGTTGTCGCAAACCGCCTTCCGGTCCAGCAATCGATGTCCCAGGGGAATGAGGAGTGGCGACCCAGCCCGGGCGGCCTGGTCTCGGCGCTGACGTCGGTCTTGCAAAGTCGAAACGGACTTTGGATTGGCTGGCTCGGCGTCTCCGATCACGGAGAACCACCCACCGCCTACGAGGGAATACGGCTCAAAGCAGTTGACATCAGCCCTGAGGAGTATGAGGACTTCTATCTGGGATTCTCAAATGCCACGCTGTGGCCGCTGTATCACGACGCTATTCGCGCTCCGACGTTTCACCGCACCTGGTGGCACACCTATGAAGAGATCAACATGCGCTACGCGACGGCCGCCGCCGATGCGGTCGCCCCAGGCGGAACGGTGTGGATTCACGATTATCAACTCCAACTCGTCCCCAACATGCTCCGCCAGCTCCGCCCGGACGTTCGAATTGGCTTCTTTCTCCATATTCCCTTCCCACCCAGCGAACTTTTCATGCAGTTACCGTGGCGACGCGAAATCCTCGCCGGTCTGCTCGGCGCTGACCTGATCGGCTTTCAGGTTCCGCATGTCGCATCAAACTTCTCTCGCATCGCGCGCCGCTTGTTGGGGGCGACCGGCACCGACTCGATACTCAACTACGAAGGTCGCATTATTCGAGTCGGAGCATTTCCCATCTCGGTTGACAGTGCGCAAATTATCGCGAAGGCCTCAGATCCGGTGATTCGTGAACGGGCACGTGAAATCCGACGAGATCTGGGCAACCCCGAGGTGGTGCTGTTGGGCGTGGACCGTCTCGATTACACCAAGGGCATCCAACAGAGAATCAAGGCCATCACCGAGCTATACGCTGACGGCTCGCTCAGTGGAGAGAAGCACGTGGTGGTTCAGGTCGCCGTTCCCAGCCGCGAATCCGATGCGCACTACGACCTCGAGCGCCATAACCTCGAGCAAGTCGTCAGCGAGATGAATGGAGATCATGGCCTCGTGGGCAGCCCCGTCATCCATTATCTTCATCAAAACCTCCCCTTCGATGAGTTATTGGCGCTCTACCTTGCGGCCGACATCATGCTCGTGACGCCCTTCAGGGACGGAATGAACTTGGTAGCCAAAGAGTACGTGACGTGTCGCACTGACCTGACCGGAAAATTAGTACTGAGCGAGTTCGCGGGAGCTGCCGCTGAGCTTCGTGGTGCCTTCATGGTGAACCCACACGATCTCGACGGGATCAAGGAAGCGATCAGGCTCGCACTGAAGGCTGGACCCAAAGAGGACAAGGCCCGGATGTCACGGATGCGCCGCAAAACGTTACGTCGCGACGTCTACGACTGGGCTCAGTCATTCTTGGCCGCGCTACAACAAGGCAGTCCTTCGCCGACCGCGAGGGAAGCCACCGGTGCAGATTCGACGGGCCCCGATGAAACGACGCGAGCGTAATCAACGGCGCCGGCAGGTGAAGTAACCGTTCGACGTTGGATCACGGGAACACGACCACCGCCTTGCAGTCCGACACCGAATCTGCTCGAGGAAGAGGCGGCCCGTGATTCCAAGTGCCGGTAGGGCGCAGCGCCCTCGCTCGTTGCTGACCCTACAGTTCGTTAATCAAATCCGCAACCGAGGCAACCACCCTCGACGGACGATACGGGAAGCGATCAACGTCGTCTTCGCCGTCGACACCGGACAGAACCAGAATCGTTTCGAGCCCCGCATCAACTCCGGCCAGGATGTCGGTGGCCATGCGATCACCAATCATGACCGTGGCGTTGGAGTCCGCCTCGAGAACGACCAATGCTTCGCGGATCATCCTGGAATTGGGCTTACCCACGAAATACGGAGTGACACCGGTCGCACGTTCGATGATGGCCGCCATCGCCCCACAACCCGGGAGTGATCCATCGGGTGATGGACCGGTCGCCTCGGGGTTGGTGGCCACGAAATGGCTTCCGGCATCAATCAGTCTGATCGCGGTGGTGAAGTCATCGAATGAGTAGTTCTGAGTTTCACCGAGCACGACGTAGTCAGGACTCTGGGAGTCTTCGCGATAACCCACGTCGTGCAGGGCCGAGTGAAGACTGACTTCCCCGATGACAAAGGCACTTCCGCGAGGCCGCTGAGCGTGAACGAATTGAGCGGTGGCGAGGGCCGAGGTCCAGAACTGCTTCTCGTCGACTTCTAGGCCCATGGATGACAACTGGTCGCAGAGTTGACGAGGTGTAAACAAGGAGTTGTTCGTGAGAACAAGAAATGGTCGACCGGTGGATCGAAGTCGCTCCAAAAACCGGTCAGCCCCTTCTACCATCGCGCCATCCGCGATAAGCACACCGTCCATATCGCAGAGCCAATACTGAGCTAAACCGTCAAAGTCCATCTCACCATTATGGACGCACAATCAGTCTCTCTCGAACTTTTGCAATGTCTCGACGAGATGAGAGCCCGCTCAACGATGAATCAACTCCCTCGCTGGGAGTTGCAAGAAGTGGAGCGTTGGCATTTTTCACTACCATCGCTCCCCACATCCAAGCTTCCGCCCCATCCTACGAACGCCGATGGTTAAGGAGGTCAGACCTGAGATTTTGCTCTTCGGCGGCCGTGTCCAGGCCATGGAATTCGGGCGCCGTCCAACGCTTCTGACTGGCGACCGTTGGGAGAAGGTGACACTCGAGAGTCCCCTCGAAGATTCTCCGTGTCGGGATTGAAACCCGGTCTGGCTGCCTTGTCTCGAGACGTGAGCCCGCAGGTACTCGCGGCTCGACGCAAGAACCTCTACGTCGACATCCTTCGACTCACGAGTCAAGCCGTTCGTAGCGCCCACGGACGCCAACGGTGATACCTGAATCTTCAGCAGCACTCTGTTCTATGAGGGAGGCAGGCCAACTAGTTCACGAGGCTCCAACAGTACCGCGGACTCCTCCGTGGTCGGATTATCGCTGAGCAGCGTGGCTCGTCTCTCGCGCCTGGACCGCTGCCACTCCGTCCCTGCCATGGCGATCATGAGCACAGCGCCCGCAAAGAGCAACGAGAAACCGGGGAGAATGGAGAGATGCCCGTGGGCGTACCAGCGATAGCGATGCCATCGATAAGGAGCGGTCGCTCCCACGATGAGCAATAACAACATTGCGCCACCCACCCAACGATCTTGACGCCATCTCGCGACCAATATCACCGGCAGAAGGATGATCCACGACCAGTGGTGCGTCCAGGAAATGGGACTTACGAGGAGTTCCGTCAACGCCAACGCGAGAAGAGCCTCGATGGGACGATCGGAAGCCACGTAACGCCTCGCTAAATAGAGTCCCACCAAGAAGGTTGCCACGCTCAGCGCCAGCCACACAGTGGTTGTCGATGATCCGAGAGTCGATGAGAAACGACCTACAAGTCCGAACCACGACTGGTTTGCGGTGCCGATTGCCCCGCCCTTATGACCCGGGCTAATCGCTTGATGGAACCAGAACAGCGCCGAATCCGACGGTAGGACGAGCCACGCGACGGCGCCCGCTGCGACGAAAGCACCCGAGACCCTCAGTACCGAAGAACGACTTCGAATGACCGCGAAATAGGTGATGTAGATCAAGGGCGTGAGTTTGACGGCCGCGGCGAGCCCCGTCAGCACTCCGCGTGATGATGACCTCACTCGAGTGACGTCCACGAGAATCGCGAGCATCAAGAAGAAGTTGATCTGTCCAAAGTCCATGTTGCTTCGAACCGGCTCCAGGAACAGGCACGAAGCGCCACCGATGGCGAGCGCCGCCACGACAGCAGTTCGACGGGAAAGTCCAGTGATCGACCGCAGAGCCAGTACTACGAAGGCGACGAGGGCTAGGGAATTGAGTAACCACCAGATGACCAGCATGACCAACGGTGAGGGCACGGTGAGGGCGCTGAGAAGCAGGAGCGCGAAGGGAGGGTACGTAAAGTTGAGGTGCGCAAAAGTGAATCTCGCGTGGTACGTGGCTCCCCCGTGCAGCATACTGGTGGCGGCGTCGCGATACACTTCGAAGTCGAGTGGAAGCCCCGTTCGATTTTGATGCGCGAGTTCTAGCGCCACCAGCGACCACAGCACGAGTGACACGGCGAAGAGGCTGCCCAGAGTTAGTAGTCCCCTCAAACGCATTAACCGACGTCGCCCCGTTCTCTCTCGAGCACAAGATGTTGGTCCGAAGGGCACCCGTGACATTTTGATATCCACTTCAGGAGCTCGCCGAGAAGATTCTCGTGTTGGCCATGGACGCCTCTGTCCCTGAGGATGCATCCATTCGATTGCCCCCACTGTGAGACCAGACCTGTACAGGAGTATCTGACCAACGAACGTCATCGGGCTGACGTCGATCACAATCGAACGCTGAATCACTCCACTTCTTCTGAGCCATTCACCACCCCTTCCGATCGCGAGCCGCTTGGTCCACGATTACACATGTCCACGTAGCGTCATAATCCGTCAGAACTTCGATTAGCGGGCTACCGACCCTGGGCCGCTCTGTTCAAGGACGCGGACGCACCTTTCGTCACGACGATCGGCCGCGTAAGTGAACAATGATCCTGACGAGCGATCGATACCTGACAGTGCCCCCAAGCCCAAGAGTGATCGAGCGAGTTCGGACAAGCGATGGTGCGCCGTGCCAGCGCCCCGCGTAGAGGATCCTGGAATCCGAAATCAGTACAAAACAGTGTAACTCTCTGGTAGAGATGGCAACCATACCGCCCCTGACCTCCCTACTGGCCGCTGTGGTCGATACCACCCTTTCCATAGCCCGCTGCGCCAGACGTTCGACCCATCGCCGTGCGCACGTCGATGACGTCCATTCTTAAGACCCCACAACCCCGGGGTGGCGCCGATGCCTTCACGGCCACAAGGAGTTGTCGACCAAGATCGTGACGGATTTCCTTCGCCTCCGGACATGTGTAGACGTGATCCACACCGGTCCTAGGCGTCATAGGAGTCCAACGTGAGCAGCGACCGAGCGAAGGGTTTCGAGCGTGCGTACTCGATCCACTTTCGCGATATAGCTTCGTACGTAGTTCGCCGAGTGCCGAGAGACGAAGTCGAGGTTGTTGTCGTCAACGTTTTCGTTGTCGCCTGGCGGAGATTCGAGAGGGTGCCGGCGCCACCCGACGACCGGCTCTGGCTCTTTGGTCTTGCACGACGTTGTGTCGCCGAGCACACTCGCAGTCGTGCCCGTCAGGGTCGCCTTCGTGCGAAACTCGCCGACGAGGAGTTTTCGGTCGAGGCAACGTCATCCTCGGCCCCAGACCCACGCCATGACCTCGTGCTCACGGCCATGGCCAAATTGAAGACCCTCGATCGTGAGTGTCTCCAGCTCGTGCTCTGGGACGAACTCTCCCACGCCGACGCGGCGGCCGTACTGGGCTGCAGCTTGAACGCCTTTGAACTTCGCTACCAGCGCGCTCGCAACCGTGTTCGCGACGACATTGACGTGTCGGTCGATGCCTCGACAAGACCAACGCCCTCTGCGCTCACTGATGTTCCACTTACCCCGAAGGAAGCGACGGCATGACTATGACTATCGAATCACTCATTCGTGAGGCCAATCCCGTCGCCCGTTACGAGGTTCCGTCAATTGACGCAGACTCCGCCCGTCGACTGCTCGACCGCATACTCGCCACGCCGAGTCCACGGGCCACGGTCCGGCGGCCCCGAACAGTAGTGGCGATTGCGGTCGGTGCGCTGACGGCGGTCCTGTTGACAGCCCTGGTCCTGTTCGAGATCGTGGGCCAATCGACGCCTGCGACGGCGGTCCTCTTACGCCTTTCCAACGTTGCTGCGACACTGCCGAGGATCGGGGCACCGGTGCCAGGCCAGTTCCAATACACCAATTCACTTTCATCTGATTCGGTCGAGTACGCCCAACTACTCAACCACCCTTACTTGGTGAACTATGTTTCCCAGCGCCAGATCTGGGTCGGCCCAGACGGCTCGGGGCGACTACTGCAAACCTGGTCCGACCCGACGTTTCCAACGGCCCACGACCACGTCAACTGGGTCCTCTCGGGTTCACGGTCACTGGCGCGGTTGACGACAGACCAGACCTTCGGCGCGAAGAAACTTGCCGACGGACCGACCAATCTGTGGGCCCTGCCAACCAACCCGACGAAGTTGGCGGCGTTGATCGCCCGCCGGACAATCGAGGGAGGATTGGAGGGACCGAGCGAGGACTTCGTGCAGGTCGGCGATCTCCTGCGAGAGACCGACGCGCCGCCGGCCCTTCGGGCGGCTCTCTTTCGCGTCGCCACGAAGATTCCCGGAGTGGAGTTGCTCGGACCAACGAAGGACCACCTGGGTCGAACGGGCATCGGACTCGCCTACTCGGCGGCGTCAAGTGATCCCTCGCGGGGTTCCGAAGAGCGCTATGTGCTCATCTTCAATCCGACGACCAGCGCCCTCTTGGGTGAACAGACGGTGGCCATCGATCCCTCCACCGGGGCCTCAACGGTAACGACGTGGACGTCGTACGTCGCTACCGCGGTCGTGAACTCGACGACCGCGGTAGCGCCCACCGCTTCGCTGGGGCCGTAGCCGTGTCTCGCACCTCGCACGACTCCGGAACTGGACGACCAGCCTTGAAGGTATACCTTGGGGAACAGCCACCTGACGGTAGGCGATGCTCGGAGATCCTGGAGGGCTGCCATCCAGAGCTAACGAACATGAAGTTTCTCTTTCCGATTGAAGGGACGTCAGCGTTATGAGTGCGGCTGTCTTCGGACCAACACTTCCCGTTGTGCTTGTGGTGATGCTTTTACTGTTCGTCTTCATCATCTGGACGTTCTATGACATTGCGTCGCGACCCGCCTCCGACTTCTCGGGGCCCGGTCTGACGAAGACAGCCTGGTTACTCTTGCTGATCCTCTTCACAGTGTTTCTCACCCCGATAGGACTGGGCATGGCGATTTACTATCTGGCGAGTGAACGGCGCAAACTTCCAACCCCCGCCAATCGGTTGAAGCGCGAAAAGCTGAACCCGCTGTTCTACCTGTTGGCACTCCTGCTCGTGTTGGTAGTCCTGTTTGTGTTCGTTCACCCCTACGCGCAAGGCTCGGGTTCGCTCTCGCCGAGCGCACTAGTTACCGGTCGAGTTTCGGGCTGTGTCGTGAACGGACGACCGGGCGTCGTCGCTCCCGTGTCCATAAGCCTCACGGCGGGCAACGGCAATGTCGAGCGTTTGACCATTCGCGGAACCGGCGGCTCATTCTCGATGGCAATCTCTCCTGGCAACTACAAGATGGTGGCCAAAGTGAGGGTTTCAGCATCACACACGACTTATCATCATTGGGCAATCGCCTTTGCCAAACCCAAGACGTCGTCCCCGCAGCCCGCCAATCCTCCGACCATTCTGGCCGTGTCGATAACGTCACCGTGCAAATCGTCCCCTTCATAGCAACTGGATTGCGTCGCACGGTGGCGATCGTGCTCTGCATCAATTGCGTCCAATGACCACCCAGATGAACCAGCGAGAGAAGACGTTCACAACGTCGCAGGTCCGATTCCAAGCGCTGAAGGCTACGAAGCCAGAACCCGAAATGCAAGCGAACCGAAGGTGGCCGCCGACGCGTTCGACGTTGACTCAATTATTGGCGCGGAGGTATCTCTCTCACGGTGAGAGCTTCGTCATCTTCGCTGTTCGATTGGGAGGGCGAAACATCGCAAAGGGGTCCGTCACCAATAGAGTTCGATCGGTGAATCGGTAGAGCGCCGCTGGTCGACCGCCCGATGAGGAGGGTGACAAGACGGCGTTGGTGGGTTCAATAATCTCTCGGCGCAAGAGGACCCTCTGCAGATTCGTCGAAGTGATCGCGTGGCCGAGGCACGCCTCATACACGGTTCTCAACTCCGCAATACTGAAGACGCCGGGCACCAATGCGTAACCCACATTGGTGTAGGTGAGTTTGGCCCGAAGACGCTCGCGGCCGGAACGAATAATCGACGCGTGATCGAATGCGGTGGGCGGAAGCTCATCGACCGCAAACCACGCCGTATCGCTCGGTACCGAGGGGTTCAGATCAGTCGACACCAGAGCAATGTAGGCGGTCGCGATTGTCCGTTCCCGCGGATCTCGTCCAACGTCGCTACGGGTCTCCAACTGCTCGAGGTATGCAACATCGGTGAGGTCAACTTTGGAGGCGAGATGGCGCCCGAGGGATGATCCCAGCCGCTCAACGTCGCTGAGCGGCCCACCCGGCAACGCCCAAAACCCACCGAAGGGCTCTCGTGCTCTTCGCCACAAGAGTGAATGCAGCCGACCGTCGCGGACCTGAAAGACGGCGGCGAGCACTTCATGGCGGAACCGCCCACTGAGTTCGCTCGTCTCATCACCCTCACTTGTCCGAGCGTTTGAGGATTCATCTGAATTTTGACGAACGTCCACGACTCATGGTAACTTAAATCAGAGGTTTTCGCCTATTAGGCGAAAACCTCTGTGCATGGATATATCCGCCTCAGTAAATGGACCTGAAGTTTGCGTCGATCTACTACTCCCAGCAAGGTCAGATTTTGGAAACCACAGAGATCGGCTCGCACCATATCTCGCTTCGCGAGTGGTCCGACGAAGTGAAACGGCTCGCCAGAGAACGCGACGCCATCATCCTCGCGCACAACTATCAACGCCCCGAGATCCAAGACGTGGCTGACCATGTCGGCGATTCGCTCGCGCTTTCTCGAATCGCCGCCCAAAGCAGTGCTTCGACCATCGTTTTCGCGGGCGTCTATTTCATGGCCGAGACCGCGAAGATCCTGGCACCCGAGCGAACGGTCCTGATACCCGAACCCCGGGCTGGCTGCTCGCTCGCCGACAGCATCGACGCGGACCAGTTGCGCGAGTGGAAGTCCCAGCACCCCGGAGCCGTGGTGGTGGCCTACGTGAACACCAGCGCCGAGGTGAAGGCCGAGAGCGATCTGTGCTGCACGTCCGCGAATGCCGTGGAAATCGTGGCGGGCATACCGAGCGATCAAGAGGTTCTGTTTCTGCCCGACCAGTTCCTTGGCGCGCACGTGCAAAGAGCAACGAAGAGGGAGAATATGCATATCTGGATGGGCGAGTGCCACGTCCACGCCGGCATAAGCCCGCAAGATCTCCGCCGCAAGGCCGCGGCCGCTCCGGAGTCCGAACTCTTCATCCACCCCGAGTGTGGATGTGCGACGCCGGCACTGTGGCTGTCGGGAACCGATGATCTTCCCGCAGAGCGGACCCACGTGCTTTCCACTGGCGGGATGCTCGAACGGGCGCGAACCACTCGCGCGCGCTCGGTGCTCGTCGCAACCGAAACCGGCATGCTGCATCAGTTGCGAAAGGCCAATCCCTCGGTGCAGTGGGAGCCGGTGAACGCGAAAGCGGAGTGCGTGTACATGAAGATGACGACGCCCGAAGTGCTCTTGCGCTGCCTTCGCGACGGAACGACCGAAGTGGAGGTTGACGCCGAGATTGCCACACGGGCCCGTCGCGCGGTCGAAGCAATGATCGCCGTCGGCGCGTCATCACTGGGGGGCGAATGAGCTTGCCACCTCCCCGGTTCCTGCCCGCAGTGAATCTCTCGTGGAACCGCGACACCGACATTGTCATCGTCGGCACGGGAGCTGCGGGACTCAGTGCGGCGTTGGCCGCGTCAAAAATAGGTCGAAAAGTATTCTTGATCTGCAAGGGTGATCTTCTCAGTGGTTCCACTCCCCTCGCCCAGGGTGGCCTCGCGGCAGCGATGGACCTATCGGACTCGTTGGATGCCCACGTCTCGGACACCCTCGTCGCCGCGGCGGGGCTCGCCGTTGAGTCATCAGTTCGC
>Ga0224553_1000699_pt1 | contig 13512 bp, 11 predicted proteins | sample 714S21014metaG_FD_179897 | JGI IMG/M metagenome (GOLD analysis project Ga0224553, IMG submission 179897) | Peat soil microbial communities from Stordalen Mire, Sweden - 717 S2 10-14 | ecosystem: Environmental > Terrestrial > Soil > Wetlands > Peat | place: Sweden: Norrbotten County, Stordalen... | reverse complement strand
CTCACCCGCGGCGCGCCGATGACGCCGGCTCCGAGCGGCGACCTCGGTGATGATCACTCCGATCACCACGATCGAAATCGTCGTCTCCAGGTCGGGCCGGTGGCTGATGGTGAACCGCTCATAAGGCGGCGTGAGGAAGAAGTCGAACCAGATCGCCGCCGACAGCGTGGCCACCACCCCGCTGAGCCGGTCGCCCAGGATCGCAATCGCCTCGATCAGTGCAACAAGACACAGTGCAGCGCCGACGTTCGTGAACGAATGTCGAAACGGTACGAAGCCGGCCGAGAGGCCGAGCGGCAGGAGCAAACCGGCGAAGGAGGCGAGCCGTGCGCGGTGGCGCCTAAAGTACTTCGCCGCCCTCTTCACTTCGCGACGGCCCCACTGACCACTTCCGGGACGCGCCATCGCTCCACCGTGAAGCGGGTCATCGCTTTACGGTGCAACGCGTCATCATCCGCTAACCCAACTTCGCGAGCGCTTCGTTCAGCTGGAGCACATCGATGTAACTGCTTCCGAGGAAACCCCATTCGGGACCGTGCGTCTCCTTGCTGATTAGCGCGCGCAGCCGCGACGGCGAGATGCCGGTAGCCTTCGCGACCATCGGAATCTGGACTACCGCGTCCAGTTGGGAAATGTCGGGGTCGTAACCGCTGCCGGACGTGGTCACCAAGTCGATCGTCGGGTTGACACCCAACTTGTGCCAGTAGGTGACCAATTCCTTAGTGTCGGCGAGGAGAACCTTAGACCGCGGGCCCAGGTTGGTTGCCCCCGACTCTCCGCTTACACCGTTGGCGACCAAGGGATTGTCGCCACCGGCGATGTCGTCCTTGGGGTTGGCCGCGTAGGGACCGGTGTCGTCAGGACGGCCGTGGAACCACTTGGGACTCGACCAGTTCTGGCCAATGAGCGTCGAGCCATTTGCAGTGATTGATCCATCGGCCTGGCCCTTGAAGAACAACTGCGCCACGCCAGTGCCGGCGAAGGCGTAGACGAAGCCGAACACGACCATGCAGATTACTGCCATTACTAGTGAACGACGGAAATGTACGAGCATTTGAAACTCTCTCTTAATAGGCGTGCAGCGAGACGAGCACGAGGTCAATGAGTTTGATGAAGATGAAGGGGACGAGGACGCCGCCCACGCCGTAAATCCAGACGTTGCGTCGAAGTATCGCCGCCGAATTCGCGGCGCGGAACTTCACGCCGCGCAGGGCCAACGGAATCAGGGCCACGATCACGAGGGCATTGAAGATGACGGCCGACAGCACCGCGCTCTCGGGGCTGTGCAGGCGCATGATATTGAGCGCATTCAACTGGTGGTATTTGACGGCAAAGAGCGCCGGGATGATCGCGAAGTACTTGGCGACGTCGTTGGCGATCGAGAAGGTCGTCAGCGAGCCTCGGGTGATCAGCAGTTGCTTGCCGATCTCGACAATGTCGATCAGCTTGGTCGGGTTGGAGTCGAGGTCGACCATGTTGCCGGCCTCCTTGGCGGCGGTGGTCCCAGTGTTCATGGCCACACCGACGTCGGCCTGAGCGAGCGCCGGCGCGTCGTTGGTGCCGTCACCGGTCATCGCGACCAGTCTTCCGCCCTCCTGCTCCTGCTTGATGAGGGCCATCTTCGCCTCGGGTGTGGCTTCGGCGAGGAAGTCGTCGACGCCCGCCTCCTGGGCGATGGCGGCTGCCGTCAAGGGGTTGTCACCGGTGATCATCACCGTGCGGATGCCCATCTTGCGCATCTCCTCGAACTTCGCCTTGATCCCCTGCTTCACAACGTCCTTCAACTCGATGACGCCGAGGATGTCCGGTCCGTCGGTCACGGTCAATGGCGTCGAGCCGGCTCGAGAGACCCTCTCGACGATGGCGTCGAGGTCCGAGGGAATCGCGCCGCCCTGCTCGCTCACCCACCTCTTCACCGACTCCGCGGCACCCTTTCGAATCTGGCGCTGGCCCATGTCGAGTCCCGACATGCGCGTCGTCGCCGTGAAGGGCACGAAGACGTGGGACGGGTCAATCTGGCGTTCGCGGATGCCGAAGTTCTCCTTCGCGAGCACCACGACCGAACGGCCCTCCGGCGTCTCGTCGGCGAGCGATGCTAGTTGCGCGGCGTCGGCGACCTCCTGCTCCGTGTGCCCCGTCACCGGGAAGAAATTCGCCGCCATCCGGTTGCCGAGCGTGATGGTTCCGGTCTTGTCGAGCAGCAACACCTGCACGTCTCCAGCCGCCTCAACGGCTCGACCACTCATGGCGAGCACGTTTCGCTGAACCAATCGGTCCATGCCCGCGATACCAATCGCCGAGAGCAGCGCCCCGATCGTCGTGGGGATCAGGCAGACCAGGAGCGACACCAGGACCACGACCGATACGGTGGTCCCGGCGAAACCGGCGAAGGGATCGAGGGTGACGACGACCGGGATGAAGACGATCGTGAGCACCGCCAGCAGAATCGTCAGGGCGATCTCGTTCGGCGTCTTCTGCCGGTTGGCCCCTTCGACCAATGAGATCATCCGGTCGATGAATGTATGACCGCGTTCCGCGGTGATGCGCACGACGATCCGGTCCGAGAGCACCTTGGTGCCGCCGGTGACGGCCGAGCGGTCCCCTCCGGACTCGCGGATCACGGGTGCCGACTCTCCGGTGATGGCGGATTCGTCGACCGACGCGATGCCTTCGATGATCTCGCCGTCAGAGGGAATGACGTCCCCGGCTTCGCAGACGACCAGGTCGCCCTTCGAGAGGTCCGCCGCGGGCACCAACTCCTCGGTACCGTCGGGGCGGAGCCGACGGGCCTCGGTTTCCGAACGCATCTTGCGCAGCGTGTCGGCCTGAGCCTTGCCTCGACCCTCGGCCATTGCCTCGGCGAAGTTGGCGAACATGACGGTCAGGAAGAGCCAGATGGTGATGGACCAGGTGAACGTGCCCGGGTGGGCGATGGCCTCGATCAGGGTAATGACCGATCCCACCAGGACGACGAACATCACCGGATTGCGCGCTTGAATCCGGGGGTCCATCTTCTTGAACGAATCCCGGAACGCCTGGCGAAGGATCGCACGGTCGAACAGGCCACGGGCCTGCGCGACGCCGTGCGGCGACGTCTCAGAAGTTGGCTGGGTAAGGACAGTAGACATTAAAAGAACCTCGCGTGGCTTAGTTGTTCGAGTATGGGTCCGAGGGAGAGAGCGGGGAAGAACGTCAAGCCGCCGATGATGAGGATCACGCCGATGGTGAGGCCGACGAACATCCCGTTATCCGTCCGGAAGGTTCCGAGCGACTCCGGCACGACATTCTTCTCGGCGAGCGCACCCCCGAGGGCGAGCACCGGGATCATGATGGCGAATCTTCCGAGCAGCATGTCGATGCCGCCGATGATGTTGTAGAAGGGCGTGTTGCCGGTCAGTCCGCCGAAAGCGGAGCCGTTGTTGTTGCCCTGGGAGGTGAGTCCGTAGAGGATCTCGGTAAATCCATGGGGGCCACTATTGAGCGGTCCAACCCTTCCCACCTCGAGCGACACGGCGATCGCGGTGAGGACGAGCACGGTAATTGGCATCACCAGCGCGCCCAGCCCCGCGAGCTTGACCTCTCTCGCCTGAATCTTCTTGCCGAGGTACTCCGGCGTTCGCCCGATCATGAGCCCTCCAATGAAGACCGCAATGATGGCGTAGAGGAGCAGGGTGTAGAGCCCACTGCCGGTGCCACCCGGTGTCACCTCGCCCATCATCATGCCGGTGAGCAGTCCCATCCCTCCGACAGGCGTGAAGGAGTCGTAGGAGGCGTCCGCTGAGCCGGTGGAGGTCTGGGTGGACGCCACGCCGAACAACGCCGTCGACGTGTCGCCGAAGCGGACCTCCTTGCCCTCCATGTTGCCGACCGTCGAGTGGATGCCCGCGGCAGCAACTGCAGGGTTGTTCTGGTGCTCGGCGAAACCGGTGAAGCCGACCCACACGCCGAAGAGGAGGACCATCACCGACAGCAGTGCCACACCGTGACGGATGCTGCCCACCATCTTTCCGAAGGTGTACGTGAGCGCGACCGGAATCGCGAGCAGCAGGTAGATGGACAGGAAGTTAGTGAGCCCAGTCGGATTCTCGTACGGCGTGGCGGAGTTGGCATTAAGGAATCCACCACCGTTGGTGCCGAGCTGCTTGATCGATTCCATGAACGCGATCGGTCCGCGCGCGATTGTCTGGGTCACCTGGTTGAGCACGTCGTGGATAGTGGCGGTGCCCGCCAGCGTCTCAACGGCCCCCTGGGCGACGAAGACGATGCCGAAGAAGAAGGCGATCGGCAGCATGACGTAGAAGAGGCAGCGAGTGAGGTCGACCCAGAAGTTGCCGATTGTCTTCGAGTTACGACGCGAGAACCCTCGCACGAGCACCATCGCCGCGGCGATACCCACCGCAGGCGAGACGAACTGCTGGACGGTGAGCGCACCGATCTGTGAGAAGTACGACATCGTCGTCTCCCCGCCGTAGTTCTGCCAGTTGGTATTGGTGATGAACGAAGCAGATGTGTTGAAGCTCAGCGCCGGTCCCACCGCACCGAGGTGCTGCGGGTTGAGCGGCAACGAACCCTGGATACGCAAGATCACGTACGTGAAGACCAGCGAGACTGCAGTGAAGACGACCATCGCGCCGGCGTAGCGCTTCCACGTCTGTTCCTGCTCGGGACTCGTCCCGAGCAGACGGTAGACGGGCCGCTCGACGAATTTGAGGAAATGGACGCGACCCTCGAAGACCGCAGCCATGTAGGAACCTAGATACCGCCACGTCAGCCCGAGGGTGACGACCAGCAGGACAAGTGTGAGAAAGAAGCCCATTAGAACTTCTCCGGCTTGAACATGGCGTAGCCCAGGTAAAAGAACATGGCCACGGCCACCGCTAAAAGAATGTCTTGAGTGAACGTCATACGCGGTCCAGGACCCAAATGAGGCCAAGCATCGCGAGAGTGAATCCCGCGAAGCCCAGCAATGTGTAGATATCTGCCATGGAACGATTCTTGTTCACGGGCCTCTCAACAACTTCTTAATAGTCGAGGCACAGTCTTAATAATTCCTTCATTTCCCTCTGCGGCCTTTACGGGGGTTGGTAAGTGGAACAATGGGAGGGTGCGTGGACGCCTGCTAGGTCTGACCGTGGGAATCTGCGGCACTCTGACGTTGGTGCTCGTGCTGCTGCCGCTGCGAGGTCACGTCGCCGTTGCCACCGTGACCCTGATCTTCATCATCCCGGTGATCCTCGCAGTGGTGTGGGGCGGCCTCACGGCGGGCCTCGTAAGCGTCGTGTTCGGCGCGCTACTCCTCGACTACAACTTCATACCTCCCTTCGGCACGCTCTCCATCGGCTCCACCCAGAACTGGGTCGGACTCTGCGTCTATCTGGTCGTCGTGGCGTTGGTGGCCCGCGTCGTCTCGAATCTGAAGACCGCTCGAGTGGAAGCGCACCGCAACGCGGAGAATATGCGACGCGTCTACGAACTGTCCGAACAGCTCGTCCAGGAGCGTTCCGTTGATGACCTGTTGATCACCATCGTTCGAGCCGTCCAGAATGTCTTCGGCTTCGACGGGGTGTCCCTCTTTGTCCTGGTCGACCAGAGTCTCAAGATGGCGGCATCAGTCGGTGAGTCGCTGACGGCTGACGAACTGGTGCGGCTCCACCCTCACCCTGGGCTCTCAGAGAGCATCTCCACCGCTCTCGGTTCGACGGGGGACCTGCGCACGGTGGCGCTCTCGTCGTTGGGTCGACCAACCGGTCTCCTCGTGCTCAAGGGTCAGCCGATTTCCGACGCCGATCGAACCGTGCTCATCACCTTCGCCAACGACGCCGCTCTCGCCATGGAGAGGGCTCATCTTCGAGAGCAAGCCCTGAGGACTCAGCTCCTCGAGGAGGTGGACCGATTGCGTGACGCGCTGATGGGCGCCGTCTCGCACGACCTGCGCACACCACTTGCCACCATTAAGGTCGCCTCATCGACGCTGGTCAATCGGGCCAAGCTGCTTTCGGCGGAGGACTCGCAGGAACTCCACGAATTAATCGAGATCGAAGCGGATCGACTCACGCGACTCGTCACGAACCTGCTCGACATGACCCGAATCGAGGCGGGTGTGCTCAAGATCAACCGCACCTCGACGACGGTACAGGACTTGATCGACGAGGCGCTGTCTGCAATGGGTTCAAGCCTCAAGAACCGGCGGGTGAATGTGTGCATCGACGACTCTTTGTCCGAGGTGAGCATCGACAGATTGCTCATGGTTCAAGTACTCGTCAATCTGCTGGACAATGCGCTGCGCCATTCTCCGCGCGAGGGCGTTATCACGATCCGCAGCAAGATGAAGGACGACCGAGTCGTCGTGTCGGTCGCGGACGAGGGAGCGGGCGTTCCCCTCGAGGATCGTGACACGATCTTCAACCGATTCGTGAAGTTCGACACGGGCGGGCGGGCCGGACTCGGACTCACCATCGCCAAGACCTTCGTCGAGGCCCACCACGAGGAGATCTGGTACGAGGACAGTCCCGGCGGAGGCGCCCAGTTCGCGTTCTCTATGCTTCCCAGTGAGATGAAAAAAGTGGACATTCGTTAACCATGGCAAAGGTCCTGGTGATAGACGATGATAGGTCCCTGTTACGCGCGCTTCGCCTCGGGCTGAAGGCCGGCGGTCACGAGGTCTTCACCGCCGAGACGGGTGAGAATGGAATGACCCAGACGGCCCTGATATCGCCCGACGTCGTCGTGCTCGACGTTGGTCTGCCCGACATGGACGGACTATCGGTGTGCAAGAGAATCCGTCAGTGGAGCGACGTCCCCATCATCATCCTGTCCGCCACCGGGGCGGAGAACCGCAAGGTGGCCGCACTGGATGGCGGCGCCAACGACTACGTGACCAAGCCCTTCAGCATGGCCGAGCTCGAGGCTCGCATCCGGGTGGTCGTGCGCAACCGTACTTCCGACGTCGACCAAGCAGCGCCCGCCCTCGTGCGCTGTGGAACCCTTGAAATCGACCTGGTGCACCGCGAAGCAAGCCTCGAAGGTGAGAAGGTCCAACTCACCGCCAAGGAGTTCGAGGTCCTGTCGTTCCTCACCCGGCACGCCGGACGGACGTGCACTCACCAGATGATCTTGAGTGCCGTGTGGGGCGTTGGTTACGGCGAGGAGGCCCAGTACGTGCACGCCTACGTGCACCGGCTGCGCCAGAAGCTCAATGATGAATCCGGGCAGCTGATCCGGACCGTGCCCGGCGTCGGGTACTTCCTCGACGCGCCCGAAGCAGAGTAGGTTGCTCGGTCACCTCGGGCGCATCCTTCGAGCGGCACGCTACGCCAGTTTCGTGATTTCGACCGTGACGCCGAGCGCCCTCGAGGGCGCACCGTGGTAGATGCCCTTCAGCGGCGGCACGTCACCGTAGTCCCGACCCTTCGCCACGACGACGTGGTGGAGCCCAATGTCATTCCCGTTAGTGGGATCCACACCAACCCACTCGCCGCAAAAATATTCCACCCACGCGTGGCTCTGACCGAGAACCGTTTCGCCGACGGCGGCGTCCGCCACGGGGTGAAGGTAGCCACTCACGTAACGGGCGGGAACTCCATGGCCGCGAAGAAAGGAGATCATGAGATGCGAAAGGTCCTGGCACACACCGGTCTTCTGCGTCCACGACTCGAAGGCGGTCGTAGTCACGTGCGTGGAGCCCGAGACGTAGGCGACCCGGTCGCGGACAAAGGATGACACGTGGGCGGCGAGATCATCAACCTCTTGGTTCAACGTCTCACCCGCGAGTTCGTCATGGAGATCCCTCGGAAGCACGGTGCGAGGCCCCGCCTTCAGATACTCCGAGTACCGATCAACGACCGTTGGGCTCCTCAGCTCTTCGAGCGAAAGCGCCGCGGCGCCGCGTTCAGTCGCCGTGACTTCAACTAACGCCTCGGCGGTGACCTCGAGCTGACGGTGACGTTCGTGCAGATCAAACGCCGTCACCGCCGATCCGAAGTAGTCGAGATAGGTCAGCTGGGACGCAATGGGTGACGTTCGGATCGACGCGTCGAGGACGTGCTGGCGAGAGGAGCTGAGCGGCGTCATACGTGCCTCGTTGTACGACGACTCCGCGAACCCGTCGTAGATGAAGCCGGTGACGTGTCGAATCGACAAGCGAGAGGAACGTGGCGTCACGGTCACAGACCCTGTTCGGTAGCCCACGGCTGCGCGATAACTTGACGAAAATAGCGGCCGGCGATTTGGTCATTGGCCGACGCGCAGGTCTGCTCCAGGAACTCGAGAAGCTCTGGCAGTTCCGCGACGAGTGTGCCCGGGTCGGAGAACTCAAGGCGGTTCCTCGCCCGGCCAATGGTCCGGCGGACATTTGAAGTGTCACCGACCCGGCTGTGCGAAGTTGTCAGTAGATCGAGCGAAGTATCCGCGACGTTGAGCACGTGAAACACCGACCGAGGGAAGAGGCGGTCCAGCAGCAAGAAAGCGGCGAGTGATTCGGAGGTCGCGCTGCCCCTCGACTCTCGCAAGTACGACTCCAACGCCCCCGCCGCTCGAAGCAGGGTGAGCCAGTCGGGCGAACTCTCGAGACCGACGAGTTGCGCGTCAAGCAGACGGCACGTCATGTCAATCCTCTCGATGCTCCGCCCGAGCACCAAGAAGTGCCAGCCTTCGTCGTGGCTGATGGTGGCGTCACTGAGTCCGGCAAAGAGCGCCGCACGGTCCGAGACGAACTTGAAGTAGCTCGCGGCGCCAACGCGTCGCGCCAGGCGCTGTCGAGTGTCGACCTCCTCGTTGGCTCCGTTGAGACACGCCCACATCTCTGACGAGATGACCTCTCGTGATCGTCGGGCGTTCTCGTAGGCCGCACCCAGCGCGCCCGTGATCGTACTCGGGCTCTCGCGCGAGTACACCAGATCTTCCAGTACCACCTCGGTCGTCGCGGGCCGATCCTCTCCAAGTTCCACGCCAAGAATCTCGAAGAGCGAGCGGCACGCGTTCTCCGGATCGCCGAAGGGATCCTCGGCGATGCGGTGGATGTAGGCGTTGATGATTCGAGCCGTACCGTCGGCCCGCTCGACGTAACGACCGATCCAGTAGAGCGATTCGGCGATCCTCGAAAGCAGCCTCTGCTCGGTCATTGTTCCGCTTCGCCGGCGTGTGACGGATCACGCTGGCGGACAATGGCATTGACCCCTGGGCGCACACGGGTACCACCGCTCGCGCCATTGCCCGACGGCTCACTGGCCCAGTCGGGATCAGCCAACACCCACGTGTCCTTGGACCCGCCACCCTGGCTCGAATTCACAACGAGGGCGCCTTCGGGCAACGCCACGCGAGTGAGTCCGCCGGGCAGCACCCACACGTCGCGACCATCATTGATGGCAAAAGGACGCAGGTCCACGTGGCGTGGAGCAATCTTGCCGTCAACGTAAGTGGGCAGCGTGGAGAGGGCCACCGGACGCTGCGCGATGAACCCTCGAGGATTGGCCTCCACGTTTGCTCGAAGCGCCAGGAGTTCCTTCTCGTCGGCCTGCGGCCCAATGACGATCCCTTTACCGCCCGAACCATCGACCGGCTTCACCACGAAGTCGTGCAATCGGGTGATGACGTCGCTGAAAATCTCCGGATCGTCCAGGCGGTACGTTTCCACGTTCTGCAGAATCGGCTCCTCGTTGCGGTAGTAGCGAATCAGGTCGGGCACAAACGTGTAAATCAATTTGTCGTCGGCGACGCCATTGCCGAGCGCGTTCGCGATGGTGACCGTATTTGCGCGCGCGGCGTTCACGACGCCCGCGACGCCGATGAGCGAGTCCGGACGGAAATGCACTGGATCAAGCCACTCATCATCGACACGCCGGTAGATGACGTGGACGGGTCGCTCGCCCTCGGTGGTGCGCAGCATGACTCGGTTCCCCACCGTCACGAGGTCGCTTCCCTCCACGAGCTCCACGCCCATCAGCCGAGCCAGGAGCACGTGCTCGAAGTAAGCCGCGTTGTGCACGCCCGGAGTGAGAACGACCACGGTGGGATCGCGCACCTCCTCGGGCGCCGAGAACCGCAGGGCGGCGAGGAGTCGCTGCGGATATTCATCGACCGGGTGCACCCGTTGATTAGTGAAAAGTGAGCCAAAACTCTGGGTCATGGCCCGACGGTTCTCGATGACGTAGGACACGCCCGACGGGATTCGAAGGTTGTCCTCGAGAACTCGAAAATCTCCTCGTTCATCTCGAATGAGGTCGACGCCCGACACCGTGATCCTGGGGGCGTGCGACGGCACGATGCCCACCGCTTCTCGACAGAAATGGGCGCTCGAGGTGATGAGGCTCCTCGGAATCACTCCGTCGTCAAAGCAGCGTCCGTTTTGGTACACGTCACTGAGGAAGTTCTCGAGAGCCACGACGCGCTGCTGAATCCCACTGGAGAGGGTCTCCCATTCCAGTGCGCCGATGATTCGAGGAATCAGGTCAAGGGGGAACGGACGCTCTTCGCCGTCGTGGGCGAAGGTGACGCCGCGTTCGCGAAAGATCCGCCCGAGTTGATCGAATCGGGTTTGTAGTTCACCTTCGCCGTAGCGCTCGATTTCGGCGACCACATCGCGATAGATGGGCCGCGGCTTTCCCGGCTCGCTGAAAACTTCATCCCACGCCTGCTTGGGATCAATCTCCACGTATGACTGTCCCATGCTCCAAGATATCTCCAGCAGTGTTTCGAAAGTATTTCCAGACGCGCCAGACAGAGAATTGTCCGGCCGGTCCTGACTTTCCAATGTTTTCTCCAATACGGTGTCCTGGAACTGTCGGCGGCCGGACCATCAATACCGTGTACCTTGACCAAATGGAACTCAACGAAGCCCTCGCACTCGGTACCGATAACTTTCGTTCCCTGCTGGAGCAGGCGTCGCCCGATGACTGGGTTCTCCCGACTCCTTGCGAGGGTTGGTCGGTGAGCGACCTCGTTGCCCACGTTGCGCGAGGCTCGGACATGACCGTTCTGCTTCTCAACGGTGCCTCGCGGGCCGAGTCCTCCCAGATGTTCCAGCAGCAAACGCCCAGTGACGCCCTCGGCGAATGTCGTCGCGCCCTCGAGGCTCAACTTTCGGCGTTGACTGGCGTGGTCGACCTCGATCAAATCGTCCACCACCCCATGGGAGATATTTCGGTGCGCCAGCTCTTCGATTTTCGAATCGGCGACCTCACGCTGCACGCGTGGGACCTCGCACGCGCCCTCGCGCTGAGCGAAGAACTCCCCGAGCAACTGGTTGAGCACGTCTACGCTGCCCTTCAGCCAATGGAGGCGTTCATTGGTCAGATCGGCGTCTTCGGTACAGGCCCATCGGGAACTATTGACCCCGACGCGTCACTCCAACTCAAGTTGCTCGATCTGACCGGACGGCGTCCCTAGATAACCGCACTGCGAGCCACGAGATGACTGCGCTCGACGATGCCGGGTACTGGAGGCTTGAAACTTAAGCGGGTACCCTCGCCAGCGAGTCGCGAGCGGCCTCGTACGTCATCCAGTGACCCTCTTCAAAGTCGTAAAGTTTGCACGCCTTGGTCGCCCGTCGAAAGTCTCCGAATCGCCACGGCTCGTCGTGCACTACATCGGGAAAGGCCTTTTCGATGGCCTTGGCCGCTTTTTCGAGGTTGTACATCGGGATACGCATGTCCACGTGATGAGGAGTATGAATCATGATCCAGTGGAAGAAGAAATTAAGGCCCTTAGGCACCCGCAAGACGGTCGTACCCTCCATCTGACCCCTGAACTTCGTCCACTCGCCGCGCTTCCACCAGCGAATATCGGTCTGCACATGATGCACGTGAACCACCGAACCGATCATGACCGAGAAGCCGAGGAACGGGATGATCTCAACTCGAGCCACCAACCAAAGGGCGCCCCACACCGAGTGGGTACGCGCATAACCCAACGACGCGAAACCCACCGCCATCAGTAAGACGAACGCGCCCACCAAGAACCGATCCCGGCGAATTGCTTTAGCCCAGCGCGCCGGGGGCTTGAAGGCAATCATCTTGTGCCACCACACTTCTTTTAGGTAGTAGAGACCCGTTCCCATCCACGACCATTCGATCCGGTGCATCAACTTCGAGCGCCGACTCTTCGCCTCGTACTCTTGGGCGGTGACCGGGTGCCACACGAAGTCGTAGCCCTGACGAACAGTGAAGGCGTGGTGAATTCGGTTGTGGCCCAACACCCACGCTTCGAAAACATGCCACGAGGGGAGCATCGCAAGCTTTCCGATCACGATGTTCTTGCGTTTCGAGTTGAACAACGCGCCGTGCGCAGAGTCGTGCGCCACCACGAACAAGCCAGTCACGGCGAGGACCAGGACGATCTCTATGGGCAGCACGAGGAGGGGATTCGTCACGAAGACGAGTAGGACTATGAGCCCCACGTAAATGATGAGATCTCGAAAGAAGTAGAGCATGCCCTTCCATGTCGGATTTTCATAGAGCTCGCGTGGGATGGCGTCAATCACGGGCTTCAGCGACCCCTCGCGAACTGCCCCGGGTCGATCTTCTAGCGAATCATTTGACACGTGACCCCTCTTCGCTCGTCCCGTTTTAACATACGTCAAAACCGGTGTGATGCCCTGCATGGAACATCTATCACCAGTCAAGGCTAGATTCTTCGCCACCCGACCCGTTAGGGGCTTAAGTCATAGCCAACTCACCCAGTCGCCTTTGACAGTGCCACACCCCATCTGTCTGCGGTGGTCGCAGCGCGGACCTTACGATTCCACAGTTCCCAGAGAGACACCATCCAGTGAGGTTGTTCGCCTCCCATCAGAGCCACGAATCTCCAGTAACTGCGAGCAGCCCTTGAAAAGCGTCGGCGCGGAGCGCTTGGAGCTAAGGCTGGCTTCGCCGGTGGATCACTACTCCTTGTCGGGACGGGCCACCTCTATTTCCACCAGTGGTAAAAGACATGGCAATCACGACCTGCCGACTTTTGGAGCGAACGCCTGGCTCGATGTGACACGGGCCGGATTGATCGAGATCTCCGACGACGACGGCGAAACCTCCACTCGGAGTTCAAGCCCGAAGCTAGGGAGTCCTGGCCCGTAGAGCTTGACCTCGACCTCGATCGAATTAGGCGTCGTCGCCCGCACGTCGTCGACGTGTGGCAATGTCACAGGGTGATCGAAATCGAAAAGGAGGGCTGCGTGATCAGAACCCGCAAACTCATAAATGAGTGAACTTCGACCACGTCAGCGCGCCTTCCAGGCCGCGCTCGATGAGATGGGGAGGCCCGGTTCGCGTCGTCTCATTCCAACCCCTGCCCTCGTCTGTGAACTGGATCTTCTTTCGACGAACATTGCGCTCATGGCGGACGCGGCGGCTTCGGCGGGAATCGCCCTTCGGCCCCACGTAAAATCGCACAAATCGGCCTTCGTGGCCAGGCGTCAACTCGAAGGCGGCGCCGCCGGACTGTCGTGCGCAAAACTCTCGGAAGCGGAAGTCATCATCGAACGCCTGGTCGCTGACGGCTACGAACGGAGGGTCTCGGTGCTCG
>Ga0224553_1000690_pt1 | contig 13622 bp, 13 predicted proteins | sample 714S21014metaG_FD_179897 | JGI IMG/M metagenome (GOLD analysis project Ga0224553, IMG submission 179897) | Peat soil microbial communities from Stordalen Mire, Sweden - 717 S2 10-14 | ecosystem: Environmental > Terrestrial > Soil > Wetlands > Peat | place: Sweden: Norrbotten County, Stordalen... | reverse complement strand
GAATCCCCCTCTCTCCGCCATCGATTTAAAATCAACGGCTTACAGCACCGGCTATATTCTCGCGAAAAGTCCGTTTTCCCGGTATTAACCTTCTGGAGAGCGGAACACATGGCAAATCGCAAGGTTGCCCTGCTTCCGCGGGTCAAGACACTTCATCAGCAGCGCCCCTACCTCAAACCAGCACTGGCCGCGAACGGCAAGATTCGTCCGCACTGGGCCGTTTATAACAATCAGCCGACTCACTTCCCCAATGACGTCTGCTACCTCCGGTACGAACAGGGCAAACGGCTGGTCTTGGAGCAGGTCGGCGCTGACTTGGCTGTGGCACAAGTCGAGTTGCTGCGGCGAACCATCTCGAAGGGAAGGCGCTCGGAAATGCTGTGAGGAGGCCGAGGCTCCTGTCTCGCGCGTCCGTCTGGGCTCGACGATGGAACTCGTACTTGGATGGCATAGGAGCCCGTGTTCACTCCGAACGGCAAAAGGGTACGGAGATGTCCTGGAGCAGTTCCGCCAGCGCTGCCAGAAGGGCTACCTGGACGAAATGAGCCGCGCCGATCTGGTCGCGTTCATCGTGAAAAAGAAGGAGCGGGTGCTGAGTAGCCGCACCATTTTCAATCGAGTGTCCAATGTTTGGACACATTCCTCCGCGCGCATGGGCTACTGACGGAGCGTGATTTGGCCACGCCCCAATTCGGGCCGAGAGTTCTGTTTCTGGACTCCTCTCATGAAGTGAGCGGTATTGACCGCTTTCCCCTTGCGACCGCTGAGCCGAAGGTTCCAACTAGACTTCGTAACTTGCCATGCGCATCTCTCACCTCTACTTGCGCACAACACAAATTCCACCGATCCGCTGAATCCGGCCAAGGGCGAGCTTCGGATTACAACGCAACTCGAAGAGCACGAAAGGAAAGGGACATGGCACTCGTCAAGAAAGTTGCCGTCCAGGCAACGTCCGCGTCAACGGAGGGGGGAAAGCCCTCGCTTGTAACCGCCCGCGAGGCGGAAGCGCAACGCAAAAAGGCGAGGACACTCGCCAAACAACAGCAGGCTGCCGAGCGCATTGCCGCTGCCACGGGAGAGTTGGCCTCCGGCATCGCCGAAGCATCGTCGGCGGCCGAGGAGTTGAAGCGCGCCAGCGATCAGATCGCCACCGGCGCCGAGGAAGCCTCGAGCGCCGCGCAGGAGTCGCTGGCCGCGTTCCAGCAGGTGGGAGTCTCGATCACCCGGCAACTGCAGAACGCCGATCTCAGCGCCGGCAAGGGCGAGGCCTGCCAAACGTTGATCGCCCGAACCAGCGGGGACGTGGCCGGTCTGATTTCGAACGTTGGTGTGGCCGCGCAGCGCCAGGTCGATTCCGTGCGCATGGTGGTGGAACTGGAGAAGCAGGCCGCCACGATCGGCGACATCGTCAAGGCGGTGGCGCGCATCGCCGACCAGACCAACCTGCTGGCCTTGAATGCGGCCATCGAAGCCGCGCGGGCCGGCAAGCACGGCAAGGGCTTCGCGGTGGTTGCCGACGAGGTGCGCACCCTGGCCGAGACCTCGGAGAAGAGCGCAAAGCAGATTCAGGAACTGGTCGGGCAGATTCAGGCGGATGTCAAGAAGATCGCCGAAGGCATCAATACGTCCGCCAAGACGATGGAAGAAGAGGTGGAAAAAGGCAAGATCATCACCGCCCAACTGGAGCAGATTCGCCTCGACGCCATTGAGATCGTCAAGGGCATCCGCGAAATTGCGGTGAACGCCGGGCAGTCGAATGTGGCTGCAGGGCAGGCCCTCAAGGGTTCGCAGAGCATCGCGGCCGCTGCCGAGGAGCAGTCCTCCGCGGCCGAAGAGTCGGGCAAGACGGTGGCCGAGCAGGCCCAGGCGCTGGCCGAGTGCGAACAGGCCGCCCAGGCCCTGTCGGAGCTGGCCGAAGATCTGAAGAACTCGACCGACGTGGCCAAGAGCGCAGAGCAGGTGGCTTCCTCGTCCGAGGAGTTGTCTTCGGCAGTGCAGGAGATCAATCGCTCCAGCGCCCAGATCATGACCGCGCTGGGTCAGATTCGCAAGGGCGCCGAGGTGCAGTCGTCTGCTTCCGAGGAGTCCGCGGCAGCCACCAACCAGATCGAGAAGGGGTTGGAAGTTGCGCAGAAGCGGGCCACAGCGAGTGCCGAGAAGGTGGTGGCGATCAAGAATCTGCTCGGCGAGAACAAGACCGCAGTCAATGGGCTGATCAACGGCCTATCCAGCTCTGCGGACGCCTCCCGCTCCAGCATCAAGCAGATGAACGACCTCGAGCTGGTGTCCCGGCGTATCGACAAGATCGTCGAGGCTATCAGCACGGTGTCGATTCAGACCAACATGCTGGCCGTCAATGGAGCCATTGAAGCCGCGCGGGCAGGAGAGTTTGGCAAGGGCTTCGTGGTGGTGGCCACCGACATCCGCAACCTGGCCCACGACTCGGCCGAGAACGCGGACCGCATCAAGGATCTGGTGAAGGCGGTGCAGGATCAGATCGGGGTTGTGGGCCGCGACCTGAACGAGATTGTGGCCTCGGCCGTCAGCGAGGTGGAGAAGGCCAAGAGCACAACCACCGATCTGGTTTCCATTGAGGCCGACATCCTGGTCGTCGAAAAGGGCTGTCAGGAGATTCTTTCCGCGTCGGAAGAGATTGCCGCCGCATTGGGCCAGGTGAAGAAGGGCATCGAGCAGATCTCCGCCGCCGCAACCGAGGCCGACAAGGCAGCAACCGAAGCCTCCAGCGCCGCGCAGCAGCAGTCCAAGGGCGCCGAAGACCTGGCCGCAGCCATCGAAGAAATCGCTTCGCTGGCCGACGAACTGCAGAGCGCAGCGTAAGGGAGCGCGACCATGACGACAAGAGCATCGAAGCACAATAATGGCGGCACGCTGGTCGAGGAGCCGATTCTCGATCAGGGCGCTCCCGACAATCAGCCGGATGAGGCGGCGAGCGAAGTCCGCTACGCCGCGGCGCCCGCCTCGAATCCACAACAGAATCTACAACAGGGCCCACAAAAGGGCACGCAACAGGGGACACAGCAGTTTGTGACCTTCATCGCCGGCGACGAGGTCTTCGCGGCCGACATGACGCCAGTGAAGGAGATCATTCGAGTTCCCGAAGTGGTGCGGGTGCCGCTGGCGCCGGCCGCTCTTGAGGGTCTTGCCAACCTGCGCGGCAAGGTTCTGCCCATCATCAGCCTGCGCCGTCTCTTCGGGTTTGAAGAGCTGGCCCACGACGACTCGACGCGAGCTCTGGTGGTGGACGTCGGCCAGCCGCTGGGTTTCGTGGTCGACCGTGTCTCGAGCGTGGTGGGCGTCGACGCCGGTCACATTGAAGACGTAGGCTCCCTGCGCACCACGGTGAATACCGAGGTGCTTTCCAGCCTCATCAAGGATGTGGGCGGCCACGCCATGATCATGGTGCTGGACTTTGCCAAGCTGATCGAGCGGGAGTTCTCGCAGATTGCGGCCATCACAAAAAACACCGGCGTTGCGGGCACGGCGCAGGCCGGCGTGCAAGCCGACGAAGAAGACCTGAGCGATGAACTGCAACTGGTCAGCTTCGACGTCGACGGGCAGGAGTACGCCATCGCAATCGAGGACGTGCAGGAGATTGTGCAGGTGCCGGAGGCGGTCATCCACGTGCCGCACTCGGAGTCGCATGTGCTGGGCGTGATGACCTTGCGCAGCCGCCTGCTGCCGCTGGTGAACCTGCGCGCCATGTTCGCCCTGCCCTACCGCGAGCTGGACGAGAAGAGCCGCATCGTTGTGCTCACCCTGGGCGGCGTCTCGGTGGGTGTGGTGGTGGATGCGGTCAGCGAGGTGCTGCGCGTCTCGAAGTCCGGAGTCGATCCGCTTCCCGCGATGCTGGCCCGCGAAGGAAACCTGGCCGAGGTGACCTCCATCTGCCGTCTGGACAATGGCAAGCGCCTGGTGTCGATCGTCACCGCGCGCAATCTCTTCGGTCATTCGGTCATCAAGGAGGCATTGAGCGCTGTGAACGAAAGTGAACTGGAAGAGGGCCAGCAAACCAAAGAAGCGGACGACAACCTGGACGACGATGAACAGGTGGTCATCTTCCGCCTGGACAAGGAGGAGTTCGGCGCGCCCATCGCCAGCGTGCAGGAGATTGTGCGGGTTCCGGAAGAGTTGATCCGCGTTCCCAAGGCGCCTTCGTTCGTCGAGGGGGTCATCAATCTGCGCGGAACCGTGCTGCCGGTGATCGATCTCCGCCTGCGGCTGGGCCTGAACCAGGTAGAGCGCAGCGATCGCCAGCGGATCATGGTGTTTCTCATCTCCGATGTGCGCACCGGATTCATCGTCGATCAGGTGGCTGAGGTGTTGAAGATTCCCAAGGCAGCCATCGAACCGGCACCGCAACTGTCCAGCGATCAGGTCAGGCTGCTCAGCCGCATGGCCAATCTCGAAAAGCAGAAGCGCATGGTGCAACTCATCGATCCACCTCACTTGATGGAGAAGGGTGAGCTGGTTGCGCTCGCCGCAGTTACGGGATAAGCCAATGATCAAGCTGCTGATTGTCGACGACTCGGCGCTGATGCGCCGCCAGTTGATGGTCCTGTTTCAGGCAGAGGGAGACTTCGAGGTTCGTCAGGCCAGAAACGGCGACGAAGCGGTGAGGGAAAACCGGGAATTCGAGCCGCATGTTGTGACGTTGGACATCAACATGCCGGAGATGGACGGATTGACCGCGCTTTCTCTCATCATGGCCGAGAGGCCCGTCGCTGTGGTCATGGTCTCCTCGCTCACCAACGAGGGGGCTCTGGCGACGTTTGAAGCTCTGAATCTGGGCGCGGTGGATTTTGTTGCCAAGCCGGGCGGAACGATTTCGCTTTCCATCGACAAGATCGCCGCGGAACTGGTATCGAAGGTGCGCAGCGCGGCGCGGGCACGGCCGAGGAACAGAGTATCGACCGCTGGCGCGTTGGCCAGGCGCATGCAGGAGGAGCGCAAGAAGGCTTCTCAGGCCTCTGCCGCGTTGGCCGCGCCCAGAGGAACCAGCGACGGCTTGGTGGTGATGGGCGCATCCACGGGCGGTCCGCGCGCCTTGGAGATTGTCTTATCGGGGTTGGCGGCGAACTTCCCCTGGCCGGTGCTGGTGGCGCAGCACATGCCTGGGGCGTTCACCAGGGCCTTCGCCGACCGGCTGGATCAGTTGTGCGCTTTGCAGGTCGTGGAGGCGGGCTCTGCCCTGGCGATCGAGGCCGGGAAGATCTACATCGGCAGGGGTGGGGCGGACATGGTGCTGGCCAACCGCGCCGGCAGGCTGACCGTTCTGCCCACGCCGGAGAATTCGAACTACCTGTGGCACCCGTCGGTCGAGTTGCTGGGCCGGTCGGTGCTTGAACACTACGATCCGAGGCGGGTCACGGCGGTGCTGATGACCGGGATGGGCTACGACGGTTCGGATGCGTTTTCCGAGATCAAGAAGCGCGGCGGCCGCACCATTGCCGAATCGGAAGAATCGGCTGTGGTTTACGGAATGCCGGCCGAGTTGGTCGGCAAGGGTGGCGCAAGCCTGGTGCTTGCCATTGAAAAGATCGCCGCGCAGGTTTCCGCCTGGGCCGGCCGGTAAGAAAAAAAGGGCGGCTGCGCAGGAGATCATCTGGGCCGGCCAGTCAGGAATGAACGATGGGTCTGGTTAAAGGGAAAGCTGCGCAACCTGCCGGGAACACCACGTCCAAACCGGCCAGTTGCGAGGAGTTGGCGGCTGGGCTGGAAAGCGCCGATGCGGCAGTTCGCCGCCACGCCGCCAGGGAGATTCCAGCCTGCGCGGATGCCGGCGCCGCGCTGGTCAGCCGGCTGAAACGCGAGGCGGAGATCGCGGTGCGAGCGGCGATTCTGACCGCGTTGATTCGGCTCGACGATCCAGTAGCAACAGCGGGGTTGGCCGACTGCCTGCGCAGCGAGGACGTGGCCCTGCGCAACGAAGCCATTGAGGCCCTCAAGGAGCTGGCCTCGAGCGGCGACCGGGCCGGCGCTGTGCCGCCGGTTCTCGCCTCCTTGCTGGCCGATCCCGATCCCGATGTGCGCATCTTTGCCGTCAATGTCATGGAGTCGGCGCCGCATCCGGATGTGGAGAGTTGGCTGATCGAAGCGATCGAGCGCGACTCGCACGTCAACGTTTGCGCCACTGCGGTGGACCTGTTGTGCGAGGTGGGCACGGAGGCGGCCATCGATCCGCTCGTCCGGCTCAAGGCTCGCTTTGCCTCTGAACCGTATATTCAATTTGCCGCCGGCCTGGCGTTGAAACGCATTCGTGAAATCTGATCTCCCATGAGCGCATTTACGCCACAACCAGATCCCGGCCACGGCATCAGCAGCGAGGATTTCCTCAAGTTTCGGGAGTTCTTCTATCGCCGGACCGGCATCAGCTTCGAGGCCTCCAAGCGCTATTTTGTTGACAAGCGCCTGGCCGAGCGCATCGAGTCCACCGGCACGGGAAACTTTCGCGGCTACTTCACCCTGCTGCGTTTTCAGGCATCGGGCGAGGAGTTGCAACTGCTCACCAACTCCATGACTGTGAACGAAACCTATTTTCTGCGCGAGGAGTATCAGTTTCAATGCCTGGTCGATTCCATCCTTCCGGAGATCGTCAAGCACAAAGACGGCTCCGATCCGATTCGCATCTGGTGCATTCCATCTTCTTCGGGCGAAGAACCCTATTCGATCGCCATGTACCTGCTTGAAAAATGGCCCCAGATCAACGAATGGGATGTGGAGATCATCTCCTCGGACATCGACACCAGCATCCTGCGCCGCGCCCGGCAAGGCCGCTATTCGGTTCGCTCGGTGCAGTATGTGCCGGCGCGCTGGCTGGCAAAGTATTTCAAAGGCATCGGCGACGAGTACCAGCTCTCGGACGATCTGTGCCAGGCGGTCGAGTTCACCCGCGTCAATCTCTCCGAGCCCGGCGACACCGCCAACTACCGCAACTTCGACGTCATCTTCTGCCGCAACCTGCTCATCTATTTCGACGACCTGTCGCGCAAGACCGCGACGGACACATTTTACGAAGCCCTCAATCCAGGCGGCTTTATCTGCCTGGGTCATTCCGAATCCATGAGCCGCATCTCGTCCTTGTTCAAGGTGCGCAAGTTTCCGGAAGCGATCGTTTATCAGAAAACACTGGAGGCGCGATGAAACGCGGCCTGGTTGTGAAACGCATCCTCATCGTCGACGATGCCGCCACCGTGCGCATGTATCACCGCGGCATTCTGGAGTCCGCCGGTTACACGGTGGACGAGGCGCTGAACGGGATCGAGGCGCTGGAGAAGGCGCTTGAAACCCCTTTCGACCTGCTGCTGGTGGACATCAACATGCCCAGGCTCGACGGTTTTGGCTTCCTCAAAGAGCTGCGCCGCCAACCGATGCCGCAGCCGCCGGCCATCATGGTCTCGACTGAAGCTGAAGCCCGAGACGAAGTGGCTGCCTACCGCGCCGGAGCCAGTTGCTATCTGCTCAAGCCAGTGCGGCCCTCGCAGTTATTGGCCCATGCCCGGCTGATGCTTGGGGAGGCAAACAAATGACCCCCCTGCTCGAACAGTTTCTATCCGAGTCGCGCGAGTTTTCCCAGGGCATCGGCGAAAAGCTGATGCAAATGGAGGATGCGCCCAGCGATCAGGGGCTCATCAATGAGCTGTTCCGCCTTGTGCATACCCTCAAGGGCAACAGCGGCCTGTTCACATTTCCTGAAATGACGCGTGTCCTGCATGCCGGCGAAGACCTGTTGGGACTTGTCCGCAACGGCCAGATCGCCTATTCGCGGGAGTTGGCGGACTGCCTGCTCGATGCCATCGATTTCGTGATGGTCCTGTGCGCGGATATCGAAGCAACGGAACAGATCGATGCCTCGCGTGCACAGGACTCAGCCCGCATGGCCGAGTCGCTGCGGGCGCTGATGCCGGCCGCCCAAACCGCGCGGTCCGTCTCCGCCGCGAACTCCAGCAAGCCGGCCACAATCACCCAGGACGCGCACTCCGCCGAATTGCCGCCGCTCGCCGAGCTTCCCAAAGCCACACGCATCGAGGCTCTTCACCAATGCCATCAAGGAGAGACGCTGCATTGGATCTGCTACACGCCGGCTTCGGACTGTTTCTTTCAGGGCGACGATCCGCTCTTCTCTGCGCGCCAGACCCCGGGCCTGCTGTGGGGCAGCGCCAAGCCGACCGAGCCTCTGCCACCGCTGGCCGAGCTTGACACTTACCGTTGCGTACTCGAATTCCATCTGCTCAGCGCGGCCCCCCGCGAGGAACTCGACGAACACTTCCGTTATGTGCCGGATCAGGTGCGCATCGTTCAAGTCAATCCGGGCTGGCTGAGCCTCTCTGAAGACAGTTCCGAAGACAGCTCAGCAGTCAGCGCGCAACCGGTTCCAGCCGTTCCGGAGGGCGCTGCGGGCGAGGCAAATCTCATCTCTGCCGCCCCACTGAAAGCAGCGGCAAAGGCATCCATCGAGGATTGCGCAGAGCAAGTCGCCGCGCTCGAATCGATTCTCTCCGCCCAGCGGCAAATCCTGATGCTCGACGACCGCCCTGACTGGGGCGTGGGAAGACTCAAGGCGGCTGGGTCGGTGCTGCTCAATCTGGCCAACTCCGCCGGTGATCGAGTTGCGGCAAGCGAAGTTGAAGCAGCGTTGGCGGAATGCCTGGCCACAGGCCAGAACTCTATGCTGCTCTTGTGGCTGGAAGCCAGCAAGGAACATCTCATCGCCAGTTGCGTCGCCCAGCCCGGACCTTCGGCGTACCCCGCATCGAACCCAGCCGCGGGCCCGTCGAAGGAGCCCAAAGAGGGCGCTGCCGAAGCGGAGGCGAGCCTCGCCAAACCTGCAGCCGACGAAGGGATCAAGTTCGGCCGCCGGGCAGAAGATCATGTGACCGGGCCACGCAGTCTCAAAGTCGATCAGGCCAAGATCGACCGGCTGATGAACCTGATCGGCGAACTGGTGGTCTCAAAGAATGCACTTCCCTATCTTGCCCAGCGGGCAGAGACGCACTATGGCGTGCGCGAGCTTTCCCGCGAGATCAAAGGGGAGTATTCGGTCATCAACCGCATTGCCGACGAGATGCAGGACGCGATCATGCAGGTACGCATGATGGCCGTCTCGTTTGTCTTTCAGCGATTCCCGCGGCTGGTGCGCGACATCTCCCGCAAGCTCGGCAAGGACGTGCAACTGGTGCTTGAGGGCGAGCAGACCGAGGCCGACAAGAACATCATTGAATCGCTGGCCGACCCGCTGATCCACATCGTCCGCAACAGCCTCGATCATGGTCTGGAGACTCCTGAAGTCCGCCGCGCCTGCGGCAAGCGGGAGACCGGGACACTGACCATCCGCGCCGCGCAGGAGGCTGACCGCGTGGTCATCGAGATCACCGACGATGGCAAGGGCATCGATCCGGCGGTGATCAAGCGCAAGGCTTACGAGAAAGGGTTGATCGACGAAGCTGCCCTCGAGCGAATCGACGACCGCGAGGCCGTCAACCTGATCTTCGCCGCCGGGTTGTCCACCTCCGAAGTTGTCTCCGACCTGTCGGGCCGTGGAGTGGGGATGGACGTGGTGCGCTCGGCGGTTCAAAAGATCAACGGCACGGTCGTCATCGAAAGCAAGCTGGGCACGGGCACCACGATTCGAATATCGCTTCCCCTTTCGATGGCCGTGACGCAGGTGATGATCGTCGAGTCCGACGGCCAACTGTTTGGGGTCCCGATGGACAACGTAGTCGAGACCGTTCGCGTCCCCAGAAGCGACCTCCGCGCCATCAAGCAGAGCCTCACGGTCGTCCTGCGCGGGCGCATCGTGCCGCTGAAGGCGCTCAACACTTTGCTGGGAATCTCCGCTAGCCCTCGAGTGAATTCTGACGATGAGCTAGCTGTGCTGCTGGTTCAGGCAGGTGGCGAAGTTCTTGGGCTTCTGGTTGACGGATTCAAGGAGACCATCGGCCTCATTCAGAAGCCGCTCGCCGGCTTTCTCTCAGGCCTGTCCGCCTATTCGGGTTCAGCCTTGATGGGCGACGGCTCAGTGCTCATGATTCTCAACATTCGGGAGATTGTCTGATGCCCATCGAATTCAAGAGAAACAGTGCTGTGTTTCACGATGTTGTCAGCGTCGAAGAAGCCGAGAAGCTGCTCGAATGGTTGCAGCGGAAGCCGGCCGCAAAGGTGGATCTCACGCGTTGCAACCATCTGCATACCGCCAACCTCCAGGTGTTGATGACGGCCAGGCCGGGAATTTCCCATTGGCCGGAAAACTCTGAACTGCGCGCATGGCTTGAGACAGCGTTGAATTCCGAAGCGTAAGAACCTTCGATGGCAATGACCATTTTCGTCGTAGCCGCCAGTTTCGTCGGCGTACGCCAGGTCTGTGACCGTTTGTTTTTGTACCAATTGTGGGTGCCCCAGGTCTCGATTTTGAGACCTGGGAAAGCAAAATCTCGAGAGACAAATTCATGCGGTCAAAGACCTAGCTCAGTCCCGACATGACTAACATGCGGGGCTCGGTCATCTCCTGGATGGCGGAGCGGATGCCTTCGCGGCCCAGGCCGGAGTCCTTGATGCCGCCGTAGGGCATTGGATCGAGTCGCCAGCTTGGGGTGTCACCGACGATCAGCGTGCCCACTTCGAGTTCGCGGTAGGCGGTGAGGATGCGGCCGGCGTCGCGGGTGAGCAGGCCGGCCTGGAGGCCATAGCGCGAGTGATTCACGTCGGCCAGGGCCTGCTCGAAGTCGTCGTAGGGCTCGATGGCCACAACAGGACCGAAGACCTCTTCGTCGCGCACCTTCATGCCCGGCTTGGTTCCGGTAAGGATGACGGGAGTGACGACGGAGCCGTGGCGCTCGCCGCCGGCTACCAGCTTGGCGCCGCCGTCGACGGCTTCCTTGACCCAGGCCTCGACGCGTTCGGCTTCGCCAATCCTGATCAGCGGGCCCACTTCAGTGGCTTCATCCGAGGGGTCCCCGGCTACCATCTTGGCGGTGGTCTCGACAACCTTCCACAAGAACGTCTGGAAGATTTTGCGCTCGACAAAGACGCGCTGGACGCTGATGCACGATTGGCCGGCGAAGCCAAAGGCTGCGTGCGCGGTGCGTTCGGCTGCCTCGTCGAGGTCGAGCCAATCGCTGTGGACGATGAGCGCGGCATTGCCGCCGAGTTCGAGCAGCACACGCTTGCGCCCGGAGTGGGCTTTGAGTTCCCACCCCACTTTGGCCGAGCCGGTAAAGCTGACCAGCTTGATGCGATCTTCCTTTTCAGCAAGCCATGCGGCGTCGATATTGCTGAGGGGCAGAACGGCCAGCGCTTCGCCGGGCCAACCGGCTTTGAGAATCACTTCGCCCAGAGCCAGCGCGGTAAACGGAGTTTGCGGGGCGGGCTTGAGAATCAGCGGACATCCGGCAGCAAGCGCGGGCGCCACTTTGTGGGCGACAAGGTTCAAAGGAAAATTGAACGGCGTAATCGCCAGGACCGGGCCGACCGGGAAGCGCTGCACCAGCCCCCAGCGGCCCTCGTTGCCCTCGGTCAGGTCAAGGGGAAGGCTTTCGCCTCCGAGCCGGGCGGCTTCTTCGGCAGCGGTCTTGAAGGTGAGCACGGCGCGGTCGACTTCACCGCGAGCCAGGCGGACGGGTTTGCCGGCTTCAGCGACGATGAGTTGAGCGAAGCGCTCCTTCTGCTCGATGAGCGCGGCGGCTACGTCTTCGAGAATCTCGCGGCGTTTCCATCGGGGCAGGGCGCGAGTGCGGCGCAGGCTGGCCATGGCGTGGTTCACGGCCTGGCGCGCGTCGGCGCGGGTGGCCACAGTCACACGGCCCACCAGACCCTGATCCCACGGTGAACGCACTTCGAGCGTTTCGCCTTCGATCCACTCTTTGCCGCACAGCAGAAATCCCGTTTGCGTTCCCGGCCGCATCTTCATGAATGAAAAGCTCCTTGAAAACCTTCGTTTAATGAAGGGGGAATGTCCGGCGCGTTCTCGACGAGCCTGCGTGGAGACGCAAAATCGAGACCAATGACCTCGTCGATGAGGCCTAGCCAATAGGCCTCCGTCGCAGTCATGGGAAAATCGCCGGTTTGAAGCTGACGACAAAAGAATACGAAGAAGAACCAAAGCGAAAAGCAACGCAGGTGCGCTGTAATCCGCATCCTGATCAAATTCGAGCTATGTTCCTCTTCTGAGAGTTTCGCTGAGGTCGCGCTCTGACGATCCAATCTACCGTAAAGGTCAGTCGACCAACGGCTCACTAACCCCCCAATCACATCCACGTGATGCTTCTCAAGGAAATCACTTAGGAGTTGGTACTTGGACTCTAGACTGCCGAAATCTGTCTCTGAAGAGGCTTTTGCGAGGGCATCATTCAAAATCGAAGTTCGAATGGCTTCCTTCTTAGCGGTTACATCTCCCTTTGTCTTCAGAACGTTAAGCAAATCATTCCGGCCCGCGAATAGAATGACGCTATTCGCACTCAAACCTGCGACGTCAAGTTGTTCTAAGACTGCTTCGCGTACGAAGCCATTCGTTTTGAGGAATCTGTGGAACTCCTGCGCTATCCCTCTTGCTGTTGGTACATCATTGTCACCAAATAGACCTGCTCCTATATCATCTAGGCTCTCAATCGCCCGCCAGACTCTTGAGATACGAAACATAAACCGGTTTATGCAGTTTCGCGCAAGGGTTATCGCGAATTCCTCATCCAGACCGGCCATGTCTTTCGCGAAGCTTGCTGCGATATCTCTGGTGAGAGCGGTCGGGCGGCTTATGAAATGCCGCATCCCGTGACAAAGTATCCTGCTATAGGGGTATGCAAGCGCATAATCGCCAGCCATCAGGATGTCTGAGGCTGCACTCGATGCCTCGCCGAGCGCCACCGTAATCAGACGGCACTGCTCAGAGCGATCCTGGTCGCTGGCGCGAAGTGCGTCAAGCAGCAATCTCGCGGATTCGGTGTCGCCGCCGGGACTGTCGATGTATACGGTAATCGGCTCGCGCGATGCGTCTTGAAGCTTGACTATCTCGGGGAGAAGACGGGAGACTAGCGTGTCGTCGATGATCCCGGAGATGCTGACCGATCGATTGTGATTTGAACGGTACTTCGGATCACGCCGGATCGGCGCTTGCTCTGCCATCCTGGCCTTCCGTTCGGGACGCGGCAGGCTTGCGTGCCTTCGCCGCCTCTTCCCGCCTGTGAACGTCCTCATAGAAGCGGTCCCAATCGGTGGAGCCGTCCTCGTTTCGGTAGACGATACGGATACGGCGTAGCGCGTCGTCGAATTCGCGATCCGCTTCTGTCTCGCCATATGGCCTGGCAATGGGCATACGCACCTCCGCCTGTTGAGTGTAACACTGCACCGACTCTAACTAAAGAGTACGCCAGGGCCCTGCAATTGGCCGTTCACCAATTCTAGCAGGCGATCAAATGGGGAATCTGATACGGTACACTGTTCGCCTATGATCCATGACGGCAAGAGCCGCAAACTTCCTTTTGATGCAGCCGAGGCAGTGGCGCATCTGAAGGCCAACGACGCCAAATTGGGCGCGCTGATTGACAGGGCGGGCGAGTTCACGCTGCGGCTCGATCCAGCGCCTTCGCCGTTCGAGTCTCTGCTGGAGTCCATCC
>Ga0224553_1000688_pt1 | contig 13630 bp, 9 predicted proteins | sample 714S21014metaG_FD_179897 | JGI IMG/M metagenome (GOLD analysis project Ga0224553, IMG submission 179897) | Peat soil microbial communities from Stordalen Mire, Sweden - 717 S2 10-14 | ecosystem: Environmental > Terrestrial > Soil > Wetlands > Peat | place: Sweden: Norrbotten County, Stordalen... | reverse complement strand
CTGCGCATCGGCCCGATGCGCCCAGGCGGCTTGAGCACTTGCCGAAACCTCCGGGTAGGTCGCTGATGAGCGTCCGCGGCGACGCGGCGCCTAGAGGAATGACCGCACACGACAGAATTCGGCTTACAGGTCCTTTTGCCGAGAGTTCTGCCGCACGACAGCCCCGTCCGGGAGAGTTTTCCGGCCGGGGCTGGCCATTTTAGCGAGACGATGCCTCGCAGAATTTCCAACGCCCGGGCGAAACTTTTCCCCGGCGGCGGGGTTTGCACCGATGACGGCTACCGCAATTCAGCGTCTAAATAGGCTGAACAAGATGAAGCGGGAGCAAGAGTTCAAGCGCAGGAGAGATGCAATGATGAATCGACCCATGCTCAAGAGAGTTTTTCCCCAGGCCCTGGCGTGGACGGCGTTGGCCGTCCTGAGCGGCGCGATGGCGCTGGCCCAGGACGCAGCCCCAGTTCCAGTTCCAGCCGCGGCCGAAGCCCCAACTCCAGCCGCAGCCACACCCGAGACTTCGGCCCCAGCTGCGGCGACCCGCACGGACGGCGAGATCGAGCAGGACGTGGTGCATGCCCTGGATGCCTCCAAGGCGCTGAAGAGCGACCTGATCACCGCGGCCACCATTCAGGGCGAGGTTACGCTCTCCGGAACCGTGTCGAGCGAGGCCTCCGGCGAACTGGCGGAGGCGATCGCCGCTCATGTGGAGGGCGTGACCAAGGTGAACAACAATCTGGAGGTTGGCAATCCGCAGGCCCCGGCCAAGCCGGACGCGCAGCCGATGGCCAACAATCAGCCGGGCGACGCGGGCGTGCCCAATCCCGGTGACGCGGGTGCTCCGGCGATGAACGACGGCCCCATGCCGGTTCCCAATGAGAGCGATGCGCAGGCCCTGATTCGCGCGCAGATTCGCGCCGAGATTCAGGCCCAGATTCAGGCCCAAAGAGAGGCGCAGCAACAGACGCCCAAAGCTCCGGTTACCTTGGCTCAGGGAACACTCTTGCAGTTGCGGACCAATGAGCCGGTGAATAGCAAGAGAGCCAAGGACGGCGAGCCGGTTCAGTTCACGGTCATTCAGGACATATTCATCGGCAATGTGCTGGCGATTCCGCGCGGCGCCACTGCTCGTGGCGTGGTGACCGAGGTCAAGCAGGCTGGCGATTTGAAAGGCAGCCCGGTGCTGGGGCTCAAACTGACCTCGCTGGATATGGGCGGGCAGAATTACCCTCTCGACTCCGATCAGTTCAAGGTGAAGGGGCCGGGCAAGGGCGGATATACGGCCCACAATATAGTTGGCGGCACAATGATGGGCACGATTATCGGCTGCGCCGTGAGAGGCCCCTTGGGTTGCGGGGTTGGCGCCGGGGTAGGCTTAGCAGCAGGCACGGCGGCTTCAGCGGCGACACCCGGACCGGGCGTGTGGATTCCCGCCGAGGCCAGGGTGGACTTCCACCTGAGCACGCCGCTGACGGTGACGCCGGTGAGCGCGCAAGAGGCGGCCCGGATGGCGCAGGGGCTTTATCCCGGCGGCCCGAGCCTCTACCGGCGCGGCAATGGCCCCTACGGCCAACCGTATGCTTACTACGGCTATCCGCCGGTCTACTATCGTCCGTACTATGCGGTTGGCGGGTACTATTACTGGCATTAACCACCTGCGGTGGGGCGGACGGCGCTTGCGCGCCATGGAGTTCGTGGTTACCCAGCCACCTGCGGTGGGGCAGACGCCTTCGGCCTCGATCCCATTCGTATCAGCGGGCATTCCGGAAGCCGGGATGCCCGCTTTGCTGTCAGGCCGCCTCTCGTCCGGTTCTCCGTCGTCTATAATGGCAGAGAATCGCGTAAAGCGACAATTGCGCATTCAGCCTGATGCCCGCCCGCCGGCCGCAACCGATCTGGCGCAGGGTTTGGGCTGTCCGCGCGTAGAGAGTTGAAGGTCCGAGTCCATCCATGATCCGTTTCCTGCAGAGAGACAATCGCGTAACCAAGGCATTTTTTGTGATCATCATCGCCGCCGCATCGGTGGGCATGGTGATCTATCTGATTCCCGGCCTCACCGGCGCGGGAGCCTCTACCGCCGACACCTTCGCCACGATCTACCCCCACTGGTACAGCCGAGTGCTTTCCTCGGGCGTGACGATCAGCCAGCAGGCGGTCAGCCAGCGCGCCAGCCGGCAGATACAGCAACGGTATCCCCAATACGCCGGCAACCCGCAGATCGAACACATGATCGAGCAGCAGGTTGGCCAGCAATTGGTGCAGCAGCAGGTTTTGCTGATCGAGGCCGAGAAGCTGGGCATCCAGGCCACCGACGACGATGTGGCCCAGTTTCTGCATCAGGGCCAGTTTGGCGAATACCTCTTTCCCAACGGCCAGTACATTGGCAGCGACCGCTACTCCGACTTCGTCGCCCGGCAGTTCAATATGCCGGTCCCGGCGTTTGAGCAGGAGGTGAAGCGGGATATCGTTGTGCGCCGCCTGGAGGCGCTGATTGCCGGCGGGGCGACGGTGGGCGATGCCGAGGTCCGCGACGATTATCGCAAGCAAAACGTCAAGATCAAGTTCGACTATGCAGTCATTACTTCCGACGATCTGCGCAAGGCCATCAACCCCTCGGACAGCGAGCTTGCCGGCTTCTTTCAAAAGAACGCCGCGCGCTATGCGACGGCCGTGCCTGAGCAGCGCAAGATCACCTACTTTGCCGTGAGTCCCAACGAGCTTCCCGGCGGCGTTCCGCAGGTCAGCCAGCAGGAGATTCAGCAGTACTTTGCCCAGCACCAGGCCGACTACGCGTTGCCGGAGCAGGCCCGTTCGCGGCACATTCTGATCAAGGTGGCGGCCGGCGCCGACGCCAAGACCGATGCCGCGGCCAAGGCCAAGGCCGAAGGGCTGCTCAAGCAGATTCAAGGCGGCGCAAACTTCGCCGAGCTGGCCAAGCAGAACTCCGACGACCCCGGCAGCAAGGAAAAGGGCGGCGAACTGGGCTTTGCCCGCCGCGGCATGATGGTGCCGGAGTTCGACAACGCCATCTTCACCCAGAAGATCGGCGAGACGAAGATCGTGAAGAGCCAGTTCGGCTACCACATCGTGCAGGTGGAGGAGCGGCAGACAGCACACTCGCAGCCATTGAGCGAAGTCCTGCCCACCATCCAGGCCACGCTGATTCGCCAGAAGCAGGCCGCGGCCGAAGATAATTTTGCGCGTACGCTCACCTCCGAGGCCATCAAGAGCGGCCTGGAGAAGACCGCCGCGGCCCATCATCTGGAAGTAGCGACGACGACGCTGGTGGGTGAGCGGGGCGTGATCTCCGCCTTCGCCGACTCCTCCCAGATCCTCGGCAAGGCCTTCGAGTCCAAGCAGGGCGACCCGCCGCAGTACGCCACCACTGGCGAGGGCTACGCCATCTTCCAGGTCACCGGCATCGCCCCGGCCCATACGCCAGCCTTTGCCGACTGGAAGAGCCATGTTGCCGACGACTATCGCGAGCAGGTGCTCCCCACCATGCTCAGCATCAAAACCCAGGAGCTGGCGAACAAGGCCAAGGCCCTAGGCGATCTGGCCAAGGCCGCCAAGGAAACGGGCGCGACTTTCAAGACCAGCGAGCTGGTGGGCGAGAGCGGCCAGGTACCTGACGTCGGTCAGATTGGCCAGGTAGCGCCGCAGCTCTTCAACTTCTCTGTGGGCGACATCAGCGGTCCCATCAACACCGGGCGCACGGGCTTGGTGGCCAAGCTGACGGACAAACAGGAGCCCAACGCGGACGAGATCGCCAAGAACTTCGACACATTTCGCGATGAACTTCTCGAGCAGCGCCGCGGCGATACCTTCAACATCTTCCTGAACTCGCTGATGGAAGACTTCAAGAAGCACAACCGCATCCAGATTCCCAAGGCAAAGGCCGAAGAAGCTCCGACCACTTAGGGCCTGTTCACACTACCCCGGCAGGTGGCGCTGCTAGCGAAAATCCGGCCAGACGAAGCCGAGCCCGAAGGCTGTGGCGGGTCCACCGTCGAGGGCAAGAATGAAGTATGGCCGGATTTTCGCCGCAGCCCGCTGGGACGGGGCCAATTTTCCCCAGTTCTTCGTCCATCGTCGCTAGGATACACCCGATATCCGTCACTCCTCATTCCTCGATCTGAGAAAAATTGGCTCCCGTCGCCGCCCACCGGGGTAGTGTGAACAGGCCCTAGTCGGAAACTCGCCGCAAACGGCAGGAAACAAAAGCGGAAAGGCCCGCATCCGGGTTGGATGCGGGCCTTTTTAGCTCTCAGAAATGCTGTGAAGACGAGGTACCTGCGAGCCTGTTGAGGCTCAGGGGCTGACACCTGACGGGCTATGCCGCTGGTTTGAGGCTCTTCATGCTGACCTGCGGAATGGCGGGATGAAGATTTTCCATGAGGGTGACGTGAGTGCCCAGGTATTGCAGCACATCGTTGATGGAATCTTCAAAGCGCGAGCCGGTTTTGTGGGTGGCCTTGACCCCTTTGGCGACCAATTGGCAGACTTCAAAGCGGTTCATTCCCTGCGCCAGCGCGCGGTGTATCTTGTCGGAACGCATGACTTTACTCCGGTCAACGGGTAATTGTAGCGTGGATTGCGGAACTCGTCAGAAGCGGTGGGACGGCAGCAGCCGAGCAGACGATTTTCGTTCAAAATCAGGTCGGATGATTCAACACTATCTTCATTGTACGCCTGAATCGGTTGCTGCGCCGAGGGGAAGAAAATGCCGTAAAAAGGCGAATCCGTACAGGAAACGAGTACGGATCTTCGCGTCCCGGCTGGCCACTCTCGACTCCAAAACCGGAGAGCCGCCGACCGGCATGGCGCCCCATCCTTCCCCATGAAAGTGGTGCGTCAGGTTAACGATTTTTTCGAAAATGTGAAGCTACAGGTTGCCGAAACTCGGAAGACTTCCCGCCAGCCTATCGCGGAAGGGCGGATTTCTGTGCAACGATCCACGCATCAATGCGCTCGCTCAGCACGTCCAGCGGCAGGGCACCTGTGTCCAGCACCTGATCGTGGAAGGCGCGCAGGTCGAAGTTATTGCCCAGAGCCGACTTCGCCCGCTCGCGCAGTTCCAGGATTTTGAGCTGGCCGATCTTGTAGGCCAGCGCCTGGCTGGGCCACGCGATATAGCGGTCCACTTCGGCCTGGATGCTGGTCTCGTCGATATTCGAGTGCTCGTGGAAGTAATCGACCATCTGCTGGCGGCTCCAGTGCTGGGAGTGGACGCCGGTGTCGACTACCAGGCGGATCGCCCGCCAGATGTCAGCCTCCAGCCGCCCGTAGTCCGAGTAGGGGTCCTGGTAGAAGCCCACATCCTTGCCCAGCCGCTCGGAGTACAGCCCCCATCCCTCGATGTACGCCGTGTAGTGCTGGTGCTTGCGGAAGGTAGGCACATCGGTAAGTTCCTGCGCGATGGAGATTTGCAGATGATGGCCGGGAAGTCCTTCGTGGTAGGCGATGGCCTCGACGCCGTAAAGATTGCGGCTGGCGGCGTTGTAGGTGTCGATGCGCAGACGGCCGGGGCGGCTGCCGTCGGGCGTGCCGGCTTCGTAGTAGGCGGGGGCGGAGGTCTTCTCCAGATACTCGGGGACCGGATCGACCTCGAAGGGCGCCTTGGGCAGGCGGCCAAAGTACTTGGGCAGCACGGCCTGCATGGGGCCAAGATAGCCGCGATAGGCCGCCAGCAGCGCCTCGCCTGATGCCGGATGCAGCTTGGGATTGGTCTTGAGGCTGGCGCGGAAGCTGGGCAAATCGGCAAAGCCGAGCTTCTGCGCGATGGCCAGCATCTGGGCCTCGTCGCGCTTCACTTCGTCGAGGCCGATCTGATGAATCTGGGCGGCGGTCAAGTCGGTAGTGGTGGTGCGGCGAATACTGAAAGCATAGAACTTAGCCCCATCGGGCAGCGCGGAGACGCCCGGCTCGGCGCGCCCGGCGGGAATGTAGCTGACCTCGAGGAAGCGGGCAAAGCGCTTGTAGGCGGGCAGCACTTCCTTGCCGATGGCGTCCAGCATTTCGGCCTTGATGCGCTCCTGCTCGGCGGGCTTGATTGCGGCGGGAAAGCTCTTCAGCGGCAGCGCCAGCGGCGAGTCTTCGGGTTTTTCGTTGGCCAGCTCCTTGACCTGATCCAGCGCCTTTTCAAGCAGATAGCGCGGAGGAACGCGGTGGTCGTCCATGCCGATGGACATATTCGTCGTCACCTGCTCGAAGGCCTTGGGAAGCGCGTGCAGGCGGGCGATCCAGTCGTCGTAGTCCTTCGCGGTGGCAAAGCTCAACCGGGCCACCAGTTGCGGATAGGTGGTGTGAATGCCGCTCATCTGGTCCAGCGGCATCTCCCACTCCTTGAAGGCCGCAGCCTCGGCATCGTCGGCAAACTGGCGTAGCAGCAGATCGCGGCTGATCTTCTCCTGGTCCGTAAAGCCAGTAGGATCAATCGCGGCCAGTTTCATGAGGAACTCATCCTCGCGGGCCAGCCAGGCGTTCTCCGCCTTGACGGAGTAGTCGCTGATGCGGTCGTTGTAGCGCATATCGCCCAGCACGGAGGCATACTCCGGCGAGCGCTCCATCGTGGCCTGCCAGTACTCCTCGAAGAGGGCATTGAGTGCCTTGCGGCGGTCTTCCAGAGGAGCTGCGGTGAGCGCCAGGCCTGACAGGGTTTGCGCGCGCATTTTGGGGAGAAACGCGAGCAGCAGAAAAGCGGCGACGGCCAAGGTGGGCAACAGCAATCTTCTCAAGGGAAATGGACCTCGTGGTGAAATCGTGCCTATATGTCGAGTTTAGAATAAGGGGCAGGCGGGTCGAGGTGCGTGGTTTCCCACTTGGACATGCGCGGACGAGGACGTCCGCGCTACAGCCGGCCAGGAGGCCGGCGCTACACTCTTGTGCGTGGTTTCCCACCCATTCCGCAAAAGACGCGGAATGGATGGGGCACGGAGCCTTGTAAGCATGAAAAATGTACACATTAAATTGCTATGCCTATATGCTGACAAATTAGTGAAATCTGTCCGGTGATAAGGCTACGGATTGAAGGAGGGAGGTCAAAAAGGCAAGAATGTCCGCATAGAATAGGAGTGATTTTGCAGGAATGTCCATTTATAGACTGACAAAAAGATTGAAAAATGGCTGTATTTGGTCGTTTTTGGTACGTATTTGGTTGTTTTTTGGTGGTTTTTAGCGCGTAATTCAGGGATCAGGGATCAGGGATCAGGGATCAGGGGTCAGGGTTCAGGGTTCAGGGGCACCGGGCTATTTCTTGTGAGACGCGGCACGCTCCCGGTTCAGATCGAGCAGGCGCTCCAGCAACTCCGCATCCGTCAGCGCCGCCGGCCAGCCGTAGGCGGCGAAGACCGCCTCGTCCAGTTTGCGGTGGGCATTCTCCAGCCAGGTGGGACGCTTGTTGTAAAGGTTGGTCAGGGTCAGCTTGGCGAGGGCTTCCGGAGCGGCATCGGGCGGGTTGAGCCAGTTGTCGCGCTGGCGGACGAGTTCCCGCGCGGCCTCGGCAATGGCTTTCACTTGCGGCGAATCCTGCGGCTCCTTGCCCGGCGGCCAGGGGAAGGGGAAGGTCTCGAAGGTCGAGGTGGGCGTGTAGCGGAAACCGCTCTCCACCTCACGCAGTTGCGTGCCTTGCGCGCGCGCCCAGAGTTCATGTATGCGCGAATGCAATACGCCGAAGAAGTAATCGTCGGAGCGGGCAAAGGCGAAGGTTGCTGAATCGGGGACCGTTTCGGTTCCCAGCCACACAAAAAGACGATGCTTCGAGACACGGGTGGTAATGATGTACCGGTTAAGCCTGGCGATTGCAGATCGGTAATCAGTTCGTGGTTCGCCGTGAATCCACCACTTAACGCGATAACTCTCCCGATTGTTCTCCAATCGCTTCGCCCAAACTTGTTCGCGCAAGTACTCGAACGGCATCTCATAGAGCGCGGCTTCTTCTTCCGGCATATCGACGCCGAAGTCGATGATGTACATTCCGCGCGGACGATGTGTAATGTCGCGGGCGTTGACCCAGGGACGCACCACTTCGGAGTTCGGCCTTCCATTGGGATTGAGCGGAGCGGCCAGCATCTTCCGCGCCGTATCCGGATCGAGATCGAAAGCTCCGACTTTGGTGGTGCCCATGAAGCAAAGATTGGCGTTCTCCGGGAGAGGCTGAGCAGTCGTAGTGTTCACTCCCGATGTCAAATCCGGGTGAATCGCCTCAGCCGCCGCGCCGTCAAGCGTCCGGGTCGTCTCGCCACCACTATCAAAACCCACAATGGAGATGTGGACCGCCGCGCCTTCGTTGATCCAGTTGCGGTCGCTCCACGCCATGAAGATGCTGCCCGAGTCCGCGATTCGTTTGAGCACCTCGCGGTTGGCTCCGCCGCGAATGCCTTGTGTGGCCACCAATCCCGCGGCGCTCACCTGCTTGCGTTCGACCATCCTCCGCGCTTTCTCAAACCAGTAGGTCACAAGATCGGCTTCGGCGGGGACGCGCTCGTTATAGAGCTTGAGCAGACTATCGACATAGGCATCGCCGAGGTTGCGGCGCAGCAGTTTGCCGCCCAGAAAGGGCGGATTGCTGACGATGAAATCCGCGCTGGGCCATTCCGGTTCGCGGGGATTGCCCTCCACATCCAGTTTCGGGTTGCCCTTGGCGTCGAGTTCCATGATTGCGTCGCGGTGCTGGATGTTGTCGAGCACTCTCAGAATCGGCTCTTCTTCCTCGCCCATCGCGTTGTCCTTGCGCCATTGCAGGTAGCCGATCCAAACCACCACCGAGGCCAGCTCATGCGCGTAGACGTTGGTTTCAATTCCGTATAACTGCGACGGGCCGACCTTGCAGGGCAGAAAGGTAGGCAGATGATGATCTGCGGCAAATATCCGCGCCTCTTTCCATAGGTCCAGCAGCAACCACAGCGCAATGTAGAGAAAGTTGCCGCTGCCGCAAGCCGGATCGAGGATGCGGATATGCGAGAGCTCCTCCATCCAGCCGAGAACCTTGTCTTCCATTTGCATACGCAGTTGAGCGCGAGTGCTGTTGCTGGCGGTCTCCATGGCGGCGGCGATCTCTTCCGCGCCGGCCTTGACCTCGTCCCAGCGGCGGCGCAGAGGGGCCATCACGACCGGCTCCAGAATCAAGAGGATGTCTTCGCGGCTGGTGTAGTGCGCTCCAAGCTGGGCGCGCTTGCCCTCGTCTAAAATGCGCTCGAAGAGGGTGCCGAAGATGGCCGGCTCGACGCGTCCCCAGTCCAACTGCGCGGCATCCCGCAAGATGCTCATATCTTCCGGAGTCAGATCGAAGACAGTCGTGTCGTCCGCACGGAAGAGGCCGCCGTTGAAGTGGCGGATGTCGTACAGACCACTGTCGTCTCCAACCGCCATGGCGCGGAAGAGATTCTTGAGCTTGCGAACGAACTTGCGCGGTTCCTGGCGATCGGCTGCGATCATCTTGCGAAAGATATTGTCGGGCAAGAGACCCACGCTGTCAGCGAAGAGGCAGAAGAGCAGGCGCATGATGAAACGAGCCAGCGCCTCTTGATCGACCCCCGGCTTGCGCAGATTCGGAATCAGCTTGGTGAATTCCTCCGCCGCCCTTTCCGTGACGCGAACTTCGAGCGCGCCGGGTTTGAGCTTCTCCGGCTCCTGGAAGACGGCGCGCAAAATATCGAGCGCGGAAAGGTCCGAGCCGGGGATGGGAGCGGCCAGTATAAGGTCGTCAAGGGTGAACTTGTAGACCAGCGGCTTGGTGTTGGTGAAATTGGTGTGAACCTCAAAGCGGAGAAAGTCGCAGACAACCAGCAGAGGGGGATTGTCGAGATCCTCGCGGTACTTGAGCAACTGCAGGTAGGCGGCTTTGAGATCCTTGTGCTTTCCCTTGTACTCCCAGCCAAAGAAGCCGCGCTTCCAGACGTCGGCAAAGCCCTTGTCATCGCCGGTTTTGTTGACGTGCTTCTCGAAGGCGTAATCAAGGCCCTTGGGGTCGGCAGCGGCCGGATGCGGCTCGTTGAGGATTTGGCAGAGATCGATGAAATGAGAGTGCGAGCCCGCGCGCTCGGACAACTCGCTGTCTTTCCAGCGGCGAATAAATTCAGGCAGGCTCAGGATCATGGCGTAAGACGAGTTTACAGCGACGGGCGGGCCTGATGCACGGAAAACGCTGCCGGCCAAGGCAATCGCATCAAGGGTGATACCGGTAACGAGTAGAGTTCGTTCCGCCCCTACAGGGCAATGGATTCCAACTTGAACGCATTCCCAGGGCTTCGGCCTGGGCTATTTTCGACGCCTCCCTACGGGAGGACTGCAATTCTTGAACAGAAGCATTCTTCGCCCTGGCCCTGCCTACCTGAGCCTGCGCCGGATCAGGTCGAGGGCTTGCTGGGTGGTCCACTCTCTTACGCGCTGGCGGTCGCCGCGAAAGTTTTTTTCTGTTACTTCGGTTTTCTGGTCGTCGCTTAATGCGATGTAGACCAGGCCTATCGGCTTGGCTTCGCTGCCGCCGGTGGGGCCGGCGATGCCGGTAACACCCAGTCCGAGGGTTGCACCGGTGTGGCGACGAATGCCGTAGGCAAGGGCTTCGGCTACCTCTTTGGAGACGGCGCCGTAGCGGGCAATCAGCTCCGAAGGCACGCCGGCATAGGCGGTCTTGAGTTCGTCGGAATAGACGATGGCGCCGCCCAAAAAGGAGCGCGAGCTGCCGGGAACTCTGGTGACGCGCTCGGCGATCATGCCGCCGGTGCAGCTTTCGGCGACGGCGAGGGTGGTCTGGCGCATACCGAGATGGTAAAGGACGATCTGCTCCAGCGAATCGGCAGCTTCTGCGCCGGAGGAGTAGAGCCAGTCTTCCAGGACTTCTTCCAAGCGGCCGGACAACTCGTCAATGCGCGCCTGGGCGGCGGCGAGTTTGGGCTTGGTGCAGAGCAGGGTGAGCTGGATGTCACCGACGTGGGCGAGGATGGTGGTTTCCACGTCCTTGTACTCGGTGTAGATGGGGGCGAGGAGCTTGTCGGCCTGCGACTCGGGGATCATGGCAGCGCGCAAGGTGCGCTTGGCGATGTGGCGCGTGGGCACAAGATCGCGCAGGCGGGGGATGCACTCGGCATCGAAGAGCGGGTGGCACTCGCTGGGCGGGCCGGGTACGAGCATGAGCAGCTTGCGATAGCCTTCGAAGGTGGTATCGAGCCACTGGCCGGGAGCGCTGCCGTTGGGGTTGGCGAGAATGGCCGCGCCCTCCAGCACGTCGGCCTGCTTGAGGTTGTTCTGGGGCATGGGGATGCGCCAGGAGGCGGCGCGGGCGGCCAGAGCGGCAACCTGCTCGGGGTCGCGGCGCAGCGTGATCGAGAGAGCTTCGGCCACAGCCTCGCGGGTGAGGTCGTCTTCGGTGGGGCCGAGGCCGCCCATCACGACGACGATGTCTGTGCGCGCGAGAGCGGCACGGATGGCGCTGACCAGATCCCGCTGGCGGTCGCCGACGATGGTTTTGAAGGCTACGGTGACGCCCAGTTCGTTGAGTTTTTCGGTCAGGTAGAGGGAGTTGGTGTCCTGGCGGAAGGGGGTGAGCATCTCGGAGCCGACGGCGATGATTTCGGATTTCATAAAAGCAGCTCTCAGCTTTCAGCTTTCAGCTATCAGCTAAAGATTTATAGCTTGTCATCGTCAGTGTATCGTAATCGCGATAAGACTGTGATGAACGGGCCGCCTGCCGAGACCTGGGGCATTCGAACAATCTTCGCCAATTCAATGTTGGCGACTCCAGGAGATAAACTTCCTGGCACTTAGTGCTATACTTCTGACTGTGGGCAAGGCTGATTCCAAAACGCTTTCGGTGTACAAGGGCAAACCGTTTGCCCGTTTTGCCCGGAGGGCAGGAATTTCAGACGCCGATCTATGGAATGCCGCTCAGCTGGCTAACCAAGGCGTGGTTGACGCCGATCTCGGCGGAGGGGTGATCAAGCAGCGCATTGCACGCGCCGGAGAAGGAAAGTCCGGCGGCTCTCGCTCAATCATTCTCTTCAAGAAGGATGATCGCGCCGTCTTTGTGTATGGTTTTGAAAAGAAGGACAAGGCCAACATAGGAAAGAAAGACCTGATCGCATTTCGTGATTTGGCGAATGATGTTCTTCATTGCCCGGATTCAACGATCGCGCATCGCGTAGCAAGCGGATCGCTCATTCTGGTACAGCCAACTGAAGGAGGGAAAGATGCTTAAAACTTATCGAAACAAGATGATGGCCTCGGTTCATGAAATGGCAAGCGATTTTTACCGCGATGGCTCGCTGGACAAGAAGACGATGCGCGAGTTCGATGTGCTTTGCCTGACGCCGGTGCAGAAGATGACGCCGGAGAAGATTCGGGCGTTGCGCGAGCGCGAAAAGACCAGCCAGACGGTCTTTGCAGCCTACTTGAATGTAACGCCAAGCCTAGTGAGCAAATGGGAGCGGGGAGAAAAACATCCGCAAGGCGCCTCGCTCAAACTGCTCTCGCTGGTGGAGAAAAAGGGGTTGGAGGTTGTGGCGTAAGGAGGATTGACTCCCAGGTCCGAAAATTCGGACGTGGGGCACCCAGTCTTTTGATTATTGAACCCTATGGGACATGGGCCACCGGCCAGTTCTCAGTTCACAGTTCTCAGTTTAAGATTTATAGCTTATCATCGTCAGTGTATCGTAATCGCGATAAGACTGCGATGAACAGGGCACAGCTTCTCAAGGCTCAGGATGATTCCTTGGGGTTGATGAGCGGGCCACCTGCCCGACACTGTAACGTGAGTTATTGTTCTACTATCAGCTCAGGCTGAACCTTTCTCAAATCTTTCTCAAAGTTGGCTGCCAATTTTTTCGGAGATCGTCCAAAAACAACGCCTGGGTACTTTGCGAATACGGCATGCAGAAAAGCTCCTCTTTCTGTGCTCTGGATGGATATGAAAACAGCGGCTGCGACTTGGCCGCCGTCTATAGTCATTCCGATTGCCTGAATCTTTCCGCTGGGCCAGTCAGTCACTGTGAGCTTGTATTTCTCCGATGTGATTATCCGGATAGTTTCGTCAAAGACCGTTTGACGAGACTGCTGCATACGGTAGCCTACAACTGAAACTTTATTTGGTTTAGCGTATTTTTGTCTTTGGGAATCCATCATGGCACCCATCATCATCATCTGAAGGCCGGAATCCATCATTGTTTGCCCATTCTGGATCATTTGATTCGGCGCGTAATTATTCATAGGACGTACTGCGGGAGCTGTTGCTGGGACGAATGGCATCGGCGTCTGGCTCACGCTCGGAGCGAAATTATTCGGCACTACGGGTGTTGGCTGCACCGCTGGCATCTGATTTAAACCTTTGCGGGCGTCCTCGTAGCGCTGACGGGCGCAAGACATCATTTCCTCCTTTATATCCGGCGCGTTAGAGCTTACAAGGATGTCATGGAGCACGTTCATAAGCACGATGTGATCAGCAATCTGTGGACTGTCGAGAATCTGTTGATCCTCCTTACCGAAGTAGCGAAAGCAAGGCTGGGATGACTGAGCCAGTGATTGAGTCCTTAAAGTTCTGTAGAAGCGTCTGATTGGTGAGCGTGAGCGAGCCATCGGTTCGATTCCTTAGGATGTTGTTTACCAAGACGACATTTCCAAGGAGGATGAGACAGATGGCTCGCAA